>Ga0307514_10001603_pt1 | contig 26602 bp, 28 predicted proteins | sample 16_EM_MG_FD_203088 | JGI IMG/M metagenome (GOLD analysis project Ga0307514, IMG submission 203088) | Populus trichocarpa ectomycorrhiza microbial communities from riparian zone in the Pacific Northwest, United States - 16_EM | ecosystem: Host-associated > Plants > Roots > Unclassified | place... | reverse complement strand
ATCATTCATTCCACACACACAAAAAAAGTTCGTCTGTAACACTGGAGTCTGGCGCTACAGATACAAGAAAAATAAAAACATAAGGCACCCCCCTCCTTCCACTGCCACTGATGACAATACGTTGATTGATCCACCGGGGATGTACTTGCCTCTTTTCCTGACTCCCAGAGCCAAGACGTTTTGTCGCAAGCAGCGGTTCGCTCTTTGACTCGGACCCTCGATAATCAAAAAAAGTGCTATGATGGCAACTCGGTTTTCCTCTGAACTTTGGCGTTGCTTTGGGGACTGAGTTGTTTGATCAGACGAGGTGGCGTCCTTCTTCCAAGGTACGGCATCTAGGTATTCAGGGACGGTTTTCCTTCACGGCTCCGGTTTTTCGAATGTCCGTCTACAGGAAATAGACAAAAGAGGATAATCTCCGTACTACGTTAACTTTTAAAGTTTCGTAACTGACACACACATACCCCTATTTACTAGTCCCTTGTTGCCATGAACAAAAATCAAGTTTCATTCGTTATAAGCCTGTTTTGAGTTGGCTTGAGTTTCAATGTGACTCCGACTGGGTAGACCAGAAGACCAACCAACAGAAGATCTCAGACAGCTCACAGGTAGTTTGTGCCTTGACACTATAGGGATGAAACTTGTCGGAGGTCAGCAGATGATGCATGAATTCAAGGTCGGAGTGGAATGACTTGGTATATTAAAAAATGCTGTGGGCGTTTGACCCCGTGTACTTACCCCTTGACTAATACAGAGAACGATTCAGACAACGGAAAAATTGAAGGACGGTCGGGGTTGAAAATCTGGTCGCGGCGAGCTGCAAGATCAAACAGGATACTTACGGACTTGATCACGACAGGCCAGTAGTAGTGAGGATTCACCGGCAATTACAAATGGTGTTGAGTCTGACTCGGAACTTCCACACATGCCTTTGCGAGTTGAGCTAATCTGTGAAAAACTTGGGGACGAAAAGTTCGGGCTTCGGGAAGATCCATGATGATAGCCTGGTGACTCCTTACATTTCTCACGACTTGGGTGATGATCCCCACTGTCCCAGTGGGCAGAGCGAAACTAAAAAAACCCGAATTTCGAATCTTTACCATTTTCCAAGTTGCTGCTTGCCTGCATCTTTTTGATCAACTGATTAGGAGAATGACAGGAGTTGACCCAGTCCAGCATGGAAAAATAGCCGACTCGGAGATGAATATTGTTATCACTGAGATCATCCGGGACACCGTGTAGTCGCCGTATAAGATTACCGAATTTTCATCAACTAACAGGCGCATCTTGTTTTGTCCATGGACACCTTACCGTTTTTATCGAGCGGTTTGGTAGGTGAAGAGAAAGCCAATGCGGTGATCGCGTTGGGAGTCCATACTTCATGAGCAACACTAATGTTGGCGGCCTTTTCAAAAAAATTAGAGCCCAGAAGATTTCACTTCAATCATCTTCCGGTCAATTACTACAAGACAGGGTCCTTTGTTCTGTTGATCAAACGTCATCGGACTTTTTTGGTCAATGACCATGTGCAGCTGTTGACCGTGTGGATTCCACTGCGACTCACTGGGGTTTGACGAGACGAGCTTCAAATTGGAGGTAGGTAGGAACCCCGTAGTACCTGCCTGTACTGAGTACTCAGTAGTATCCTCTCGTGGCACCCGACCCCACCTTGCGGCCTCTTCAAAAATTAAAGCACAGAAGATGCCATTTCAACTTCAATCATCTTCCGGTCAATTATTCAAGACAGGGTCCTTGTTCTGTTGATGTGAGTGAAGAAACACGAAGGCAGCTGACTCCCTATTTCCGCATTTGGAAGTGTTAAGAAAGAGTCCGTCGGCCCGCCGCCGGGCGCTTGTTCAGAAACTGTTCAGAATCATACTTACCCCCTTATTTTATTTTCCGGCAACTTGGATGAAAGTAACTTTTCTTCAGGAAGAACGGAAACTTATCTGTAAATCGTTCCTGATGACTCGGGATGATTGATAAATAATCAATTAGCAATTGGCGAAAGAAACATACATCCTAGAAAGTATTCAAAAAGGATTCGATATCAGATTGACAGATACAGGTGACGGTGGTGGTAGTCCTTGTCTTTCTACTAACCACACAAAATTCAAGTCCTTCAGAGTCAGTCACTCACGTGATCAACGTTGATCCTATTAGTCTCTAACCTCTCAAAACATCAACATAATTTGATAGGTGAACAGAGAACGATGTCTTTTGAAAATGCCGTTGTCACCAAAGGCATGTTACCATTTTTTTTGGCAGAAGTAGACCTTGACGATTTGGGTGAAGGCTTCATGATGGCTTACGCGCTAAGTTCAATACTCACGGGTATTTTCGATGTTAAACATTATTTCCACATCCAAGTAAGCAAAAGTCACAAACTGTATATGTAGCCTTTGTAATGACATGTTCTCGAGTTCACTCCGCATATCTCGCGCCATCACCAGGTAAACAACATCCCATGCGTGGCCACAGATTAACTTCATTCAAAGACTTACCAGTATTGGCGCTTAATCACACACCAACTTGCATTTGTGAACTCAAGTGACCTCTTCCTTGCCGAATTGATTCTGTATAATGTCGCAGTGCACATAGAACGTCGTTTTGGCAGCATTAAATATGCGGTGTGTGTTCTTTTTCGCGTCGACATTTCGTAGATTAACGTACGCACAGTCATTTCTGTTTGTTTCCTTCCTAGTAGCGACCTTGCTGCAGTTCATTACCATCATGCTCTTTCATCGTGTTGGAATCAACCACATTTCCCTGGGTCCGATGGCGGTGCTCTTCAGCATACTCTATCAATATTCGCGAATCATTCCTCCTGCCTATACTTATCGCATTTTTGGAATTCCGTTGAACAACAAAAGCATGAACTACATTCTTGCGTTCCAGGTTAGTTGTCCATCCAAATTTTCTCTATCGTAGTTCATGGACATCCATGGTGAAATTGTAATCTCAGTTTGCGATCAGCCGACCTCTTGGCTCTGTGGCGGTAGCGCTCATTGGCATTCTTACAGGTCAAATCTATCGTTCTGATTTGGCAGGTCTCAATGCATATCGACTGCCGCCAACCATCATTTGGTTTTCCAAAGGATTTGTAGCACCTGTGATAGGTTCCTTGCGCCCGCCGCGAAGATCAAATAGAGCGCTTCCCAACGATTTCGGGGACACTTCGCGCACTGGCGAACCCTCGACGGCCCAGAACGAGGAGGTAATTACCACAGCGAGATCCCCCGGATCTCTTGTAGGCAGAGCGCGCGGCGGAGGAAGCGAAGATGAACAACGGCCTGCACCATCAGTCATGCGAGAATGGGTCGAGGAGTTAACCAGAAGAGATCATGCAAACGCTGGCCTACGCGTTCCCTCTGAAACAGAAATCACCCATTTGACGAGTATGTTCCCTTCCTTAGACAGAGAAGTAGTTGTGGGTGCTCTCCAACGGAGGTAGGTTATCTTCAAATTGTCACCTCTGAACTGCCCAGCTTATTCAAAAACCGTTAGTCCGAACATTGAAGCTGCAGTTGAAACACTGTTGACTTCTCAAACATAGTAAATCAAGTAATTTAGCCAATCATTGGACAATAGCATAGAATTTTTGATACAGTCATAAGATGACTATTGCCTTTCCATTAGTCTTCCTCGGCAGGAGAACCTTCACCAGCTGCAATTTCATCGTCTTCGCCTGTGAACGTCGACATTGGCACGGAATACAAACGAATCACCGGCTGGGTACAGAGGTGATGTTAGTGTTAGCAACAAAAAAGACATGCGGCTTATGGTTTATCATGGCATCTGCGTACCTTGTTAGGATCCTTGACTAACACATATTTCCCTTCAGGCATCTTCATGCACAGGTCAGTCACAGTTCTGACGATGCCCCATCCATTCGACAGTATCACGTTGAGCTGGGCAGCAAAGTCGGCGGGCCTCAGTGAAGCCGTGCTCAAAATAACATGACGGGAATTGTCGCGAGGATTTGCGCGGGAGATGTATCTAAGGTGTGTATGTCAAACAACACAGGCAATTCAAATGAGAAAGAGAGATCTAACCCGATTTTCATCGTTTCCGCACCAGCAAGGACACTTTGCACTGTCCATTTTGCGAGCTTACAGCTGTTGTTCTTCATTTCTGTCGCGACAACTGCTCCACGCTGTGCATCCAACTTTGATCGCCAGTCAGGCGCTCCTCCTGCACCAGGCGAACGAGGGTCAAATTCATTGAGAGCACGAATTGTGACCAATCCTTGACCCTCTTTTGGATTGCCTTGACCTGGAAGATAAGCATCAACTTCAGTGCGAACACAGATTTTGATATCTTCGTCTTCCGTGATTCCAAGGTCGAAAAGTCTGTAGCGGTAGCCACAGGAAGCCAAGGGCTCAGTTTCCTCTGGGCCATAGAAGGGATTGGCATGAGCGAAATCGACAGGAGGGGGGTTTCCCGATTCGACCACTGATTGAAAACCAAAGTTTTGATTGATGTAGGTAGCCTCCAAAGATAGTGAGGTTGCAGTATTTATGGATGCAGTTTCTGAGGTCGGAGCCTTTTCAGTGGGGTTATTTGGATTCGGTGGAGGAGGATCCTGCGGAGGATCTGCAGCACTTTCGTTGACTGTCACGGTGTCAAATGGACCTCCATCGCGTTTGTCGAAAAAAAGAGCGTCCCCCTCGCGGACAATCACGATGTCCCATGGATAAACAGACCGTGGCGCACACATCAGGACGCTAAGTATAACGTCGGTAGTATATACTTTCGCGACACCTTGATGTGCCAGCTATAAAACATGACGGGATCAATACGGAACTGTTACAGGACGTCCAATGGTATACCTGCTGAATGACGGGATCGTCAGATGTCGTCGTATTATACTTGATTCTGTCCACGAGTTGCAGAGGCTTCTCGGACTTCGTTGTAATACGGTCATAGACCTTGTCATATGGGAAAAGTCGACCATAGGTGTCACTGTGTAGATTATGGATGTTCGACTGCAAGGAAACCAAGACTTCGCAATGCTTACAGATTTTCTGGTTCGTCGACGTCAAGACGCAATTTTATAAGCCGATTGAACTCGATCTCTTCTAGTATAGTCCATTGAGGAGAGATAACAACGGAGGATTCTCTTGCTCTATGGCCCTAGAAACGGATGGGTTGAGCTGATTTTCGAGTGAAAACAAGATATTTACCTTGTCCCAATCTCTCCAAGGCCTTCTTTGGTATGTGCCTCTACCGCTCGCTCCTCCCCGGGTGGCAGTTCCTCCACGCGCATTCTTCGCATTGCCCCGTGTGCCATACCCTCCTGTTGTTCGCGCTCCCCCACGGCCACGGCTAAACCCAGTTCCACGGCGAGTAGTAGTAGCCTTGTTGTCGACCAAGGAGAATGATGATTCGTCCTCTGCATGAAAATATGCGAAGGCACTCGCGGTTCCACTTCCAAATGCTTGATTACCTTCGCGGCGACGATTTGCACCAGTGGTGCGATTCGTCTGGGTGGAAGTTGGGCCTGCTAAATTTTGACGATTGTCAGAAGATTGGTCATTCCAATCGGCAAATCTGCCAAGTTTGTCGGATTTTGAGTACGGAGCGTAAGGTATATCCTTGAATTTGAATTGATCTGGAATATTGGACGTCGAAGGTCCCCAAGAACCATCTGGATTGTCGTGAATAGGTGGTAACGAGAAAGAAGGCATATTTTGAATCTTCAGTACACCGAAATTTTATGCTGTTCGTGTAGGGGCGGGCGTGGGAAACATTTCCTTGGCTTTCACGATGAAGTATGTCCGTTAATTTGTCCTAGCGGGGTATTTGTTCACACTCTATCTCAAGTGTAGTCAAGGAAATCAATAGAATTAACGAAAAGGAACTTGAACTAGGTCTTAATGGCGCGTCATGGCATGACGAATACAAAGATTCTGCCTACATATTTGCTGGGGGTTTGCCTGTAGATCTGACCGAGGGTGATATTATCACTATTTTTTCTCAGTGCGTTTGCGATATATTGCTTATTCTTCGCCGGGTTAACCTTCTTACGTAGGTACGGAGAGGTTATGGATGCCAACATGCCCAAAGACAAGGAAACAGGCAAAGCCAGAGGATTCGCATTCATAATGTACGAAGATCAAAGGTCCACTGTCTTGGCTGTTGACAACCTAAATGGTGCAAAAGTACTTGGAAGAACTCTTCGCGTTGACCATGTCAAGAACTATAAGCAACCAAAGATAAAGACCGAGGATGGAGAATGGATTGAGCCAGAGGAGCAGAGTTTGAATGCAAAGCCTCGAGTGATAGAGGGTATGTTTCTTTTTCTCTTCGTTTCTATACGTTCACTCCCAAGGTAATACAGATAGCGGAGCGGTATCAGATTCTTCAGTTTCGACAGGAGCGTCCATTGATCCTGAAGATCCCATGAGAGATTACTTGATTGCTCAGCGGAGAGAAGCGGCCAAAGCGAAGAAGTCCAAAGCCAAAAGAAAGCACAAAATTGAAACTCCAGAAGAGAGGCATGCCAGAAAGGCCAAGAAAAGGGAGAAAAAGGAGAAGCGTCTCAAGTCGACTGGCATGAAGGAGGTTGAAGAGTTATTCAATAAATTGAGCAAGCGAAGTGACGGAGAACATGCTTCAGGAAAAGTTGTCTACCGTGATCGTCCACGTCATGGAGAACTCAGGAGCATGTCCCCGAAGCGTCATGAGCACAGTCGCTCCCGAGAAAGGTCTTCTCCCAAAGATGATGCTCGAAATCGAAAGCGGTCGCGGCATTCTGATGAAGAAGAGCGATACTATCGTGACAGACACTATCGATAGTTGGGGAATTGGTACACCTGCGGCGTATGTTCACTCTTATTCGATGTAATACCGTAGTGATCGCAATTTGAAACCACACAGCTACTGTTATTGAAATCGAACATTATATTTTATGCATCTTCACCCAATCAAATTGTCACGCACTCGCTCCAGCATTTCTTATCCTAAATGTGCTTGGAGATAGGCAACGTCGTGCTCGGATCAGTGTTAATGCCTCAAGAGCCGCATTGCGTTCAACATCTCGTTTCTCACAAACAAGTTCGATAGTTTGGACCAGAATAACCCAGGCAAAATTCTCTGAAGCCGCATGGAATATTTTGCAGTCAAGAAATCTGACTTGTACTACTTTAAACTTAGTCCCGCATCTGGCGCTTACCTATCAGGACATAGGTGGATCCGATCAAGATCGATCTTCTGGTGCAGTACAGCGCTGGGTAGCAGCAGATGGCATCATTCAAATTCGACCTTTCAGCGCCGCGAAGTTTGACTGGTTGAGATCTCATCTCATGCAGTAGACGAAAAAGGTAGGTACTGAGTGGTTGACACATATCCAGAAATTGTCAGCCATCTCACCTTAAAAGCACGTCTCTTGGATTGGAATTCTCAAAACCTTCCTCTGCCTTCCGATAATTTCGACGGGAAAATATGCAGACAAGGTTCGTTGTGACGGGAAGATGGGTTCCAACTACGCTAATAGCGCAACTTCTCCCCATCATAGGAACATTATTGAGGATCCCTTCACCCAACGCGCCAACGCTGATTGTGAACCTGCGGACCCGGCAAATACCGTTACTGATCGTCTTAATATTCTTCTGAGGAACGGCGGTGACGGTTTCATATTGCGCTTGTGTCCCAATCAAATTTATCTCATCCACGCTCCTATCCTTTTTGCCAACCGTAATCAGGAGATTAGTACACTAGGTTATCCGACTGGTGATGATAGAGCCATACTCTTCGTTGATGGACCGGTCAGCAATGGGGAAGGTCATACGACTGCTGTGGATGGTACTTGCGCGAATTGCGGTGGAATAAAACTCCGGAACGTACAGGTAATTGTGATGTTTGTCAGTTGAGAATATAATTGAAATTTCATCTAGATTGACGGCACTCGTCGAGGCGCAGGCCCTACGAAGGGGGGTGCCAACATCGAAATGGGAGGCGGCAACTCTGACCAACTCATCGAGCATGTACGATCATACGACCCTCGATCTTGGTCGTGTTTGCATATTTCTGAGGGTCCGATGACTTGCAATAACGTCACTGTGCAGAACAATGACATTGGTCCATGTGGCTCTGACGCTTTTCAGGAATGGGCTGATGGTATCAGTATCAGCTGTCGCAACAGCGTTGTGAAGAACAACATGATACAAGGGCCCACAGACGGAGGGATCGTCTTGTTCGGTGCACCCGGGACGCAGGTTTTCAATAACACGATTTGGATTCTAAACGTATGTATAGTCGAGACTTTGTTTTCCAATTTAATGATTTCAACGCACGTTCCCAGCGCACGCTCTTGGGTGGTATCAACTTGGTGGACTACGAGCCTTGGAATGGTGATTTTACCGGCACTGTGGTACACGATAATACCATTCTGGGAGGCTTTGCAACCGACGTGTCTCCAACAGGTACCAAAGGCACCAACTGGGCACACGCCATCACCAAGTGAGTGGTTTTTAAACGACCAGCGCTCCTATAAGTTTATCTGGCTTAGGATTGGCATTGCCGTCGGACCTCGAACGTGGTTTGGTGATAGGTACGGCTACAATGTCTCTAGGAATGGCATTGTCAGAAACAATAGACTGTCTGGTGCTTTTTCGTACGGCATCGCTGTTGCCTCGGCCGACAACTTTACGGTTGAATCGAACGTCATGTTCGACAATACGTCTTTTATTGGTGCTCGCGGACCTTATTGTAAGGACACAGACATAGTCCCAGCCGATGCGCCCTTTATCGTTGACTGGCGGACCGTTAAATCTGCTTATTTGCAATCGGATTTTCAGAGCATCGACGATGGGGAGTCCTTAACTTGTGTCCTCCCTCCTGACGGCGGAAATTTCTGGCCGCTAGGTCGCAATCCTTCCAATTCTACAGAACCTTCTGAGTCTTCTGTTCCACTTGTTTTGCCTTCGTCAAAAAACTTGGTCTCCAACCATGATACCGGTCATTCTTCCCATGTCTTCAGTATTACGGTTGGCGTTTTCTTTTTTCTTGCATCCGTAGTTGCTGCTTGCTTTATTCGGCGATGGATGCTCTCCCGAAAGGCGAGGGTCGAACTTTCCGATGCAACCATCCAAGGGCAGCAGAAAAGCAGGCGGAGCATTCCCAGTGGATATTCCCCCTTAAACCGCACTCCAGATTCCTTCCGTTTTTAGTTTTCAACCTGGATAATCGATTCTTCATCTTAATCACAGCAATTCCATGTCGATAGTCTTTATATATGTGTCGTGAATGTATCAACGAGGGCCGATTCAATATTACTATTAGCAGCATACGATTCGTCACACGTGACACTGACAAGGGGCTGACGACACATTGTCATCTCCAACTTGAACACAGCGTCGCCGACTCGTTGCATTTGACAGGACAGAAAGTCCATACTTTTACCGCACAGCGCATATCTATTGTTTCTTGTTGGCAAGTCGAGTCTCCTTCCTTGGTTGTTGAATTATGGCATCCGAAAAGCAGAATGGGTGGGTCAGCAAAAGTACAAGCACGGAACCCCACTTAAAACCTTCCATCTCTGCAGCTATCTCGGAATTACACCACCGATATCCACGCAGGAGTCGAATGAAAGAGAGAAGGAGATGACCATCACACTTATGCAGGAATTGAGGAGACAAAACACATTTGAATCAGAGGAAGAAGCCAGAACAAGGTATGCAACGTTTTTCATCAACGCATCATCCGACGTCCAATCTACACACCTGGTTTTTGCATAAGCCATGTCCTCTGATCATCTTGGACCATGTTTTTATGACATACTGCTGGTCGCGGAAGCAACTCGCTGTAATCACGATCTTTTGGCTAACTGCTGTTACAATAGGGAACTTGTGCTGGGACAAGTGTCCGTGCTAGTGAAGGAGTTTGTTAGAAAAGTTTCGTTGGAGCGGGGACTGTCAGAAGCGGCAGCTAACGCGGCTGGGGGCAAAATCTTCACTTTTGGATCCTATCGACTTGGAGTGCACGGACCTGGCACTGATATTGATACTCTATGTGTTGTTCCTAAGCATGTTTCTAGGGAAGATTTCTTCGAAGTATTTGAACCTATGCTGAAAGAGATGGAAGGTGTCACGGAGGTTTCGGTTCGAACATTATTTTCTCTTACTAAATGGCATCCGACCCTATTGTAGGGTGTGCCGGAAGCATACGTGCCAATCATCAAAGCAGAAATCTGTGGGATTCCTCTAGATTTTCTTATGGCTCGTTTAGCACTTTCATCAATACCAGATAACTTATCGTTAAAGGACGATAATTTATTACGCAATCTGGATGAACGTTGCATCCGAAGTCTCAATGGTGGGTTGTCCGGTCTTCAATCTTTTTCTGTGGATTTAACGTAGTCGGAACTAGGATCTCGTGTAATTGATGAAATTCTGCGCTTGGTTCCCAACGTGGATGTCTTTCGTGATGCTTTGCGGTGTATCAAACTCTGGGCTCAAAGCATGTTTCTTATAGCTTCCGTTATTCCCCTGCGATGTCTGATGATCAATACATCTAGGGAGAGCTATATATTCAAATGTCAACGGTTTTTTTGGTGGTGTTGCTTGGGTACTCCTCGTCGCTCGAATATGTCAGTTATACCCAAATGCCATTGCTGGAGCCATCGTTAGCCGGTTTTTCCTTATCTACTACCAATGGTTGGCTATCTTCTGCTTCAAAACATACATACATATATATAATTGATCGTCTAGGTCATGGCCACAGCCAGTTCTTCTGAAGCAGATAGAAGAAGGACCCCTTCAAGTGAGAGTGTGGAATCCAAAGGTTTGGACATATTTCGACCTTGCTGGTCTTCCTTCTAATATATCTTACAGCTGTATCCTTCTGACCGATCCCACCTAATGCCCATAATCACCCCCGCTTACCCTGCGATGTGCGCCACTCACAATGTCACAACCTCAACACAAATGATCATCACCGAGGAGTTCAAGAGAGGTTTGCTTTTCAAGGATCGAACTGGGTTAAGTCTCACCTTTGTGCAGGTAATGAGATTGTGAACCGCGTTATCGTTGGCACCGCCGAATGGTCTCAGTTATTTGCAAAGCATGACTTCTTCCATAGATATCGATACTACCTTCAAATTATTGCGTCAACCAACGATCCTGATCTGCATATTAAGTGGTGCGTTTAGCAAGCTCTTTTAGTCGTCTACGGTACTAATTTTTTACTCCAGGGCAGGAACAGTTGAATCCCGTCTTCGTCAATTAGTCATGAAGCTTGAATATGTTGATTCCTTAATTCTTGCACATCCATTTGTCAAAGGTTTCGATCAAGTAGCATACTGTCTATCTGAAGACGAAGTACGGGTTGTTGCTCAGGGCGAAATTTCCGATGTCATAGCGAACCGCAAGAAGGAAGACATTGAAGGCAAGGAGGGCGCAACACCGGTCTACTTCACAACCTTTTACATTGGCCTTGCCATCGAACCCAAACCAGGTAATATCTTCCTCGTTTCATTCTCATCTCGTTGTGTTCAGTTTGATCAATGACTTGTAGCTGGTGCTGTTGGGCCGCGGAAGCTCGATATCTCCTATCCGACAACAGAATTTTCGAAGCTGGTTAAGATGTGGGAAAAATTCGACGATTCGTCTATGGGGATTGTTGTTCGACACATCAGAAGGCTTGTTTTGATACTGAACCACATTACACCTCCCCTGACTCTCGACTTTAGCTGCAGTCTACCCGACTCAGTCTATGAATCTGGTGAACGTCCTGCAAAGCTCCCTCAAAAGCGTACCAAGGTTAGTCTTATTCCATAATTTGGTGAAGGTTTCTGAAGGCTAGAACGCAAGGGTCCCGGCAAGTCAAATACTGACATTCCGAATAAACGCCAACGGTTAGTTTCTGCAAGTAAAGTGAACCACGGACTCCTTGATGGATTACCCTGTTTTCTCTGATTGAAGGTCTTCAACAAATTCGGCGTCGAATTTGACGCTCAATGGCTTAACAGAAAGCATGCCTAAGGCGACTACTTTACTTCAACCCGAGCCAATTACACCCAGGGCAATGTCTCTCATGCCAGAAAATGCCGGTATTGCTACCAATGCAAAATAGAATGCAAATCCTTCTGGCAAAAATATATTTTCAAGCATTCGGTTTATTGACTTTCCTTGCTCTTTCATATCTTTTCTTTCAACAGGAACTATTTGCTTCTAGCTTCTTGGAGTTGCCTGCCGTTCTCGCTCGTCAGGCTGACTTTCCCCTAGTCCCTCAGGATGAAAAGATGGCGACATTGTTCGTCTTCTTGGTTCAGGCTTTACAATACAGTCATCCGTTGTTCCTTCTGTTATCTACTGGCATAACACATATGTATATTAACCAGAAAAATATTTACTTATATAATTTTGCTTGAGAACCTTTGATGCCAAAGTTGTAGAGGGAGATGCTGAAGCCATACAATAAACTCATGCACTAGATTTTTGTATAAAATATCTCATCAGAAGCGCATAAGGCACGCGGCAACCAGACTGGAAATGTTCTTGTTATACCCACAGTTTGCCCACAGTAAACCACTTTCCGCATTAGCTGCAAGGCGAAGGACTCCCCGGGCCAGTGACGCGGCACTTGCCGTGACTTTGCTTGATGACTGCTATAGCTGGCAGTGATTGTCCTTTGACAGTTGCTAGTAACTTCATTGCCGTTGTAATATAAGGTGGGGGATTACTGTCTCCTTGTTGCCAACCTCAATCGCGTTCGATCTCAACAAAAGAAAAATACATCAATGGCGCCTACTACCACAAGACCTCGTTCCTCTGCGCCACCACCTACTTCTGTCGTCCATACCCCTTCTCCGAGAAAGTCTCCATGTTGTAAGACCTGCCGGCGACCGATGCTGGGCCATCCAAAGTCGTCTTGTCCCAGGAATACAAAGAAGCAAGAAATGGAAGATACACAGAGCGATGGAGAGCAACCTCCGACGGGGGCCTTACGGTCCTTGACACTCACATCACCTGCGCAAGAAAGGGAAGAGAGTAAAGGCTCCATTCGCGAGCAATCGTCCCGCGTGGACACCCAACTTCATGGTTTAGCGAGTGATGTTTTCGGGCCAAGACGTATGAAACAAGGTCGTCATTCTATGCCCGGAACTCTCATCAGTGCAGATAGCAGTATCGCATCTGCCGGCGTTTGTGGGCTTCAAGAAGAGGAGTCTTCTCCAAAAATTGAAGTCACCCTGCCATTCGAGGGCGGCGTGGCCTGCGCCATCCGCCAACGCGGCCGGGCATTATCGCGGTCCATGAGCGCTATGGAACGCGATATGTTCATTTTTCAACTCAGTTCCCAGGCTGCGGCCACGAGCTTGGTGATTCCCAAGGCAGACGCAGAGGCCGTTCGAGATCGGGCCACCGCTCTCAAGTTTACCAGTCAACTTGTCATGAACGAGGACGACGACGACCCTCTGGCGGTACTAATCCTGGGACGAGAGGAGTCTTCTGTTCGAAACCTCGTCCGGAAGGTCGAAGAAGTGAATAAGAGTGCTGCCCGCTGCAAAGAGACAGGCACTGTCGCATATAAAACTGCAGCGGGAGCCGCTCTTGTGGGCGCCGTCGTTTCCTGGGCTGGACTGGCCTTTTCCTAGTACTTACGCGGTACTTCGTTTATTTTCTCATTATCCTTGGATAATCCGACTTTATACGTTTATTTTATTTTGTATGACCATTGCAAGTAGATTTAAGGGACTTGTATCACCTTGGCGGTTTCTTTCGGGATAATATTTTGACACACGTCAGTAACATGTGCTCGAAGCCCTACCTTACTACATAAGTACTTACTGTAAAAGGCTACCCCTTTTTTTAGCCATGACGAACTAGTACATGAGACTCGGAATCAGTCAGATAAACTCAGTGAATAACAAAGTCTGAATCAGCAATTGTATTTCGACGGTGACGATGATCATTCGAGCAATCCAAACATGCTTATGATGGCAACGGGCGCAGGACCGCCTTCTCTCGCGTACTGTCCACAATATGCGATCACATACCTCCCAGGATGCCATGTGACAGTCGGAGAGGGGCCCAAGGCAGGAACGCGGTGAAGTGGGATGCCTGTTTCCGTTGCACACTTCATCCAAATTAAAAAGAGAGGCTGGGATGAGGTGATAAATAACATACGATGTCGATATATGTCCCTGCGTTGGCGATGGCAAGGTATTCTCCGTCATGTGAAAAGCTAAGAGCGTTAATACTGTATCTACGAAGAAAAAAGGGGACCTCGTCAATCACAATTTTGAGACTCCAAAAAGAAAACAAACGTACTCGCACACAGTGATTGTCCTTGCACAAATCCAATCATTCAAATCGAATATATTCACGATCGAATCGGCTCCTCCCGAAGCAAGGTATCTTCCTCGAGGATCGAGAGCTACGGCTACGCAACCTCCGACGTGGGCCGCTGGAGCCTCGCGAACGGTTAGTGAAGGATAATCCATGACTCGAAGGGTGTGCTCTTGGTGATGTGTAACGACGACTCCATCACCTACATGATTGAAAATTGCCGTCGAGCCTGTTGAGTAGGATTGTCTAAATCTCTCTCGTTGAAAGAAAGAAGATGGAAACTCACCTGGGCGAACTGTATCTCGATCGGATATCTGCCACTCCTCCTTCAGCGTCACAGGTTTTCCATCCGTCGTAGCATCTTCACTGCCGGCTTGGCCGTACGTCATGAAGAAGAGTTGATTCCCTCCAGAAACATACAAAAGAGATTTCCCATCTGGCGCGTAGCTAACTTGTACAGGTGATACTTTGAGAGGGACCTGTTGGGTGTGTCTGCTTTCTAGCAAAAATAGTAAGTATGGTCGATTCTTTCAATGAATCAAAGACAGACGGACGTCGAGCATCCCAAAACACGATGCGCCTATCTTTCTGACTTGAGGTACAGAACAGCTCTGGATGAGTAGGGTTCCACGCAACGAAATCCACATCATCAGAATGTCCTCCAGTGAACAACGTAGCCGCTCTCGGTTCCATCTACAAACGAAGAGGTCAAAAGAACAACGTCAGCGAAAGAACTAATATACATAAAAAATAAAAGGAGGTGATTCACACTCTTCTCGGGACTCCATACCCGCGTTATTTTATCGATCCCAACAGCAGCCAGCTTCTTTCCATCGCAACTCCATGAGACGTGAGTCATCGCCTGCGGGCTAGGAAATTTGTAGTCGCGCGGCTTGAACGCGGAAAACGTAGGAGGCTGTTAACGGTTGCGTACAGGCAGAATCAAAAGTTTTGTCCATGAAGGATATGAGCCGAGTATAAAGAAATGTTAGGCAAAGCTGGGATGAGTTATAAGTTAGCAATGAAGAAAGGGATTGGGTTTCGTACATGAATTCCTCGAGCAGCGAAGGTTGTGTGAAGCGGCGGAGAGGGAGGCCTTTCTGGGGGCGTAATCTCCTCCTCGTCTTTGGAGGGTTGAGAAGACATTGTATGATAATTGATGGAGATGATGGTACAGACTGATGTTGGCTCTATCGTCAACTTCACTCTCTAATTTTTAATTTGATTTGACCTTCAAGGCAAATGCTCATTAAAAGCTCAATAAATTGCAGTCTTGCAAGCCACACACAGATGAGGTTTACTACTACTAATTTTTCAAAATTTCCTTGACTATCGTCTGATTCTCAATCTCTTATTTACCAAGTAAGACAATAGCACTCACCTTCTAGTTAGCACAATAGGGTGTGCTGGAATATCAAGAATTGAAGAAAGAAATCACATTTTAACAGTCCTTCTGGAGAATCATTTTCTCCAACATCTTTCGAACAGCAATCGCATCCGCTCTACCCTTGCTCTGTCGCATAACATACCCAACAATTTTATTGATTACACCTTGGCTCTGACCTGAGCGGAATGCTTCTACCTGTTGTGGGAGTGCATCAATGGCTTCTTGACATAAGACCTGCAGTTCGGATGAAGGCGGCGTAGTTCTGGAATCGCTTTGGGAGGCAGTATCAAGCGAAGAAGAAGAAGGGTTGACGAATTGTTGTTGGATAGCGATTTGGGTAGGCGAAAGAGAAGAAGGATGTGTGAGAACATATCGGAGAAGAAATTTTGCAGAGGTCCCTGAAGATAACGGATAAGAAACCTGACAAGACCTGGGGGGAGAAAAAAAAATGAACCTGTGATGCGCTTATCAACTATGAGATCCAGGATCTCTCCGAACTGCTCAGATGTTATGGGATTACGAGTGAAGGATAGGTTTTGTTCTGCAAGCTGCCCCAGCAGATCATGAGTCAACCTGTTGAATGTTGGTTATTGATGTCAATGGAAGAGAAGAGAAAACAATCACCAGTTCAAAACGAATATTGGATCTCTTTTGGGAGATTTCCCTTCCCTTCCGACATTCTGGCAGATTCTCTCAAAGTAACCCACGGCACCGCCGCTATCCTCACCATCAAATCCAACATCCCCTCCACTATCGACTCTAAGAAGAACATCGAGACTCTGCTCTTTTGTCCTGAGTTCTGGATACTTGACTAGCAGTTGAGCACGTCTCTCCCAGGGCAGGGGTGGTAGAATGGCACGGATAGCGTCTATTCGTTCCTACACCCAAAATAAAATTTAAACACATTGAAAATGAAATTGTTGACCTTACCTGACTGAGGACCAATATGCCTAGATTCGGATCTGGCATGTATCTATAATCTGGTGAATCTTCCTTGGATCGTAGTCGGAACGTCTCAAAGGTGTCTTCATTGAATCCCCGCGTTTCTTGTGGAACAGTGGTTCCTGGGTTGGAGAGAAGAAGGTCACGCTGCCGCTTGATTTCATAGACTAGGGATTCCGGGAATATATTATTAGCAAACCAATATATTCGAGTCTACGTACTGATAGAGGCCGTCATGAACTTCACGCCGTTCAGGTTTTTGATCTCGCAACGAGTACCCGGTGGGTCGCCTTTCTTGTTGATAGAGACGTTCACGTCACATCGAAGGGAACCCTACGACATTCTTCGGCATCACCAAGACATTGTCGAGATAAAATAAAGATTACCTGCTCCATGTTGCCGTCGCTAGAACCCATCGCGCGCAAAACAGCTTGAAGTGTGCGAACATACGCACCCGCTTCTTCTGGAGAGCTAGGATAAAATGTAGAATTCAGCATTTTGTCATGCAGTGCAATGATAGGAAGCTGTACCGCAGGTCGGGTTCAGAAACTATTTCCATCAGTCCTACGCCTGCTCTGTTCAGATCGATATGAGATGTGAGGTTGCGAGGGCTGAAAGTGGATTTAGCCGTGTCCTGTTCAGATATTCAGCAACCAGTGATATTATGCATGAAGGTAAATGACCTGCTCCAGTTGAATCTGCTTTATACGAACTTTGACAGATGTCAAGTCAGCAAGACGGATTTCTAGTTTGCCATTCCTTGCAAGTGGTCCTGAATTCACATTTCAGCCAAAGGCAGATTGAAGTACGACAATACTCGCTATATTGCTGGGTGATTTGATAGCCAGCAGGTAAATCTGAGTAGAAGTAATGCTTTCTGTCAAAAGAAGAGCGTAAGGATATTTGACACTTCAATGCCAAGGCAGTGCGAAGGGCTAAATCCACACATTTCGAATTTAGTTTCTGGAAACAACTTTCAGTGAGTCCGGTGGTATCCCATGGTACAGGCTTACAGGCAAAGTGCCAGGGAATGCTGCGTCAAACGGCGAGACGTGTGCGTTGGGTATATCATCTGGACCTGAGGTCAATGATTCTAATGCGTAAAGTGAGAAACATTTTACATGTTAAGATATGACAAGGAGTACCTGAAAAAAGCTTCCGACGGGACTTTATTTGAGCATGAGTTTCTATTCCAATAACGACTTGCCAGCCTGGCCACCGAACGTCCTCCTGGTAAGCCCGCAGGTCATGGAATCCACGGAGGGTAGTTGAGGGAATCCAGAGGCGACGCGCGAACATAAATTCGTCGGTAACAACTTACAAGGGTTCTTATATTTCGCAGTGATCCGTCGGTTGGTCAAATTGGTCACCTGTTATGATGACCTTTGCCCTTATTTCAGTTCCAACGACCTGCGCGCGGGCGGCAGCTTCAGTTCCTCATTGTCATGCTCAACGATGAGAATATCTTCTGCAACCACTATATTCTATCTGGCTCTCGCTCTCCTTCACTATGTCTCTGCTGATCCAGTCTCTCTACCTTTCACAGACTGCTCAGATCCTCACGCCAACAATGATCAAAAATTTCAGATTCACACTGTCTACGGACAGGTGCTACGCAATACTCAATGGGGTCATTATCTCAATCTAACAGTTTTTGGGACGAGTCCCGCAGAGATATTGGGATCATCGAACACAAGTATTTTGTGTAAGTATTCTTATTGCATGCGTCTTGGATGTTCATTCAACTCGGTTTTCAGCGACTCTCTTTACCACAACTTCGGTCTTGACGCTAAATGCATGGTCAAATAGCTCGAAACTTTGTCAAAATATGCGGCCACCGAGTCCACTCCCCTCAAACGTCTCCGATACATACTGTCCAATCTCTCCTGGACCATTCGCGTTTTCCTCAACTATTCCATGGGGCAGCAATCGCGAACTCACAACTCTTATTACGCGACTCCGCGCTGTTGACCCGTTCTCCACGGAACTCGTATGTATGGATATATTGACAACACCATTGAGTCCGCGGCCAGGTAAACCGTTTGGCAAGGCAGTCATTATCTTTTGGTCGACTATCGGCCTTGCCATCGGCTATTGGTTACTTGTTGGTTTAGCAAGGATAGCTTCTGCATGGAATCGTGGAATATCACGGCCCGAAGGAAGAATCTGGTCTCGTGTGCAAAGTGCTGGTTATATCCTTGCCAGCGCCATAAGTGGAGAGCAACTCGCCACCAGCCCTGCGCTCTTGCGATTCTGTAAAGTTGTCTTTTCTCGCCATTGGACATGCCTAACTGCGTTTCAGGCACTCCTTCTCTTCGGGACGTCATCTTCCACACCCAATGGTGTGCGGTTCTCGCCATGGTGGCCGTTGAGTGGCCCCAATTTATTTGTACGTAGTTGTTTGACTCTTTTGCAATATTCACCATCAAACTCTTGCTAGATCCGTTATTAACACAAACCGCATGGGCTACACTCGTGTACAGTACGTTCTTGACCGTTCATTGTTTCGTGTGGCTCAGAACACAGCCACTTTAGATATCACCCTAACTCGCACAGGAAATCAACACCACTGGGATCCCGTAAACTCGTCGTTCTCACCGCCGCCAGCTTTTGTTGATCAAATTGCTGACCCAAACTCACCTATTTATCTGGATAGAAGTGTGCCGAATGTCATCTTCACCCTTCCACCCGATGCCAAGCCTGGGATGTCGTCCTTTGCATACACCGTCGGCATCCGTCCTCAAGAACTCTTCCCGATATGCCTTATTCTGTTTCTTGGTCTCGTTGCTGCCACTATTGTTCTCTCCGTCCTCGTTTGGTGTATGGACTACATTGTTATGTCTGCCCGAACTCCATCATCGGGTCAAGGACATTCCTCTAATATCACCCGCGCAACCATAGCCCGGGGCCTGATGTCCATCAAAGATCCAGTGGACACTTCTCCGGTTGGAGCAACGGAGGAAATCAAATCCTTGACGGGATCAGCAGGAGCTGGGAAAACAAGATTCGCCCGTCCTTTGGCTGGATCAGGTGGTTCCTCGGAGCGAGGGATTAGCTCACAGAGAGCGTGGTGGAAGCTTAGATCAGATATTGGGGCACTCAATGGAAGCGTCTTGCATGGGAATCTTGTTCGCCTCCTCGTTTGGTTCCATCTGCCTATCACGGTCTTTTCATGTTATCAAATGACGCTTCCCTTTGGCTCGGGTGGCGCAACGTCGACTGTTCTCGCCGCTTTGTCCTTTCTTGTTTTCTCGATTCTCATTCCTCTCCACCTGGTTATTCGTGTTAAGTACACGAAAACAAATAGACTCTATGGTCAAATGCAGACGCTCGTGTCATTGGGTCCTTTGTATAATCATTACAGACACGGATCTCAGCTGTTTGCTGTCTTATTTTTCGCCACAAATATTGCGTTTGGGATCACTATTGGAGCAGGTCAAAAGAACGGTACGGTGCAGGCCATCGTCATTCTGCTCATCGAGGTTGTTTCGTCCTTTGTAACAAGTATCTGGCTGCCATGGGGTGGAGGGGCAAGCATGGGCTTGATCAGTTTCCTGCTCTGTGTGGCCCGAATCATTATTGCTGTCCTCATGGTTATTTTGGCTCAAGCAGTAAGCGAACAACTTTCTCCTACTTCCTCACCTCTTATTTTCTATATCAGATTTCTATAGGACCTGGACCGGGCGGTTGGATTGCATATGGCATCCTCATTATTCTTGCCCTCGTGTACCTTGCCTTGGTATTCATGCTACTCGTGAAAGTAGTAGAAGGTTTTTTGCGACTATTCGGTGGTATCGGATTTAAGAGTAAGAGGACAGGTGACAGTGGTATCTTGGGTGCTCTCAGTCGTCTAGGGTGGTGTGGAGACCGACGAAAGCCCCGTCGACGTTCCACACGACGCAGGCTACCCGGAACTCTCCCTATCAGTATAGCGAGAAAAAATTCTGATCTATCTTCTTATATGCCACCACCTGGAGGCATTCACGCGGATGGCACAGCAACGCCCCCACGATTCTTGACTACCGACTCGAGGATGGGTTCCACTCACTCCCAGCCACCGTCTGTTTTGAAACCTGAGTACGCTAATAGGCCGTATAGGGAGGATAGTGAGGACGATGGATTCATTATGGGGGCATGGCAACCTTTCCCTCAAGCTGGTGGACATGCGCCTGTTACAGATGGTCCACAGACTGCCCCACCAGCTACCATGGGTCTGACTCATTTTCAGAAAGTTGCACCAGGTGGATCGCCTTCTACGTCTGCTGGCGGTGGGACGACTGGTTTTTCCCGTGTTGGAGGTGGGCGAGCACATATCGACTCTCCTTACGCCATCGCTAATAGCGGGTCGACACATACGTTCCCTTCAATCGGTCAACAAGGTCAGGCCGTTGCCAGCGTTGTTAATCAGAGCCGCACGACTCTACGCTCTCAGCTACCGCACGGGCACGGTTTTGAAGGAAGTGCGGACGATAGGGAGCCACTACCAGTTTCAAATGTAGAGACTGGAGTGCCTGTTGGCACGCATGGGCTCCCGCTTGGTGCGATGGTGCCACTACATATCAGGACCAAGTCGCAAACGGCGATTGTGGAAGATTTCCTGCCAAGTGTTCCGCATAGCGCATCGTCTGTTAGCAAGTTTGGGCAGGGGCAAGCTCTAGCGTCATCGTCACAGTTATCGACTCAGTTGGGACTCCTGAGACCCAGGTATCTTTCTCAAGACACTTTACTCAGGCCTCCTGTGACTGCACCTCCTGTGAAATCTAAATTTACTCTTGGGGATGACAATGACGACGAATCCGGAATGGATGAACCAGACCAGCAGAAGAAGAAGAAATGGTATCATTTACGGAAGAATCGGCCTCATAGTAGTGAGGGGAGAACATCAACAACACCCTCCGCGGCAGATCTCAGCGCTGGCAGTAGTAAGGTGCAGATGGATCAAGACTTGGGTGGCTTGAGCAAGAGTCAGCCTTCAACACAGAGGTCTTTTGTTGTAATTCGAAAGCCCCATGGATCGATGGGTAGGGTAAGCCAGCAGGCCCTGGCAGCCAGACTCCAAGGAGAGGACTCAAGTCTGCATGCGGGGCCCTCGAAGGATCCATCAAGACCACCTACACGGTGACCAAAGTGATCCCGATTTTTTGCTTCTTGAACGAGAGCTTCATACCTGACTTTGACCGTTTTTTTTTGTTTTCATACCACATGTATAAGCTGGACCCCCACACACATTTTGCAAAAGGACCTTATTTCGTTATCTAATTTCGCACTCGCTACCGATACTTAGTTTTCTCTACGTTGTTTCTGACACCGTCGTGCAATCTTCTTGACATATGCATACACTGTTATAAAATTAAAACAAGATCTTGGGAACTCGAATCCCTAATACATAATTAGGTACACAAACCGCGATATGAAATTATATAGGCGTTGAATGAAACCTTCTACTGACGACCGCCTAGCCAGAAAATTCTCCAGTCCGCTAAATCCTTCCTGTACCAACAATACACACCTGCTTCCCTACTTAAATGAGCAACTATATCCGAGTCCGTACTATCAATCGAAAATGTCGAAGACACAGCACCGAGCATTTGCGGTCCTTGTGCATTAAGCCCGAAAGCTTGATCCATACGGTCCCAATTTCCACCCGTACTCAGAAAACCCGTTTCACCCAAATCTTCTTCCGCATAAACAACATCCTCCTGTACGCCGCGTCCTTTCCCCTTGTGCATGAATCCGATACCAGTTTCGTGAACCTCAACACCGTTTTCGTTGAATGCAATGAGTTGCAGGACTGCAGAGTCTGCTCGTGAGTCTGCTTCTGAAATGACCACCCTTGCTGACACGTGTCTTGGGTGAGACTTCCAATACACATCGTGAAGGGGAGTGTACGGAGATAATTTGGTCGGTAAAGGACAAGGCACCACACACGTGTGTCTACCCTTTGTTATGATGTGTACAGGCTCCGTGATACCTTGTTCAGGTGGAAATCCTGCTATAGGCAATTCGCATCGCACGGGCACAATCCATCTCGAGGCCGATTCGCGTATCTCAGATGAAAGCCTTGCTCGTTGCCGAAGGCTCGCCGTCGAGGTCAGGCCAGGTCCGCTCAGATTGATACTTCCGTCGTCTGGAAAATCGACTTCCTCGACGGTAGAGTCACCCAGGCGAATAAGACATGCCCTTTTGTCGAATATAACGAAGAGACTGAGATGGGTGCCAAAATGGAGGGGAGTGGAAGAAGAGGCGGTGTTTATCACACCTTTGAGGGCACTGCTATTGCTGTAGGTCCGTTTGTGACTCTGAAATAGTCCGCTTGAACTAGCTTCGAGGGCAGATCGGTGGCTGTCGTGCGAGGACTGATGGACAAATGAAAGATTACGTGGCTGTAGCGGTGTATAAAGTTCCTAAATACTTCTGAGTATGTAACTCTTTTGAAAAATGGGACAGTCCGACAAACCTTGACAAAGCGAAAGGCTCTCTCGCCTTTCGGCGTTTCGTAAAGTACTATGTTACTTTTTGTAGCCACAGCAAGCAACTGACCCCCTGTTCCTTTTCCCTTTCGGGTTTCGTCACACCAGGTCGCAAAACATAAGACAGGGACGCTTGACAACCGTGATCCAGGGGAAGCCAACGGGACGAAGTCTGTCGCCCATCTCAATGGCACATCTTCAACAATATCCCATCCAAACTCGTCAGGGTTTTGTGGAATAGATGCGGTTGGACTGCTGCGCCCAGAAGGCGAGTTGCTTCGCAATTGGCTATGGCCGATACTGGATGCGGACGAAATCAAGTTTTGGTATGAATGAGTCAGCTCAGCTTGTTGAACTAATGGCGAATGCGCAAAGGATCTGAGACTGCGTGCAAAACTGCCCTGCTGACGATGTCTCTTGGAGGGCGATCCTGGAGCCTGTAAATTGCCGACACTGTGCAGGTCGAGTGGTTTTGCGCCCTGGTGGATAATAAATAAGCATAGGAAGATCTCTAAGGCTGGTAATAGTTACCCTCTGGGATATGCTCCAACGCGCAAGGTTTATTAATCCGGCCAGATTGTACAACCGAGCCGTTTTTGAGATGTCAATATCTCTTGTGGGAGCATGTGGGTCTGGAGAGGGACCAACGATGACGAGAACTACACCTTGAGGAGTTCCGCTCCCGTTGTCTTCCATCTCCAGCAAAGACATTTGGGAAACCCTATATAACAATTAATGAAAGTAATAGGATTTGGAATTGATTTACATTTCGCCCCTCCAAACGGGCCAACAATGAGCTTCACTTGGACCTTTCATGACAATTTCTCCATTTTCTGTTTCTTCCTGAGGAAACATGTCGAGCACAGATAACCCTTCATCATGTCCCACTAGCAGCATGCGATCTCCGAGCAAAGGCAATACACAATGTATTTGGCATGTGGCATGAGGCAAGAACCTTGACCCAAAATGACTGATTTTGAGATGAGTGGGTTCAATGACTTCGCTGACGAATGGAAGGGAAGTAGAAGAGAGACCTTCTTCGGACTGAGGGGGTAAACCTTGGACACTCAGGCTAGTTGTCCGAATATGCAACGGATTTTCACTTAGAGGCTGGCTCGAGAACGCTGATGGGTTTCCGGAGCGACGCTTAGATTAATGGTCAGCGTGGCCATATCATTAAGCTCAGACTCACCTGCAAATCGTCATTTCCCCAGCCGCGTGCCCTTCTGCGGGCACGTTCCTCGGGAGTGGTATCTGCATATCGTTCCGCTGCCCTAATGGAAATTGTGTATGGTATCGGCTAATAAGCACGGAAAAAAACTAACCTCTTCTCAATCCAACCCCTCCACCTACCAAACCTGGACAGCGATTATTATCATCATCTTGGGTTGCAATGTCTCGAAATACCTTGAATTTGGGCCATTTTGATTTGCGAGATCATCGTACGTTGGGAGCTCATTTCCACTAGGAGGGTACTTCTTGTCTTGTTCAACGTGTGCATACTGGTCCGCAGACATAATGGACGTTTTGGCAGAAGGTGTGAAATGATTTTCGTGAAGAGCTTATTCAAACTTGGCGCATATAATTAGAAATGACAATGAGCATCGGGTTTTTTCGCCAGGTGAACGTCGCGTGATTTTATCCATCTCGAATCGTCTGCGGTCAGTGAGACATCTATAAACTACATTCCGTGTCTGTAATCTTGACTCGAGACATGTCAACCTGTGCAGCCAAACTTTGAATTATGTATCCTTGGCCGATATCTGTGTTGCTATGGCTCATCTCCGCACAGGAGTGCTGTGTTAAGTCCACAACGTAAGAATGGAGTGAGTACTTGCTTAGTTTGTTCTGGATGAATTCTGGGTCAAGGAAATTGAATGCTACGGGTTTCGGTGAACGGGTTGACGTGTTTTTTCAAAGATCCCAGTCTTCTAAGGAAAAAGCGAGGACCCCAAATGTAGAAGCCGCCTCACTTGCTCCTCCAGCCAGACTTTCCACTCCACGACGTAGAAATCTGACAAGACCATCTAACTCAGAGGACATCTTCTCCACTCGGGTAAAGAAGTCCTCTTCAGTGTACGGCATGGAGCTGCTAAGCATGGAAGCAGACGACTCTACGGCAACCTCGATCTCGGCATTTTCTTCGTCATCCGAACTTAGGTCAAAGTCTTGTAAAGACTGAGAGAATCCAATAACGTTCCTTTGGTGTCGTCTTTGTTGACTACTTCGATGGCGTTTCATTCTCATGGATTGCCGTGAGACGTCAAGAGTTGCGGTCGTGTCACCTGCGAAGGTTATGAATCCTTCGCTGAAGTGTAAACACATATCTAAGATTGAAAGTATTGCTTTGTGAAGGGCAGAGGTCTAGAAAGAAGGTTTTAGAAAATATGAAATCTTGGATCTGTCTGCTTACATCTGGTTTGAGAAGACATCGTCCTTGAATCTTTCCCAGACTACACAGCAGTGAGACGTAATTCATCATTGACGGAAAGGAAACGTACTGGTCTTCATGGAGTTGAATCATCTCGTCAAATGACTGAACCTTAAGGGATGCTTGACGGAAACGGAACACTTCTGCGTGGATGACCTAAAAAGGTGGCATAACTACGGGTGACAATATATAGCGAAAGTCCCCACATATATTGTCAAAAATTTTAGAAGAGTACTTCCAAAAAATATCAAACGAGGAACTGGTGAAGATTAGGCAGGGACCTACTTTGTAAACCAGCTTAATCGACTCCGCATAGCATAGAAGATTTTCAGCTCTTCCCTCAGTCTACTACTCCTTCCATACTCGGCTCTCACCAATATCCTTTCGAGCATGTTCTTCGCTCTCCTAATCTGAAGCAAGAAAACAAAAATCTCGTTATATGACTGCAATATCTTCGGCTGGAAGATATAAATCAGCGGGAAAGGCACAGCATATTCAAGTGTCAGACCGTCCAGTGCCCTGACAGTCCTTCCGATGGATTGTTCCTTCTCTCGGCTTCCTCTGTAAGAGAAACGGACGAGAGACGCGTTTATCCAATTGTCAGCATTTGCGTTAGCATGAACAATGTCGTTGAACGCCGTATTCAAAAAATGGAAATCACTCCATGTCTGCTGCGAATCCATCTTAAAAAAGAGGTCATTGATAACAAAAAGACTCGTCATAGGTGAAATGAAGCCACCTTTGTAAACACGGCGTCAATGAAATGGCCCATCGCGTCCCCCTTCCTCAAGAGGTAGATATCTTCAATTGCCTCGAGATGTTTCCATACAGCGCAGTCATCCACGAGGACTTGAACTAGCCTTTCTCCAATAACTTGGCATTTTGGCCGAAGGCTATCTTGGATCAGCCGAGATAGTGAATGAATAGAGACAGAGAACAATCCGGCCTTATTATCTTCAATTGGATAAGAAGAGTGGTCTTCCGAATTAATCAGGCCTGCGAATGTATCCCAATGGTTGAACGCGCTGGCAATTGAGAATACGTTAAGGGCCCGCAGAAGACCAACTGCCTTTCCTGTTCC
>Ga0307514_10001602_pt1 | contig 26616 bp, 31 predicted proteins | sample 16_EM_MG_FD_203088 | JGI IMG/M metagenome (GOLD analysis project Ga0307514, IMG submission 203088) | Populus trichocarpa ectomycorrhiza microbial communities from riparian zone in the Pacific Northwest, United States - 16_EM | ecosystem: Host-associated > Plants > Roots > Unclassified | place... | reverse complement strand
ACTCCAACCCCTACAGTATACTTGCTGTGCAGGTCTCAAGCCCACAAGTGTATCTCTCCAAGTCTCTGTGAGTTTGTACCATTTCTATGACCAGAGCAAATATTGTCAGGTGAAAAGATGCTTTCTGCTCAGCTATTTGAATCAATTGAAGTCCAATTAAGTCCCCAAGTTTTGCTCTGATCACAACATGTTCTATGGATGAAACATCCATAAATAGGTCCTATTTCACTTTCTAGTTGCCAATTTACTCTATTGCAAATTTTCCTTGTACTACTGAACAAAAACATTCCAATAAGGTATTAATCCACAACCACTCACCCAATATTAAAGATATCATGAATCTGAACCTGGGATGTGAAAGCAGGTATAGTTATACACATTTTGTGTATATGACACTTTGTTGTCAGAGTCCAACTTGCAGACTTAAATTAATGGGACATTCTAGATCTGAGTTAATGTGGTTTATACTTGCCACTCAGCCACAGAATTCTGACCAATAAGAATCGAAAAAGACACATGTCGTCTCCTTATATGAATAATATTCTAGGACTAACAAGGACTAACTAGGACTAATAGATGCGCATGCATATTTTCAGCCGCGGCTGAGTTGAATGAACCTGCTCCCAGGAACTCATTCAAAAAGGAGAGGGCTACACTCGCATTGTATCCGCCCTCCTTGACACAACAGCAGTGTTGGCCTAGCTGCAATCACTATGGAACACCTCACCAACTCCCCAGGTTTACGACTACAGGACGGTCTTTTTTCAGTGGAACCGGAGCCCGGTCTGGAAGTTGTTCCTGTCAGTGACATGGAACCGGTCACCTATGATACGACCCAAGAAGAAATAATTGCACCAACACCAACCACATCTCCCGTACCTGCATCGACTTTCTGCGGCCTTCAGCAAAAAACATTTTGGGTAGTGCTGACTGTCGTACTTGTGATCATTGCCGCAGCAGCAATTGGCGGAGGTGTAGGCAGATCACTTCGCAAGGTGTCAGTGCCCACCGACACTCAGCATGCTCCGGCGGAAGCTTCTGCATCACCGTTGGCTCCAGCGCTACCACTCGGCATTCGGAAGGACACCGCTCTTGCAAGTATTAGTTGGGGCCAAGGAGTAAGCCTGAAGATTCGGATTTATTACCAAAATCACGACGGATATATCCAAGAGTCGGTATATGTCGATGGTAAATGGGAGGATACTCCCACCTTGCTTGCGAAAGCAAAGTCCGGGACTCCGTTGGCTGCATCATTCTGGCCATTAGACCGTCAAGACATGATTACGCCATATCAAGTTTTATATTCCCTCCAGCGACCGCGAAAATATATGCTCATTTCTGTGCCAGGTTGCGGTATTCTATCTGGCCGAAAACAACACAATAGTGGAATATCGTTTCGATAATGGGGAGTGGGGATACGGAAAACTTGGCACAGTAACAATGGTGGCTGCTGCACTGTTTACGCAGCTCGCAGCAACTACTGTGCGGCAGAATGCCACGGGCATTTGGGAGCCATTTGTGCTCTACTATCAAACAAAGGATGGGCGGATTCACGAGATGGTACAGACAGCTCCCGATAACACACAAGACACAGTACGGTGGGAATCCGGGATCGGCCTCTTCGAAGAGGCAACTCATGGTTCGCCGATAACTGTCAACTCCGACCGCGACGTTTTCAGTCTTTCACTGTGGTTTGTTAGGGCTCTGGACAATCATTTAGCTTGTTATAGTGCCCCGTCAATCACTGAGAATTTTGTAGGCAACTGGAGTGCTCTACGTACGTAAATGGCTTCCATTCTTTCAAATACGAGTGCTGAATGTATATTGAGACACAGCGGACTTCGCCAGTGCTGATTCCCTCATCCAGAGGGCTTGGATATCGACTTATGGTTTATGATGTGAAAGCCGTAGAAATGGAATGTTTTTCGCTAATAAGGACATAGACTCTACATTCGGGGACACTACAAACCAATTCTTTCAGCCAATTTCCAACTGTACAGCACTAGCATCAGTCCCTTCGGTCAACTCGGAATCATATCTCGTCTGCTATAATAACCAAGATCACGCGGTGTACCAATACCACTACTACTGGCCTCCCGCGGGAAAGCCGGCGGCATGGTACGGACCCACCAGATATTCTATCAGTGAAGGTGGAAAAGCCACAAACATTAGTGCTTGGGCTGCTACGCAGTATAATACGACAACAAAACCTTGTAGCGGAGGCTACGGATTATTTTACGTGTCAGATAAGGGGCTTGAGACTTGGATGTGGGACTGCGGGGCAAACGCTTGGAGGAGCAATGGGACGGTTCCTACGGCGGACGCAAAGCAAGAGACAAAAAGGTGATGATATTAGCTGGAGGGCCTAGAAATCTGCAATACCGAGCGGATAATGGAATGATTAAATCTCATAATACTCGCTCGAAGCGAATCTGTATCTCAAATGTCAAATGAAATTGATTCAAAAAGATTCAATTAAATATATGGAGGTTGTTCGAGGTAGATACTATACCTTACTAAGCCACAAGGGTTTCACCACGATGCAGCCGTAACTGTGTGCGATTGTTTGCGCTTTGTAAGCCCGTGGGTGATTATGCATCGGAAGCTTGGGAGGTAACTCTGGCGCGGTTCAAGAATTAGTTGCGTTGTCGCTTGAGTGTGGACGGAAGTCCGGGGAAATGGAATTGATGCCTTTGGTCTAGGAGATATCGATATATATCGTTGTGGACTCAATGTGAAGTTACATTACCATTAATCCTGAAACGAGAGCATGCTCTAAGTTTAATAGTCAAGCGGATCGCAATTAATAAACGTTTTTAAGAGGCTGTTAACTCGGCTAGCGTAAAAGGGAGGCAGCCGATCCTAACCTTTGATTGTTCAAACGTCACGGCCAGTTCGCTGCCCTACTAAAGAATAATAGCAACGCTAGAAACTTCTTTGGTGAAAGTAGGTAAGAGAGTTTTTTCGTGGCGTGCTCGGTGTCTGTTGAAATAGTGATGATAGAGAAGCTTGATTGTATTCTATCTAAGAGGGCCACAAGGCCAGTATATATATGAACGTACCAGTACGGCTGAATGCCATCAGCTCGTACCAGAGTCAACAGTCATCTCCGGCCATACGAGACATCTCCGTCTCCGGCCATACAAGACATCTCCGTCTCCGACTGTACTAAGACATCTCCGTCTCCGACTGTACAAGACATCTCCGGCTCCGGCCATACAAGACATCTCCGTCTCCGGCTGAGACCTGTATATGCAATACTCCCCCCTCTTGTTATACACCATAGAGCAAGAAACAAAACAAGATGAAAAGAATGAAACAAAGTGATTCTCATAACAGCCTCCTTAAAACCCTGCGAGAGTGAGCAGGGAAAGAGTACTGCCGTAGCCTGAGGATGGCCATCCATTAAGAAAAAAGAAATCCGTGTGCCCAAAAGAAAATTGAAACAACCTTAAATCCAACCTTAAATCTAACCTTCAATCGACCTCAATTTGTTGAGATCAATCGAGTACGAATAGAGATATTGAATTGACTATCGTACAAAAGTGATTTTCTAAAGAGCAAAGAGAGAGAAAGACAGGCGAATATATATCGGAAAGGAGAGAGCATACTCGGCGAAGCCGAGTATCACATTCGGAGACCAATGCCGGGCATCACTACCGGGGCTAGCCCTACTGCTCAGCATGGGGGCAGGCGAGGCTGGTGGGGGCAAGCGAGGCTGGTGGGGGCAGGCGAGGCCAATGGGGGCTGTAAGCCACCGGCCTCATGTCCGCAGCGGTAGGCCGAAAGCCACAGAAGCCATCGGGCCAAATCCCGTGCCAACACTCCCCCCTTTGGCCCAAGGCGTTCCAAACAAAGTGAACAAACCAAGTAGAAAGGGCGGTAGAGAAGAGAAAACAAACGAAGGCTCTGAATCCTCCAAGTCCCAAATAACCTGTTGACAAAAGAGAAGAGAGAAGTGAAGGGAAAACCCAAAACGAAACAAAGAAACACTCCCCCGAGACCAAATCCAAACCCAAAGCATACATACAAATCCAACAAAGTCCTGCCCAAATTCCATACCCGAAACACATATTCTTTACAATCTCTCCAACTCAAAATCCATGCACACATCCAGAAGGTCATAAGTCGCTGTCGTCATCTAAGTTGCAGGGTCAAAGGTATGCAATGTAAGGCTCACAATAGAGCTTCCTATTCCTCGCCATGATGAGTCCAGACTTCGGGGATGCATGGCCAAAATTGCCACCGCAGGTCTCTTGGGGTCCACTGTCCCGAATCGCATAGCTGTGCGTCGGCCGACATCGCCCAAGTATCCGCGGTCCATAACCCGCTCCTTGAAGATATTTTGAACAGCACACTGTATTTCCAAAAGATGATGATATAAGGAGTAGTCGACGAGACGAGAGGTAGTCGACACGAACGAGTAGTCGACAGGAGGAGGGATCGTAGACACGCTGTTCGAGGTTGTATGGTACTCGATCGAAGGTGCTCGAGGCTTTGGAAATACTCGTGGCCGGACGGTATAGTTGGCAGTACGAGACGCAGTTGACGCGATGTTGGCACAAGAAGTGGTAGTCGACACAAAGCCGACGGAAGAAGGTAGGGGCACGAAGTCAGCCCAAGGAAGGTGGAGGACACGCAGTCGACACCAGAACTGTAGGGGACATGGAGTCAACCCAATGAAGAGGGGACACGCAGTCAACCCAATGCTCCTGGACGATGCTCGATGCTTTCGGAGGCGGCGGAGGTTCGGAAACGATAAAGGTACTACTATTAGGCGTCAATTCGATCCACTACAACACAAGGCAGAGGAGAAACGATAAACAAAGAAAATAATAGTAGGCGTCGATTCGAATAGAACGAAAAGTGGTGGGCTCCAAAAGGGCAAAGTCGAAGTACGAGACTTTAATAGCTGGCAGCGCTTCAGAAATGATAAAACTAATAGATGCTGATTCCAAAGAACTGAAAGCGCCGGGCTCATAACCTGTTGAGATCAATCGAGTACGAATAGAGATATTGAATTGACTATCGTACAAAAGTGATTGTCTAAAGAGCAAAGAGAGAGAAAGACAGGCGAATATATATGGGAAAGGAAAGAGCATACTCGGCGAAGCCGAGTATCACATCCGGAGACCAATGCCGGGCATCACTACCGGGGCTCGCCCTACTCCTCAGCATGGCGGCAGGCGAGGCTGGTGGGGGCAAGCGAGGCTGGTGGGGGCAGGCGAGGCCAATGGGGGCCGTAAGCCACCGGCCTCATGTCCGCAGCATTAGGCCGAAAGCCACACAAACCATCGGGCCAAATCCCGTGCCAACACTATTACCATAGCCCCATCGCCTTTGTGAATTTCTCCTGCTTATCCTTTGCCAGGGCCTTGGTTAGTATGTCTGCCACGTTCTCGTTTGTGTGTACGTAGGAGTAGTTAACTATCATGCGGGCATAGAGATCTCGACAATTGTGATAGCAAACGTCCATATGCTTTGTGCAAGCCTTTATGATCCCAGCTGTGATGTGACTAAGTGCACCCTGATTGTCGCAATTGATCGGGAGCGGAGATGCGTCTTTGCCGTGTATTTCTCGGTGGAGCTGGAGTAGCCACTGTGCTTCGCGGGAGCCCTCGGAACAAGCAATGTATTCGGCTTCGAGGGTAGCCATGGCGATGAGATGTTGCTTTCGGTACTGCCACATGACAGCTCCGTTGCTGAGAAGGAAGACGTGAACACCTTGAGTTTCGCGGTCGGCACTTTCATTGGGCCAATCCGAGCGCGTGTAGCCAGCGAGTTGATCATTGCTGCCAGTGCTGCTGCGGCAATGTAGTCGAAAGTTGGCCGTGGATTTGACATACTGGAGAACTCTCTTGGCGGCAGTGAGATGGCTAGTGAATGGACGGGAATTATATCGGCAAAGTGCAGCGACTGCGAATGAGATATCGGGCCGAGTTTCAAGTACCGCGTACATCAATGAGCCAACAATTGCCTGGTAACCTTTGATATCTTTTAGTTCTTTCTCTCCCCGATTCTCGGCCAGATCTAGCTTTACATTACGATGCATTGGAGTTGATGCACCATGAGCATTGTGCATATTGAATCGTTTGAGGATCGAGTGGAAGATGGTCTTTTGCCCAAGATTGATTGTGGTGCCGGTGCCGGTGCCGGTACTGTTTTCTTCATGGTGGATTCTGATGCCGAGCAATTGGTATGCCGGGGTGAGATTTGTGATCTTGTATTTTTCCGAGCGCTTGGCCTTGACTTCAATCGCAGCTTTGGTAGCGTCTTCCAGGTAAATTATCGAGCTGTCATCCACGTACAACAGCATCAGAATACCATTGCTCCTGAGATAAAGGTTGGGGTCGGCCAGTGACTGTTTGAACTCGAGAGAGAGCAAGTAGGTGTCAATATCGTTCTGCCAAAGTTGTGGTGCTTGTTTGATACCATAAAGTGCATTCTTTAGTCAAACAATGCTCGTGGGTGCGATGAAATCTGCAGGCCAGCCTTCAGGGAGGGTCATATAGATATCATTGCCATCCCCCACAGGATTGAGAAAGGCAGTGACGCCATCCAAATAATCGATGTTCCAGCCATATTTTCCGACCAGGGAGATGAGATACCGACCAGTGCTGAGTTTTCCGACAGGGGCACAAGTTGCTCCACTGGCCGTTTGTCCGTAGCCTTAAATTAATAGGTGTGCTTTGTATTGTATGGTGCTGCTTGGATTGTGCTTTGTCTTGTAGACCCATTTGGAGCCAATTGGCTTGACTAGCAATTGCCTTGCTTCCCGGGAGTTAAAAATTGTGAATGTGTTATTGAGCAGAATTGATGTGAATTCTTCTTCCATTGCTCGTCTCCACTCGTCTCGTTGTGAGCTGTCCATGGCGTCCGCGTATGGGAATGGATCGCTGTTGACGGACATTGATGCGAGAGCCGTTGCCATGATAAATAGTGCATTTGCGGAGATCTTAACCTGACTTCTTGTGACACGATTTGTGTGTGGTGACTGTGGTTAGCACGACTGCTTGGTCATGGCCGCCGTTTGGCAGGCATTGTCATTTGCGACGCAAAGATGTCGATTGTGGACGATGGTTTCCCTGGACACCGGTGGTGCATCTTCCTCGTCAGCAGAACATGATCTCACACCTGTTTTGCAGGGAGACTTTGATGGTTGTTAGCGTCGGGCAGATTGTGGTCTGTATCATTGTCAGTACAGTCATGATCACCAGTTCCATGGCATTCACCTGTTCGACTGGTTGCGGCGTGGTCATGGAGAAGTCCATCTCCACCCATTTCATAGTCTTGTGCTTGGAGAAATCCACCTCCACTGTCGATTTCCTCGATATATTCCATCTCTTCTGGTAGCTCAAAGATATCTCTTTGGTCTCCGTGTAGGCATGATGAGTGGGCATTCCTCAGTTTGTCAAAAATGACATCCGACTGCGACCTTACTACTCGGATTGCTGGGTCGCATAACCTCCAAAGTGTACTTGAATCATGCACGTAACGGACCATCATACATGGCTTGCATCTTTGGCTGAATTTTCAATGGCGTTGCGGCTCGGAGATAAGTTGCCTGGCGTAGCAGCCGAATCGCCGCAGGTGGTGGGGAGGAAGTTTGTACGAGATTTCATTGCCTTCATTGTTGTGAGAGGTCTTGCCAAATGCTTCAAGAATCTCGTATGGAGTTGGATATGGTGCTTGATAGCCGTCGCGGTCGTCACTTTTCGATAAGCCTTCATTTGCGGTTTGCTGGTGGTGGTAGACTGTGGTATTGACTGCTTCTCCCCAAAAGACAAGTGGCGCCTGGGAGTCAATCATCGTAGATCGTGCTTTCTCGGTGATGGTCCGGATCATGAGTTCGGCAACCCTAATCTTATACTGAGCGTATGCAGGACATGGTTCATATGTTGTACCATGAGCAGCGAGTACCTGTTCGAAGCTCTTATTGTCATATTGTCCGCGTCAATCGTCGCACCAAAATCGTTTCACTTTGTATCCCATGGAGTCAACTCGGGCCTGAAATGATTGGTAGACTGAGGTGTATTTTGTCGACTGCTTATCTGGAATGACCCAAACAGAGGTGTAGCGTGTGTAATCGTCAATGAATAGAATATTGTAGCGATGGGCAGCACAGGTGGGCATAGAGAGTAGTCTACACACATCTGAATGTACGAGTTCAAATGGATTTGTAGTGCGCTTGGTTCTGACTTTGATGATCATCTGCTTGTGCTTGGCCTGGATGCATGCGGTACACATCGAGTGGTCTTTTGTATATCCATCAGTTAGAGATCATAGGGCAGTAGGATTGAAGTGGGTTAGACGGCGATGCCACAGTCGCGATTCTGAGAGTGTGAGAGGCTTCTGAGTGGTCTTTGTGTGTACGGTGGTAGGTGGAGTTTGAGGTACAGTTCTGGCTGCAGTTGGAGAGGCGGTGTGGTGTGAGCTTGTAGTAGGCTTGGTGGGGTGCGCGATTGATGGTATGGTGATGTGTGCACTCAATGATGGTATGGTGATATATGCGCTCGATGATACTCTTCTTCTCTTCTTCTTTCTCGAAGTGAATTTTGTAGATATGCTTGATACTGTCGAAGTGGGTGCAGTTGCGGGAGATATGATATAGAGGTCATTGACCCGATTGCCTGTGATTGTGATTGATGGATATGATATGGAACACTTGCCGTGTCCCAATGTGGATGTGAACCTGGCTGCGTCCAATTGATTGATGGAGAGAAGCGTGTTGACTGAGGACTTGGCTCGGTGGCTCTCCTAGTGTTTGGTGCTGGCGGGCTCGGGCATGAGGCTGGTGGCTGACGGCCCCCATTGGCCTTGCCTGCCCCCACCAACCTCGCCTGCCCCAACAACCTCGCCTGCCCCCATGCTGAGGAGGAGGCCTAGCGTTGGCACTGGTAGGAGGCTTTGGACTCGGTTGTCATACTCGGCTTCGCCGAGGATGGTCTTTTCTGTGAATATAAATCTAGTGTTTTTGTTCTCTGGTATCGATAGACAATTGAGCTTCTTCATCCTTTCTCTTTTGCTTTCAACAAAGCGCGAGCCTGAACGTAGACATATGGAGAGCATTAACTTCGTACTCCTCTGAACCGTTAACGAGTCCATGGTGACTCACTGTAACTTGATTATTATGTCCAAGCTCAATGACTATTGGCTGACGAAGTTTCTTTATTGAGTTGAATTGTTAGGGGTTCTCCTTTAGCAGCGGTAATGATACATGTTTAAACGAAGCAGGTACATGTGACAAATCTTTAAGATAATCATATGCGAAACACCTACCTGCAATTACGTGAACATGTTTGTCAGTCAAGTGATTCTTAGCGGAATTACACTTGAGCCGTGTGTCGATCATTTAGCGATGACTAAGTCACGCTAGCGAATTCAAATATGATAACGCAATTATGTCGCCACAACTGGGAAGTGAAAAACCTTCAGCAGTACGCATAATTAATGACCACACCTATCAAACCCTGTTTAGCGGGACAATGCATAGTTAAGTTGCGATAACGCAGAGCAACATGCACAGCAGACGTAATTGCAATATGCGAGTACGAGGGATCTGCAAGCTCACGCGCTAACCGGTGAGAGCACTTGCGGCACTCCCCTGTCTACGGAAGGTCGAGACCTAAGCATGCAGTGTCTGAGGGATTAATGACATTGGCTGAAGATAAGAGGCCAGAAGCAAACTGGCTTATTGAGTTAAGATCATATGCATTGCAACGTTAGAAGAACGTGTCATAATCTACGCTAGCGGAGTATCGGTTGGTCGCCGATTAAATCTCTGACGCAATGCCGAATAGCCAAATTAATGGTGAGGCAATTAATAGTGAAGAGCTATTAATATTATATTGCGATAAGCACTGATAAGACTAAGGTCGTCAGATGCTCTAGCTACTGAACGAATGGGAAGCAAGATGTCGAATACGAGGTGATGAGGTGGCATAATTGGCGATTGATATCATGATCATGAGGACTGCCCGAGAGGGGACGTAACGTCATAAAACAGCTCATGCATGAACACGATAACCTAGGGGAACTCGTGGTACTATCGACGGAACACTTCAGTTGTTCCCGAAGATAAGCTATCAAGAAACAATGTTGTCATGACGGAAAGCCGAAGGCAAGGTTGACCTGAGGCACCGATTATAAAAAGCTCACATCGTCCCCGCCGATGAGAAGAACCAAGCTCTAGCAGCAATCCACAGTCAGAAATTACCAGCGAAGAACACCTTAAAATATTATTAAGAATTCTATCGAACAAACTTCACAATTACTTCCTTAAACCACCTTCGTGAATACGCTCTATATGTGTTCGTGGAGACCAACTGCCTCTCAGTACGCACACCAACGTCTCATCGGAACTATCGGCGACACCATTTTGTATTGCAACGAGCAGGGTTTAACCCACATCTCCCCGCATCTTTTGTTCTTTGCGATTATCAACAATATCGGGTACGAGGTGCACCGGTACATCACTACCGGCGCATTACCTTACGAAGAGTGGTCCGAAGATCGACTTTGGACAGACGAAGAAGAGTGGTAAGCTCTTATTCTTAGAGAATAAGAGATTGAGTCTGGGAAGACGAGGAAAGAAGGACAAGGTGATAGGTGGCTGTATTTAGTCTAATAAATGTTGTATTGAAACTGGGACTTAAAATACCCCTGTAACAGTAGAATATTTTAAGACTCCGCTTATGACTGATTGTCAGGATTGTCAACAACGATACTGCTGTATCGTCAACGGAAATCAATACTGCAGATTACACTGCACTCGGATAGCCTGTTACTGCATCAGGCGTACCATCCAGAGGGCAATAAGGGACACCGAAGAAGAACCGTGTCGATTTTGCGAAAGGGACGCTTGCTGCTATATAGCCATGGGAACAGGAAGGTTCCAAGGACAGGCAGCATACAGAATAACCAGGATCTGTACGGATCATTGTTCAACCGCAAATTGCGAGTGTCTTTCGTGTCAAGAAGACCACGAACCTAATCGATACGAAACGGACATATTAACAATACCAATAAATCATCCATCAATTATAGTTCGAAATGGCCACCCCGAGGCGCAGGCTTACGCATTTGAGCGCAACCTCTCAGCAGAAGAGTTCCAAGGTCGAGAAGAGGAGCTCAGACAAGTCACCAGCAGCCCGAGCAGTGCGGGAATGGTGTCAGAGATATCAGCAGAGGCTGGAGGCAGCAGCCGAAGAAATCAGGCTGATCAAAGAACACGGAGAACCGGAAGAGGCTATAGAAGGACTGGGGGAAGTCGAAATGGTTGAATCAGATCCCGTGAGAACCAAGCTGCAAGAGTTAACGCAGCAAATGGTACACGTGGTTCAAGCATGCAACGAGGAGAAGGAACTGATAGAGGACGAATTCGTTGCCGTCAGACAAGATCTCGAGCTGTTAGAAACACAAATTCTAACGGACAAAGCGAAGCTAGAAGGAGAAGTCTCAGGAGTTGGCAGCCAGATGTTAGTTCAACAGGTGGTAATTAACGAAGTACGGCAAGGAATAATGATTCTGCAAAAACAAGATAATGTAATTGTCGAAGAAGCTGCAGGAATCTTTGCCGGAATACACCAACAAATAGGACACTCTATTAAAAAACAAACGGAGAATGGGTCTACTCTTCTCAATCATAAAAGCGCGATAATGAAGCTACAAGAAGAAACGAAGACCATGAAAATCACCATTGAAAGTATGCTAGGAAGAATCGGTGAGCTGGAAAGATATACGAAGGAATTGCCATCAAAGCAAGACCTAAAGGATCACACCAAAGCCATGCACGAAACACTAGCCAAAATTCAAGAAGTTAGCACCGGGCTAACGACCCACATGGAAGAGTATAAGCTTTCTCAAAGTACCACGCATAGGCCTACGTCCGTAGCAGCAGCAGGACCCAGTTATACACATCCCGATAGGAGACGGTACATATATCAGGATTACGATGATGAATCCATAAGCACTAGACAAGATGCTAGGGACATGTATGATCTCCGAGGAGGCCACGGAAGTGAGTCAGAAGAAGAGGAAGAGGATCCAAATGTACCGGAGCCTCCACCAGGACCGCCAGGTCCAACTCCTCCAGTGCCTCCACCAGGACCGCCAGGTCCACCTCCTCCAGCGCCTCCACCAGGATCGCCAGGTCCACCTCCCCCAGCGCCTCCAGAGGAACGTCGAAGGAGAAGGGCAAAAGTCAAGCCCATTAAACTCAAAGACCCTTTTCCTTTGGAGGGAAAGCCAGGAGATGATTTTGATGCATGGTGGATAACTGTGCAAACGTTTATCCAAGATCAACCTGAAAAATTTGATAATTCAGGAAGAACTATAAACTGGATAGGAGGTCTTATGAGGAAATATGCCGCAGCGTGGCATGTTCAATGGGAAAGATAGGCTTTAAAGGGCGTGTTCCCCAGGTCATGGACGACATACCAAAATGATTTGGTTCTACGTTTTGAGGACCGAGAAGCCAGAAATGAGGCATATGCAGATTTGGAGAAGGTCAGATATGAGGGTGACATACGGGATATGTTCACCAAGATCCAGATGTTTAACGATAAAGCCCAGTTAACAGGAGCGGGCCTTAAGAAGTTAATCCTGGATCGATTGCCTGAGAAAGTGCTCGGGCAAATGCATGTGGTGGATCTTACCGGGAAAACTGATCAGGAGATGATCCAGATTATTACCAAAGCTGGTAGAACCGCAGAAAAGTGGGAAGAAGCCAGGAAAAATCTCGGAGTCAGAACTCCACGAACAAAAGAAGACAGAACAAGGCAAGATCAACCAAGAAAGCCTAGGGACAACATTAGGGTTAAAAAGGATTATAAACCCAAGAAGGAGTTCACGAATAAGAAATTTGTCGACAGGAACGGAGGAGAAGTTAAAACCTTTCCTACGCAAACGCAAGGGGTACCACAGGATGAACTAGACAGAAGAAAGAAGCCTAGAGAATGCATGAGATGCGGATGGCCGGCCGATAGGAAAGGCAATCATAAGACGATGGATTGCTATCGACCAGTCAAAACGGATAAGGGAACAGCCAATTTCCCTAAAGCCAAAGAATACCAAAAATTGAGAGTTGGGGCATACGAGTTAGAGGAAGATCAGAAGGATCTTTATATGGAAGAATCTGAGAGCGAGGAGCTAAGGGATACCGCATCAGATGGGTCAAGCGAGGAATTGACATCAGATGAAACTAGCGAGGAGCTTAGGGATACCGCTAGTAGTGAATCAGAGGATTCAAGTGAGTCATCAGAAGCGTTGGCAAACTGGTGGTCGGAATAAAGAAAAAAAAAAAAAAAAAAAAAAGGCTGGCAGTAGTTACAAACATATTTTTATCCGCTGAGGATGACCGGAAGGTCGAAACTGCTGGCCAGTAAGGAGATACGATTTATAAACGAATAAAAAATCTTCTATACAAACAATCTACCTCTTCACCATCATCTTTTTTACCCGTTGTGGTTACGCTATTGTCGAAAGGATAGCGATGGCAAAACGCAAAGCTACCGAAGAGCTCGCTCCTACTACACTGAAAAAACCCGATCTTTCCAACGATTATGTATACCATATGGCAGCCCGGAAAGGAGCCAAGGTATACAAAGTCTCTCCAACGCAAATAGGGAAAAGACCGATCTATAAATTCTTCATAGATTTTGATGGCAAATACTATCCATTAAGATGCATGCTGGATTTAGGAAGTACTTCTTTCGTTTTATCACCACAAGCAGCGAAAGCATACAAAATACCAGTGGTAAAACGAGAAATACCAGCAAAAGCATCCGATGTCGGAGGTTCGAGAATTGTGCCTGAGGGACTTTTTACAATACCATTCGGATTGTCCTTCGGAAATCATTGAACTCAAGACAAAGATCATGCGTTCGAAGTTATGAAGACTTCATCGGAATATGACGCATTAATTCCAGCCTGGTACCTTAATAAGCACAGGGCACAAGGAATAACGGAAGGAAGGTTACACTTCCCGTTATGTTCGGAAACTTGCTTCGATCATAAGAAATTACATCCGGAATATGCTATCATTTACGACAAGAGAGTAGCACTGAGACCCGATGCAATACATATCGGAGCAATATTATTCGAGAATAAAGACATTCTGAAAAAATTACCACCGCATTATCATAAGTGGTTATTATTATTCGACCCAAAGGAATCTGAGAAATTACCCAGCAGTAAAGGGTGCGATCATAGAATCGAATTGAAATCACCTGAGGAAGAATTGAGGATGGGACCAATATATCAATTAACGAGAGAAGAAGAAAGATTACTGAAAGAGTATCTCGATAAAATGATTGAAGAAGGAAAAATACGACCATCTTCAAGTCCGATCGGAAGTCCAATTCTGTTTGTACCAAAACCAAATGGAAAGGGGTTAAGATTATGTGTGGATTATCGCCATCTTAACAGTCATACGGTTGAGGATAAAACACCATTACCAATAATGGACGAGTTGAAAGATCGCTTAAGAGGAGCCAATTGGATTACGAAAGTCGACCTTAAAGCTGGTTTCCATCTTATACGAATGCTGTTAGGACATGAAAAATATACGGCATTTAGAACGAAGTTCGGGTTATATGAATATATGGTTATGCCTTTTGGTTTAACAAACGAACCGGCAACCTTTCAAAGAGAAATAAACCGAATATTAAGGCCAGTACTCGGCATCAAATTAGTAATCAAAACTGATATACATATCGAGGAAGATGAAGGAATGGTAGTCGTTGCATATATTGACGATATTATCATTGCTACCAAAGGATCAGTCCAAAAACATCGCAAACAAGTAGGCAAAGTATTCGATTTGCTACTTGAAAATCAGATGTGTATCGAAATCGATAAGTGTGTTTTCGAGCAACAAGAAGCATCGTTTTTGGGCTTTATAGTCAGCGGGGAATCTATTCGAATGGACCCTGCAAAAGCTCAAGATATTGTCGACTGGTCAAAACCAAAAAGTCAAAAAGAGGTGCAGCAAATATTGGGATTATGGAACTTTTACAGAAGATTTATACCAAATTATGCTAAGATAGTAGCACCTATTACGGACTTACTTCGAGGGGATGGGAAAAACTTCCAATTTGCTGAAGCACAGGAAACGGCGTTCCTCAAAATAGTGGTGCTTTTTACGTCAGGAAATACACCAATACTTAGACATTTCGATCAAGACAGGCCTGCTATGATAGAAACGGATGCATCAGATTTCGCAATTGGAGCCGTACTATCACAAAAATTCGAAGACGGTAAAATTCATCCATGTGCATTGTTGTCAAGAAAAATGTCACCGGCAGAGTTTAATTATGACGTCTTCGACAAGGAAATGTTAGCGATTGTTTATGCGCTTCAGAAATGGAGACATTATGCATTGGGAACATCGCATAAAATAACAATATTTTCAGATCATCAGAACCTGGAGTATTTCACCAAGAAAGTCAAGCTCAATAGGAGACAAGCAAGATGGGCGGATATTCTTCAGGAATATAATTTTGTCATTATATACCGGAAAGGATCGTTGAACCAGAAAGCGGATATATTGTCTAGGTGCCCGGCGTACACCTTTAGAGAGGGAGGTACAACAGCGATAGTAGAAAAACCAATGCTAGAACCGGAACAATGGCTAGAAATTGGAGCAATGGACATTTACGATGAAACAATAGAGTACATCGAAATAGGAGCAGTGGAGATTACGCTGCTGAGTTTGGAACAGAAGGAAGCGATTATACAAGACGCGAAACTGGACGACGAATATATTCGGTTATGCAAGGCAGTATCGAAGAAAGAGAATATCGATACAAATTATGCTATTAAGGAAGATATATTAACCTGGAAAGGAAGGATATATGTACCAAAAGGAATGAAGAAGAAGGTTGTGAAGTCAGAACACGATTCCAAGGTGGCGGGTCATTTCGGAAGAGACAGAACGTTGGAACTCATAACCAGAAATTTCTATTGGCCAAAGATGGAGGACGATGTTAGGCAGTATTGTAACGAATGCGATAATTGCCAAAGAACTAAGGCTCCACGACATGCTAAGCACGGGCTGCTACACCCATTGGAATTACCAAGCAAACCATGGACGCATATATCTACGGACTTTATTACCGACTTACCAGAATCATCGGGGTGTACGAAGATTTTAGTCGTAGTCGATAGGTTCACCAAAATGGCGCACTTTATACCATTGTCAAAGAAAGATTCACCAACTGTCGCTAAAGCCTATCTGGAGAACGTTTGGAAGTACCACAGATTGCCAGAGGACGTGGTGTCGGATCGAGACGGCACTTTTACGGGGCAGTATTTTACGGATCTGTATAATTACCTAGGGGTTAAGAGATCCATGAGTACTGCTTTCCATCCGCAAACAGATGGACAGACGGAACGCATCAATCAAGTAATAGAGGCATACCTGAGGAGTTACTGCAACTATGAACAGAATGATTGGGCAGAGATGTTGGCAATGGCAGAGTTTGCGTACAATAATTCTAAGCATTCGGCAACAAAGATAAGTCCGTTTTACGCCAATTACGGATACGAACCAAGAACGAATTGACCTACGGATATTCAGTTTAAGAATCGGGCTTCGGAAATGCACGGTCATTATATGACAGAAGTACATAAGAAATTATCAACGCTGTTGGAAAATACTAGAACCTTAGTGGCAAAGTATTACGATAGAAAGAGAAGGTCTATCGAATCGTTCAAAAAGGGAGAGTTAGTTATGCTCAACGGCAAGAATATACGATCCAAAGGACGATGCAAAAAATTAGACGACAAAATGTACGGACTGTTCAAAGTCGTATCGGTCGGACACAATAATCGATATTGTAAACTCGAATTACCGTCGAGTTCGAAAATACATCCAACATTCAACATATCGCTACTGGAGAGATACCGTGGGAAGAACCCAGAGATGGAGGTAATCAAGATAGAGGCCGATGACGCGGGATGGACGATGGAAAACGTAATAGCCAGTGGACCATCAAACGACGATGCCTCGAAGCATGTGTTTCTGGTAAAATGGAAGGATTATACACATGAGGAGAATACTTGGGAAACTTTCGATAACGTTTTCAAAAATGCAAAAGAGTTGCTGGAAGAATATTACGAAGGAAATCCGAATATCGAAAAAGACAAGATATTTGGAAAGAAAGATACAAAGAGAAAAAAGGCAGGAAGTGCGAGGAAAAAATTGTGCAAGCAAAGATAAGGAAACATTTTACTTTTGTTACTTTATATTTTGTTTTGATATTATTTCGCTATCTGAGTGGTATCTTTTGTTTTGTTCACCTCTTAAGACGGAGCTAACATTGGGTCACCGGTCCTAGAGAGGGAGGTAGTGTTAGGGGTTCTCCTTTAGCAGCGGTAATGATACATGTTTAAACGAAGCAGGTACATGTGACAAATCTTTAAGATAATCATATGCGAAACACCTACCTGCAATTACGTGAACATGTTTGTCAGTCAAGTGATTCTTAGCGGAATTACACTTGAGCCGTGTGTCGATCATTTAGCGATGACTAAGTCACGCTAGCGAATTCAAATATGATAAAGCAATTATGTCGCCACAACTGGGAAGTGAAAAACCTTCAGCAGTGCGCATAATTAATGACCACACCTATCAAACCCTGTTTAGCGGGACAATGCATAGTTAAGTTGCGATAACGCAGAGCAACATGCACAGCAAACGTAATTGCAATATGCGAGTATGAGGGATCTGCAAGCTCACGCGCTAAGCGGTGAGAGCACTTGCGGCACTCCCCGGTCTACGGAAGGTCGAGACCTAAGCATGCAGTTTCTGAGGGATTAATGACATTGGCTGAAGATAAAATGCCAGAAGCAAACCGGCTTATTGAGTTAAGATCGTATGCATTGCAACCTTATAATGACGTGTCATAATCTAAGCTAGCGGAGTATCGGTTGGTCGCCAATTAAATCTCTGATGCAATGCCGAATAGCCAAATTAATGGTGAGGCAATTAATAGTGAAGAGCTATTAATATTATATTGCGATAAGCACTGATAAGACTAAGGTCGTCAGATGCTCTAGCTACTGAACGAATGGGAAGCAAGATGTCGAATACGAGGTGATGAGGTGGCATAATTGGCGATTGATATCATGATCATGAGGACTGCCCGAGAGGGGACGTAACGTCATAAAACAGCTCATGCATGAACACGATAACCTAGGGGAACTCGTGGTACTATCGACGGAACACTTCAGTTGTTCCCGAAGATAAGCTATCAAGAAACAATGTTGTCATGACGGAAAGCCGAAGGCAAGCTTGACCTGAGGCACCGATTATAAAAAGCTCACATCGTCCCCGCCGATGAGAAGAACCAAGCTCTAGCAGCAATCCACAGTCAGACATTACCAGCGAAGAACACCTTAAAATATTATTAAGAATTCTATCTAACAAACTTCACAATTACTTCCTTAAACCACCTTCGTGAATACGCTCTATATGTGTTCGTGGAGACCAACTGCCTCTCAGTACGCACACCAACGTCTCGTCGGAACTATCGGCGACACCATTTTGTATTGCAACGAGTAGGGTTTAACCCACATCTCCCCGCATCTTTTGTTCTTTGCGATTATCAACAATATCGGGTACGAGGTGCACCGGTACATCACTACTGGCGCATTACCTTACGAAGAGTGGTCCGAAGATCGACTTTGGACAGACGAGGAAGAGTGGTAAGCTCTTATTCTTAGAGAATAAGAGATTGAGTCTGGGAAGACGAGGAAAGAAGGACAAGGAGATAGGCGGCTGTATTTAGTCTAATAAATGTTGTATTGAAACTGGGACTTAAAATACCCCCGTAACATGAATCTGGTGCGGTCATTGCACATATGGTGAGATGCTCCGGAGTTGATGACCCATGCTGCTGGAGCGGAGGCTGCAGTGAGTGCGGATGCATTATCGGCTAGTCAGATCAGGTTACGATTTCCTGCTGTAGCAAGCAATGCGAATGCAGTGCCTTTGTTGAATTTGTTGTGTTGATCCTGGGCATGTTTGAAGTGGATGCAGTCGGACATGAAGTGTTCTGAGAGAACGCAGTGGTAGTAAGTTCGTTTGTCGTTCCTGGAGGTGTTTGTATCGGCATTGTTTGGGTTGTTTTCAGTGTGTTTTCTCATTCCGCATGTTTCGGTGGTATGGTTGCCCATTTTGCAGCATGTGCAGTTGTGCTTCTGGTGTCCGTTTCCTCGTCAACCTTCACCTCCGCCACCTCGCCCACCATGGCCATGGGCACTGCCACGACCAAAATTTCCACCTCGGGAGTATAGGGCCTCTCCGGTGTACGCATCACCAATTTCTTTGGTTAGGGTCGTTCGCTCGGCACATTCGCGCATTGCATCCATACACTGCTGGGGTGTGGGAGCGGGGATCTGTTGTTCAAGGATTTCGATGGTCGTTTCACATGAATTTGATAGAGTAGTGAAGATTGGTGTCTTCATGGCATTATCGGTGATATTTTCGGGGGTGCCGATCAACTTCTTGCGGAAGGCGACCTATTTGGTAAAGTACTGTGTGACCATTTCATCTGGCGATGGACGAGAGGCAGTGGACTTCTGCAGGACTTGAGTGCAGCCGAGTTTCGTTGAGGCATTGTCAAGTCGGTCTCTCAGAGCTTCCCACATTTCCACGGGGTCATCGATATCGTCGATGAGTGGAAGGAGTTCGTCGCAGCATCTGTGGTGTATTTGTGCTAGTGCTTTATTGGCTCGGTCATGCCAGCTTTCTTTTAGGAGGCGTCGGGCAATGCTGTTGCCGTCAGGGAGGAGTTCGACACCGGTGACGATGTTGTAGGCTTTCTTGGCAATGCGGACTCGGCCAATCTTTTGATTCCAGACAGGGTAGTTTTCCACAGTCACCTTGGGCACATTGCCATGATCGGTCTGGAATGTTTCATTTAACAAGTTTTTAGAGTGGAGGAGGTTAAGAAGATTACAATGTAGAGTGATGGATGGTGATGGTGTTGCAGCTGATGAGCAGGGATGGTTGTGAGTGGGTTAGGGTTTTTGAGGCTCTTAAATCGTAAGATATAAATAGAGTATTTTTGGAGTAAAGATTTCAGCAGGCGCCTGGCTTATAACCTGTTGAAATAGTGATAATAGACAAGTTCGATTGCATTCTATCTGAGAGGGCCACAAAACCAATATATATATGAACGTACCAGTACGACTGAATGTCATCAGCTCGGACCAGAGTCAACACATCAGGAAAAACTGAAATCGCATTCTCAGTATTCTAAGCATTTTGCAATTCAATGTCGCCTGTTCTCAATTATGCGGTGTACTCTGACTGGAAATGTACTCAGTAACATTGTTTTCATATCTTTGCGGGATTTTCAAACTTGGTATAGTATTCCCAAAGGGGTATAGTTTAGTCTGTTACATTGTTTGATAGTCGAAAGTTAGTCTAGTTTTAAAAATGAAATATGTAATAGACATACTATTGCTCGCTTAGTAATAGTATGAAACTTTTGGTTTATATATCTTCACGACAAATTATAATGAAACTAACCATATTTGGAATACCTCCAGCTATAACCAACAAATAACTGAATATCTTTAATACTATTTCCTATTTGAGTTAGTTTGCTTTTGATATGTCATTTCGAAATAGTAATGCCAAGTTTCATGTCATGACTCAGCAAAGTATTCTATGTTCATTACATTTTGCAAAAATAAAAGTAGCTGACTTTAATCAATTAAGAAATGTATCCAACTAGGCTATACCTATTTTGGAACACTATACCAAGTTTGAAAATCCCGTCAAATTCTGGATGCCATATCACTGAGTATAATCCGTATAACTGGACCCGATAAAATCGACCAAATGTGACCTTGACTTTCGAAAACCTTCAAAACGCTCAGAATGCTCAGAATACCTTTTTCACTTTTTGCTGATGCAGTCATCTCCGGCCATACGAGGCATCTCAGTCTCCGGCCATACAAGACATCTCCGTCTCCGACTGTACAACACATCTCCGTCTCCGACTGTACAAGACATCTCCGGCTACGGCCATAGAAGACATCTCCGTCGCTGGCTGAGACCTGTATATGTAATAGTGTCTATTCCATTCTTGGAAGGTAAATTACAATGTGAAAAATGGCATGGGGTTTGGGACTGATTCGAACCAGTTCCGAGCCAGTTCTGAAGTCCGGTCTATCACCCCGAACTGGGAATGAACCAGACCATGGACCGGCGGTTCAACCCAGTTCTATGTATGAATTATGTGTAATTACACTTGCTCGAACAATCGACGACACAATCCTAACGAACTTTCCCCCAATTGTAGCCGTGTCGATTCGCGACAGGTTGGAAACTTTCTTGTTTTCAGATACTGGTATTTATTGGCTTGATTCTTAACCCTAAAATGCGGTCCGATCTGCAAGGATTGCACTAATCTTGTACACCATTGAACAGATGAATCGAAAAACAGTGGTCGCAAGCAGGGGTTTTTAACCCTGAGTGAAACCTCTAGAAGCACTTGATAGATTCTAATAGTGTAGCCAATAACATGCCCTTAGTAGTACCATTGAGATTTGTCTTTCCCAGGTTAAGCCATAATTATACCATGGATGGCAAGATCTACGCATTTTTTCGATTCTAGTCTGCAGACAGCTCTTGCTCGCTGGGGCTAGTGATAATAGCCGGATGACAGACTATTCGATTCATCTGTTCAGTGGCTGCACCCCGCTTCCGCCCCACCTTCCAGTTTCAGATATCAAGCAAAAACATTGGTGATCCCATGATCCCTGCACCTTCACACACCCTGCATCTAGTCAACATACATGTTTTTTGTTGTCAGAGTAACTCAGGTATGGTGATTGTACTACGATCGCCATACGCGCCCAACGAAAGAAATGGAATATAATCGAGACGACATTCACTACCGACAACTGCAATCGAGAATCGGGTGTCGGAGAAGTTGCAATTGCAAGATCCAGTTAACCTTGAAGGTGTCACCCTCGGCAACAATAGAGCCATATACGACAAACCTTTTTGTCCTAAGTTACGGATATAATATAAACACGCCAGTACACTTAGTTTCGGTTAGTCACTGTTTCGATGAAATTTTGAGAGATATTCCAGTAGATGGAGAGAAGAATAAGACAACGAAGCTGTTTCTAATATTGGGCGGGCTGACAGATTTGTTACGGGGAGTGGGATGTGTAGGAAAAGACTACTAAAGTTTTTGAAGGAAAGCTGAAGGATTTCATATTAGGCGACGTTAAGTTACATAGATAGTAGAGAGGGAATGTTTTACGGTTTGAACTAGAGTTTCATGTTATTGCGCATATACAAATATACAACATAGGCCTTGCGGTGAGGAAATAGAGGTTCAGAGTGCTTCGTTCGTCATGCATGGGCAACATATCTAACTATATTAAGTTTGCTGGCCAACTATCTGATTTCCATTAATACCTATAAGATTCCGTATACTAACTTCATTTGATAATTATCCTATTAATTCAAACTGTACGGCCGTGCATGGAAACCAAGAAAGAAAGAACTCCATGCGTGTACAAAGTGTACAAGAACTAGCAAAGCAATGACTTAGATATCGACTTCAACCACTCGAGACGCATAGCCGCGATCTACCTCACACTAATCCCCAACCCCTTCATACACAGCAACGCATACAAATTACTACTCCCATCACTCTCCAACGTACACTGATCCTCGAGCATCTTCGCATCCCAAAACACGCCCTCCACATACTCCGCCGCCCCACTCAAATCCAAAATCTTCGCACACGCCGCATGAAGCTTTATCAACCTAGGATCCGGCACCTCCACCCCCGCTCTCGCCACAAACACAACCCGCTTCTCCAGCGCCAGCTGCGAACCCAGATGGTGCGAAAACCGCCGTGACATGTGCGGCGTGTACGTATCCACCTCACCCTATTCCCGTCAGCAAACGCCACCCCCATATCCCAAGGAACTCACAGGCACAGCCTCAAGCCACCACTGCAACTGCCCAAACAACACATGCAACTCACTCTGCAGCAGCAACGCATTGCGCGGATGATCGATCAGCGCGCCGTCCAGCATCACCCGCACGCCGGGATCAAACATGTCCAGCACGCGCCACACAAACGCCTTTTCGTCCGTAAGCTGGCCGTGGCCAGAATTTAGCGAGTGCGGGAGGACATGTGCCGCCTCGACGACCGCGGTGGTGGCGCTTTGTACCCCCGCCGCACGGCGTATCCGGTTCACGCCCTCGTCCAGCCACCCGGTGATGACGCACCGCCCGTCCTCGCGCTGCAGGACCTGCTTCCGAAGTGTCTCGATGCGGGTTGGAGATGGGGCGTGGTCGTCGCAACGGGAGCGGGAGGTGAGGAAATTTGGGGAGATGCGGGATGTGGGTGCTGGAGTCTTGCCGCCCTCGGCCATCAGTGGGACGAAGAAGCAGTCGAGCATGTCGCGCGCGAATTCATCGATGCCGGGGAACGCGAGCGAGGGGTCGACACGGCCGATGCGCGCGCGGGGGAGGATGTCTGAGAGCGATGGAACGGGGTCTGCGGATGAGGTAGTGGCGGATGGGAAGAGGTAGGCGAGGACTTGGCGGACGATGTTGGCGCGGCCGGCTGGGGATGGGGCGAGGAGGCGCAGGTGCGCGATTAGGTCGTCGGCGCGGAAGTGGCCGCCAGAGATGGAGCCGGTTCGGGCGGTGATGGGTGTGCGGTGGGTGTATGCGTCAAGGATTGTGAGAAGGATTGCGTCGGCTTCGGCGATCTCGGCGGCGGTCGCTTCGGGGGAGAGGCCGAAGTTGAGGACGCCTTCGAGGGAGGTGGTTCGGCGGCTGTGGGGCTGTGGGGTTACGGGTGCTCCGATGCTGTACGTCAGCGTTGCAGGTGGCGGTGGGGTGCCGGGGCTATGGGGCATGTTGGGTGGGGTGAGAGTGGTCGGTTGAGACGAGGTGTGGGTTAACGTTCTGCTAACACGCGACGGCTTGGCTCGTTGTAACTGGGACAGAGCGTCGAGCGCCTAACCGAAATGAGACAAGCTCTCGCCACATGTAAGCGCCACATTGTGGGGTGCGCGGTTACCGACAATTAAACTGGTACCGACTTTGTGTGACGTCGATATCGACAGGCCTGTGATAAATTTTAGTAACCATACTATAATCTCTGAGCTCAATAGGGTAGTTTCTAGAATGCCTTGAACGTCTGCGGTTGTTGCACATAGGGCGAGATGTACTCGAATAGGTATGTCATGAGAGTAGTTGCTGCGATAAGGGCCGTACCATACGCATTACTGTGGTTGCTTAGGTCGGGCAATCAAAGTGGCAGTCTCCAGCCTTAACAAGTGCTGCTGTCGTCGCAAGTGATTTGGTGCCTTTCTTAACTTTGGCACATCATTCCTCCACCTGTCTTAAGTGAATGCAAATGACACTGTATGGGCTTGGGAGCTTGCCGAGGTAACACGTTAAATCGTCATTTCGTCTTCTCCGGGAGTAGTTATTTCAACATTTGATATTGCTGTTTCCACAATTTCTCCATTGCTTGGCCCGCTTCTATTTCCCACATGATTCGCCAATTGTATTGCAGATCTTGAAGTAGGTTCACCGGCACATTTTTGATTTCTGTTTTCCTTGTCCAAGTTCGCCGCGGCCATGATTACCGCCACATTGAGAGCAAAGCGCTGATCCTTTTGAAGCATCTCTGATCATCTTCAGTATAGGCGACTTGCATACGTGGCAGCAATTTCTGAAGAATGCAACATCATTGGTAGAAATGACACCATCGTGGCAGCCGGTGCACGATATTTTACTTACAGAAATACGCCAGCCAAATCATATTGAGCTTTCAAAAAGAAGCACAATCTGGGCGGATTGATACGATACAAGGCACCCCTAGTCATGAAGGCTACAAGCAAACTAATTTCAGTGAGATTTATACTGCTGTTGACTGGCTAACTATACTTTGTTATCTCCTCCCTTTTGTCAAGGGATGTGGATCCAATAATAATAATTTTAATGTAGTCACTAGAGTTCAATGACGATGGCATCTACCGAACACTGCCGGAAGGAACCTACGCACCCACAATCATTTTTACTTAGGATAGCACTTACAGCGTTAACCGAGCACCACGGCACTCATATAATCATAAGGACGATAAGATAGCTACTGACTTACAATCGTGATGGAGAGAAGTACACGATTACGACCTCTGCCCTGCATGTCAATATCTCCGCATTGAGATTCACGAAGTCGGGGATGCCATCCGTATTACAAGGAATTCTTCAGCACAATTCTCAAGTAATTCAGCATTCGAAATACACATAGAGTACAGATTCCAAAGCATGCTAATGTGAAACTTAGAAAATTTCTAAAGGATTCTCTGGCGTGCTGCTGGCATGCCGACACTGAGCGCTAGTGCGCTATCCGAAGAATGAACTCTACTTCTTTCACAATCCCGTGGTAGCACAATCACAAGAAAACGACACACAGAGAGTGGATGACTTTGTTTGTGACGCAGATGAGTTCTATGGATGTATCAGGAGCATGTCCCCGCCCCTATACCGGATGACACGTTGACATCTAAATCAGAGGTGGAGATGACGCCGTCATGTCCGGTAGGACGCAGCACATCAGGTTTTGCGGATCCGGAAAGATAAGTATGCTCGTTGTAAACTGCTAACAATGATGAAGTGTCATGAGACGAAGTTAGGGTTACGAAGTGCAGACGGGTACAAACTATAATTTTTTTTTAAGCTGCAGCAATTTTGGTGTACATAATCTTATGTCGTTCCCAGCCTGTCCTCATTTAGCTCGTACTGTGACTTTTTTGTGATAAAGATCGTTTGTTCTGTCGCTATCGTGGGAGCTTCTACACTCGTATATGTCCTGAGATCCCCATGTTGGCACGGGATTTGGCCCGATGGCTTGTGAGGCGTTCGGGGGCTTTCAGCCCCCATCGGCCTAAGGCTGCAGGCATGAGGCCGGAGGCTTGCGGCCCCCATTCCGAGGAGGAGGTCAAGCCCCGGGAGTGATGCCTGTCATCGGTCTCCGAGTGTGATACTCGGTTTCGCCGAGTATGCACTCTCCTTTCCCATATATATTTGCCTGTCTTTCTCTCTCTCTTTGCTCTTTAGACAATCACTTTTATAGGATTGTCAATTCAATATCTCTATTCGTACTCGATTGATCCCAACCGTGGCCTAGCACAATGCCTTATGCCCTACCGGTATGCTCTGTGCCTTGTGCCCTATCGGCCTATGTTATGGTAACATCCGCAAGTCCTAAGGAGGATCTAAGCATACATGCAGCACGTACCATGTTGAAAGCAAAAGAGAAAGGATGAAGAAGCTCAATTGTCTATCGATCCAAAGAGAGGGAAAACTATAGACTTATATACGAAAGAGAGAGAAGGAAAACTCCATGCCGACTGCCAAAGCCGAGTACCAGTGCCAAGCCCGCCTCCTCAACATGGGGGCAGGCGAGGCTGATGTGTTGACTTGGGATTTGGCCCGGTGGCTTCCCTAGAGTCTGGTGCTGGCGGGCTCGGGCATGAGGCCGGTGGCTTACGGCCCCCATTGGCCTCGCCTGCCCCCACCAGCCTCGCCTGCCCCCATGTTGAGGAGGCGGG
>Ga0307514_10001601_pt1 | contig 26625 bp, 35 predicted proteins | sample 16_EM_MG_FD_203088 | JGI IMG/M metagenome (GOLD analysis project Ga0307514, IMG submission 203088) | Populus trichocarpa ectomycorrhiza microbial communities from riparian zone in the Pacific Northwest, United States - 16_EM | ecosystem: Host-associated > Plants > Roots > Unclassified | place... | reverse complement strand
ACTCGATAAGGTGACTGCATTGCAGGACTCAGGTACGGGTTCCGGATCTTGCGGGGGGCTCCACGATGCGCCCGAAGGAACTTACTTTGGAGGACCTAGATCCGGCCCACGCAGCCAAAATTGCGACAAACATAATTTCCCTCCTGACGTCTGCGGGGGTGACGAACGGGTCCCACCCGTTGCTCGGTCTCCTTCGATCTCAGCACTATCTCTTCACAACGTCGTTGGCTTTATCCGCCGACGCGCTCGCAAGGACGACGCCTACCGCATCCGCAAAAGAGGAGCATCAGAATCTACTCGATGATTCGATTCGAACGGCAGTGAGGGCCCTCCAGGGGTTGGTACAAGTCTTGCCACCTGGACACCCAATTCGAGCGATACACCTTTCAGAACTCGGGATGCTGTGTGCCACCGATGAGACCGCATCCAATGTTCCCGTCCTCTCTATACCGTCCAACGAAAAGGTGTTTCCTCCAACTGGTGCCGCTCGACTGCAACTCGCGATAAACTACCTCATCGAGGCGCGTAAAGAGTTGTTGATTGCGTTTGGAGCTGAGAAGGAAGGTGGAGACGTCGGGAAGAGGGTGAGAGAGACGCTCATCCAACTCGAGGCAGAGATGGGCATTTGGAAGGAAGGCGTGAAGACAGCGTGGAAAGAACAGGTCGTCGATCGTCCCAAGAGATAGACAAAACGTTTGTATGCTTGAACGGTGTACATGATCGTAAAGGAGAACTCATTAGTGCGAATATAGGACCCACAGAGGGGGGGGACACCGTTATAACCTCAACCTCTTCGGTGCCTTCAACTCTCTCAGCTGTGGGATAACAGCAACAATATCCTTCTCCTCGGCCTTGTTCCCTTTCCTCATCATGACCACAGTCTCTTTGGCTCTCTTAGACGACATCTGCAAAAACCTCCTGGACCCCGACCACCGCTTCGCGTCCCTCCGACCTTCTCTCATTTCATTCCCTTCCACCTCCGAGGGCTCCGTCGCCATCGCCACATGATGAGCGAACGGGACGCCGGAATCTCGCTTCAGCATCAGTCGACGGTTCGGCCTCCGCACCGAACTCTCCCGTCGGTGTGTCAAAGAGATACGCTTGTGATGGGAATTCGATCCTCGGAGTGCGGATTTGGGATTCAACCTGATTCTGGGAGATCGAGGTTGTTTCTCTTTGCCGCCCAAGGCCATCCTGGATAGTTCTGCATCGACATCAGAGGCGGAGTCTTCGGTTGTTGGGAGGAACAACGGGGGACTCGGCGTCGGGGAGAGCGGAGGTTTGATCGAAGGGATCGGAGGTACGGATGGAACATTCGTCTCCTGTGGTAACGAAGCCACGAACGGACTGACCAGAGAAAATCCATCGGACAATCCCTTCGAATCCCTCCACTCGACTGGGGATTTGACAGCGACAATGCTCGCAGGAGAACTAACGAAGGAAATTGGAGATGAAGGCGCCGAGGATACGCATCTGATCACTTTGTTCTGCGGGAAGACCGTCATACCCCATCTCCTGACAGGACGCATGGGTGCTGGAGTCAATAAAGGCTGCATAATCGGGGAAGTTGAGTCAGGTGGAGAAGCTGGTTGGATCGCCACATCGACGGATTCTCGGTGGACCGGTGAGGAGGGGAGACTGAGCGTGTAGAGTCTTGTCAGGTTTGGAGGGGTGGTCAAAGGGGCTGCCTCTAACGAAGCTGTACCGATACCTGTCGTTGTGTAGTGGGATGAATCGGAGGAAATCTCCGAAACCAAGTTTGGCGAGGACCTCGGGAGCGCCAAAGTTGGTATTTTGGGAAGTGGGCGAGGTAGAGGAGGGAGACTTGGAATGACTAGCGATTCGGGAATACCACCAGACGAAAGAGAATAATTTACACCGAGTGCGGCGACTGTCTCCTTGATCGATGGACGAGCCGCTGACACAATAATAGTTTTGCGGGGGTAAGACGCGCCTGGCACGCCCAGCAAGGACATATCTAGAGGTGCTGGGTGATTGGGCAGCCTGCGCTTCATTCTTCTTGGAGTAGTCGTCAGGGACATTATCTCCCAAGGTGGCGAATTAGGTCGTGAGTGGGTGATGTAGGGATACGCCTGCGCTGATGATCTGAAGAGTTTTTGTCGTAGGGGTTAGAATGGGCAGAACCAAAGAAAGGTTTGCTGGGATCAGCCGAGTGTGGTTTTATCTGGGCACAGAGGGGCGCTCTGAAACCGAATGTCTTGGTCGCAATCATGATGGTGATGAAGATAACCGCTTGCTATGGTGGAATTGATGGCTAATCCAAGCCGCGACGCCCATAACTGTCGATCATGAGCGCACCGCAGATCATGTGGGTTCGTGAAAGGGACTATTGTCAAAGTTTGACCCTAACTGAGATCGCCAAGACGTCGCTACATGACATTTCCACCCAGTGCCCAAAGCGGGACAAGACTTTATTGCCGCAAACAACTAGCCGTGTGTTAAAACAGCTCCTCATCCTCGGGCTTGAAGTTCTTCACCTGATCCCAATAGCCAGAGATCTTCGTCCCGAGCACTTCTCTGGCAGCTACATCAGTCGGACACGTCTTCGGCTTGAAGCTATTAAACGCCCTCTCCCTCAGCTGACCTTCCCACACTAAATCGCATCGGTTGTCCTCCAACGACACGACCTCTTGAGCTCCATCCTCCCCAGTGACAACCGTGGACTTGTTCGTTCTTTCTGACGGGCCCACTTCATCACCATCATCATTGTCGACTTCCACTTCCTCCGCACCGCGAGCCCTGGCGGCCTCAGTCCAAGCGATACGGTGTAGCATCAGACGTTTGTAATTCCTGATGAATTTCGATGCACCCTCAACGTAAACCATGTTGAAGGAGGGATGGAATATGCAAACTCCCGTCAGGTTCTGTTGTTCCGCGTTCTTTCGCACCTTGAAACGATGGGCAGGGTCGGACAGCACCTTTACCCTAACGGAGAACGTAAGCTTCAATGATCAATCCAAGGAAACGCATACACGCATGCACTTACTTAAAGATGGCACCATAAACACCGTATTTCTCGGCCTCCAACTTTTTGTTCTCTATCTTCTCTCTCTTCTGCTCGTCCGTAAGCTTGCGCTCTGCATTCATCTTCTCATGGGTATGTTTTCGCATGGCAACCTCCCTCCGGACACGCGCCTCGACCCGCGTAGGATCTTGGACCGCGTCCGAGGTCAAGACCTTCATGAGATTGGCCAGTCGAACTATCGAAGCGGTCAGCCTCATCTCAGCGAGTAAACTAGGATAATTGCGCGATACCTTTTGGTGCATCTGGAGGGATAAGACCCATCCTGATCCGATCCCGTTTGTCCTGCAGCTCGGCCTGGCGCATTTGTTTCCTCCGTTTCTTGGCTTCCTAAAAAGTGATTCAGTCCGAAGCCTCGGCTGCGTGTGAGATGAAACTCACCTTCTTGGTCAACATCAGCGGTTTGGGTGCAACTTTGTTCTTATCTCCGGGCGGAAGAATCGGGATTGGATGCTGGATCAGGTGGTCGATAACAGAGCTACCGCGAAGGTTCAATTGCTCGACGCCTCTCTCAAGGTCGTTATAAGTATCGTTGGGAAGCAGTGGCTTATCCCACCATTCGGCCTCAGGTGGGACTTCGCGCTGGATGATGCGTAGGACTGGGTGAAAATTGTGCTGATAAAGTGGTGATGGGACCGTACCTTGATATTTTTCTCCAGGGTCTCAAACTCTGCGTCGAGGCCTGCCTTGCGAGCGCTCTCTGCAATCCGCTGTTTCAACTGCTCCAACTGTTGTTGTTGCCTCATCTGGTTTCCAATCTGTACGTACTTGCCCTTTTGATTGAATCGGAACGACCTTCCGCTCCGCTCCTTGGGTGTCCCTTCGAACCCTTTATCATTCGCGGCTGCTGCAGATCCAGAAGCATATGGATTGGCAGTGTCTATAGATGCTTGTACGTTTGTTGGCACCGGTGGTGGGGTAGGGGCATTGCGGGTATTAGCCTTGGGATATCGATCAAAATTTAGCCATGAGCGGGCGCAACATCTACTAACCTTGATCGAGGCAAATTTGGGCTGCATAGGCTTGTATCTGTCCTTCTTAGACTGTGGTGCGGGGATAGATGTATCCAAAAGTAACGGATGTGCCGCCATCTTCAGGCCCACACCCTGCTGAGCGGGTTCGACAGGTTTGCTCTTCTTTCCGGTCTGAGGTAGCGACTGCAAGTAAAGCCACATGAGTAACGCCAGCCGTCAATACTTCATCGGACCAACCATGTACGGGTTCTCTTTGAAAGCAAGACGACTCTGAGATTCTGCGACGCGACGTTGGGCCTCAGCCACGCGTCGGGCGAGGTCATCGACTGCAGGTGGTGCAGGCGATGGTGAATTTGACGATTTTGCTGCAGGTGTTGACAAGGTCGGAGTCGGAACTGCAGATTTCATCGCAGCCAACTTTGCAGCAATCTCAGCCCGCTTCTGAGCGATGAGAGCATCTGCGGTCATCTGGAAGGATGTTAATCAATTGGTGCACGAGACCAATCGCGATAAACGAGACCCACCCCTCCTGGTAGTTTGTGTGCATTTGAAGGTGTCTAGGGTCAAACAAAGAGGATTATAGAAACGTGAAGTCAGAAATCGGGTTTGGGGTAGAATCACCTTTTGGATGAGGGTGAACTGGGGGTCGCGGAGAAGCACTCACAGTCGATTCACTAGAGAGCCGACAAACGTAAGGCTCGGACGGGCAACGTTTCAGCGAGGAAACACGAACCTTTTCAACTTCTTCGACGCATTAGAGTCGCCGCTACCCTCGAACGCTCGTTTGCGGTCGCCCATCGTGGCCACTGAAACCTGGGGAGTCGTGGTTGATGGCGGGGCGGGATGAGCTTTAGAGATCCGTGACGCGTGACGCATCCCGACACCGATGTTCTCTTTCCTCTCCACTACGCGAACTAAGGTCGGCGCCGCGTACGCTGCCTGTCGCTCCCAATCTTCTCTATGGCCCTGGTCATCTTCTAGCCAGCCATTCTTTGTTCTGGGTGCCAGGTTCCGACACCAACTTGCTCCGAGGAAGGTCAAATATATCAAAAGACACAAGGGTGTCATTCCGATTCCCATCGGAGGTTCTACCAAAGGCACAACCCTCGCTTATGGCGAATGGGGCATTCGTATAAAGGGCAATGGAGTTAGGCTTACCGCCAAACAGCTTCAGACCGCCGAAGAGGTCATTAAGCGGAAAATCAAACAGGTCAAGGGATCGAAAGTCTACTTGAGGGTCTTCCCAGATATACCCGTTTGCATAAAGGTGACTTTCGTTCCGTTTGGGGCCGCTCCCTGGTTTACTTAGAAGAACTGGCGGTTAGGGAAACGAAACGCGTATGGGTAAGGGTAAGGGAACGTTTGAGTACTGGGCAACACGGTATGTCCCTGCCTTTCATGGACTTGCACATCAGATGACATTGCTTGCCTATAGTGTCTCCACTGGCCGAGTGATTTTCGAAATTGGAGGCACACCAATCCGAGAAGAATTGGCCCGTGAAGGTTGGTATTCATCGGAACGCTCATGTAATCTGCAGCTGAGATGTGTCTCTAGCGTTACGCCAGGCAGGCGATAAGCTTCCTTCAACGACCGAGTTCATCACACGTAGCACACCTCCAAGACTCGGAAGCAGAGTCCTGTATCCACCCACTCCCGTCCCCGAGGTGACAACGACCACAGAAGCCCATGCTGAGGCATCTCAGTAACCACGCACTCATACCCAATCCCCGTAGTTATCACCCTTTTCCCTGACTGCTTAGGCATCCGATGTTTTGCCCTCCTATCTAGAACGCAAATAACATAGTGCACGACTGGTACATGAGACAGAGTTGGAGAACACACAAGAGGAACAAAGCAATGCGAGAAGCTACGAAGAAAGATCGTGGTGTGCACAAACTTCAAAAAAGAGTGGATGCCGAGGACGCCAGGAGGGGCTCGGACTTAAGAACGAGCCAAATAGTCAGCATACAGATTGTCGACGAATGACTTGTCGGTCTGAGAGGGGTACTGTTAATTACTTCGTATTGTAGGGGAAGAGTTACTCACATGAATCAGAGTCAAAACCTCTCTGACAAATACGTTCCGATCCATCTGTTTGGCGTCTTTCAGATTTTGTGCAACGGTGGAGATTAAAGACTCGGTGACCACGTCCCGGTCCAAACCATCTCCAGCCTTGTCCTTGTTCTTGTCCTTGGAAGATGATGCAGCGGGTTGGCCGTTTGCCTTTCCGTTTGTGTGAGGTTGGACAGCAGGCTTGTTTTTCCCTTTGACGCTGGAGACTGTCGTAGGCTGAGGCTGGACAGGTTTAGCGGGAGGTTCATTAGGGATGTTCGGGCCAACAGCGTAGCCCATCTTGACAGGGTCATCCCAAGTCTTCTCGATCTGTTCTCTCTCCTCCTTGTTTCTTTCTTTCTTCTTTTTCTTCCCGCCGGCGCCGGCTCCGTTCGTCGCGTTGGCGTTGGCCCTCGACTTGGAGAGGAAGGTGTTGATGTCGCTCAACGCGATTGTGTCTTTGAAGTCTAATTCGACAACGTCGTCGTCGTCGTCCAATGTTCTGTCATCCAGTGGTTGACGGGGGTAAGGCCACAGCTCAGAGTCAGGCTCGAAAGGCACGAGCTTGCGTGAAGCACTAGATCCAGGTTTCGTCTTGTCGGCCTTAATAGAAGGAGCTTGCGGGAGGTCGACCGACGTAAGACCGTCCTGAACCTTCCTTGTCGCTCCTGCCTTGAGATTCCGCTCCTTGGGTTGTGAAGGGGAGGAAGCGGGTATCCCCTTGAGGGTTGGTCTGGGGGTGACGTCCCCCTGAATTCTCGGTGTCGTCTGAGCATCGTCCGAGCTTGCCGGGAATGAGAACGAAGGAAAAGAGGATTGTTTCCCCCTGGAAGAAGTGATCGCGTCCCGCGTCGCCTCTGCAAGGATCGAATTGACGTCAGAGGTGGGGTACTCAACCTCCTCAGAGCCTCCTTCGCTGTTCGATTCGTTGTCGCCTTCGTAGCGGTAGGTGGTGATATTAGTAGATGATGACGAGACGCTTCCACCTGGGCTTGGTGCTAAACCCAATAGAGTCGATATTACGTCTTGGTTGAGCACCTGGGGCGCAGGGGAGGCTGTCGGTTGGGGAGAGATTATCTGTAGAGCGGGGGCGGATGTTTGTACAGCACTGTCGTTAGAACCATTGGGGTAGCGTGGGGTCGCGGATGCAAATATGGAATCTAAAAGCGCTATGCTTCTGCTGGTAGTGTTTGGGTTAGAAACCGGTTGGGGTTGTGGTCTGTCGGTGGGTGCAGGTGCACCGTCGGTGGGATTCTGGTCAGACAACGCTGCGGCGAACAGGCCATCGAGCGTGATCCCTTGCTGCCCGCTCTTTACAGGAATCTGGACTGGCGATGGCTCCGGAGCGAGCTTGGAGAATAACTTATCGATTTCGGACATGGACGTGGTGGCACCGGATGATTGGGGGCGGCTATCCGGGTTCGATGTGTGCGTGATCGAGACCTTTGCCCTTGTGACTGCGGCCGTATGAGATGCAGAGAAAAAGTGTAAGGGAGATGGGGGTTACCTTCAGGTGTCTGTTCCGGGGAAGAATCGTTGGAGATCCTGAGGTACGGATTTGGTGGTGGTGGGTGATCAGGCCCGTATTTGAATTGTTCGGGGTATGGTTCACCCAGTTTGATGTGGTCGTGTAACCTATGAAATACTTTGAGGATCGCGACAACCCCTCAGGTATCGAAGGAATCCAACCTCATCAGAACGTCTTTCATCGGCTCCCTAGAATCCGTAGCAAACATCCAAAGACCGACAGTGATCGCCTTGCCTTTGTGTTTGTCGGTCGCCAATTCCGGATCTGTGCCTCGATCAAGGGGCAATCCAAGGCGAAGTGCGGTGTAGTCTGGATAGCATTTATACATAAGGTAATCACCCAGAATATTCATGTCGTCCTCTGGGTACATCCGTTGGATGTAATCGTCCATCCCCATGCGGTTGAGGATGTAAAACCCGTATGGTGGATATGCGTCCCTGTGCACCAAGACACGTCACAAGCGAGTTGTATACTCTGAGAGATGTTACACACACCTCTCATACAAGAACATGCTCCCTTCGTAGCCTTTCTTCTCCCATTTTTCTCCGTTGTGGTGATACAAACATACATGGCTGAACTGGTCAAAGATTGATACAATCGAAGGGTCCCGACGACGTAGAACTTTCAAATTGTGGTTATATCGTGAGCTTGGGGACATTCCTGCGGCCGCGGGGATAGGAGATTCGTGGTCAGTGTGGAGTTGGTTTAGACTCGTGTTCCCCGCGTTATTGCGGACGATGTGTGTATTGTTTGCGTTGGAACCGGAGCGAGCACGTCGACCCATGGCTTTGTATTTGTTGAAGGGTGGAAGCAGCGGAAGCGGTCGCTGGGCAGAGGACTGTTGCTGCCGGACTATATGGTGGCTGGGCGCTGGGAGGGGGAGAAGGAACCTGCGAGTTTACGATCATCGGCGTCTTCATTTCCCCCATCATTGTTGGAACCCGTAAACCAGGATGGGTTGATCTTGACCAATTACTCTCAGCTTGGCCCAGGAAATACGCGTATTAAGATCAGCTTCATGAGGAGACACCAAAACCTGTGGTCTGCCGAGAATATGGACTTACAGTTGTGTTTCTGGCCGCTAACACAGTAGCCGTGCACACGACACAATCGGTTTTCGTTCTCCGGCTTCCCAGTGCGGTGTACTTCCATGTCAGTATCGCTACTATCATCATCTCTGCTGACACGACCGTGCTTTGATCCTCAGAGACTTAGATGAACCCCGTTTACCACGGAGAGTGGGGATCAAAAACCTTCCCTCCGGGTAGCTGTGCTTTGACTTTATGGTTTAAAAGTACTGAGGCCGGGCCAGGGGCGGTCCGGAAGTGAGGACGACAGAAAGGAAAACTCGTTATTAACGTGGTATTCTTATTCTATCTACAGAGACGTTTTGATGTCATCGATTCGTGTGGGGGAAAGGGAAGGATATGTCGTGAAAAATACAAATGGATCGGAAGAAGACCGTTGGGCTGCGTAGCAGCATCGATATCAAATCGATATCTGTGGAACTGTAGGAGAACGATAGAATGAAATGCGAAGGCTTTTCGATCTGCAGGCCAAAAATGGTCATAGGTGGGAGTGAGTTGCTGTACGAGTCGAAGATGGCACCATAGGCGGGGATACCACGGGCGTTAAGACCATACACCAACTTCTCGGTGAGGTACTGGTTGGAAATGACACCGACGGCCTCGGCATAGAACTCCTTGACCATCTTGAGAGCAAGCTTAACCAGGTCGGGCTTGCCGTGCTTACGGGTGTCGTAGAGGACAGTATCGGGGGCGTAATGAAGGATCTGGTCGACGAACTCGTCGCCGAAAGGCTCTCCGACTTTAGGCGAGGTCCAGAGCAGGCGAACGGGGATACGGCCCTCGAAAATGGTGTAAGCACAGGGAATGCCGATAGGAAGAGACTCCCAAACGGGATAACCTTACGACAAGGACGAACGCCGTCGAACACAGGAAGCCACCCAAACCATACACGAAGTGACGACAGTGCTCGTCTCCCAAGTTATACCTGTTCCGAAAGGTGGCAATTCTCCCGGCGTTATGAAAGGTTTGAACTCGAGGGGTCGCCCGCGGAGCGTCTTGCGACAGGTACTGGACGAGGCTCCAAGACCATTCTCGCTCCCTCCAACTCCCGGTCATGACAGTCTACTAACGATCTCATCATGATGAATTTTCCTCGTGTATGGTTTTGATCTGCGGTGTCCTTCTCCTAGAAGTAGGTCCAAGCGTCGGTCATAAGTCATTGCCTATACGGGAGCCATTGGTATGCGTTCTATCCATCCGCAGAGATACTTCCGCCCATAGCAGTGCGCGGAGAGCGGAGGAACTCGCTTGCGTGGAGTTCATTCGTCAAGTCAGAGCAACATGACAATGCAGTTTTTCCATCAGTCGGGAAGAACCAATAAGTTCAAAATCAACGGCAGGTCCTCGTAGTACGTCGTCCCAGAATATGCAAGCGTCGATGAGGAATTTTGGATATCCTAAGGTCACGGTCAACCTCGAGCTCCAAGCCGATCGCTTCCGTCCCGCCCTGAGGATTCCGTCCGAATAAACACCTTGATATTAAACCACGATTATCTCGCGGGGAATAGTTGTCTACAAGCGGGTACAACGTATTGAACGCGTATACAATCCGAATGCTGTGTACTGGAAATATGTGCAGGGAAATATGAGAGTCGGAGGGTATGGTCATGACCAGATATCACTATCTCCTCCGGGTCGACACGGGAGGCCTGCCTCTAGTCTCCGCCTCCGTCGTTCGGGTTTGAGCTGCTGCTCCTTTCTTCTCCTGTCTCGCTTTTATCCTTTCGGATTGTCGGACTGGTCGCCCTTTGAGATCAGCTGTGCAGGAAGAGATCATCGATCAGATATTGGATGGGCATCCCAAGGAGAGGTTGCTTACTGGGTGCGTCTAGCACTGGAAAGTCGAGCTCCATCTTATTGCCATCAAGTTCGTCCTCGATCGAGGTTAACGGGGTGAGAGGAGCTTGCACCTGGGGTGATAGGTACCCATTATGCGTGAATCTCATGCTCGCCTCGCTGTCTGTGGGTGACGGATGACAACCCTGTCCACCCCATCCTGCATCCAAACAAGTCCCGCATGCGTTTTTGGATACGACGGCGATCGGGTCCCTCTCCGTATTTCCGTTCTGCATGCACCAACCGAAAATGAACGGAGTGGGAGGGGCTCGTTCCTGGCTACCCTCTCGCCACTTCTTCACTCTCGCCATCTCTCTAGCCCGTGTTCGGACATAATCTTCGCATTCTACGTCGTCCCCTCCGCGATTGAACACGTTATGACATGTGGGGCATTCGAAGAATATTGGTTGGTAATAGCACATCGTGACGAGGTCGTGAGCGAGGAGGGGAGTGTGAGGGAGTGGCGGAATGTTGGTGTTGCTGGCAGCCATAAGCTCCTTATATACCTGGATCCCGTTTGCAGCGGAACTTTGCAGGAGTGTCCATGGCAAAGCCGTTGACCATGCTTGCACAAAGGAATGGCCTGATCCAGCCGTGCTCTAGTAGCCGAATATAACCAATTCAAAACGCCGGAATGGTGGGCATGCCGGTCGCCACACGAACAAAAGAATCTCTCATAGGGACAGGAGCGAACAAAGGCGCGAACTGAGCGAAGACGAGAGGCGCAGTCTGATCAAACCTTCCTCGAGGATCCACAAGCGCCCATATCCTTTTGTTCTAAAGGAAATTGACCCCAATCCCGACCTCGAGCCCCCTCCGGTGTCCATCACTCTTACTAGCAACCAAAGGCACGCCAAAATTTACCTCCACTCTCAATGGATCAAAACGGTAGACTATCCCCAATCCGGCGGATATTGATGGCCGAGAAATGGACTCTTGCACGTTGGAAGCAAGCGACTTGCCTGACACGACATGTGATTGGTATGACGAATGACTAAGTGTGGCGGGTACGAAATCACCTTTGTCTATGTTGTCTAGCCTCCCAGCGTTGAGGAATAGGTGGGTCTTGACCGGCCAATGTGGCTTTTTCGGGAGGTCTGAGATCAAGCTTAGACCAGCGGCCCAATATAATTCCCCGCCCAGGGAATCCACTAGAAAGACAAGTAAGTTCCGAAACGAGACGATGCGGAATGAAGACTAAAGCTCTCACCCCCATCCCGAGGTCCCATGCTATTATTCCGGAACATGCGTACGCTCGTTGATCCACCCAACTGGAACCGATCAGAGAAGTAGGTGGGACGAAGAAAACTCCACAGAACTCCGGCCCGAGTTGAAAAGGACAAACACTACCAGAATGGAGATAAAGACCTCTCCACAAAAAGAGACGTGAAACGAGTTACGTACGGCGTTAGAGGCGACCCTCCGCGAGATCACGGCTTCTGATTGAGCCTTGTAAAACGAAGCGTCGCCACCGATGCCAGCGAACTCATGCGACAGTTTCAGGTACTCCCCCTTAGTCGCCATGACGGGGTCGTCACGAGTATCCCTCGTCCAATTGTGGAATATTGAAGATTTGATAGAGGTGCCAGCGGCTTGCCGGATGCTTCACCTTTTTGTCAACATTGACCGCAATCTCAAAAACAGAGAGATGTACCTCATAGAAGCTGTAGATGTAAGGTTCCCGACGTGGCGTAAGACGGCCTCATAGCCGAGCTCGTGAGACCCAATTTTCTCTGTCTGTGCGACAAACGGGGTCTGAGTAATTGTGGATAAGTACGAGGGATGATCCTAACCTAGCTCACCCTGATGGTCGCCCTCAAGCCTCTCAGAACCTCCGAGGAACTAGCAAAAGCAGAGTTGTCACGTTCCATTCCGAAAATTGACAAGGCACCGTGTGCCAAGAGTGTGGGGTTGACGGGGGCTGTTAACGCAGCATGAAAAGATCTTCTGGTTTGCGTGCCAAAGGACAATTGGCCTTCTAAGACCTCAGCGCCTCCAAAGACATTGCGCAGTCGGCCGACTACGCTCTGAGAGGAACTTAGACATGCTCATTCAGTTGCAATCACTGGGAACTCCACACACCGCGCTGCCTTCTTGGTTTCCAAACTCCGTTGAGGTCTTGAGCTGTAAACGGCCTTTCTCCTTTGTTTTAAAGACAAGGTCTACATCGTGCACGGGTGCGGTCACGTCCCGGGTGGGCTCGAGGCTTGCCTTCACGTAGTGAAACAGGTCGGTCTCCTGCAGGGTATGTCCGATGTTGCGAGCCTTGAGTAATACAGATTGTAAAGTAGATTCATTGTGGGAATGGGGGTTCTCCATGTGGTGTCTGACAATTGAACCGAGGAAGGTTTCCCTGGTATGGTTTGCGCCTTCAATGCGCACTGACGCGATGCGTAAAGGAGTGGAAGAGTTATTCTGAATCTAGGAACGCAAGAGTACATCAGAACGCCAACACCGTTTGGGATACGCGGAACGCGTACAAGTTCAGTCAAGTGCATGACGGAAGATTCGTATTCTCCCCGAAGTTTCCTGGCAATTCGTTCTTCTTGCCATTTCCGAATCTTCTCCAAATCATCTGGTTCCTTGTCTGAAGGTGACGAAGTGTTGGCTAAAGGGGGCCGAAGAGGAGGGGCCTCGACCCTCTCGTCGTCGAGGTTAACCATGTGCAAAGGATTGTTCGGGAAGTTGGGCGTCAGCGAAGTGACGGGAGTCTGTTCCGTTCTCCGTTTCCCACGATCGCTTCCGCCCACGACGGACCCAAACGACCGGCGACACAACCGAAACGAAACTAGTTGTGCAGGTTTCGGAGGAGGACCCGAAGTGCCAATTCGAAAAGACTGCATTGGAGGCCAGATCGTGAACGGGCTACCTAACGACCTCGCTTCTATTCGCCAAAGGGCAAACAGTACCACTAGAACGCTTCCACATCCCCTCTCGCCTTCTCTGAAGGTGGTTACGAAAAGAGTCGTTGGTGCGTGAGGCCCGCTCGTGGCCTGTACACCCACTGTACTTCGAGTTTACAAAAATAGACATCAGGCGCCCGCAGGCTGGTGATGGGGACACGCCGTTTCCGTCCTCCATCGTACCTGAAAGCGCGCTTATATCTAACCTGTGATTCAATCATCCCCTCGGCCACACATGTCCTCAGCACGTTTGTGTTTCAATGCCACGCACCAATTGACTTAAAGGATATCAATGGACCTCAGGATGGGCATGTGGAAACCTCGAGATCCTTCAAACCCATCGAGTATGTAAGGAGGCACTGGTTTCGGTCATTGCGGTATCCCAACTGACCATGAAGTTCCCCACCCTCACTTTTATCGCCGTTACCCTCGTTGCTGAAGTCAGCGCTCACAGTCGTGTGTGGTCAGTCTGGATAAACGGCTCTGACCAAGGCGCTGGAGCCGGTCGCTACATTCGACAGCCCCCGACAAACGGCCCCGTGAAGAATCTCACATCGTCGGACATCCGCTGCAATGTCAACGGATATACCCCAGCCCCAAACTATGTGGCCGTCCCAGATGGCGGCACAGTGACAACGGAGTGGTGTACGCAGGTTCCCTATCCCCTGACGTTCGAAGAGTCTTATATGTTATTTAGACCAGGATTACCGCGGAGATGACATCATAGCTGCCTCGCATAAAGGACCAATCCGTGCGTGAACCATTTCCATATATCCGCACGTCCCTGACAGAACCCCAAGTTGCATACCTCGCACCTGCAAGCTCGAACGGCGATGGCAACGTTTGGGTCAAAATTTTCCACGAGGGCGACTCTGGTTCCTGGGCCGTCGAGAAGTTGCTGAGCAACCGAGGAAAGGTAAGCTTTCTATCCTTCTGGATTCCGAATACAGCTCGAACGGCTTTCTGCAGTATGACATCCCCATTCCTTCTAGATTGGCACCGGGACAGTACATCCTCCGTGTCGAGATCATAGCGCTCCACGAGGCTGACTCCCTCTGTTCCCAAAACCCTGCCCGCGGTGCCCAATTCTACCCATCCTGCAATCAAATCCAAATTACCGGAGGCGGGAGTAGTACATTGCCACCTGGTGTATCTTTCCCAGGGTAAAATCCCACCCTTTTTCTGTCAAAGGTGACGCTCACACGCACGCCTCTAACCCAGTGCTTACACTGACTCTACTCCTGGGATCGAGTGGAACGTGAGTGATATGCCTACCTTTCCTCTTAGGAGATACTGGACCAACTCATCCTCGTCTCTTTTAGATCTATAACAATCAGATCGATCAGAGGACATACCCCATCCCTGGTCCTGCCGTCGTAAACTTGTAACGTTGCTAGTCAAAATCGCGTTGTACTCTCTGGAACAACACTGTATTTATCCATCCTTAAATATTGATTTCGATCGACAGGACTGTGATTATCCATTCCCATCCACGTGCCGACCTCCGTGGGTTTCTCCCATACTCGCTTGCCAAAGGAAATGGAAACTTGTTGTCATTCTCCTATCCCAGGACTTTGTCATATCATCCTACCCAGATTCACGTATACTTTCGGCTCTCGTCGTCCAGCTTGCTTTCTCCTGCTCGGATTCCGTGCCATAGAAATCCTGGCGATGGCCATGCCACACCCACAAACACTCCCAACTGTCGTCAATATGAATTTGAACCTGCCCCCCGTATGACCGTGGTAGGAGTAGAGCCACCCGAAGCAACCCTCGAGGGTAGTTTTTGAAGCTTGATCGCCCGCCGAACGTTGGGTCTACGTCGTGCGACCCCCTTGAAAAGCACCCGGGTCCCGAGTCACTCTCTCGCGCTTTCCGAATTAGACCCACTGGCGGCACCGACAGGTTCGAGGACGAGCACAATTTCGATGCCTTATGATCACCCCAATCCCAATTCCCTGGCGCTCCCCGCGCTCTTCAAGTCTGCTGGGAAGTCACGATGATCCTTGGAATGCTGATTGGAGATCTTGACGGAGCCAAGGCGGCAGTGAATGAGAGCGTAGCTAGACTTCATAAGGTCCTTAAATCACGGCCCACCCACTAAAAATTCGCCAGATTGTTCTTCTCCTTCACGGTCTTCTCATATGGATACTGGCGCCCGACTCCAGACCTTGCCTTGACACGTGGATAACTGGATAGCCCTCCGCCTTCAAGTCCGTTGCTAGCGCTTCGTGATTCGTATTCAACCGGCCTTCGTCGGATTTGGTCTCACCCCCTTCCATGCGGTCCCAACGTCCGGCTGAGCAACTTTGAGCTGGCGGGAATTAATCTCCCTATAGCAGCGAGATGTCTACATCGACACTTCCTCCTCTTGGTACCTCGTCAACCGCACATGCTCTAAAGGTAGCTAGGGATAACAACTGAACCAGACAGATTTGGTCCTCCGCCTCGTGGTTTAATCCATCTTCATTAACAGAGGGGTGTCTCTGGAAAGCCTCCCTCATCACCCATGATGCTGCCTGGCCTGGAAACCGCGGTATCCCGTGCCATCTCGACCATCTCTCGTGACGCATTTAAGTAGATCGGTTACAAAATGGGGTGACTGACACGTCACCAGGGGGTAGGTCGGCGGGTGCATGCGAGTTGAGCAGTTGAACTTAAGTATTCCGAGCTACGTAACTGTGTCGGGTAGGAACGCAGACCAGGACACACAAGGCGCTGCAAAGTCTCGGCTCTTTGGTTTAATCATACATTGACCGCACGGTCTAACAAAGATAAACGGAACAGCATCGGTTGTCTTCATCTGCCCGAGACATGAAATACTTTATGGATCTAGACGTCCATTTCCACTTCTTTGGTGCCTACTTTCGACGACCTCCTCTGCACAAGCCTGAAACAGCCAGTTCGGTCAGGATGCGTACGCTTAACAAGCTAAGTGCCTGTGAACGCACCTCTCAAAGAGATCCAAGACTGCGACGCCTTCAAACTGGATTGGGACCCAAGTGCTCAGTGGACTGGTGCCAGGCTCGTATGTGGCTTGACTGAGATATAACAACAACCCCTCAGACTGGACCTGTACTTCTATCCGGTGCAGCCCCGCTCCGCCAGTTCCGGCCGACAATTTTCTATCAACCTGCATTTCACTCCCTGCAACGCTCGAGGTGGACGGGTGACGGGGTATTATCGAAATGGTTCGAGGAGATCTCGCCATTGGTATAATCGCCGATGACAGGTTGGGTAATGACATGTCGGAGTGATAGGGGATAGGTACGAACGTCATTGGGTATGGAAACGCAGTGAAAGATGTCGTAGCACCTTCACCATTTGGCTGGACTGCAGTCCATGCGGAATCAGTGATCGCGTTCGGGTTTGTCACGAGGAGTTCTTGCATCCGTGTGTCCCGCCACCAAAACCTAGGTAACATCATGAGGCTGATCAAGACGGCCGTTTTCTCCGACAGACGAAGCAGATTCCCCACCTAAACGAGGTTTCACAATCCCCTATGTCCTGACCCTTCCACTTGATCACATCCAGGACGTGCAGAATGCCGTTCTGGGTCCAGTTTTGGTCAAGGATGCAATCCAGTATTGTATTTTGCGGAAGTATTGAGGGAAAAGCAGGCAACAGGTGTTTCCCCACCAATCGGGACCGCAGGACCGTATTCGACACTGTAATCACCACGAGTGAAGGTAGGATCCAGATAAGCGAGTGGTTGGTGGTCAGTCCGATCATGTGTCATACCAACGGTCAAGATTATCAAGAAAATTCGTACCGGTACCCGCAATCCCAGATGAAGTGTAAGTGACGGCCAGGCACCTCTTCCCTACCGGCACCCCGGAGATGGCTATCCAAGCCCCAGTGTCAAGGTCATCCGGTAATGCGTCCTCGACGTCGACATGCGGGTTCAACGCTGGTCCTGGGTTCAGTTCGAGCAATTCAGCGTACATGCAGCGATCGGCCCATTGGTTCCTTTTCTGCCCCGAAGCCTTCGGAGTGGTGGAATTTTGTGGTGATTCGGCGCCGGCCAGTGGGGACTGTGGTTTCTGTTTCCGCTTCGCTTTTTTATTCTTTTTACCGCGGGTAGCCGGGGTCAGTTGTGAGGCCTGCTGGACGTCATTTGTTTCGCGATCCGGTTGCCGGTGCGCTCCGGCAATCGCACCAGGAACGTCTTCTGCCTGTGAACCGTATGGCTGCTGCTGTTCGGGAGTCCTCGAGGGGGACTTCTGTGTTGAAAGAAGTGAAGCTAACTGGGATATTCCCTCGCGGATGATCTGCGGAGGCTCATGGTTATCGTCGTCCTCATCATCAGAATGGCCGAGGTTGAGGTCGGATAAGATGTCTAGTTGCCGAGCGGAGTCATACCGCTGTTCTCTACGCTATTGTAAACGAGGATAAGAGGGGGTGTGTATAAGGCGTGGCGAGAGGAAGGCCACTAACACGTCTCTGATCTTCCAGGGACTTGATTTGATTCCTCAATCATTTCCTGAGATAGGATTCTGATGGATTTCAGAGACACACCTGGGCACGACGAACCGCCTGAGATGCTCTGGTGCTCGTGAGGGAAGCGGGGGGTGATTTGAAAGATCTCCTATCGAGAGGCATGAGGTCTCACGCGAAGCGGGGTGTTACTGAGCTTAGAAAGAAGGACTACCCGGTAATCGAATATAAAATCCGGAGGGGAAGCCCATCACCAGCGGAACTGCAAAGGGGCTTTCCCTCCCTTTCCCCCTTTCCACCACAACGACGGTGACCTACGATCCCGTCGTGCACAATCTCGCCATGTCTTCGAGTGAACCACCAACCTCCGCCCCGATTCCCACTTCGGGTGACGGGGAAGAAGAGTTGGCACTCAACATCCCCCAGCAGCAGCCCCTCGCCTTGGAGAACCTGACGGCGTCCGCACGAACTTCGCGGACACGGGTGGATTTGCTACCAAACTCTCCTCCAAGAGAAGTCACGACGGCAGCCCCATCGATTCAGGATGAGGAAGTGAATGTAACTCCGGCTCAAGAGCCGCCGAGGGAAGAGGCCAGGGCGGAACCCATAGTCTCTCTCACCATACTGGTCCTTTCCGGAGACAGGAAAAAATTTACATTCCACCCTGACACTACAGCCGGGAGGGTGAAGGAGATGATATGGAATACATGGGATGCCAGTATGTCACCAACGTCACCTTGATGCTCCCTCAAGATTTCTAACGGGGTTACTATCCTTCTAAGATTGGACCAAGGCCACCATGCCCCCGAATCCATCATATCTCCGTCTCCTGTACCTGGGGAGGATACTGCAAGATGACGACACTTTGGAGAGTAAGCCGGGGGAGTGGTTATTTTTATACATTTGGGCTAACTCCGCTTGGTTCCCAGAACTTAAACTGCCTACGCACATTCCGAGGCCGGACTACGAGGCAGGCAGGGATAGCCCATACCCGACGACGATCATGCACTTGTCGATTCGGCCGATTGCTCCGCCAACAGACGACGGATTCTCGAAGAAGAAAGGGAGACGCCGACACCGGTCGGATGGTGAGGCTGAAGAAGACGGGGCGCAGAGCGGATGTTGTTCTGGGTGCGTTATCTGTTAAAGGCATGACTTAGTTTACCTTTTGTTCTCATTGTTTTGGGCTCGCATCGTCGTCGCTTTATTCTGACAAGTACTTGGTTAAGTTTTATTGAAGAGTTAGACTCTTTGTGTATGAGATACGTTTCTATATAATCTCAAGTACGGCGTGACTTGTGACCAGCCCCGTACCGTTGGGGATTCAAATTCGAAGGGCGTCGTTCGATAAGCACTGATTATTTTTTTTGCCGACGCTGGGGTAGGCTAATATACTTGGACACAATATAAAGAGCGTGTTCGAGTTTCATAGACAGCCTGTCCGTTCGATTACCCCCACCCGCGCGTCTTGAGTAGACAAAAGACCGTTGGGGTCTGGATCTGATTTGTCTATATAACCCCGTCCCTCGGACAGATCACCTTCGTATCCTCTTCTCTCTTTCCCCCATCTTTCTCTCTTAAATGTCCGCAAAGGGTCTGCAGCTTTTCTCCCCTCGTCATCGCTTCCTCTAACCTCCTCCCTTATCTAGCGATCCGCGAATACGACGCAAAGCTTCTCCTTGCCTTTTGGCTCGAGCGCGCTCCGCCAGCTCATCCTTCCGCGACCGTCTCCCCGAACTTCGTTTACCCTTCTCCGAAGGTCGCTCAGGTATCATGGGACCCTGCCACCGGCGCAATCACCCCAGATACCCAGCTTCCCGCTTGGGTCCATACCACGAAGCTCGTTGCAAAGCCCGATCAGCTGATCAAACGTCGGGGCAAGGCCGGCCTTCTTGCTCTCAATAAAACTTGGGAAGAGGCAAAACAATGGATTGCAGCGCGCGCCGGAAAACCACAAAAAGTGAGCCCGTGTCCTCCAACTCATCTTTCAAACAAGATCTTTGCGATCAGTTGCTGTCTGATCCGCTTTGTGTCTCAAACCGATCTAACATTTTGATTTTCCGTCCACATTAGGTCGAATCGGTGACCGGAACCCTCAACAACTTCATTTTAGAGCCATTCCTTCCTCATCCATCCAACACCGAGTTCTACGTATGCATCAACTCCAATCGTGAGGGTGATTCTATCCTCTTCACCCATGAGGGTGGTGTCGACGTTGGCGACGTTGACGCCAAAGCCCTTCGGCTTGATATCGGCGTTGCTGCTTCTTTCCCATCGCGTGACGTCTGGGCCGGTACTCTTCTAAAACATGTACCCGGGGAAAAGAAAGAAATCCTCGTCGACTTCCTCATCCGTCTCTACTCCGTCTATGTCGACCTCCACTTCGCGTACCTCGAGATCAACCCCCTGATCTGTCTTGACGGTGTTGATGGTGCTCCCCCCACCATCCACTATCTCGATATGGCCGCCAAACTCGATCAAACCGCCGAGTCCATATGTGGACCCAAGTGGGCAATTGCCCGTGATCTCTCGGTCTATGAGGGTGCTAACGCGGCAACTTCCAAGGGCAAGACCGTCTCTGCTGATCGTGGCCCTCCTATGGTACGCATATACTGCGCATATATCCTCAGTTCTACCAAGAGCTGATGACTTATCTGGCGTACAGGTTTGGCCCGCCCCCTTTGGTCGTGACTTGACCAAGGAAGAAGCCTACATTCAAAAGCTCGATAGCTCCACCGGTGCTTCCTTGAAGCTTACTGTACTCAACCCAGAGGGTCGCATCTGGACCATGGTTGCTGGCGGTGGTGCTTCTGTTGTCTACTCGGATGCTATTGCCGCTCACGGTTTCGCCCACGAGCTTGCCAACTACGGAGAATACTCCGGCGCGCCAACCGAGGGTCAAACTTACGAATACGCCAGAACAATCCTTGACCTTGTGACCCGCGGGAAGCCCAACCCCAAGGGAAAGATCTTGATCATTGGTGGTGGTATTGCCAACTTCACCAACGTTGCTGCTACCTTCAAGGGCATCATCCGCGCACTCGGGGATTTCAAGACACCTCTCATCAACCATCAAGTCAAGATCTACGTCCGTCGTGGTGGTCCCAACTACCAGGAAGGTCTCAAGGCCATGCGTTTACTGGGCGAGTCGCTCGGTGTTCCCATCAAGGTATATGGCCCCGAAACCCATATCACTGAGATCGTCCCCTTGGCTTTGGGCGTCAAGACGAGCGATCGCATACATGTGCCTGAGACCCCCCTCCCCCCTCGCACTCCGACTACCCCCGCACATAGGACCGCCGCCACTGAGCCTCCCTCCATCGGTGCTATTCAACCCGGTGGGGGTCGCAACCAGCCTCAAGACCAGATCGTCCATTTTGACACCACTGTCGTGAAGCAGCGTCCTGATTACCTCCCCTTCGACAATTCGACTCGTTCGTTCGTCTACGGCCTCCAACCCCGTGCTATCCAGGGCATGCTTGATTTTGATTACTCATGCGGTCGCGCTTCTGCTTCTGTCGCTGCTATGATCTACCCGTTCGGTGGACACCATATCCAGAAGTTCTACTGGGGTACCAGGGAGACTCTGCTGCCTGTCTACACTTCGATCGATGAGGCTGTCTCCAAACACCCAGATGTCGACGTTGTTGTCAACTTCGCCAGTTCTCGAAGTGTCTACTCATCCACTCTGGAGATCCTACAGTACCCCCAGATCAGGAGCATTGCCTTGATCGCTGAGGGTGTTCCAGAACGACACGCGAGAGAAATATTGCATCTTGCTAAGGCCAAGGAGGTCTTGATCATCGGTCCGGCTACTGTCGGTGGTATCAAACCCGGTTGCTTCAGGATTGGTAACTCCGGAGGGTAGGTGTCACACGTGAATTCACCGGTCATAATCTGATACTGATTGGCTTTTGACAGCATGATGGATAATATCATCTCCTCGAAGCTCTACCGCCCCGGATCAGTTGGCTACGTCTCCAAGTCTGGCGGCATGTCTAACGAGTTGAACAATATCCTCTCCTTCACGACCAACGGTGTGTACGAGGGCATCGCGATTGGCGGTGATCGTTATCCCGGATCGACCTTCATTGATCATCTGCTCCGATACGAGAAGGACCCCGAGTGTAAGATGCTTGTCTTGCTCGGCGAAGTTGGTGGTATCGAGGAGTATCGTGTCATCGAGGCCGTCAAGAAGGGTATCATCAAGAAGCCTATCGTTGCCTGGGCTATTGGTACTTGCGCCAAGATGTTCACCACAGAGGTCCAATTCGGGCACGCCGGTTCGATGGCCAACTCAGATTTGGAGACCGCAGAAGCGAAGAACACGGCTATGAAGACTGCCGGCTTCATCGTTCCTGAAACCTTCGAGGAATTACCTCAAGTATTGAGGGAGACCTACGACGAGCTTGTCGCCAGTGGTACGATCGTTCCTCTGCCAGAGAGGGACCCGCCGGTCATCCCAATGGACTACAAGTGGGCTCAAGAGCTCGGCCTTATCCGTAAACCAGCTGCGTTTATTTCAACCATTTCGGACGAGCGTGGCCAGGAGCTGTTGTACGCTGGTATGCGCATCTCGGACGTGTTCAAGGACGATATCGGACTGGGTGGTGTTGTCAGCTTGTTGTGGTTCAAGCGGCGTAAGTCCGTTTGCGGGTCGGGCAAGGGATACGTGTACTGACTGTGGTCTTGTAGGCCTGCCACAATGGGCCACCAAATTCATCGAGATGGTCCTGATGTTGACCGCTGACCACGGACCGGCCGTCTCTGGTGCGATGAACACGATCATTGCCACGCGTGCCGGGAAGGACCTGATCTCTTCTCTGGCTTCTGGTCTTTTGACTATCGGAAGCCGATTCGGTGGCGCTTTGGACGAGGCTGCCGCCATGTTCTCTGGCGCTCGCGACACGGGTTTGACCCCTCGCGAATTCGTCGACAATTCGAGGAAGGCCAACAAGCTGATCAGCGGTATCGGTCACAAGATCAAGAGCGTGAACAACCCGGATCTCCGTGTAGAACTGGTGAAGGAGTACGTCAAGAAGAACTTCCCAAGCCACTCCCTCCTGGATTACGCCCTCGCCGTGGAGAAGGTTACGACGGCGAAGAAGGATACACTGATTCTTAACGTTGACGGATGCATCGCTGTGTGCTTCGTCGACCTTCTGAGGGACTCTGGAGCGTTTACGCGGGAGGAGGCGGACGATTACATCAAGATCGGCACCCTCAACGGCCTTTTCGTCCTGGGACGATCGATCGGTTTCATCGGACACCACCTTGACCAGAAGAGGTTAAAGGCTCCCCTGTATCGTCACCCGGCGGATGATATCTTCATTAACATGGCGGATATCTCTCAACCTCGTGTCCTGGGCAAAGTGCAATGAGCGCTCGTTCGTAGATTTCGCTTGCCTTTTTCTCGGTCTTTAGAACCAGTTTTTCATCTTCTGTAATTGTTGCTTTTTCTGTGGAAATCGGGTGGGATTGATAGAAGTAGCCAGAAGGACAATTCATTGTTGTGTTTGTTCTCTCTATGTGTATGTGGGTGGTCGAAACGTGGCTTGGCGGGTATAGTAGACGACGGGCTATCTACGATTAGGCAGCAAGTACGATTAAAGATAATTTTCGCGTCACATAAGTCTAAGCCGGTCCAGCCCGCAACTCTACCCCGGGATTCTTGCTTGGGACGAAGAGCCAACCGAAAGCTAAGAAAACTCTGATCCCGGTGGCGACGCCCAATGCGCCGGCAGACCCAATCTCTGCGAGGACGGCTCTCGAAGTGAAGGCTCCAAGGAATAGGGCAAATATTGCTAGGACCTTGTGATCTCTGGAAGTGATGCCCTTCCTCAAATTGAGCAACTTGGGATCAGCTACGAGCTCACACCAGACTGAAGTGAGGACGACGGTGGTGGCGAATTGGCTGTTTATCCTTTTTCCCATTATGCCCTGAAGACCCATCGAGGCGGACATGAAGGCGAGACCAACGAAAGAGATGGGGTTGGACCAGGCTGGGTTTGATCTACTGGGAGCTATGCTTCCTTGACCGGATTGCCAGATCGCGATTGCGGCGGCCATGGTGAAGAGTGCTTGGATCATCGTCCCTGTTATTTTAAAAATTGGAGTGGGCGTCATATGAGAAGATCGGTAAGGCGGAACGAAATTCCGATGAGTATCAGCGATGAGATTTCTTATCGGTCGTACGCACCCGTGAAGAGCCACATCCGGGTGTTGGAACCCATCCTATCACCCAGCCTACCGATGAAGGCTCCTCCGAGGAAACTCAACAAAGAACATAACGCTTGCTGGTCTCCCAGACGGAAACTCGTGTCACCCGGGGTTTCCCATAATCGAGCAACGGCCAAAGCGAGCTGTGTGAGCCGGAAAAAAACAACAACATGAGGGACAAAACCCGGAGAGAAAAATTATAGGTTTGCGCATACCTGCGCAGAGTTTCCGGTCTGGAAGGCACACCAGATGAATATCGCGGAGAATGAGATGATGTCCCTGGATTTCGTTGGGATTCAAAAGGCCTCTTTATCTCCAAGAGGAAAAACGTGTAACGGACATGAAACCGGTCAAGAAACACAATATCGTTAGGGGCCACACGGCCTTGGCGGTATCGATGTTTCCCCTGAGATACCCCCCCTCTCCGAACAAACCTGTCCACTGATCGCTCTTGCTCTTCCATACACTTACGCCAGTCTGGCGTTTGGTGTCGACGCCGAGGCTCCCGTCTGCACCGCGCAATGACGTCGAGGAACCACAAGAGACGTTCGAAGTCATGGCAAAGGGAGGGGGAGAGAGGGTACTTAATCAACTGGTGAAAAATTGTCCATTTTTGGATCTCGGAGCGCTGAGGATCCGGTGGCGTCACACGAGTGGATTGTTTCGCGATCGTACTCTCATGGGCAAGGACAACAACAACGAATGTAAAACATGGATATGAACGAGTCAAAGTGTTCGCTATTGGTTCAGGGATAACCTCATGGCATACGCATCTTCACCATCTGCATCTACGGAGGAGGAGTGAACACGTGGGCGATCACCGGGTCGGGCCTCGGACAGCACTCACAGTACTTTTTTTCAATGTCTTTCACAGTAAATCCCAACGTGTCTCTGTACAAGCTTAAAGCAGCCCGGTTGGACCGCCTTACGTGGAGGGAAACGTAGGCGGCGCGGTGTATCGTTGACATGGCCTCTTCTGAAACGTGAATGAGGATCAGGATCTCTCCCCCTTTAAAAAAAGTTGGCTGACGAGATTGGACCATGAGTTTTTTTGCCAATCCCAACCGACGGTAGGATCTCAATACAGAGATGGACGTGACGTGGCCGTGGGGCTGATCATCAGGACCGACATCTTCTTCCCTGGATGGAAAAAAAGTGGACAGATGGTATCAGAAAGAAAGAAAGAAAAGGTCGAATAGAAGTGACGTACATCTTCGCCAAGATGTAACCCACAATTCTCCCTTTGGGATCCTCAGCAACATATGACAACGAGGGCCAGGTCAAGGCATGGTACAGGTCTGTTTTTTCGTCAATCCAGGAAGGGCTGGAGAGATGTTGAATGGCGGACAGTATCTCATGGTATAGTTTTCGGGGAGGTTTTGAAGATTGCAGGCTTGCATTCCAAGCAAATCATCAATCTGTTTGATGGTTTCAGTGAATAGGGATGAGGGGATTGGACGTGGAATCATGCCTTTATTGTGCGAATGTTCATAGACATGGTGGCGAAACTGCGAGTGTCTTCCGTCTGATCGTTCCGTCGATCGTTCTACATGTCGGAGCGGTATCAAGGAGGAGACATGATGGATATGATTCGCAGGACATTGGGCGGGTGTCGAGATATAGGGGCGGGCGGATTCCCACTCGTCCGCAAGCTTTGACCAGTGACATGGGAAATTCCCGCGAGCTGTGGGTTGAAACCGGTCTCGTACCGCAACGCGCCCGAAAGGCATCGGTGGCAAAGGACCGTTCTGGACAAGCCGGCGGTTCACACAAGGTGGAACAAAGAATATTGGACGCAAGCGAGTTACAAGTCGTGGTATGTTACATCTCTGGTAAGGAACTCGTAGACCACAGAACACAGGTTCAAACGATGTACGCTCCAGCTGGAGATGTAGAGGTTTATACTCTCGGACACGCGGTAGACTCTTACGAATCAACAGGAGAAAAAAAACCGCAAGGGGACAATAAAGCGTGTCCATGAAATGAGTTGAAAAGAAAAAAGAGATTCTCGACCGAAACAGGAAGCAGTCAACGTCCGTGTCACGTGACTTTGACGCCGTTGTTTTGGAAGCCCAGACGAATTTGGAAATAAAAAGAAGACGGAATGTTCTTCCCTCCAAACGGAAATGAATCTACTACATTGCTCTTTCTTCCCCAAACGATGAGGAAAGAGATTATGGCCCGGAATGGGAACAAGAAATCCGACGGAGGATGCGGAGAATACGGAGAAGAGGATCCGGGCGACCAAAGTCCGTTTCCGCGAACATTCCATCTGTCGGGATGACATTGACACCTCTCCAAGCTCATGTTCGAATGTCTGTTCTTTGCCGCGGCTATTTTCCTCCCCATTACATGTCTTCCGTCCGCTGACCTCGACGTTCTTTCCCCTTCCCTCTCCCTCACACCATGCTGACGAGGACCTCCCTCCTTTTCCTCGTCTCCGCGGGCTCTGTCGTCGCCGCTCAGGGTCCTTTCACCACCTCCCTCGTTTTTGATCCGAGCTCTGCTACCCTCGTGCTCACCACTGTCACCGTTACCGTCACG
>Ga0307514_10001600_pt1 | contig 26643 bp, 31 predicted proteins | sample 16_EM_MG_FD_203088 | JGI IMG/M metagenome (GOLD analysis project Ga0307514, IMG submission 203088) | Populus trichocarpa ectomycorrhiza microbial communities from riparian zone in the Pacific Northwest, United States - 16_EM | ecosystem: Host-associated > Plants > Roots > Unclassified | place... | reverse complement strand
AAAAATACAGTATATAGGCTGAATGCGATAATGGCTTCATAAAACAGGGGGGAAGTGGTGATGATATATACTGTATTTTTGGTTATTTATGACCCGGCGCTACTGCAAGTTGTCTCATACAAAATCTACACTCATGGGCTTGAGATCCTGAAAATCCCACCACTTCACGTTAGATTCTTGCTAGCGCCGGGCCATAAATAACCAAAAAATAGGTACCGTACGGTACACCATCTCTGATAGTAGCTTGTGTCACACTTAGTACATGTGCTAGCCTTATGTGGATCCAAGTAAACATTTCCAGCAATACATAACATCCTAGCATCACGCAAGTTCTTTTCTTTTAATATTGGCTTCCGTTCTATTTCACCCACAAGCAGCTTTTCAACCCTGTACCTGTCATTTCCGTCTCTCCACGCCACAGTAACTGGTGCAGAATCGCAGGTTCTTGAATCAATCATTCAGAAATTGATTACTTCAACCTGAATATTGAAGCATGGCACGACAAACATCGAAGGGCAATTTACGGCAGAAGACAAAATATGTACTATCGAGGTCGACAGTGGCACTAATTGTCAGTCTTCTAGGCCCGGCGGGTGTAGTTGATGGACAAAACACGACTTCATGGAATCCAGTTGGGACAACCTGCAATCTACGATTCGGGCAAGGGACTGTTGTGGGAAATAAAATGTTTGTTGATGGAGGGCAGCAGTTGGATCAACAAAACTATCTGAATGGAACCGATAAACCATACCTCATATTAAATGAGTTCTGGAGGCAGAGTGGGTACTGGATTTACATTTGCACTGTGCTGCCATTCTGATTGGTTTAGATAAACACTTATGGGAACTCGATCTATCAGCCAAATTCAACACCTCGAAGCCTCCATGGACAGCGAATCCCAAGCCTGACGATTGGAATAGACATTATAATGGAGCACAAGGAGCTTTATGGAATTTAGGGGGTAGCACGTTTTATACTTTCGGGGGTTGGATGTCCACAGTTGACAAAGAAACTTATTATACACCACTGCAAGCCGCAAATGGTTCGATTACATACACATACCAACTTCCCCCACCATCTATTCATGTATACGATACAGCAGCTGCTAATTGGGCGTCCATTTCCCTTCCTTCGAACATACGCCGCTTGCACAATATGGGATATGCGCAGTCGAAACGTAACAAGGTTGGTTACATGCTTGGTGCATCATCAGTGGTGGAACAGCAAGACGTTTGGACAAATACTTTATCGGCATATGATTTTAAGAAGAACTTATTCAACACTTCTGGCCTATCTGATGATATTGACCCTATGACCGATGTGGTATTGCACAGCTTGGACAGGGTTGGAGACGAAGGAGTGTTGATCGCTTTGGCTGGGATGTCGCACAATATCGGGGGCCTTGTCGATTATGTAAGTTATAGTTCATGCCTTTCGGCTTTATCTGGATGCCAAACGAAATCACCAAATTCGCCTCGTACTAACATTGCTTCGCGTGATACGCACCTAGCGGCCTATGGATGAAATATGGATTTATGATATAGCCAGTTCGCATTGGATGAAACAGGTCGCTATCGGCGATATCCCTCCTGGCAGGGCCCGTTTATGCTCGGTTCTTGTCCCAGCTCCGGATCTCTCCTCTTACCAACTTTATATGTTTTCACTATGGCAGGTCTATGTTCTGGACATGTATGTGCTTTCAATTCCGGCATTTGTCTGGAAAAAGATTGATATTGTCAACTACCCGAATAAGTGGGGTATTATGGATATGGCATGTACGCTTACCCGGCCGTGGCCGCATGAACTCCACCTAGCCCTATTCTTTGGTGGCTGACAGTGGTATACATAGGTGGACTCTACGAGGATCGCCAATTTATTATTGTCCCTGGGGAGGTGAATGTCAGTAACTCTGCAATGCCGGGTTTTTTTTCATATTGTAACATGGGTACTGCTGTCCATATTTTCGACACATATGATTGGATATTTAAAGCCGAGTTCGATCCAGACAATAAGGGCTCTAAAGTGTCACCTGCAATAGTCGACCTCATTGGTGGAGATGAAAAAGGGAATGCCAAACTTCAGCAGCCAACATATGGATGGGACACTAAGGAATTGGGCCGAGTTTTTCAGATTCGAAACCAACTACCTGCAACTGGGCCAAACGTGGATGGGGGAGATATGGACGAGTCAAAAAGTAGAAGTGGAGTCATTGCGGGTGGTATCGTTGGTGGGTTTGTCGGTCTTGGCTTTCTCCTTGGATTGCTTCTCTGGTGGAGGAAATGCCAGGGTGTAGAACAAAGGGCACTACCTGAACTAGGTGCTAGTGGCTATAATGCTAGGCCACCACAAGAGCTTCCAGCATACGAGCCACCAGAGATGGATTAAACCAGATACTATGTGCCTCCAAAGCTTGCCTAAGAGCAGGAACATCCCGAGAGCGTGGGTATGAATTATAATCCACCACTGTATCCTATCACTCCGGAGTTACAGCAGCAACATACACACACCCCAAAAATAAACGGGCTGCGCACGAGACCGGATATTTCATATGCCAAAACAGAGTTGTATATTTGTCTGCCGCATGAATAATCCCTCTCCCGTTTCCTTATCCTCCATAGACTAAAAAAACAACTAAAACAATTAACTAAACCCATAGGTGCTAGCGATCCCATCCACTAAACTAAATAATAAACAACAACCGTATCCCATATTTCGAGACTCATGCCACCGACTGGCACGACTCTCAAACATCCAATTCCTCTTCTGCTTCCTCTTCTCCCGCCAATGTTTGCTCATATTTCTCATTATCTACACCTCTTCTCGGGTAAAACTTCTTGCGCCGTTCTCTTGGGTAGGGTATCTCTTCTCAAGTCCCTTATCTTATCCAGTCCCAACGATCTATTTTCCAACTTCCGCAACTATTGCTTCCTTAGCGTGCTGCTATACAATAATACCACATCCCCTATGGTTAACTTTTCCGTGTTCTTATGCCAATGTTGACCCAAGAACTCCTTGTTCATCTGCCGATTCTTTGTCAACCAACTAGTTCAGGGTAATTAATTTCTCTGTGTTACTGTTTTTATCCTATTCTTCGTGAGAAACCGGGTGCCACTTTTACTGGGTAACTTGGAAAACCTCTGTTTACCTGTTTGTATGTCCATGGGTGGGGGACGGCGTTGGGAGATGGTGGGGACAGGCGCATGGTGGCGAAGAGTGGTGTGCGGTGGTGGCGAGGTTTGTGGCGTAAAGAGGGCCGGAAGTGATACGTGAGGGGCAGGGATCGGCCCAGTGGTTGTGAGAATCCTTTGCCGAGTTTCCACTCGGAGGATGCGGTCCATCGCCATAGTCTACATAGGCTGAATGCGATTAATGAATTTTGAAAAAAAAAAAAAGTGATACGTACGGAACACATGTACATAGATAGGGGGGGCAGGGACTGGTCCGGAAGGCGAGAGAGGCACCTGGTCAACCAGGAGGCTGCACTCCATCGCCATAGTCTAGATTGGCTGAATGCGATTAATGACTTTTTTTAAAAATAAAAAAAAGTACGATATCGAATGCATGTGCTCCGAAAATATACGGAGTAGGTAGCCACTAAAGATACTCACCCACCTTAGTCACAAACTGTTACGCTTGCCTTCGAGTCTTGTTGGGGGCCCGGGGTCGAAATGTAACTGGGGCAAGCAAGGCGCCGTCCGTGGCCGTACCATCTGTGCTTTCAGCTTCTCTCCGATCCACGACCTCGGCTGGCAATATCGCAGGTTCCAAATGCGTTGTATGGCTCCGTGACTGTCTAATGCCACGATGTCACACTCCTCCCATGCCAGCATCACTCCGGCCTCTTCCGCATCCGCCACTAAGGGCAGGGACTGCCACTCGGAGTTGATGAGCGGGGGAGGTGCAGAATGGAGGAGATTTGGGTTGGAGGAGTTGGCAGGGAATGAGGATGCATGGTGGGCGGAGGAGTGATTGATAGGATGGGGTGGATGAGTGGTTGGGAACCAGCTATTAAAACATAGTTATGTCACCAGCCCACACGTGCCTTCCATGTCACCAGCATATGTCACCAGCATATGTCACCAGCTATGTCACCAGCATATGTCACCAGCTATGTCACCAGCCTATATGTCACCAGCCTTGCAAGCTCACTGACGTTGGTACCTGTTCCTCATGTATATATATAGCTGGACATTTGCTCAGTCAAGTCGCTTTATATAATCTATGCTCTCCCTCTCTGCCTTGCTGGTTCCTGTGAACTCTTCTTTAATGAACCTACTGATTCACCGCTGCGCTCATCATCTAAACACATCCTCGTCATCCGAATCAACAATTTCGTTCGTTTTGGCACCCTTAAATTTCTTGTGGCATGCCTGGACCTGCTGTAAATGCTTCCGCATTTGGGTAATCCTCTTCCGTATTTTGGCCTTTGAATGTTCAAACCCGTGGTCGGTGCGTGGCCAGGCTTTGGCCTTACGCTTGCCAAATTTCATCAGGTATAATTCATTCTCCGAATCGGACACTACGGGGTCGTATGTCTCGTCCACAAGGTCGAATTGGTCTTTGCGGAAGTACTCGCGTTCATCCGGAGGAGGAGTTTCCAGGTCGGACTTATCATCCGGGTTGCTGGGCGCTAGCTGGGCTTGGATCATGATTGGTGCGTAGACTCGCTTTGCAAGCATGACGAAGTTGGTTAGGTCGTCATCTGATGTGATCCTCTCTATGTCTTCCGGGTCGGTACCATGTGCGGGGGGCTTAGTCAAAGCCCCATATATGGCACGGATGTGCCTTCCCTCTGGGATTCTTGTACTGATGCCATTGAGGACCTCGGCCAGTGTTATCTTCTTTAGTGCCACAAACTGCCTGACTTTGGCCGTTGCCCAACAGTAGCCGCCATCCTTCGTTACATCTGTTGCGTTATCTGGGTCTATAACTACGACCCGAACAATAACCGCTTTAGTGGCAATCGGACGCCCCAAATCTTTATCGCTATCATTGGCAGCCTGCTCTCGTTGGAGAGCTGCGGCTGCCAGACCTTCCTTTACCTCTGTCTCTCGGTCTTTCTTCAAACTGTCTTAACAAAAGATGGTGAAAGCGCTCGTGTGCCTTCTCACTATCTTTATCACCCTTTGCGGACTTCAGCAACTTATGTCCGGACGAGGGAAGCCCATTTTTGGCGTGCATGGCAAAGGCCTTGAATACCTCCCATGCAGCATTTGAAGTCCCACGTCTCCCTGTAATTTTATTCATATGGTGTGTGTGAATGTTGCTGCTGTAACTCCGGAGTGATAGAATACAGGGGTGATTATAATTCATACCCACGCCCTCGGGGTGTTCCTGCTCTCAGGCAAGCTTTGCAGGCGAATAGTATCTGGTTCAGCCCATCTCTGGTGGCTCATATGCTGGAAGCTCTTCGAGAGGGGGTCGTGCTTGAAGTTCTTGTGGTGGCCTACCATTATAGCCACTAGCACCTAGTTCAGGTAGGGCCGTTTTTTCTGCACCCTGGCGTTTCCTCCTCCAGAAAAGCAATCCAAGGAGAAAGCCAAGACCGACAAACCCACCAACGATACCACCTGCAATGGCTCCAATGCTATTTTTTGACTCGTTTATATCTCCCCCATCCACGTTCGGCCGATCAAGCGGGGAAGCCGTCGATGTTTTGTTAGCCGAATTGGTCGAGCCACCGTTTCGAATCTGAAAAACTCGGCCCAATTCCTGAGTATCCCATCCATATTTTGGCTGCTGAAGTGTGGCATTCCCTTTTTCATCTCCACCAATGAGGTCGACTATTGTAGGTGACACTTTGGAGCCCTTATTGTCTGGATCGAACTGGGTTTTAAATGTCCAATCATATGTGTCGAAAACATGGACAGCAGTACCTATGTTACAATTTGAAAAAACACCCTCCGTTGCAGAGGTACTGACATTCACCTCCCCAGGGACAATAATAAATTGTCTATCCCCGTAGAGCCCACCTGTATATGTCACCGTCAGCCACCAGGCTAGGGCGGAGTTCATGCGGTCACGGCGGGGTAAGCGTACATGCCATATCCACAATACCCCACTTATTCGGGTAGTTCACAAGATCAATCTTTTTCCAGACAAATGCCGGAATTGAAAGCACGAACATGCTCAGACCATAGACGGCATCCCATCCTGTCGACCCGGAAAACATATAAAGTTGGTAAGAGGAGAAATCCGGAGCTGGGACAAGAACCGAGCATGAACGGGTCCTGCCACTAGGGATATCGCCGATAACGTTCTGCTTCATCCAATGTGAACCGGCTATATCATAAATCCATATTTCATCCGCAGACCGCTAGGTGAGTATCACATGGAGGAATGTTAATACGAGACGAATTTGGTGGTTTCGTTTGGAGTCCAGATAAAGCCCAAAGGCATAAACCATTGCTTACATTGTCTAGTTTGTACCCAATGTCCTTCCACCTCCCAGCAAACGCGATCAACACTCCTTCGTCTCCAACCTCGTCCAAGCTGTGCAATACCACACTGCTCGTAGCGCCAATATCATCAGGTAGATCAGAGGTGTTGAATGTATTGCTCTTAAAATCGTATGCCGATAAAGTATTTTTCCAAACGCCCTTGATAAGCTGGCCAACAAAACTTTGATTGGTACCTCCATCTTGCTGCTCCACCACTGGGAATCCACCAAGCATGTAACCAACAAAGTACGTTTCGACTGCGTATATCCCATGTTGCTCAAGCGGGGTATGTTCGAAGGAAGGGAAATGGACGCCCAACTAGCAACTGCTGTATCGTATATATGGATAGATGGTGGGGGAAGTTGATATGTGTATGTAATCAAACCATTTACGAGTTCCACCGCTCTATAATAAGGCTCCTTAATACGATGTCCTGGGGGAGGCCCTTCGTATGCGTTGGACATCCAACCCCCGAAAGTATAGAATCTGCCATCCCCTAAATTCCATAAAGCTCCTGTGCTCCGTTATAATGTCTATCCCAATCGTCAGGCTTGGGATTTGCTGTCCATGGAGGCTTCGAGGTGTTGAATTTGGCTGATAGATCGAGTTCCCATAAATGTTTATCTAAACCAATCAGAATTACAGCACAGTGCAAATGTAAATCCAGTACCCACTCTGCCACCAGGCCATAGCTGATCTGCTACCGGTTCCATTCCGATAGTATTGTTGATCCATCTGCTCCCTTCCATCGACAAACATTTTATTTCCCACAACAGTCCCTTGTCCGGCTCGTAGATTACAGGTTGTTTTAACTGGATTCCATGAAGTCGTGTTTTGTCCATCAACTACACCTGCCGAGCCTAGAAGACTAACAATTAGTGCCGCCGTCGCCATCGATAGTACATATTTTGTCTTCTGCCGTAAATTGCCCTTTGATGTTTGTTGTGCCATGCTTCGATATTCAGGTTGAAAGTAATCAACTTCTGAATGATTGATTCAAAAACCTGCGATTCTGCAGCAGTTACTGTGCCGTGGAGAGGCGGAAACGACAGGCACAGGATTGAAAAGCTGCTTGCGGGTGAAATAGAACGGAAGCCAATATCGAAACTAATGAACTTGGCTGGTGCTAGGGTGATATGTATTGCTGGAAATGTTTACTCGGATCCACATAAGGCTAGCACATATACTACCTAAGTGTGACACAAGCTACTATCAGGGATGGTGTAATTGACGACGATCGTGTAATTGGTGGTGTTTCAGAGCCTTGCAGGGATATTAGGGGTGTCCCCCCCGGTAGAGTATCATCACCAGTACTTTCCCCGCCTGTTTTAAGAAGCCATTAATCGCATCTAGCCTATCCAGAGTATGACGATGGACCGCAGCTCCCTAGATGCCTAGGGGAGGCCTTTCTCGGCCTCCGGGCCGGTCCCTGTACTCCCCATTCTCTCTACTTGGAATATTTACATCAAGAACCTCGCTACCTCTTCGCACCATTTCTCGTCGTCGCATGCCAATTCCCACGATCTTCGCATACCGTCTCCTATTCATGGGCACCTCTGTAGATGCGCTGCGTTCTGCGGGGCCCATCCGTCACAGGCGCACCTTGGGTCTTCTGTCTTCCTGATTTCCTTCAACCATTGCCGTTGTGGTACCTTGTCTGTCACAATGTATGTCAGCCCCCTTACTGCTTCCCTGGACCACTTTAGATGGGGAGGCGCCTTTGGGTGTATCGGATGTGCTTGTCGAATGCCCGCCGGTGTAGCGATGTCAGGCTTGTGCATTCTTAGTCCTGTTTCGCCATTTTGTCTGCGTCCTCATTGCCCTTTTCTTCTTGGTACCCCCATACCCGCATAAACTGTCTTGGCCTCTGTGCCATTTGGGTTAGCAATCTCTCCTCTAAGTATGTATCGGGAAACATCTGTAATGTTATCACCTTGATATTTCTGCAACTTATGGTTGGGGTCCAAGGGTAGAGTAACTAGATTGCACATCGTAACAGTAATTTGTCAATGTATCTTCGTTGTGAGAGGGTGATCGAATCTGAATGGGCCATATTTGAAGCTTTTTTTTTGCGGGCAAGAACGGCGCTAGGCTACACCCGGACCGGCCGGGATGAGTACCTGTTTAGTCTGGTTGGCACAAGCCCCTCGTTTGTAATTATCCATATATAGCTGTTGTCCTGCATTATGGTAGAAACTCACGCGAGACTAGATACGGTAGTAGGAGTGCCCTGAAGCGGTTTACCGTGCCCTGAAAGGGTTTACTGTTGCCAGATTCCAGGATCGCTGAGACTTAGTCTGGTTGGCACAAGCCGCTCTCCACATAGAGCAACCAGACTAGCTGAGGCTGGTGGAAAAATCAGCAGATTAGGTCTGGTTACCGATCGACATTAGTTTATCCGCTATACTGCTGTAGGGATAGGGATAGGTTTCCATCGTAGGTAAGGATTGACAACATCATGTGAGAGTAATTTACCGAACTACAAGTATGATGAACTATTTACATTTCATCATACTCTGTACCATCCATGCCAAAGCCCACGGAGGAGTTCTTCGTAATCGACCAGTGAGGTGTTTCGATCCAACTCTGTAAACCTACTCATCTATCCTTAAGTGAGGCATCCAGCTTGTGAAAAAATGTTGCCTGTAGAAATACTCGAAGAAATAATAACCCCTTTCATTTTGAAAGAGATACATACACCGCTGTATATGTATATGTACGGTGGCCTCCTACTATCTTGGTAGGCAACTCAAGGTCAAAAATTAGGGCAGGGACTGGCCCGTAGTAGTTAAGGCAGCTGGCAACAGTGCGCCGCAGTCCATCGTCATAGTCTCCATAGGCTCAATACGATTAATGACTCCCCCAAAAAAAAAAAAAAAAGGTCAAAAATTATATCACTGAAAGTTCTTCCCCGAGATCTGTAATCTGTTATAGCAAACCGGTAGCTGCCGGTGCCTAATCAAAATACATTTCTGTCGATCTGAAGTCATGCTGGGGATGGGGGCTTGTATATTGGCAGTATTCCCTCTGGCAGATCATGCATTGGTGTAAATTTCGGATCCCGGATTTGGACAAGCAGACACTGTGGCGGAGAATCAACAATCCATACATTGTGAACTATAGAGTAGACTTTCACAGATTCATCGATAGCATCTACTCCTATAGCCTCCTTGCCATTGACAATACCCAACGCGGTGTACAAAGTTTGATTTATGTCCCTCGTGAAAAGGAATAACCCTGTCCCTGGCGATTCACACTGTTTCCGAGCTTGTAAATGTTGAGGAAGTTGATTTGAACGGACCCATCAAGCTTGATATTGACTCTCTGAATAAATAGAAAATAACCAGAAGTCAGGTTTGCGACTTAGTATGCATAAACATGTGCTGCCTGGGCACCACGATGTGAGATAATTTCACGCTGTCTTTGGACATATAGCATTGTGGGAGTGTAAATCTATTCTTGGTGGGGAGTACTTGTGCTACCAAGTTACCCAGTAAACCGATTTTCTCACCGAAGAATAGGATGAAAAAGCTAGCACGGAGCAATTAATTACCCTGAACCCCCACATGATTCCCTGCGGCTCACCTACAGGGCCATCAGAGCCTTTCAGTTTTTCCACTGGACTCACCTTCCACCCCCCAAAAACAGGAGAGTGGTGAGGTACTATCACTGGTACTAGATACTGAGTGAGATTTAACCCATTACCCTGAACTAGTAGGTTTACAAAGAATTTGCAGATGAATAAGGAGTTCTTTGGTCAACATAGGCATAAGAGAACAGAAGTATGGTTTGTATAGCAGCACACTAAAGAAGCAATAGTTGCAGAAGTTGGAAAATAGATGGTTGGGACCGTATCGGATAAGGGACTTAAGAGATAGGGGGACATTTTATTTGAATGAAATGGACGGAATTCAAGCTACCCTACCTAGGAGAACCACTCCACCACTCAAGTAGTTTACCCGAGAGTATGAGCAAGAACTGGCGGGAGAAGAGGAAGCAGAAGGGAAATTGGGTGAATAGGGATCGTGCCAGTATGTTTTGGTGTTTAGTTTAGTTTGGGTGGTACTAGCAGTTAAGTATACTCTCCAACAGGTTTAGTTTGTTGTTTTATGGTTTTTTTGGTTGATTTGATGGTAAGAAGAAGGATTCATGCGACGGAAAATATACAAGTTTTTTTTGCATATCGCATATGAGATCCGCGCGTTGACAACCCAATAACATTTTAAGCAGGTTTTCCACACACGCGCCCAAGCAAAGAACGCCAAGCACACAATACCTACTGCACCTTAGAAGCTTCTGGCCACCACCCAAGAGCCTTGCGTCTGGGCAAAGGCTTCCTTGGTGATCACCAACTTCCGGCAGCTTCTCCCGTTATCTCACTGTAGGAGTGGGCGACTGCACAGATGATACTGGAGACATGAATGATGGACTCATTTGCAATTGCTGCTGCTGTAACTCCGGAGTTATAGGATACAACGACGCGGGGGGTGGATTATAATTCATGTCCACGCACTCCGGATGTTCCTGCTCTTTGACAAGCTTTGCAGGCGCACTTTATCTGGTTCCGCATCTTATTTTTTTAAAGGAATCATTAATCGTAGTCAGCCTACTTAGACTATGACGATGGACTGCGGCTCCCAGGGTTTGCTCTCTTCCGCTCGGGCCAGTCCCTGCCCTCCCCACTGATGTATTTACAAAACAAATTCCGCCTCCTCGTCCCCCCATACCTCCTTCATCGCCACCATTTCCTTTGCGTCCCCTCTCCAGGGGCACTGTCTTAGGTGCACGACGTTCTGTGGTGTCCAGTCACCACATATGCAGCGTGGATCCTACGCTCCCCCAATCTCATGCATCCATTGCCGTTGTTGCCCCTTTTCTGTGGTTATGTATGTAAGGCCCCATATCGCTTGCCTAGACCACCCCAGATGTGCCGGCGCTCTCGGGTGCAATGGGTGGCCCGGCCGGTGTAGCGATGTCAGGCTTGTGCATCCGCTCCCCCAGTTCCACTTCTAGCTTCTCCCTCCTATCCGCCTGCTCGTTCCTCTTGGTGCCTTGATCTCCTCTCACCCACATCACCCTCCTCGGCCTCTCCGACTTCTGTGCCCTCAACCTTTCCATGACTTCAGCGGCTGGTTTGCAGGCTCACTATCCGGGCTATCACACCTTGGATGCCCAATGTGACGGTGTAGTGCTCCTCCCACGCCTGCCTCCTCTGCACCTGCAACCGTTACCATAGTCCTCAGGTAGGTGCAACACCCTAGTCTGTGTCACTCCCGCCGCTCGCCTCCTCATGCGGCTGCCATCTGTCCATTCCCCGACCTCCCCGGGTACTTCCACCCATCTCTGGTGGCTCATATGCTTGAAGCTCGTATGGTGGCATGCATGGCTCAGTTGGGATATTATGTGGGGAATGATAATGCGATGGAGCTCCTATAGCACCTAGTTCAGGTAGTGCCCCTCTGCGTCTACGAACATTGCCATAGTCCCCAGTTACAGCCCTCTGGTCCGTGTCGCCTGCGCCGCTCGCCCCCGAATGCGGCTGCCGTCTGTCCATTCCCCGACCCCGAGCTCCCCAGGTGGTTTCACCCATCTCTGGTGGCTCGTATGCTTGAAGCCCGTGTGGTGCCATACATGGCCTAGCTGGGGTATTATGTGGGGAGTGATAATGCGATGGAGCTCCTGTAGCACCTAGTTCAGGTAGTGCCCCTCTGCATCTGGGATCGTCTCCATAGTTCCTAGGTACAGCCCCCTGGTCCATGTCGCCCGCGCCGCTCGCCCTCGAATGCGGCACCCACCTGTTCATTCCCCGACCTCCCCGCGTGGTTCCACCTATCTCTGGTAGCTCGTATGCTTGAAGCTCGTGTGGTGGCAAACATGGCCTAGTTGGGGTATTGTGTGGGGAATAATAATGCGATGCAGCCACTGTAGCGCCTAGTTCAGAGAGTGTCCCTCTGTGTCTGCGGCCGCTGCCATAGCCCCCTGGTACAGCCCCCTGGTCCGCGTCACCTGCGCCGCTCGCCCCCAAATGCGGCTGCCTTTTGTCCATTCCCCGATCTCCCCGGATACTTCCACCCATCTCTGGTGGCTCATATGCTTGAAGCTCGTGTGGTGGCATGCATGGCCTAGTTGGGGTATTGTGTGGGGAATAGTAATGCGATGGAGCTTCCTTAGCACCTAGTTCAGGTAGTATCCCTCTGCGTCTGCGACCGTCGCCATAGCCCCCGGGTACAGCCCCCTGGCCCGTGTCGCCTGCGCCGCTTGCCCCCTCATGCGGCTGCCGCCTGTCCATTCTTCGACCTCCCTGGGTGGTTCCACCCATCTCTGGTGGCTCGTATGCTTGAAGCTCGGGTGGTGGCATTTTTTTTCCTTCGCTTTTTTTAGTTGGGGTATTGTGTGGGGAATGATAATGCAATGGAGCCCCTATAGCACCCAGTTCAGATAGTACCGTTGGGGCCCCTTTAGCAGCTAGTTCGGGCAGTGCCGTTGGAGCCTCTTTAGCACATCGTTCAGATAGTGCCGTTGAAGCCTCTTTAGCACCTCGTTCAGGGACTGCCGTTGGAGCCCCTTTAGCACCTCGTCCAGGTAGTGCGGTTGGAGCCCCTGTAGCACCTCGTCCAGGTAATGCCGTTGGAGCATCTTTAGCAGATCGCCCAGGTAGTGCGGTTGGAGTCTCTTTAGCACCTCGTTCAGGTACTGCCGTTTGTTTTGCACCCTGGCGTTTATTCACCCAGAAAACCAATCCGATGAGGAAGCCAAGAACGACAAACCCACTAACGATGCCAGCAATGATTTCAGTATAACTTCTTGACCGACTCAGGTCCCTCCTATCAGGCAATTGGTTTCGAATCCGAAAAACTCGGCCCAATTGCTGATCGTTCCATCCACCTTCTGGCTCGTGAAGGAAGGCACCCCCTGTGGTACCTCCACCAAGGAGGCCCAATAGTGGAAGTGGCACAAAGGATTCCTTATTGTCTGGATCGAACTCGGCTTGGAATGTCCATGTAGATGTGTCGAAAACATGGACAGCAGTACCTATGTTACAGGTTGAAAAAACACCCTCCGTTGCAGAGGTACTGACATTCACCTGCCCAGGGACAATAATAAATTGGCGATCCTCGTAGAGTCCACCTATATATATCACCGTCAGTCACCAAAGAACAGGGCTAGGGCGAGTTCATTCAGTCATGGCGGGTAAGCGTACATGCCATATCCACAATACCCCACTCATTCGGGTAGTTCTTAGGATGAATCTTTTTCCAGACAAATGCCGGAATTGAAAGCACGTACATGTCCAGAACATAGACGGCATCCCATCCTGTTGACCCGGAAAACATATAAAGTTGGTAAGAGGAGAAATCCGGAGCTGGGACAAGAACCGAGCATGAACGGGTCCTGACACTAGGGATATCGCCTGTAGCGGTCTGCTTCATCCAATATGAACTGGCTATATCATAAATCCATATTTCATCCATAGGCCGCTAGGTGCGTACCGCGTGGAGCAATGTTAGTACGAGGCGAATTTGGCGATTTCGTCTGGAGTTCAGATAGAGCCCAAAGGCATGAAACATAACTTACAAAGTCTACTTGGCTCGTGTTATTCGATTTCCCAGCCAAAGCGACCAACACCCCCTCGTCTCCAACCTCCTCCAAGGTGTGCAATACCACACTGCTCGTAGCGCCAATATCATTAGGTAGGTCAGAAGTGTTGAATGTATTCTTCCTAAAATCATATGCCGATAAAGTATTTTTCCAAACGCCCTCATCGACAAGCCGGGCAACAAAACTTTGATTGGTACCTCCATTCTGCTGTTTCACCACTGGGAATCCACCAAGCATGTACCCAATCTTGTTACGTTTCGACTGCGTATATCCCATATTACTCAAGCGGTGCATGTTCGAAGGAAGGGAAATGGACGCCCAATTAGCAGCTGCTGTATCGTATACATGGATAGATGGTGGGGGAAGTTGGTATGTGTATGTAATCGAACCATTTGCAGCTTTCACTGGTGTATAATAAGGATCCACAATACGATGTCCTGGGGGAGGCCCTTCGTAAATGTTGGACATCCAACCCCCGAAAGTATAAAATGTGCCACCCCCCAAATTCCATAAAGCTCCTTGTGCTCCATTATAATGCCTATTCCAATCGTCAGGCTTGGGATTCGCTGTCCATGGAGGCTTCGAGGTGTAGAATTTGGCTGATAGATCGAGTTCCCATAAGTGTTTATCTAAACCAATCAGAATTACAGCACAGTGCAAATGTACATCCAATACCCACTCTGCCACCAGAAATTATCTGATCTGGGGTGTAGTTTATTGGCTTCATTCAGATAGTTTTGTTGATCCACCTGCTCCCCTCCATCAACAAACATTTTATTTCCCACAACAGTCCCTTGTCCGAATCGTAGATTGCAGGTTGTCTTAACTGGACTCCAGAAAGTCGTGGATTGTCCATTGACTACACCCGGTGAGCCTAACAGACTGACAATTAGTGCCGCCGTCGACGCCGACGCCGATAGTACATATTTTGACTTCTGCCGTAAACTGCCCTTCGATGTTTGTCGTGCCATGCTTCGATATTCAGGTTGAAATCAATCAATATCTGAATGATTGATTGAAAAACCTGCGATTCTGCACCAGTTACTGTGCCGTGGCGAGGCGAAAATGACAGGCACAGGATTGAAAAGCTGCTAATGGGTGAAATAGAAAGGAAGGAAATATCGAAATTGGGGTGCTGGATGTGCTTACTGCGGATCCCTATATGTCCTATACAAGATACCTACATACACATACAGCAATGAATTTGGCACCCTTCAGGTAACACGCACCTTCCTGGGACCTATTTTTAGCTTTATCATCCACCCGACGTTAGGTATTATTTGCAGCTGGAAGGTTGGATTTGCACTTGTATAATGTAGAGTACCTGCCGGCTGTTACATGGAGGGCCCGCCACAGGATCGTCCTAATTGCATTAGCATTACTTACAGCTAAGAGAAGTGAATTGTGTCAGCAAATCGAATAAAGCACGCTTACTGCCTACCATTTCTTTGCCACTACTCATGACCTCATGAACCTCCGACTGAACATGAGACTTGGCATCCGACAAGCCCATGCAATGCGCCCAAGGCGCCGAGGCATGTAGGCCTGACATACATTGCACAGACAGGGGATTATAGCGGCAATGGATATACAAGATAGGGAGGGCAGAAGACCCACGATGCGTCTGCGATGACTGGACCCCGCAAAACGCAGTCCATCTGAAGCTATGCCCATGGGTACGGGACGGGAAGGGAAGGGCGTTAGCGCAGGTGTGGGAGGATGAGAAATGGTGCGAGAGCGTGGCGAGGCTGCTTTTGTAAAATGTACGTCAAGATGGGACTGGCCTGAGCGGAAGAGAGAAGCCACCCGGGGAAAACCAGGGAGCCACATCCCATCATCATAGTCTAGATAGTCTGCATACGATTAGTAATTTCTTCAAATAAAATTTAAAAAAACAACTATTACCGCTAGGACAAAACGTGATCACTGGGTGCCAGGTTTGCCTATGGTATACTGTGCACCAACACCTGTGGCACGGTGGTTCGATTTTTTTTGAGCCCACCATCGGTACCATCCGAAACTCGGCACAACACACCAAACTCATAATGTTACTGCACTTGTGCATCTATTGCCCTGTAGGGCCACGCACTTACGGGGAAAAGAGAAGGACCCCTGCCTGATTGCAACGCATTATTTTGCAACAAGAAATAAAAGCTACGAGACACGCTCTGGGGAAACGGAGTAGAAGTTATAGAGCCTTGCACCCTGTGGTTGATTACCTACTCCGTACACCCTTCCATGATACAGCGAAGAGTCGACTAGAGACTGAGCACGAGATCAGATACCACACAAATCCACCGTCTCATACGTACATATATACACCAAAAAAAAAAACCACACAAGTCCTCTGAAGGACTGCCCATACCCATAGTTTCGTTGGCACAAGGCCCTCGGGCTTCAAAGAGGCAAGGATGCCGATATCATCTCTCGGCGCTACAGTTATGTACTTTATCTGACAGAGGGCTTCCCTTGTATCAGCATAGCCTCGTATAGTATACTCCCGTTATAATGAATATATGTTTTATTGGGAGAAAGACTGTTCTCGTTCCCGCCACTCTAGCCTGATCTTGGCATTCGCTGCGATCTAAACGGGAGAAAGACGAAAATTCATTATACACATGTACTCTATATGGAGGACATAAAAAAGCATGCTAACGGGTTACAGAAGAGGACTCGGAGACATATTAGGGGTTGTTACTGCATATCTATACCATTTACAGTAGCGTACGGCGGACAATTGGTGACTACATACGGAGTACCTAGCTTTAATGAGTATGTACTCACTTCGCTGCAATTACCGCTGCAACCACCGCAACCACCTCAAACACCACAACTACCGACATGCCTTGAATGTCAGAAAAAAAAAAAACTCTGCAGGATATTGACGCTGCAATTAAGAGCAAAATATGCGCCTATGTATTGGTACCACTGACGGGGGCAAATACTGTAAGATATTAAAAGGGCGTATTCAGGACCTTTTGGTGGTTCGAGATGTTATTGCTTCATATCGCTATCTGTCCCAGAGTGGCAGCACAGGTCGCTATGGTGGTGAAGACGTTGCAAGCTTCACGTCTGTAGAGTGCTACTGAACCTTTTACTCCTGTATGCTGTACATCATAGAGTTAGCCAATGATGATTGTCGCCAAGGTGCTAAAGTGAGATACAAGAACCATATACAACAATGTGCTGTATATAATAATTGGTGACAACCCCTATTGTACCTGTATGTACTAGTACATACGGAGTACACGTTACATATATAGATTTTAACAGATTGTGTATATAGTTGGAGGTGTGGGGTTATTTCTTGTCGATAAGCTTCCCTAATTCGGCAGCGGCTTCCAAACATGGCTTAGTACTGATTCAAGCTACCCTACCCAAGAGAACGGCTCAAGAAGTTTTACCTGAGAACCGGTGTCGATAATAAGGAATATGAGCAAGAATTGGCGGGAGAAGAGGAAGCAGAAGAGGAATTCGATAAATAGGGAAGTTTGAGAGTCGCGCCAGTGGGTGGCACGAGTCTCGAAATATGGGATACGGTTGTTTTGGTTGTGTGACAGTAGTTGTTATAGCAGATGGGATCGCTGGCACGTGTGGGTTTAGTTTGTTGTTTTAGTAGACTTTTTTAGTTGAGGAAGGATAGGGAAAAGGGAGTTGGATTACTCATGCGGCGGAAAAATATACAACTTTGTTTTGGCATATGAAATATACGGTCTCGGATTTATTTTGAGGGTGTGTGTGTATGTTGCTGCTGCAACTCCGGAGTGAAAGAATACAGGGGTGGATTATAATTCATACGCACGCTCTCGGGATGTTCCTGCTCTCAGTTTTGCAGGCACATAGTATCTGGTTTAACCCATCTCTGGTTGCTGGTATGCTTGAAGCTCTTTCACAAGCAATCCAAGGAGAAAGCCAAGACCGACCAACCCACCAACGACACCACCCGCAATGGCTCTACTGCTACTTTTTGACTCGTTCATATCTCCTCCATCCACGCTCGGCTCCCCATGGGGTAGTGGCACCGTAAGAAACCCGAGGAATATCTGGAGAAAATCCTGGGTCATGTTTTGCACCGGATGCCCACCGGATAAAAAATCCTGTGTCCCCAGACTGGATTTTTTACCGGGGCAAATGCACCGGAGTATGTCAGTATCTGCACAGGGATTTGCAAAGGATAATTTGCACTGGGTTAATTCCGGTGGTATCCTGTGTCTTTTACAGCGACACACCAGATTAGATTCGGAAATTCCCTGAAATTAATCCAGTGTGATCGAGATATGGTTACCCTGAACCCAGTTAATATCTCCTATATGCATAAACCATATCATGTGGAATTGCATTTCCTTAGTTGCACAACCTCTCACAGCTTTTTTTTTTTTTGAGTCTATACGCCTTTCCCCCGAAGAGAGCCTTAGGCTATGAGGTAGTCCCGTTCCCGCACCTTTAAAGGATTGACTGGAACAACATGCTGCTTAAACACCCAGCCTTCGGAACCTGAGGAACAACAAACCCTGAAAGATAGAAAAGTCCAGCTGCTTTCACCTACGGCTCCCGCAATCATACCCCCACTTCAGCCCACCGTTTGCCTCTCCCCGTGCCTTTTACCTTTCTCTCCTCCGCCCTCCTTCTCTTCCACTCCTGCCTCAAATCTGTAAGATACAATGCTATGAGTGGAAGAATGGTGGGAATAAAGGGGCAAGTCATTTGAACAGTCAAATCAGTAGATTATGCTATAGCTAAACTTGTTGCTATGATATCTAGTGATTCATCGGCTGGTTTTTTCCCATTCTCTACAGCGAAACCGGTCCTTTTTATCAAAACTGGTTTATTTCTAGTTACCCATATACAGACTCTGCCTTTCGACACTTTTATCTCCAGTTACCCATATAGGGACACCTGCAGTTCCCGTGACCTCCAGTATGCGAGGTTCAACACAGTTTGTTCCAACTACCCATTTGGGGACACCTGCAGTTCCCGTGACCTTCAGCCCAACACGTGAGAGTACATGTAATCTAACAAAATCCCCCTCCATAATTATTTTCTCCATCCCCTCTTCCTCATCTCCCAACTCTGCTCATGGATTTGGCCATCTGCTCTGCCTTTTTATCGCCTTGAGTTCCGACATGTGCCTTCACCTATCCAAATCTGACAGTGTCTGGTCCCAGATTTTTCTGCCTCTTCCACACTCCCTCCACCACCGCCTTCAACTTCATGCTCCTATCTGGGAAAACTCTGACCAACTCTTCCCTGGCTTCGCATATTGTCAGCTCCCACCTATCAGCTTTCGAGTCCTTGTGCTTGGAGTTTTACTTCCAGGATCCCCCCTTTCTCGACTCTTCTCCACACTCAGCCCCTCATCTCCATCCCCTTGGTATATATACCGGGAGCTGCAGTCCATCGCCATATTCTATATAGGATGAATGCGATTAATGATTCTTTAAAAAAAAAAAAAAATCTCCATCCCCTATCACCGCTGCCTTATTGAGAATTGTGGACATAACTGAGGTGAACCCGTCACTCTCAGCATTGTCCCACTGCAGCCCACAGTCCTTCCATGACCTCCATGTCTCCCAGTTCGGCCCCTCTTCCGCTTCTGCTGGGTATACTTCCCTCCCGGGGCCTGCCCACATGTCCCCGAGTGCTATTGGATCTCGCATCAATTTCCCCAACAGCCTTGCCTGAGCGGCATCCAGTGCTATTCTCGGGCCTCCCACCCCCGCGATCCCACTGACAAGCTCCTTGCGAGTGCCCCTGACAGTATTCACGCACTTGGATAGAGCTTGACACTGCAAATCTACCATGGTTTGCTCCCACCGCTTCTGCCCCCTCCATCCCAACTCCACCCCCCACATTGCCACTGGCCTAATCATCCCCGTATATACTGAACGCCAGCTAGTGGCACGGATCCCCCACATAGAGATACACTTTTTATTTTTATTTTTAGAGTCTATACGTCTCTTCCCCGAAGGCATAGAGATACACTAGACTATAGCTAGTAGGCGCATATGCATAGTATCATCATGATCGAGTACCGAGATGCACCGGATAACATCCTTGGTGCCACCGAAAGAAACACGGTGCCTCTAAGTATTTAATACGATGTTAATATTAATATTGTCCGGTGCTACCCTGGAGACAATATTCCATAGATAAACCGGAGAATTTCGCGAGTTCAAAATCCGGTGACTCAGGGTACTGGTCACCGGAATTATTAAGGTAAATTACAGGATTATCGCACCGGAAAATCTCGGTGATTTATGCTCATGGGGGCTGATCGAGCGGGGGATCCGTCAATGTTTTGTTGGCCGAATTTGTCGAGCCACGGTCATTTGCAGGCAATTGGTTTCGAATCTGAAAAACTCGGCCCAATTCCTTAGTGTCCCATCCAGATTTTGGCTGCTGAAGTGTGGCATTCCCTTTTTCATCTCCACCAATGAGGTCGACTATTGCAGGTGACACTTTGGAGCCCTTATTGTCTGAATCGAACTCGACTTTGAATGTCCGATCATATGTGTCGAAAATATGGACAGCAGTACCCATGTTACGATTTGAAAAAACACCCTCCGTTGCAGAGGTACTGACATTCACCTGCCCAGGGACAATAATAAATTGGCGATCCTCGTAGAGTCCACCTATATATATCACCGTCAGCCACCAAAGAATAGGGCTAAGTGGAGTTCATGCGGTCACGGCGGGATAAGCATACAAGCCATATCCACAATACCCCACTCATTCGGGTAGTTCACAAGATCAATCTTTTTCCAGACAAATGCCAGAATTGAAAGCACGTACATGTCCAGAACATAGACGACATCCAATCCTGTTGACCCGGGAAACATATAAAGTTGGTAAGAGGTGAATTTGTCTGGTGATCTGAATTTCATCACCAGGCAAATTCATATCGGCAGGCAAATTCATATCATCAGGCAAATTCACACCACTAGACAAACTCACATCCACAGGCAAATTTACATCACCAGGCAAATTCATATCACCAGGCAAATTCACATCGCCAGGCAAATTCACATCGTCAGGCAAATTCACATCACTCAGCATATTTATACTCATATCGCCAGGCAAATTCATATGGTTGTGCTAATTCATACTAATATCAGCAGGCTAATTCATATCCCAATAATAATTCTCACGGACATCGGTAGGCATATTTACCCTGTTATCGGCAGGGCCTGTTTTGTCGGCAGGCTGAATTCTATGGATACCAGCAAGCTTGTTCACATCCATGTTGGCAGCTATATTGATTCTGATATCGCCTGTGGTATTCTGGGGAGGGAACAGCTAGTCAGTAGTCCGGATGGTCATACCAGGCACGGAATTGGAGAGTGGTAGGCCATATGAACTGGAGAGTGATATCAAGCTGTATATATGTCAATAAAATTGCTTCTGCTAATAGGGAACAAGCATGCACTGGGAACGAGGAATGTGCCTATCGTGAACTGCGGAACAATCATTTGGCCTGATGGTATCCTCGGTATGGGGTATTGGCGCTAGGGCGGGCCTGAGACTGGACCACGAGGGTACAGCACTTGGCAAGAGTGGCGCTGGGGCAAAGGGTATTGATATTGTTGCCGGGGCGGGGCTCTCAGGGGATGGTGGCAGGGCGTAGGCAATTGGGGAGTGGCGCCGGGACGACCCACCACTGGTGACTGGCATCCCTAGTGCCAGTTTGTCTTTTGAGGCACCGAGGGCATGGGACGCCCGATAGACAAACTATTCTCATTGCTGGTTGGTAGGGTATAGAAGCCAGAGCTGGGAGCCCGAGATTAGCGGAGTGGAATTGAGGGAGCAGGAATAGCTAGGGAAGATACCTGTAGAGTAGGTTTTTTTTTTTAAAGAATCATTAATCGCATTCATCCTATGTAGAATATGGCGATGGACTGCAGCTCCCGGTAGACCGGGTGGCCTCTCTTCTTCCACACGGGCCAGTCCCTGCCCCCCCGACTAGATGTATTTACATGATAAAATCTGCCACCGCCTCACACCACTGCTCGTCCTCCCACAGCATCTCACTCCGCCTGCCTTTCCCATCTCCCACCCACGAGCACTCCATCAGATGTGCGGCGTTCTGTGGTGTCCAGCCATCACATACGCACCACTGCTCCTCGCATTTCCCGATCTCCCAGAGCCACTGCCGCTGTGGTCCCTTGTCTGTGATCATGTATACTAGTCCTTTTACCGCTCTCGGGGACCAATTCATGTGCACCGGTTGTAGAGTAGGGTGGTGAACTGGAGCGGAGCCAGCAGTGCAGGGTGCCAGGTGCAGTAGAGAGTGTCGTGTGCAGTGGAGGTGCTGGTGCAGTGGGTGCGTAGAGTAGAAGCCATACTGGGAACGCGTGGGTTAGTAGAATAGAATTGAGGGAGCATGAAATAGCTACGGAAGATACCTGTAGAGTGGAGTGGTAAACTAGAGCGGAGCCGGCAGGGAAGGGTGCCAGGTGCAGTGAGGGTGCCCCGTGCAGTGGGGGTGCTGGTGCGGTGTATTTCTGCTGTCGGTAGAGCTGGCTGCTCGGCTGGTTCACTGTCAGTAGAGCTGGTATTTCCGCTGTCGGTAGAGCTGGCTGCTTGGCTGGCAGTAGAGCTGGTAACAAAGCTGGCAGTAGAGCTGGGTCGTAGAGCTGGTATTTCTGCTGTCGGTAGAGCTGGCTGCTCGGCTGGCAGAGAGCTGGTATTTCGCTAGCAGTATTGCGTGGCAGTGGAGCTGGTATTTTCACTATCGATATGGCAGTAGAGCTGGTCGTAGAGCTGCTATTTTCACTGTCGGTACTCCTGGCTGCTCGGCTGGCAGTAGAGCTGGTAATAAAGCTGGTAATAAAGCAGAACTCTGTCGGCAGAGCTGGCTATTCGGCTGGCAGTAGGCAGAGCGGACCGAGCCGAATAGCTTGTTGGCCACTCGACATATACTGTATCATACGTGTGTCCATAAATAAGGGGTTCTTGCATTTAGTTATGCCAAGTAGAGATTTAGCAGAGGGTGTGCTACTGAGACGAGTTCTAGAGCATTCGATACTCACGCTAGACTAGATATAGTAGGAGTGTCCTAAATAAGTTGGTCTAGACATGAGACTAAGACAAAATGTATTTCCAGAATAGGTATCCCGGACTCCATACGGAGTGTGCTTTTTTTTTCTTTTTTCAAGAATCATTAATCGCATTCGTCCTATCTAGAACATGGCGATGGACCGCATCCCCGAGTGGAAACTCGGCAAAGGATTATCACAGCCACTAGGCCGGTCCCTGCCCCTAAAAACCCCCCCAAGAAAAGAAGTGTACTACAGAAATGAAAAAAGGACGACCCAAACGTCTCCGGTGTCACCCCCGTCTGATCCATCCACCCCCCCTACACATACCCTCTGGTGTCCTCACGAAAAAACAGCAATTTCAGACCCTCCCTCGACAAAACCCTCTCATGTGGGAGCTACTACACACTGGTATTCCCGCCACCTCTGCACTAGCACCTCTCGAGTTCTTCAAAAAGGTCCTTGTATTCCTGTGTCATCATGTCACCATTCCAATCCATCGCCCAAAGACTCCGGTCACGTCCTGTACCACCGCTTTTCCTATCCCAGTCATATTTCGCGGTTTGGTACCATCGCCTTCCCATCCACAATCGTGCCTCCTCCTTACGGCTATTCAAGTGCACCACCAACGAGGAACTCGTCTTCCCCTGCCGAGCTTCCTCCTTTACTAACCATCTCACCCCGGTGATCTCCACTCCTCGGTTATCTTCCTGTAGCCAACCCCACATCTTCCCAATCTTTCGGTGGGTAGGCACTCCGTGTATCACCACTGACTGCGTCATGGGTTTCCCTGGTTGCACTTGTGACAACCGCCTCGCAGGTGGTGTCGCGATCGTCGTTCCTTGCTTCGGTCCCCGCGGCACCAACCCTGGGGGCTCCTTTTTCTCTGGCTCCGTGCGGTCTCTCGCTGTTCGGGAAGCTGCATCGGCGTAGGTCCGCACCGAGCTACCCTCCCCTCCGTTTTCCCTTCTTGCACTCTCGTATCCGCTCTCGGGGGTGTCACCCCTGTTCCGTTCCGCACTCTCGTATCCGCTCTCGGGGGTGTCACCCCTGTTCCGTTCCGCACTCTCGTATCCGCATTCGGGGGTGCCTACACTGCTCCGTTCTGTCTGTAAAGCTATCACCCCTGCCTGTGTGCCGACAGAGTTCATCGCCGGCTTTTTTATTCCGATCCCTGCCTCTGACTGTGTCCCGATGGACTTAACCGTCTGTTCCAGTCCCACCTGCGATCCAATCGAGTTGACTGCCGGCACCTCCGTTTGCGTACCGACCTCCTCCCCCGCGCCCTTCTCTTCCCCTCTCCCCGCTGGGGCCATCCCCATCCCCCCCAAAATCTCTCCCAGTGAGTTAGCACAGTACCGGTACATCCGTTCCTGTCCGGTGTCGACGATAAAACCCCACCACCCCTCATAAGCCCTCACCAATCCCTGCATGATGAGAACGTGCCTTTCATCCGGTGTGTCACCAAACTCCGCTATCCACTCCAGCAGCTTTGTCCTGACCTCGCACATAGCGTTGCTGGCATCCGTCATGATCCGCCGCTCGACTTCGTATTGCTGGCGGGGTGTCCTCTTTTTCCGTCCTCCCCCGGACTCCGGAGCTTTCCCTTTCTCCCTTGGCGGCATCCGATTGGCTCTAGCCGATCCACTAAATTCCGGGCCGGTGTTCTTGTCTCCGATAGGCCGTGTATTCGCAGTATATCCGATTGGCCGTGTATTGCGCTATTGGTCGACACCCCGAAGTCGTTCGCTGCACCGTGCTGCGGGCCTTGCTGTGGTGTGGGAAATACAAATTCCCTTATTGGCCCAACTGTCCGCTCCTCTATTCGCCGTCTCCGGGCTCACAATACGGTGTGGCCCAGAAGAATCGCAGGATTTCCGCTCTGTCAAAGCCTTCCAAGCCAAATAAGGGTCGACCACAAAGTATTATCGCCAAATAAATTATATCTTCTTGCTGCCCTCGCCTTGGGCTATCCGATGGTGTTATTCTGATCTGCTATCGACCTCTGGTTGTGGTGTTATCGCTGGTTGTCCAAAAATCCGTCGTCTCCATATGCTATGCGAGTGCATACGGAGTGTGCCAACTAGACTAATCCAGGACGCTCCCGGGTGTAGGCTAGTACTGTTCTTGCCCTGAAGCACTGAAAAAAAAAGCTTCAAATATGTCCTAGCTGGGAATTGAACTCCGTTGGTGATATGTGGAGGTGAAGGTGAAGGTGGAACTGGTAAAAGCCGGGCCATCTTTGCTATCTCCGTATGCTCGACCTGATGCACATCTGAATGCGATTAGGTAATGATTACTTGAAAAAAAAAAGACCTGATGCACATGCATTAGTAAAGAAACCCCCATACACCTTCAAATCCCTTATGTTAAATAACAGTTGCAGATTACAGCTGCTAGTGGGGCCGCCGCAGACAACATCAATAGCTGCGTTCACGGTTGCCCTTTCAGGTGCCATTTTACCCGTTGTGGGGCAGTTGGTAGGAATTGAGGGGATCGCTCGTTTTAGTGGTGATCGTTTTCTTTGCTTGAAAGTATTATATTTCTGTTCTCGGTCCCAGAATTATTTTAGCGCGTAGGTAGATAAGAGACTGGGACCGAGAACATTATATTTCTTATTTGTGATTCTACAATCAATCGTTTACGCAGGCTCTTACGAAATTACGTTATTACGTGCAGAATAAAAGGTTATTGGGGCCGCTTCCCAAACATTGCATCGCATACGAAATACCTATTGGCTAGTATTTCGTACCTTCGCCTAGGCCAAACCTCTGGCGAAATTAGGAGTTTCCGCCATCCGCCAGCTCTGGAGCCTCTCCGGATAGCAAATAGTTACATTAGTCTACCAGGACTATCTGCGGCTTCCTCATACTATCCTCTAAGGTGTTTTAGCCAAAGAACAGGCAGGACAGTCAACTTTGAATGCGACCAGATCTGCCGCTATGCTTTAGAACAATAGCGCAAGTAGCCTTGATTTTAGTCAGTCTTTGGATCGGGCCGGCCAGTCCGGCCGTCAAGAAGGCCCATGCCGGTCTGGACAGGGTCAAGCTCGGCCGGGGACTGGCCTGAATCATCAGGCCGGCATCATATAGGCATGGTGACCAGGTGTGGACAGCCTGGTCGGACTGGACCAGACTGGTCCGACTGGGCCAGACTGGGCGGGACTGGTCGGACTGGACCAGACTGGGCTGGACTGGACCAGACTGGTCGGACTGGGCCAGACTGGTCGGACTGGGCCAGACTGGTCGGACTGGGCCAGACTGGTCGGACTGAGCCAGACTGGGCCGACTGGGTGAGACTGGACCAACTGGGCAAGACTGGGCCGACTGGACTGACTGGCATGCGGACAGAAGTAAATGTTCAATTTGCAGAACCTAAAGAACTTAACGTAGAAACCAAAAGATATAAAAAGACAACAATTTGCAGAACCTAACGTAGAAACAAACAGATATAAAAAGACAACTAAGATAACTCCCACTATTCAGCACAAGACTTAACTCCAACTCCCATCGCCATACGCTTAATACTTAACGGACAAGACTAGGTAGAAACTAAAAAATATGAAAAGA
>Ga0307514_10001599_pt1 | contig 26661 bp, 39 predicted proteins | sample 16_EM_MG_FD_203088 | JGI IMG/M metagenome (GOLD analysis project Ga0307514, IMG submission 203088) | Populus trichocarpa ectomycorrhiza microbial communities from riparian zone in the Pacific Northwest, United States - 16_EM | ecosystem: Host-associated > Plants > Roots > Unclassified | place... | reverse complement strand
TTCTCGGCTGTTGGAGATCCACGTCATACACCTGTCGTCTACAGCAGTAAACACTCTGACCTGCATCCTGTCGAAAAAGGTTATTCGATTTGTTCGGAAATGAAAGGGGACACCCACCATAAGCTTACAACCTTGATCGTAGATCGCCATTTGTTGCACCATCTGATGTCCTGGTCAACGCCGAGAAGAGTTATCACAATGATTAACAGACCATATAGTCCCTGAGAGCCTCTTGTAGATCATCGAGAAGTCCGTTGACGTCTTTGCCGTCTTCAGCATTATCGAGGAATTTCAGAAGTCCAAACTTCTCGCGAAACGGCCGCGATTTTTCTTCGATGCCTTTGAGTTTACTAGAAAAGTCTCAGCATCCGGCCTGAACAGGAACCACTTGCATACTTTGATAATCCTTCACGACGTTTTTTTTCCTTCTCGTCACTCGCAGGCTTCTCGAAAAGCTCCAGCAGTGTAGCAATGCGTGAGCAGAGCGTTTCAACCTTGTCCTTAACATCAACAGTGTTCTGGAAGTGCGATCGTCAGAGGAGGACCTTGAACAGAGCGAAATAATGAACCTGATATTGGGAATAGAAATCGGAGATGGATTGTAAGACGGCTTTGAGGGGACCAAATGCTTCGGCTGGACCCTTCGCAAGATTGACCACAGCTATGGTACGCCCAAGAGTCCGGTCAATCCAGCCTCTCTCTTTGACCACTATTAGCGGTTAATATGGACTACTGCGTAACCAGAGCCTCACCAAGACTTACCCCTAGACTTCTCAGACCGGATTAGGTCATGAGCATCTCCGCCGTCTTGATCGCTGCTGGATGTATGCTCAAGAACGGTCTCTGAAGGTTGCTGAGCACCCGATCCCTGGTTTTCATGTTCTTCCTGGGTGTGAATACTTGGATCCCCCCTATCAGAGCGGAGATCACGAGTGCTGTGACAGAGTTGTTCGCTCCGCGTTCTCGTAGGGCCCCCACGCGTGTGTCCTGGTCCATGCAGTACTATCGGGATGGGTAATGAATACAAGCCCCGACAGCGATAGCCAACTACACTCACTTGGATCGCCACCATCGGGTCCAGGAGTAAAGGTTGGGGTATCCGACGCAGGAGGCTGCTGGTCTCCAGTTATCCTGTCCCGATTTACAATCTGGGAATCCCCTCTGTGGTTGATATCTGGCTCGACGGAGTTATCAGTCCCATCCGTCTCATCACCTCTGATGTCTCGAAAGGTGCTCACCATCACTGTCCTCGTCGCAATCTGCACCGGTGTTGGCGTTTCGGTTGGTAGAGTCCTCAGGAATTCCCAGTTTTGAGAGGAATTTTTTCCGACGCTTCTCGATGAAACGCAGCATCCTGGGATGAGAAGGGCGAAGGAAGGTGGGGAAAGGTCTAGACGTGTATCAACCGACCTTATGCAAGGACCATTCTGGACCATTGCTGACGCTGAGCGTTGATTCGCTAGTTCGTGGAAGTGAACTGGGAAGCTGGGCCTGGAGCCGACTGGAAGCGCGCGCGAAACAAAAGCGCCACTCTTCGACTTGCACAACTTTGCACAAATGGACATGGTCGCAGGAGTGATTCAACGCGTGCGGAAAGTCAAGCGTGTTCGTCACTCTTGTCAACCCTGGACTTCGCCAGGCCTTCCCCATCTCATTGCAAGAGAAACTCAAGTCGGCCCAGTGGTTTCCTTCCGAACACATCAGCAGTTTTCTCCATTCGGGATAGTTGGAAAGGAAGGGGTTGATAGTGTCTTCTTGACTCACGATGATGACCCGTAACACCATCGTTTTACTGGCGATGGGAAGCTGGCCGCTTGTTCACAATCCTCCCGTTCTTACGGTCTTTTTCCTCTGGCGTCTATTTTCGTACCCGCGCCCGAGTAAACAGCTTAGTTGACTATTCCGTATTCTTAACACATATCTGCGAGGCGACAGCGGAAGTGGGGGGGGGGAGAGATACAATACAGAGTCAGAGAACCAGCAATAAAGGGAACGCGCAGCATTACAGTTCATCGACATCTCGGGGAGCGTTTCCAATCGAGGGAGCCGCAAGGATCCCCGATCTCGCAACAACTCAAAGTATTCACTGAGTTCAATTGATGGAGTCCAGTTTTGCAGTCGGCCGCCTTCCACCAGAAATTTTATTTCTGGGGGATATTGCGCACAGTCATGCCTCAAAGTGTATACGAATTTATGTCTGTCCGCCGTTCTCCTCGCCAAAACTCGACTCGTTTCGTCACCGCCATCCCACCAGGAGATCATTCGGATGCTCTCACCACCCCACTCTTCCCACTCGTCATACACAAACGGTCGGATGAAGCTAGCGATGGGACCCACTTTCCCCCCTCCTCTTCTTTGTTCAAGGCGGCATAAGTTTGTGCGACGACTGCGTGAAAAAACGACATCCGCGGGTGAGAAAACTTTCACGGAGCGTAGCTGGGAAGCACAGAGTCAGATGGGAACGGAGAGGCCGATTTCTACGGTCAAGCCGAAGCTTCGATAAGGTCGACGATGACCCTGGTTCGATCCGTTCCGAAAATGATGTCCTTTCATCCATTTCGATACGGAGTCAGCCACGATGTCCGACACCAACCTTCCAAGCCATTCATGCCAAAAGACCAAGGCAACGCTGAGGCTGAAACCAGGATCGGCTTCAGGAGACGACGACGACGAGTCTTCCCAGGATCCTGGTTCTGACTCAGATACCCTGCTTCCCTCGTCGGTTGTCCAGAGGGAGGTCTCGAGGTCCTCCGGAGGAGCAGAAACGTCCCTTCTCCTGTTCCCCGTGTAACGTCGCGTTCAAACCCTTCGCGGTCCAATCTGTTCGGCGTGCACTGAAGGATGCCGATGGACAAACGGCATCAGCGCCCGATGTTTCCACGGCTCGAGTAGATGGCGCACCTTTCATGTTCCGTTCTTCGTTTCAAGTTCTCACCGGTCTTCATTAATACATGCGCATGAAATCCCCGATCCCCACCTTGTTCCACCCTCCTCGTTTGTAATGATATTTGACACTCTCATAGTGGGTCTTGGAAGATTTCGTGCCATATCAGAATTGAGTGGGAATGAGTGCGCCTATTCTGAAGTCCGTATAAGCGCAATGGCAGGCGAATAACAAAAGCGAGAATGACACACGGGCTCGCTCGCGCGGTCCTCGTTCATTGCCGAGTAATTTGAACAACCGGACTGGTTGGAGTGAGAGTGTCTTTTCGCAACGGTTGCAAGCTCTTTCTGGCAGCGGTGTTGCTATGTTTCGAGGAATGGGAGATATTGCCTCGGACTACTTGTTGTCTACTCTGAGTAACAGCTTAGTTGGGGGGTCGGTAGAATGGTTCGTTGGCTAGACTAGATGTGATCCGAAGGGACACGCCATTTCCGAAATTCGAGTTGGAGGGATGACAATCCTTAACGTTCGAGCCGTTCAAAATCGATATCGTGGGTTGGCCGTGGTTTGGTAAAGAAACAACCTTGTTGGGACTTGGGCTAAAGAGTAAGAAACTGACACTTCCATCGTTGAGTTGCAGTGGTCGAAGTGTTCGAAGTCGTGTACCCGAATCGGCAGCGCGATCGGCAAGCACAACCAGAAACGATTCTGGCGTGTTGTCTACGATGCTATGGACTAGTGATGTACGAAATAGAGGAACAAGTTTCGGAATACATACACGGTAACATACAACCTTGCGAATCTCCAACGGTTGACAGACAGTTTACTCTATGCGGAGACTCATGAGGTTACTCGCCCTTGGCTTAACCCCTTTGCTACTTGACATCAGTCATCTCCACACACACCAAAGGTGAAAAAAATTAATGAAGAACGACTCCCTGGTTCTCCTCTCCCTCCTGTTTCTCCGCCTCCTTCAAAAAGAGGACACAGGTCCCTGCGACTAGAAAGATCACAGCGCTCGTGTAAACGGGGAATGAAACGTCAATCATAAGCAGCCGTCCGCCGAGAATCGGGGCAATCACGCCACCTCTACAAACGAAAACCGGGATTAGACCGAACCTATCGGTTCACCCCCAAGAGGAGGATAACACGCACATTCTTGACAACGCAGAGGCAATCCCACACGCCGAACCCCTCACGTTTGTCGAGAAAATCTCCGGAGTCCATCCATACAATATCGCCCACATCGCAGTCGAGGCCAAAGAAATCCCGACCGTGCTTGCTCTTAACAACAGGGGACTGTCGACTTTCACGAAAATGACACTGAAGATGGCGGTGAGGAAGGTGTTTCCCGCTAAGGACCACCGTCGACCGAAGGATGATTCGACGAGATATGCGCCGACCTGCATTAGAACGAAACGTCATTGGGCTGGACTCGGTGCGATAATTCCTCGTCAAAGCACTCACGATTGCGCCGGGGCACCCCCCGACAGAGTAGATCACTACATCCCACAGACTATCCTCCAACGATGAATCTGCGGACTGGATACCGGAAGTATAGTTCACGCTCGGTTGTGGTTGAGGAGGGTTCATTCCTCCCAGCCGCCTCTCCAATACTTTCGGTAGAAACACGTTGAACATCGTGTATGCTACAAGTCACATCAGATCGCGTCAAAGCTGTCAAACGTCACAAAAGAATCTTACCCAGCGACATCGAGAACCAAATCGCCCAAATCGTCAGAGTCTTCCAAATCCACTCCGGCGCCAGAACCAACGCGATCCTGTCCAGATAAGCCCACAGAGGTTTCCTGATGAACCTTGGCAACCAGCCCACGGATTTGTAAGAAACAGACGCAATCGAGGAACGGCGGCTCCTCAACACGCTTGGGCGAGGTTGAACGATTTTGTACTCATCATCTTCCTCGTCCTCTCCTACCGAGTGACCGGTGTGGTGTCGCTGATGGCCATGAACGTGAAGCTGAGAGGAAGAGTGTAAAGGACTGCCCGAGATCGGAAGATTAGGGGGTTCGATTGTCGGCGTTGCAAATGAATATTTATTGTTCCTGATTGTGTTCGTCTCCCCCGTCGTGTTGTAGTCCGCAGAGTCTGGGCTGCCTCCCGACACCTTGGTGGTTTCATCGCTCCTCTCTACATCTACGTCGACGCTCAGCGAGGAGGTGGCCGCAGGGAGGAACGCTTGCTCCTCTTCTAGCTGACCCCGGACAGAGGAAAGGGCGGGAAACGAGAGGGACCTTCGACTTCGAGAAGATTTGACTGTGCCGAAGTGGTCCCGAACGTCTCGGAGGCTAAGATCCAGTTCTTCTCCGTTAAATCTGGAGATCAGTTGGAGATTTTCCATCGCCTCCGTCGGTCGGCCAGCGGCGACAAGGTATCGGGGTGATTCGTACAGACGGAAGAAGATCACGCGGAGTGCGGTCATCAGTACGGTCTGTAAGCGAATATGTGTAGCCACAGTCAGAATGGAGGGTCACAGAGGGAGGAACAATGAACATACGAGAACGCCCATACACGCAAGGAGATACTTCCAACCGAGGTTATCTTTGGTTATATCGCAATCAGTGGCGGTACATGTGTATCTTGGGACAATTATGAGGCCAGAGATTGCGGCAAATACCGATCCAAAGGAGAAGAAGATGGAGAGAGCTGTAACTAGGTATTTCTTGTCCTTTGGTAACTGTTCTAGGATCAGCGTGCCGTCGGTTGGCATTGATCCCTGTGCAAACTTTTAGCTTCTCGCACTTGAACACGTTTTGTAAAACAACGCACTCCCACAGCACTGCCCAACAGGAACAGAGTGAGACATAGAGACCAAAACGAAGTAGTAATGGTCGCCCCAAGCCCAAACAGGGAGGAGAATAACAACGTTCCGTTAAATGCCATACTGCGACCAAGCAGATCAGAACCTGAACAATGGTTGAGGTCAGCACCCCCAAACGTCATAAAACACGGCCACTTGCAGGTTCCCCAGCCGATAGCGCCAATCATCATACCCGCAAACATAGAAGAGGAGAGGGCGCCAATTCGACTATCAGGTACTAAATCGGGGAATCTTCGGTCAGCTGACAGCGAGTGCAATCGGAGCGGAAAGGGCGAACCAGAGTATTGATCTTGCACCCGCGGCAGAATGATAGCAACAGCTTGGATCCACATCTACAAGACCCACAGCGGTCAGCAGACGGACAAGTGGCGAGGCTCGAACATGACGCACGTTGTCGGCCATCCAGCCTTACAGCACCAGACAATCATGAATAAATACGCTCACGCTTAATCTACGCCAAGAGCCAAAGATATCTCACCGAAGCCACATAGGGATAACAAAGTCCATTGGTACGTGCCTTGAGAGAGGAAGGAAATAGGACGCTGTTCGTCTAGCTTTCCAATCATAAACGGGCATTTTCGGCTGTTCTGACGCACCCATTCCAATTCTGTCTATGGTGCGGTCGAGGGGAGTACGGGCGTCGAGTCCATCGACGACGCCTCGTTCGTCTGCGTTGGACATGGAGTGGTGACGAGAGTGTTGAGGAGACCAGATGTTTGATGCAGGGCGCGAAACGGAGGCCATGTTCGTACTTTTGTACCAGTTGGTGATGGCAGTTCGAGTGTAAGGTGGATCTGCTGAACCTCACGTGGCGAGCTCGTTCTCACGCAATCGACACTCAACTCGAGTCGAGTGGTTGAATAGTTGGGCACAAAGAGGCGCGTATCCAACAAGGCTAAAATTTCCGCCCACCTTTCACTGCGGCTGACCGTCAGGAGAGCCCCTTTATGGTAAGCGCACTATTACTCTTACCATTGAATCTCTCCGCTGAACCCCAGTACATGATACGATTGTTGAACTTTGTACGCGAGCGAACCGGCGGGCTTGGCACCCAGTTTTGGGATTTAGGACTCTTCTGGGCCCACAGTACAATGAATTTTCCCTTGTTACATTCCGAGGCCGCGCTGGAGTGCTTCTTTCACTGGAATCCGCTTGATTGGCGGTAAGTTGAACACAGCTATTCTATTCGTGCCGAGTGATTTCGGCATGCGCACCCCAGCGGCCTTATGAAATGAAAGGGAGTACCGCGGTCACGGAGCCATGCCTCCCAGATTTGCAGGACGCGCTCGAACTTGCGAGCCTGGGGCACCTCTGCAGTGATGAACCAACTACATGGTCTTCCGAGTATAGCACTGAGTGACTGGGTGACTGTCTCCAGGGCCACACAGCGCAATACACGAGTCTAGATATATCAATAACCTTTTGAGGGAACCGTCAGGACCCCGACCCCGACTCTGTCGGATCGCAGGCACCGCAAACTCGGCTAGTGGGACCCTTCTGCGACGGATATAGTGCATCAGCAAGACGTGGAAAGTGTGATATGTGCTTGTCATCGAAGTGCTTCCCCGTTATGGGCTTATAATCCGCTGTAAACCATTATAACTCATCGTACAGCTCGCGAGCGGCGCTTAAAACCGACCCATATACCGCAATACAACGAATTATAACCCCCTGAGCAGGCTCACGGCGTTGTAATCGTTTGCCAGACTTTCCACGATTTGCTGATGGTCCACCCGGTCACTCACTTCCACACGGTTTACAGCAACGATGTAGCATTGTGTTCGAACACACTGTGACGTAGAGGATAACACTTTCTCGCGTTTCCCACCTTCTTACTGCTCCTGTTCCTTTGACTGGATCAACCTCAACAGGGTGTCCGCCTCATCCAACGGTCCACCGCTATCCCCTTCCCGTCCGTATACATCAAGTATCTTTTGTGCGATCGTGAGATAAACGCTGGCGATTTGGAGATCTTCACGATTTTCCTCTTGCAGATACTTATTACATGCGACCGTTGCCATTTCGAGGACATGTAAACCTAGGTAAACGGGTCAGCAGGCGAAACTGTATAAATGATCCGCGGACCTGTCTGAGGAAAGTAAGGAGGGTAGATGCATAAGTAGATCGCCAAGATGGTTTTCCCTGTAGTCATGGCCAACTCGAAGAGGGCTTCGCTATGCGCGAGGCTGAATCCCTTCGTGAGGGCAGTAAGGACGGAGTCGTCCATCAAAGGCTGGAGGTCCTCAGGTAGTCTAAAACACAACTGTTCCTCAGGCAACTGGTAATCGGCCGTGATTCCCTCTCCAAAAACGAAGCGATGCAAGGCAGCCTCTAACGAGTTCACAAGGATCAAGACCTGGGGTTCATCGACCGGGTGGATGTCCATCGACGCCTGGACGGCGCATAATTTGCACGAGCAATTAAAACCGTACGTGTCTCCGAGGCGGGTCTGCCGTTCCGAGTAAGAGATCGCGGGGTCGAGATACGGGATCGACACCTAGTTGGTGAGGTAATTGTTCGTAAAAAAGGTCTTTATTGTTGGTGAGGTATGGTAACCTGACCTCTTCCCCCTCAGATATCTCACGAATGGCCACCACCTCCGCCCGAGGCCTCTGCGACGCGGATAGGATATACCTCAGAACTGCGTTTGGGGAGCAGGAGTGGTTCAAAAGGCGGCTCGTAAGGGGGAGGATGCCAACCCCGATGCCTCTCAAATGGATCGGAATGACGTGGTTATTGTTTGAGAATCGTCGGTAAAGCATGGGGACCCGAGAGAGGAGGGACGAATCCAACCTCCTCATCGGGATTACTGGTGGTGGTTCCAGCTCAAGTGGGGAGGGTAATAAACTTTCGAAAGCTGCGATGGGCGCTGCATGCTCCGGTCGCTGGAGTGCGATTTTCGCCACAAGTTGTGACAATACTAGGCAATCTATCATCTGGTCGTCTGGGAGTGACTCGCAGGTTTCAGACGTCATGAATTCGAATTGGACTCTGCAGATAAGCTTGTGACTACTATCCCAATGCAGCTTTTGACCTGTGAACGTTCAGATACAGGCTGATAACGGGAGATCTGACGTACATCTTTTACCGCAATACCATTGGACTCCACATCCAGTGCATTTGCGGATCTTTAACCCAGGCTCTGACCCCTCGCTGCGATGGCAGTAATCGCATCGACGACCCATACTGTCGCGAAACAGGACGGAGGTAAAAACATGCTCAGTCAGAATTACAGAACCGATCGGGAGGTTTCGTGTCGCTATTGCCGTGCTTCTTGCAGAGGGATGGTCAACAAGCCTGAGGGTATCGGGGATATCGATGGGGGTCATGATGAAGGTGTGGGATCTTCGGCACGCGTTTGTGGCTGAAGATATTTCGACCCGCACGTGACCCAACCTCATTAACCTCCTTGACCGCGCCACCCCTCTGCTGCACTAGCCTGACCAACGATGGCCACGTTGAACAAACTCGCGATTCGTGGTATCCGGTCCTTTGACGACAAACAAATATCCGTCATCGAATTCTTTTCTCCACTAACTGTGATCGTTGGACACAACGGCAGCGGCAAGACTACCATCATCGAGTGTCTCAAGTATGCCACGACCGGAGATCAGCCTCCGAACACTCGTGGAGGAGCGTTCGTCCATGATCCAAAGATGGCTAACGAGAAGGAGGTAAAGGCACAGGTGAAACTGAGATTCAACACGGGTAACGGGAAGAGAATGCTCGCGGTGAGGAACCTGAGTGTCACGGTGAAGAAAGGAGGCTCTCTGACGATGAAGACCTTGGAGAGCATCCTGGCGAACGCGAACGACAACGAGAAGAGTGGGAAGGTCTGTGGTATTTCATGTTACCAGCTGGAGTTACTGAACGGGCTCGTGTAGAGGGGAGTTATTTCGACCAAATGCGCGGAAATGGATACAGAGATTCCGCATTTACTCGGGGTCTCTAAAGCTGTACTCGAGAACGTGATATTTTGTCATCAGGAAGATTCTTACTGGCCTCTGGCTGAACCTGCGGCTCTCAAGAAGAAATTCGATGACATATTCGAGGCTACTAAGTGAGAGCGTTAGTCCGTCTCCCTCCATTCATTTACTAAGTGGTCACAGATATACCAAGGCGCTAGATGCTATCAAGTCCCTCCGTAAAGACAGGGTCGCCGAACTCAAGACTGACCAAGAACGCCTCGAATCCCTCTCCCGCGAGAAAGCTCACTCTGACAAACTCGTCAAACGCGTTTCGGACCTCAACTCGACCATCACCGCCAAGGAGTTAGAATACGAAGAGGTTAAACGCGAGTACGATCAACTCGTCCAAGCAAACAAAAAGTTCTACGAGCAGAGCACAAAGTTCAGAGAGATGTACTTGAAGCTCGAGAGCTTGCAAGAGAAGAAGATAAGGTATGAGGAAGACTTGGCAAATGCGAAGGAGAATCTACAGGTGGTCCCAGGTTTGGTGTGCAGAATAAACATACCCTTTCTCCTACTGACCCGTTCGTCGTTACAGGCACCGACGATGAGATCATGCAACGGCTGAATAATTTCGATAAACACATTGCCGACAGAAAGGAGAAACGAAGATCTGAAACAGGTAATCTCCAAGATCTCGAGGACGAGTTGACCGGGGTCCGGAAATCCCACATGGAAGCTGTGAATGAGCACGGCAGCCTTAAAGCGGAAGAAAAGGTGGTTCAACACCTTGTCTCTCCTGCACCGCATCGTACTGAGCTCGCACCATCCAGGCACAATCACGTAGGATCGAAGAACGTGAAACTCTCATCCGCTCCATTGGCACAAAACACCATCTGAAGGGCTACGACCATTCGCCCCTTGAGAGAGAGAAAGTTGTCGAGTTTATCTCCCGGCTCGGCGAGCTTCAGCAACGCCAAAATGCTGAGACCGAGCGGCTTCAGGTGAGACCTCAGTTATACGCGGTACTCAAACAACACTAGACAATGCCGGCATAGACGGAGAGTCGCACCAGAATGGACGAGTATAATGTCACTGTCAGAAAATTGAACTCGGAGTTGGAAGCGTTGAAACAACAGAAATCAACGACGAAGAACCAGATTGTGAGGACCTTTCCACACCATCAAGCATTCCACCACTAGCTGCTTGTGCTGACTCCTGGTTCCATAGGCGACCCTCCGCTCCAAGATAACCTCCGCCGAATCCTCCCTTGACCAAACATCCTCGCTCACCACAGATATCCGGACCCTGCAAGGCGACATCGAGGAGAAAAAACACCGCCTCGATAGGGTTCGTAGAGAGATCAAAGATGCGAACTACGACGAGAAGATTGCGGAGAAGAGCAGCAAGGCGAGAGCATTGGAGGATCGAAGGGAGGATTTGAACGGGGAGATCAGGACTTTGAGTTTGCAGGCGGATTCGAGAGCCAGGTTGGATATCAAGAGAGCAGAAATGAAGAGCAAGAAGAACGAGATGCAGAACATGTACGTTCCGGGGGGGTCCCCATCTGTTTTTTTCTGACCGCGAACATTTCCTAGTCTGGATGTCAACAACGCCAAATTCCGCAAGCTTGTGGGTAAAGACGCTAAGGCTGAGACGATGGAGAGAGAGTTGGAGCGCGTTTCTGCGTGAGTGCTTCCTCCGAAAATGTGATATCTCGTCCCTCTGATCTCTCGTCCAAACCACAGAGAGAAAGAGCGGGAGCACGAAAGCCTTGATGCCGCACACACCGAAGCGAACAGGAACCTTCAACAGGTCGAGACCACGCTCACGAACATGGAAGCTCAATTGAAATCGAAGAAAGAGGAAGTCCAAGGTGTGCTCCATCCACACCTTCCCCTTACGTTCCTCGAAAATAACCAGGAATTCCTAACAGCCCTAGAAAAGAAGATCAAGCAAGGAATCAGGGAAGATCTCTATGAGCCCAACAGTACTGTGGAAGCGGCGTGCCAGGCGGCCAACGCCGAGGTCAACCAGCGCGGAAAGTGAGCCTCCCACTCTCTGCGAACTTGCCGACACTCACTCCACGCTACATTGCAGAGATTCTGGTGTCATCCTCGGTGCGAGCCAGATCTACGAGACTCTCTTGCGGACAGGCAAGGCCAAGAAAACCTGTACGGCGTGCAATCGACATCTTAACGCTCAGGAAATGGTCGTATTCGAGAACTATGTAAGTCTTTGATCTATCGCCAGTAGACCTTATTACTGATAGTCCCTCGTTCCGCTTAGCTCCAAGAACAAATGAAACGGACATCTCCGGAGAAGATCAAGCAGGAACAGGAGGAACTCAAAGAGTGGCAAATGGAACTTGCGGATGTACAGAAGCTTTTACCCGTCGAATCCACTAAGAACAGGCTGGTGGCACGCGAGATCCCGGAACTGGAGCAATCTATCAAGGAGAACCAGAAGGAAATTCCTTCGCTTACTGACGCCATTAACAATGTGTGTTGTGTTCGACTGAGTTCTCAACTCGAACGCTGATGTCCACTCAATTATCCTTCCACAGGCACTGGTTAAGCTCAACGACGTCAAGAAGGAACTAAAGGACCTGGCCCTGATGAGGCAGCATGCCGCGAGCGTCTCCAAGACCATCAAGGACATCGAGAGGATAGGCCAGGAGGTGAAGAACCTTGAAACAGACCTTGAGGCGACGGGGTCCTCGAGGACCGCCGAGGATGTCCAGAGCCAATTAAATGACGTCTCTGCAAACCTGTTCGTTGTTCCTTCTCATTTCCTGTACTATAATATCCGGTGTGCTGATTTCGTCTGGCGCAGTCGATCCAATGAGCGTGAACGTCAGACACTCCAAAATGAGAAAGAGAGGGCTCAAAATGCTCTGAGGACCCATGAGAAGGATTTGAGTGACATGCAACTTCGGGAGGCCAACCTCAATAGTCGGATCAAGGACCGGACTATGCTGGAGAAGCAGGTCGAGGAAATGAAAGCTGAAGTTACTACGGCTTCTCAGAATTTGAAGGTGAGGGGATTTTTTCCTGTCGCCCTACTTTCATTGAGTTACGCTTTTGCTGAACCTTGTTTGCCCTAGGATATCGATTCAAAGATTGAGGCCGCTCAGGTTCCAATCAAGAAGCTAGACGAGGAGTACGAGCAAACACACACGGAATTGACCAGGAAGATTTCCGAAGCCCAACGCATGTCTCAGGAGCTGAACATGAGTGTCGACAAACTGGACGGTGTCAACAAGCTGATCGACAGGTGAGTTGGGTGGCGACACCCCCCCTAACATAATCCGCTTACTTCGTCTTTCAAGGTATATCCGAGAAAAACGGAGTCGCCAGCTCAAGGAATGCGAACAACGCATTGCCGAGCACGAATCCAGGATCAGCACACTCGCTACAGATATCGAATCCGCCCGGGATATGATTGCAATCATCGATAAAGAAGTCAACGAAAGTAACGCTTCCATGACAAATCTCCGGGAGAACATTCGAGTGCGAAAGTTGTCCAAGGAGATTGACACCACGCAAGCAGAGATCGATGCAATGGACATGGAACAGGCTGCGAAAGCGAGAAGACAGTTCGATCAGAAGTACGCCTTGGAGAAGCAGAGGGAGACAGAGATGCAGTCCAAGGTCCGTCGAATTTAACGACCATCTTTCGCTCCCCCGAAGTTAACCACACGGTCCCCAGTACGCTCACATCGGAGGAGAGCTTAGTTCGCTCAAGGACCAGGTGGAAACGTTGGAGCACGATCTGGCAGAGTTTGAGAACGTCAATAAGCGGTACAAGGATCAATTGATCAAAGTGAAGGTGGGGTACTCCTGAACTAGTCCACGCAACACCGGGATAACACTTTTCGCCCACAGATGTCTGACATGGCGAATAACGATCTTGAGAAGTACGCCAAGGCGCTGGACAGGTATGAGACGGGTTGTGCTGTTCGGACATCAATGCTCACGAGACCACTCCAGTGCGATCATGAAGTATCACTCCTTGAAGATGGAAGAAGTCAATGATACCATGAAACACCTTTGGAATAAGACGTATCAAGGCACAGGTTCGTATCCCCTCCACCCTACGGATGGTTCCCTAGATGTTGATTATTTTGGTTTTAGATATCGACGGAATTCGTATCCGTTCTGACGTTGAGGGTGGAGCCAGCAAAAGGTCTTACAATTACCGGGTGAGATTCTCCGCTTCTGCAATTGACCGCTTTAGCTGAGGGTTTGCAGGTGGTTATGACGAAGGACCAGGTCGAGATGGACATGCGTGGGCGGTGTTCAGCGGGCCAAAAGATGTTGGCTTCTATCATCATTCGACTGGCCCTTGCAGACTCGTTTGGCCAGAATTGCGGTATCCTCGCACTAGATGAACCTACCAACGCTCTGGACACCGAGAATATTGACGCCTTAGCATCGAGTCTCGTAGAGTGAGTCCCCCGTCGTGAATACACCTTTCAGGTCTGACGGTGATGGCCAGTATCATCAACGAACGGAAGAATCATGCTAACTTCCAGCTTATTATCATCACTCACGACGAAAACTTCTTGAGGAAGTTAGGTCAGGGCGATGTGATGGATTATTACTGGTACGCACCTTCGAAGTTCGCCCCGTTCCTGATACCGATCCTTGGATTCACACATTTCACAGGAGAGTTTCTCGGGATTCACGACAAAAATCCATCATTGAAAGGCAGAGATTTGGCTAAGGCCCCTCTCCACTGATGTCCAGCCACTTCCCGTCCCCGCAGGAGATCTTCCATGTTCAGTGCATATTTGTCCCCGAATTCACGCAGAATCCATCGCATAGATCATGAGACGTACAAATGAGTGTATTAATGGTTAAAACCACGGCGTATGCTAGCGCTAATTAATGTCATCAAGTCGTCGTAATAATCGTCATATCACCAACAAAGGGAATGGGTGAACTATGGAGCGGAAAAACTTGTGCCGCCCATACAACACACTTTTATGCGGCAACGTGACTAGCAGCAGCGGCCTGCTCAGCCCTCTCTGCGAGAAGCTTCTTCGCATTTTCGCGAGCAACGCGGCGCAGGAGCTTGCCGGAGTCGGCCTTGGGGACGCTACTGACAAACTCGATACCACCAGAGAGAGCTTTGTATGGAAGCTTGTGGTCGGTGACGTGCTTGGCGATGATGTCCCTCAATTCGGCCTCCTCCTCGGGGTACTTGGCGATAAGAGCGGCGGCCTTCTTCTCGGGTACGATGAAAGCGAAGGGCAACTCTCCGTGAAACTCGTGGGGAATACCGACGACACACCTCGGAAAGAACGGATGATCGACCAAGTGGGCTTCCATCTCGGCGGGGGCGACCTGGAAACTGCGGACCTTCAACATCTCCTTGAGACGATCAATGATGAAGATCTCCATATTCTCGTTGATCGTGACTTCGTCACCGGTGCGGACCCAACCGTCAACGAAGGTTTCCTCGGTGGCTTCCTCGTTGTTGCTGTAGCCAGAAGCCATAGAGTGGGTATTGACGATCAACTCCCCGGGTTCGTTGAAGCCGGCGTAGGTGCCGTCGGCCTTCTGGATACGGGCGACAATACCGGGCAAGAGAACACCAGCGGAGACACTGGGCTTGTCGCGTTGCTCGCCGTTGGTCTCCATAGCGACCATACCAGACCATAGCACTGGAAGATGGCAACTTGAGGGAGGAGAGCGGTGAGCTGTTTGAATCGTTCGTTGGAAAGAGGTGCGGCGCTGCTCAAGACGGTACGAAGACTAGAGAGGTCGACCTGCCTAGCTTCTGGACGTTGACAGAGCATAACAGCGATGGGTGGGACGAGGAAAAGGTTGCTGATCTTGTATTTGACGATGCTCTGGAGCATACCCGTGAAGCTGAACTTGGGTATGACCACGACCGAGCTGCCGCAGTACAACTGGAAGAGCGAGTTGTAGAACATTCCGTAGATATCTAAATTTAATCGTCAGTATTGAACGTTTGGTTGGAAAGGGCCGTGCACTAACGGTAGAGAGGCAAGGCTAGAAGTTGATGTGAACTTTAATCAGTGAGGAACAAAGGGCACGAGGGAAAGAAAGCTTACTGTTCACGGCAACATCACCTGGCTGGAACCTCTGTGGTACATCAGGATTGCCGATCTGGTAGGTGGTAGCACAGATCACCACAGTAGCGAAAACCATGTAGTGCGAGATGCCAACGGCCTTGGATTTTCCGGTGGTTCCAGAAGAGAAATTGTAGAACTGCAAGAGGGGAGAACTTGAGCGAATGAAAATCTATTGGAATGAAGTTCCTTACGGCAATCTCGGTCTTGGCTTCGTCCTCGGCCAAGAACAACTCGCCGAAGAGAGGCTCAGGGTGCAGGCGGTTGCCTTCATCAGCGAGCTCATCGAGTCTGGAAACCTTCGGGGACGGGTTCGTCATCGTTGGGGATGACGACAATCATGTCTTCGGAAAGACCAGCGAGCTTTGCGGCTTCCAAATCGGTGAGATTTGCCGCGGCGGCAACAGCACCGAGCCTGTGTGCAGCCCAAGCGGTGATGGGAAACTCGACGTGGTTGGGAGTGAAGAAAGCGACACAGTCGTCGTTGCCGATGTTCCAGCGGGCCTTCATGATATCGGCAAGACTGTAGGTACGGGTTCGAATCTCCTCAAGATGATAGCTCCTGCCAGTGTCGTTGTCGATGAGCCATGGGGCGGTGTCAGGGCGGACGGGCCTGTTGGGGTGGTGATAGTCAAGGAAAAACTGTGCAATGGTCATGTTGGAGGGCATGTGTGGGACGGTGCCATTGGGGGAGATGTATTCCTGGATGGTTTGCTGAGACATGATGATTATGGGTGGGGTAGATTAGTGGTTCGAGGGAAATAGGGTAGATGAAAGTGGGAGAAGAAGGAAGATAGAGAGTGAGTTGTTTGGTGCGGATACTCGACCGGCCTGGACTCGGCTCTATAGAGACTCACCGGTCACCCTCTGTACACCCAGACTCGCACATTGTCGTGTGGGCAGTTTGAAAGTTGAGGTTTTCTCTCACCCTCCGTATTGCCAAGGGACAGCAACTTAATGCAAGAGTCGTATCATGGAGAGGACAAAGTTCATCCGATTTCACTGTGGCCCAATGTACTGCTCGGGGCAGAGCGGTGATAGACACGGAAACGATGCGGAAGCGGGTAAGGGACGATTCTGACCCCGATCAAAACATCAGATCTTCGTTCAGTCAACTGATGCATATGCAGCGATCAACGGATTGTCCTTTCACTGTGACTCGCCTGGTGAAATGCTTCCCGAAATAGCACCCCGCCACCAGTGTCACCCTTGGGAGGGAGGTTCGATCGGCGACGATCATGGCTCATGGTTATTCCTCCATGGACACTGTTGAAGTCCTTGCAAGGAGGGACTTGGACTTGGAGAAAAAAACGGGCGTCCGTCCAACACTCCGAGTCGCTGAAACGACTTGTGCACTACCCGGAGGGTTCATCGTCGTCCCGTAGGCCCTATAAAATCCGTCGGGCAACACTTTGAACAGATTAGAGCTCCTTTCTCGTCTACTTATTCGCTAATACCTCTAAATCCCTGCTATATGTTCTTCTCGGTCTACCGACGACTTTTCGGCATCACCTTCGCGGCCAACATGTCGGTCTTCATCGGTCTCACTGCAACACATCAGGCGAACACCGGGAAGATTGCTTGCGCCGTCATCTCTAACCTTTTTGTTCTATCCTTATGCGGCAAGAATATGACATCAACACCCTGTTCAGTACCCCCACAGCTTGGCCACAATCGACCCCCTTGACCATTCGGAGAATCTCGGCTCGTATCTTTCACATCGGTGGCCGTAAGTGTTGATCAAGTTTTCTCTCCTGCCGCTCGGTACTCACTCATGAAACTTCAGTCCACTCCGGGTGTGGTATCTCCGGTACTATTTGGTTGATTCTTTTCGTGGCAATGGGAACTCGTGAATACATCCACGGACTGTCTACCCCACGTGCACCTCATTGAAAGCGTGTAAACGGTCGCTGACACAATATAGATCTCGCTTGCGACCAGTGTTGTTGTCTCATGGGTTATCTTGGGATTACTCTTGGTGATGCTCGTGTTTGCCTATCCTACCATGCGCAATAAGCTCCACGATTCCACCGAGTGCACTCTTCGTTTCCTCGGATGGACCGCACCGCTTTGGCCCTTGTTTGGACTCAGGTTGTCCTCTTCATCAACGATGGACGTAAGCCCGGAGAGAAGCTTCCCCACGCTTGCAAGCACAACGCCGCCTTCTGGCTCCAGTGCATCATCACTTTTTCCATCATTCTCCCCTGGGTCCGGCTACGCAAGGTCAATGTCCGTGCCGTTACCCTCTCCCAACATGCTACCAGGTTGTACTTTAACTACAGTGGGTCTTTTCCTTTGATTGAACGCCCGATCACGCTGGTTCACTATTACCTAGCACGGCCATCCGGATCACTCACTCTCCCCTCAAGGAATAGCACGCTTTCGCGACCATCCCTGAGCCCGAGAAGGACGAGCCCTCCCTCGTTGTTTCTTGCGCAGGTGACTGGACAGTTAATATTATTCAGAACCCACCTACCAAGCTCTGGGTCCGTGGTCTTCCCAAAAATGGTGTCCTCAGGGTTGCCCCCATGTTCCGTCGCATGGTGCTCGTCGCCACTGGTTCCGGTATCGGACCGTGTGCCAACACTATCTTCGAAGGTCGTTTCCCAGTTCGCTCGCTCTGGACCTCACCCAACGTCCGTGAGACTTTCGGTAACTAATTCGTCGATCAGGTTCTCCGCTATTCTCCCGACGCGGTTCTCCATGGTAAGAAACAGGACACACACTCCAAGGTTTGCTCCACCACCGACACATCTCTTATGATAGATACTCGCAAGCACGGAAAGTCCGATTTTGTCAAGCTCGCCTTGAAGATGGTTAAGGAATTCGGCGCAGAGGCTGTCGGAGTTATCTCTTACCAGGCTTTGACTGAGAAGGTGGTCTACGGTCTTAACAGCCGTGGCATCTCCGCCTACGGTGCCATATTTGACTCGTAGATAATCAGATCTCCCCCAGAACTCTCGTTTTCTCGCTCCTACACAATTCTCATCTCATACCATCACAAAAACACGCAGTCTTTTCAGAATCACCTTACCTTAAGAGCTTTAATAACTTCTTCCTGTCTACTAGGCTAGCTACCTAGGACGTCAAAATGGTTTTGACTCGACTGTAGCAGGGCGAGTAGCGTAAATCGTTGATTACTCGCATAACGGCATCAATATTCTCCAGCACCACTTACGCTCAAGGCGCAAAGAACTTGGGCGCAACATCTCCTAGGCGGCCTAAGAACAATCGCTAAATCCGCGAGGACACTCTAATGGAGGATAGTCCCATATTGTCACAGAAATGTACTCTTTGCGGCGAACCTGTTCCAAATTAAACGTACTCCTCAGCGAAGATGAGAAAAAGCTGAAACGAAAATTGTCCAGAAAAAACTTGAATGGTAATCTCAATGATTAGAAGTATAACTACGAATAGGAAAGACGAAATGTCAAGCTACGAGAACGTCATTTTTCAGCGATATCAGTATCTCTTCACAGAAATATGTGCAACCAAGGCTCGGGCTGGCGCAATCGGCACTTGTCTGGTTGATTACCTAATGACATCAATTTTCTCCGGAGAGTGCCGACCCCCTTTGGCCACTAAGACGACCTCCCCGCCGCTTCTCAAAGGAACGAACTGACTCAGACATAACCTTTTGAGCAGGAAAAGCGTATTGTGCACCTCAAAAATGTCCTCACCGAATGGTAGAATGGCAGCGGACCGTCTAGACGCGGAACTGTCTCCTGGTAGGAAATCGTACGTCTCGTGTCGCCACAGCGTTCCACACAGCGTTCGGGTAGCTAACAAACGACATACGCTAGGTCTCGGACCCACTCGGTTGATACCACCCGTACGCGGAGGTCTCAGAGATCCGTTTCCCGAGAACGACGGGATGGAAGCCGTCGAGATCGGGACAGAGAACACTACAGTAGTCGCAGCCATGGACATCGCCACAGCAGAAGTAGGGACCGTTATCGTGACCGGGACAGAGACAGGGAGCACCGCAGCCACGATTATGAACGCAGACGCCGTCGCGAAGATAGAGACAAAGACAGTCGTCGCGGAGACCGTGACCGCGAGAGGGACGAAAAGGAGCACCGAGAACGACGAAGGAAGAGGGAAGATGACGTAGAGAACTCCCCTGATGCAAAGAGGAAAAAAGGTGATGATGGAATCGATCCTCCACCCCGTTCCCATTCTCGAGACCCAGAAAGAAGGCACTCAAGGCAGAGAGAGGACCGCCACCACCCTCGCAGGGACCCACCTGAACCTTCGGAACGACCTCCGCCCAGCCCCCCGCAGTATGTTCTATGTTGGCACTTCGCAGACCACGGCTGACCGAGTGCTTCCCAGTCACCCTTCGCCAGGATTTGAACAACCACAAGATGATTACAATCCTGAAGAACCTAAAGATGATGATTCCGAAACACGTTCAATATTTGTTTCTCAGCTAGCAGCACGGCTTACCGCTCGAGACCTTGGCTACTTCTTCGAAGATAAGCTAGGCGAGGGCACCGTCCTTGACTCTAGGATTGTCACCGATCGCATATCCCGCCGTTCCAAAGGGTGTGACTCACTTCCATGCAAATCGGAAGCTCCACTCACATCAGTTACAGCATCGGTTACGTGGAATTCCGAACGGTAGACCTCGTCGAGAAAGCACTCAACTTGAACGGAACCATCGTGATGGGACTTCCCATCTCAGTTCAATATACAGAGGCGGAGCGTAACAGGACGCACGCAGGGGATGGGTAAGTGATTAAAGCAACCCCTAGCCCTGCCCTCGGCTCATTGACAAATGACAGCAATCTGAATCTTCCCCCTGGCGTGTCCCATCGTGGAGGAATGCAGTAAGATCACCGCATTCCTTGTTCGGTATCCTACTAACCCATGATCCAGGCTTTACGTGGGCTCCTTACATTTCAATTTGACCGAGTCGGACATCAAACAAGTGTTCGAACCTTTTGGAGAACTTGAATTTGTAGATTTGCATCGTGACCCCGTAACTGGTAGGAGCAAGGGATATGCTTTCGTCCAGTGGGTTGCCCTTACATTTCTCACGATCTGCCGTCCCCTGATCGGCGTTTCTCATTAGGTATAAACGCGCAGAAGACGCAAAGATGGCGTTAGAACAAATGGAGGGTTTTGAACTCGCTGGCAGGACGGTGAGGTTCCTAGTATTGCCGCAGGAACGCTTTGTAACTCACCCACCTTCAGCTTCGTGTTAACACTGTCCATGAGAAAGGTTCTGGTAGATATACCCAACAAGATTCGCTCGAGGACACTGGAGGTGCGCGTGCCGCCTTCTTGACCCACTACCTTGTGCTCACCTGTCCACCTCCAGGCGGTAATCTCAATGCAGCATCTCGTCAAGCGCTAATGCAAAAGCTCGCTAGGACTGAAAATTCTTCAGTCAAGGAGGAGGCTATGTGAGTTAACTTACGATCGCAAGCTTCTCGCCTGACATAAGCTGCGGTTAGTGTGCGGCCTCACATCCCACAGACGATGACATCTAGATCTGTAGTTCTGAAGAACATGTTTGATCCAGAAAAGTAATGCGTGCCCGTGCTGGTTTGACTTTTTACTGAACGAACTACTAGGGAAACCGAACGCGACTGGGACAAAGACCTTGCCGACGAGGTCAGAGGTGAATGCGAAGAAAAGTACGGAAAAGTAGAAGCAATCAAGGTCGACAAGGATTCATCACAGGTCTGTTGGATTTTTTTTGCAATAGAATCCACTGACCCAACGACGGATTGCAGGGGGAAATATTTGTCAAGTTCGACAACGTTGACTCTGCAAAGAAAGCTATCCAGGGCTTGAGCGGGCGCTGGTTTGGTGGACAACAGGTTTCCGCCACATTCATATCTGATGCTCTGATGCAAGCTTATCAGTGATCTTGTGCTGAGCCATTTTGCTAGGTTGTCCCTTCTATGTATTCCTTTCCAGGTTTTCCAATAACGTCTCGGGATTCGCTGCATGATAATCCTCTCGTATTTTCTCTCTCTGCATTTGGCCCTATCATAATTTGAACCCATATGCTGTCCAGATATTCTTGACGCCAATTTGCATACCACATGGCAGCCCCAGGCACTTACTCACCTCGCCCCTCGTAAGTCCAGAGTGTGCGTTAAGAGTTTTTTGGTCCGCGGGGCGGGTATCACACATCGCGGTGGAGGACACATAGGGTTCATAGCTCTTGCCATCGCCTATATGATATCTTCAGACACGGCGTGCACATCCAATACGCGTGAAGGTCGTTGTCTGCCTCCGGATCCAGATGTAGGGTTGACTCTTGATAGGTCCAACAACTTGCCGTTCACTTCCCTGTGTAGCCGGCTTTCCCAGGTCGGTCGGTAGGCCGGTTTTCGTTAAATGTGGACCCACCATTCAATTTGGTGAACGCGTGGGCCCTTTACTCCTCAACGCAATTACACGGGTCTAGACGTTTTTCGGTTACATTGCTTACAGCACGACTAGAAGCACCTCAAGAAAGTGACTATCCTACGAGAAACGGCTAAGACAATGAAGGATTACGAAAGGCAGTTGGACTTTTCGCCGGTACCCTTGCATAGCCTTCATGACAGGTTGGTCCGACCTCTCCGGTCAAACAGTAAACCCGCACCCTGGACGGCGGCTGACGCGAAGGCGTTTTTTGTGCCGGTTACCAAACACGTTTACGTATGACGGATAGCATAAGAGTGTGCAGATAATGCGGACAGGTCCCTGCTGAAAATGTGTCAGGAGATGAATAAACGGTCAACGTGCCTGCATGAGGACCGGCCTGCTCGCAAGTATCAACTTATGATCGCTCAATATGTGTGGCGCATGCCTACCGTCGGGTATTGGCATCTGAACTTGCCCCTAATATGTATGAATCGGCAATTCCGAATTAGGAGAAATGGGTCCAGCTGTCAGCGGGCTGGTCGTCTGAACGCTTCATGAAAAAAGCGTGCACTTAATCTGAGATTTTCGAGCCCAAACGTCCGCGCTGATGGAAACACGCCCATCTGGTGCTAAGATACTTCCGGAATCAGTGTCAGAGGTCCGGTGTCTAGGCCCACAGGGTCATGTGGGCCCGTGCAAATTAAATTCACCGATTTTTTAGCTTACCCCACATCCATATCGGGCCTTGGCCCTGGCCTTTGAGGTACTAGCGTTCGCGGCTGATCCGTTGTGTACACAATACCCCCCGGCGCCAAGAGATGAGGGTGCGCAGTCCAACTGACCCCATGTACTATGGGTGGGACTTGTGATGTGCACAACATGAGGGTTAATCCCGGTACCACTTGCTCTTACGGCGTCACAGAGTTACGAGCGGCAACTGCGATCATCTTCAGTGTTTAGCCTGGAGTTCTCGACAGGTTCGAACACTACACGAGGTTCTTATTCAATCTAAGCGGTGGCAATGGCTAGGCCTCCTGGGAGCACCCCCATAAGGTTACGCGTCGTAGCGCTTCGGATTACAAAGTCCGTCCTCTCCCCAAGGAGATGCATGGTGTGATGGGTGTTTCGACAATAGAGTGGTGGCGCATGAATAGAATAACGCAATAATGGAAGCCTCACGATTTCCGGGATCCTGAAAAGCCCGTTATCAAAACATAAGGTAATTTCAACGTCTGCCGAACACAGTCACGCAGGCGTAGTGGTTACTGAGCATTGATCGGAGGGTCGTTTAGAATGTTCGCTGCACAAAACCCCCCGAAGGATGTCGGGAACACTCATGAGTAAGTTTTGACCAATAGTACATCGACGATGAGCGGGCACTCATCGATCGAATATAAGCCATTGTCTATTCACTGAAGTACTGAAGACGTTCAGCGGTGTGCGGAGGTGCATGGATAGTATCGGTGACTCACACGTGGACGGGGTTACGTTGAGGATCCGCCAGGCGGGTTTTCTGACTCACTCAGAACGGTGATTCTCGGTGTCGCCCGTTTGGGGAGCGGTTTCTTTGGACGAGCAGCGACTCGATCTCCATCCTCAAAACACGAGCCTGACGAGCTGCTATCACTATCTTCATCATCAAGTTCGCTCGTCGACGAGGACGAAGATGATGAAGTAAGTGATCCTTCATCCGAGCGAGTCCCTCGCCCCCTGTACTCCAAAACGCCTAGTCCAAGGTTCTACGAGGGATAAGTTGGGGAAGATGAATTCACTGTGATACGTACCATCTCAATGTAATGTGAGCCGCCATCCTCGATGTTTTCGATGTCCAACTCGTGTTGGTTTCTGCTGGAGAGGGAAGCGTTTGATTCGGCCAGTTGCGGTAAGAATTGTCGCACCCTGTCGAGGACTGAGAGATCTGTCATTTGCCAATGCTTCGGGGCGTTTTACTATGAAAACATACGCTCTGTAGGAGGTTCCATTGGGGCCGGCGTTGGCCTCCCAGTGATTTGGTTGATTTGTAGTGTCGCGGAAGACCCGACTGTGCTGAGGGTGTTGTCCCCAGCCTGATCGACTCTTAAGAGGAGTTGACCTGCAAACGTGTAAACGCTATCATGTCCGCGTGTCATGAATTATACCAGCACCTAACCGCTTTTTCCTTCCATCCTCATCCTCGACCTCCAGCCGCTCACGAGCATCCATGATACTGGACGATGTGGGTGAGGTTTGGGGAAATATTTGATCAGGGTTTTCGCCAGGGACGCGGTCACATGATCGGGATCTTCCAGCACTCCACGTGGTAATGATCGCCGTAAGTACGCGGTCGCGCGGGAAGTTGGGTTGCACCTCCACACTCGCTTTGAGCTGTGGTCCATATTTCCTACCCTCCAGTACGCGACCATGGAGGCCTCCAACCATCTACCCTCACCACCAGGTACCTCTCATCGGCAGGAAAAGGAAAATCGCCGATTTTTCGCCCAAATGCCTCGCGTGTCATGGTCCGAGGAGAACCAGATTCATCCACTATCCCCTTCATCTCTCACTAACCTCAGGCCGAGCGCATCGTATGAGCTGCCGGTCAAGTCTATCCTGAGGAAGTCATCGAGTTTTCCCCTCACCGACTTGCACCAGGAAGCTGAACGCGAGGTCACTCCCGAACCAGACACGCCACTATTCAATTCGAAGTACCTCTCGGGCCCTATCTCTCGGATTGTTATGATGGACGCGTGTTTGAAGGACTTGATTCAGGCGTATAATATCCTTGCTGCTAGGATCCGGACTGCCGTCTTGGGGGAAGCTGAAATCGACTCCACCCTACCGCTCTTCGACCCTCTGCGCTCCAACCAAGACCTCTTCACTGACGCGGTAATTCGCGATCTCGGAAGAGTGATGGTTGATCCGTCTCTTCCTAAAGAGAAGCGACCCGAGGTCTCGCTGCCGTCTCCACGCCCCAGTCCTAGCAGGAAACGTCACGGTATGACTGAGGACGAGGTGCGATACGCGCGGGATCTGGCCACCACTACCCACTCTGTGGTCAAGCTTCTAGCGCAACTTTTCGCATCCCCCCAGCTATGTCAACTCTTCTCCGGTGCGTGATGTCCTCTTCGAGCATTGCTTGGGTGTTTAACTTTTGTAGATGAAAACCTTAATTCCATGCTGACCGCATTGCTTGCCATTCCCATGGCCGAGAATCTGCCAACACCAAACGCCCGCAAGACATACGCCCTCACCATTTGGTTCATGCAGGTCCAAAGGCTCCCGGCTTCTGTTCTCGCCCCGGCAAAGGACAGAATCGCGTACTCACTGCGACGTGGGATCGAAGGGGAGCTTGGGAAAGAGGGCAAGAAGGGCTCAGTGAGCGACGGGTTAAAGGTTCGTTATCACGCCGTTAATCGAGCCAGATGGTGACCATGGTCCTATGCAGGCAGTCCATGACCTTTGCCTCTATCAACCGGACGTGTTCATCCCTCCCTTTGTGGATTTACTTCCCTCGGTGCTCTACAGCCTGCTTGCGCCCACACTGCCTCTACGTATTCAAGCGTGCCATGCACTTGGTGGTTTCGTCAATGGCCTGCTATCTCTGCCACGTTCGCCCATGCACACAAGGGTGTCCGACATAGTCGCCGCATTCCTTTTGGCACCTTCCACCCCGAAGAAGTCTGGCTCGGAATCGGAAATTACTCGGACCTTGCGCACACTGCTCGGTATCAACGAACCGACCCATCCAGCACATGGACCCGTGTGGGCGCTCGTAGTCGTAGGATGTTTTGCAGTACTACTCGGACCTCGCGCGTATACCGATCAACAGATCTTTCGCATCTTCTATGCTCAGTGCAACCAGATTATGCGCCATAAAAAGAGCGCGATCCGCGCCATGGGTTGTCTGCTCTGGCGCTGCCTTGCATGGGTGTACGTTCAGCCCCCTTTGCCCCCTGACCCCACAGAGACGGATGAGGACGAGGAGGAAGAGGTGGAAACTCTCTGCCATCCCGACGACGGATCGCCCGCAAAATCCCGGACTGAATGGTGGGCGCTCGTGCAAGCTGTGTTGGAAATGAGAACCGGGGTTTCAACCATAGTCTGCCTCCTTTCTGCCCCTCACGATGGCTCAGGGGAGTTGGTCCACTCGGTCCTCCGGATTCTGGGGAGCATGGTCCGAAAAGGCGGGATGGTCTGTGGTGAGGCGGTTCAGGTTGTGCAGAGACTTGTGTCGGTCGAACTTCCCGCTGCTCGGTGGGAAGGTGACGATCCGATAGCAACCTTACCAACTGCCTTCTTGGACGCATACCCGGGGCCGCTCAGCGCCGACTTCCAGAATCTCTCAGCCGCTGTGAAGCCGATATTGGACGATTGCGCTACCGTGGACAGTGTGCGACCGCTGACCCCTGGTGAACTCGCACACGATGCCGTATTCAAGGGATTGGTTTCATTGTGGAGGGAAGGCCTACGAGCGGTCATCATCGAGGGAGATATGGATCCGCCGGTATGCTTTACCTATGTCTCCATCAAGTGTCCACTGATCTTGTCCTAGTCGGAAGTGTTACATATCTGGGACTGC
>Ga0307514_10001598_pt1 | contig 26698 bp, 24 predicted proteins | sample 16_EM_MG_FD_203088 | JGI IMG/M metagenome (GOLD analysis project Ga0307514, IMG submission 203088) | Populus trichocarpa ectomycorrhiza microbial communities from riparian zone in the Pacific Northwest, United States - 16_EM | ecosystem: Host-associated > Plants > Roots > Unclassified | place... | reverse complement strand
ACTCAGCATTGGTGATGCTAGTTCTGAAAGGGTGGTACTCCATCGGTAGAGTGTTGAGCAGGAGGAAGATCTTGTCATCGTCCTCATAGGCTGTGCACCCAGCACTGAGAAGCTGGTTGAGGAGCTTCTGCAATTTCGAGATAAAATCTGACATATCCTCCCCCTGGTACTGTACCTTAGACAGCTCACTCCTGAGAAACCAGATTCGTTGCTTGTCCTTCCCCTGGTACCGCTTCTTGAGCATCTTCCACACAGTCACTGGATTTCTCTCTGTTGAATACATTTCTCTGTGGTTGGGATCAAGCATTCGTCCCAGAAGTCCACTGACCTTGGTGGCTTTCATATCCCATGTCTGCTGGCTCTCTACCAGCTTGGAGTCAATGGAGGGAGAGGAGCTGGAGGATGCTGGTGCCGATCCAGTGTCGTCCTTGGTGGCAGCAGGTCGAGGTTCCTTGCCTTCGATCAGTGCAAGCCAATCCTTCTCCGCAAAGATGTCGGTGGCAGCAAGTAGCCAATTGCGAAAATCTGAATGAGAGCTGAGGGGCTTGATGAAGCCAATTGAAGCGAGAGCAGAGAGATCAGTAGTCATCTTGAGATATATGTGATGGAGGGATATGATACTAAAGCGAAGGGAAGATAGAAGAAGCAATGTTGAATGAGAATAAGCGACGAGTAGTTGGATGTGATGAATTGGATGAGAAGGAAGCAGGAGGTTGAAAGAAGTCCTTATATACGAAATCCTTTGGTCACAAGATGGATCTGTGTGTATTCGAATGTCGTGCCAAGTGCCAGTTGATCAGGACACCTTGGTGGTGAGCTAAAAGAAATTTTCGTCGTGAGGGATTTCTGTGCTGGAAGTCACCGTAGCGCGGTAGGTGACCAGGGGTGATCAAAGTGGCGGCACCACTATCACCGGCAGTTGCACAACTAGCACCACCGCTAGAAGCACCGCTAACAACTAAACAAGAAGTTCAGAGAAGAGAGAAGAAATGCCGCAAGAACTTCGTTGTCGGAGCGAAAGAGATTGAAAAAAAATCTCAAAACAGAAGGTCTGGAGTGGACCGTAGAACATAAACCGGAAGTGCACTTGGATGAGTGACTTTGATGTAGCGTTCCCGGGCTGGTGGGAAGCTCAGAACGGAAGGTCTGGAGTTGACCTTCGAAAAAAAAAAGAATGGGGGTGAAAGTCTTAGACTGACTCAAGCGCTGCGCTGTCCGGGCTCATAACCTGTTGGAAATGGTAGCGGGCGCTGTGAGAAAGTCCAAAAGCGATATCGTTCTCTCTACTCTAGCGGTCTCTCTATATACAGAATGACAAGGCCACATTGGCCGCTCCGCCATCGGGCGGACTCGGGCCCGGGGTTGAGCGGATTTCCAATACACTGTGCTTCCCCGGGAGCACGGTTGGGGTATTCCTCTGCGATCACATCATATGGCATTCTATGCTTGGGCAATATGACACTGGATCCGAACAGTTACATTTCTGGTGGAGGACTAGAATATGGTGCCCTGGGGTAATGGGGGTGGAAGAGCGGAGGGGGTGGAAGAGCGGAGGGGGTGGAAGAGGAGAGGAGGTGAAATTTTCGTTTTTGGGTAGTGGAAGGAGAGCTCGGACATCTAGCCGGCTCGCCTGGAGGCGGAGGGGAATCGGTGTTTGTCATACTCTAATTAGAGTGAATACAATATGATTAAACAAACAACAACAAACGAGGCCTATCTACACACGGTAGTGGGCTGGTATCTCAGCTGTCAAAGGAATTCATAATCTACATGGAAGCTGTTATAAAAGCGAAGCATTCTTCGTAGTTCTGATTTCTTTCGGTACTTCTCTAAGTTCTCTCTTCACTCGCTACCTCTCCTATGGAGCCTATAAGCGATATATTCCTGCTATGTCCGCTGAGGGTGAAAGGTGTTCAGTAGTTCAATTTTGCTCGTCTCAGACTGCAGAAATCGCTTGGGGAATGTTATTTATGTTTGAATGTATGAAGTCTTGGAAAAAGCGGGCATGAGAATGTACTATTTTTAGCAGTGTGATACAAATTTGGAGTGGGCATAGGTGGTCACTCGACCCGCGGGCGCCCGCAGTTGTTACTTTGTATGCTTCTGTGACTTGTTGATTGGCTTGTCTATCTCGAGGGCCTAAGGCCCGTATATGTATAATCTCTCATATGCGTACGCGTATGCTCCATCAAGCATGAGACGCATCACCCTGGTCCTGATGCATATCCTGATACAGCCACCATCTTCATACAAGTCTTCATTCCCATACAAGACATCAGACGGTGCTGAGACTCACGATCCAAGTACACATGCAACAGCAGTGTTGAATGTAGGGGACGCAGCGAGCAGATGGTACATGGCGGTAGTGATATTTTAGGGAATAGGAGGAGCGCTAGCTATTTACACAGACTATATACTAGTAGCACCGGGTCCTTATATAAGTAACACTTCCCCTTCTTCCAATGCCCCGTACGAAGCTCTATATATTAGCCGGTGTCGTAATCAAAGTGAAGTACTCCAAATCAGTTGATCGAGATGTGTAGGGAAACCTAGTGGGTGCAAACCTACTGGCGCCGCTAATTTATACTAGATCTAGACCGCCATACAAAATAGAATGCGAAGTAAAAAGTAAAGTCCCAGAAACCGCCTTATATCCAGCTGTCTTTGTGCTCTGGGTGCCGGCTGGTATGGGTGCAGAGGATATCTAGACGCCTTGAATCAACAATCCGCTTCGGGGTCTCGGTGATTTACATTCCGTCTGAGTGTCTCCGGCTAGCTACATGGCTGTGGATATGTATGAGCATGGTAAACATGGTGGTAATTAACTTGATGGTGATGAACGTGGTAATGAACGTGGTGGTAATGAACGTGGTGGTAACGAACGTGATGGTAATGAACGTGGTGGTGGTGGTGGTGGTGGTGGTGGTGGTGGTGGTGGTAATGAACGTGGTGGGAATGAACCTAGTGGTAATGAATGCGGTGGTAATGAACCTGGTGATTGTGGGTGTGGTGGAGAGCGAGTTTAGTATAGGTTGTAATCCTCGTAGCTGTAGTCTGAGCTAGACTATCAATGGCAATGGCTGTATTTACTGATGGGTACAGCTTTCTTACACCGTTGCGTAGCTCCTGTGTCCGTTTGTAGTGTCTGTAGTCTTTTGCAAAGTGCCCATTCTGGCTGTAGTGGAAGTACTCAACAAAGGGGTAGATATTTTGTGGGGACTGGTTGAGCTTTTTGCACTCCATGGTTGTGTGGCTATCCATACTGCATTTAGTGCTGCTGTACTCACAGTCTCTGCTGTTTCTGATATTGCATCTCCCTCTACCTCAATCATGGCCACTGCAGCTACAGCAGGAGATACAGAAGGCATTTAGAGCACGTACAATGGAGAAGGTTTCGGGTATGAATGCTGCCAGCTGGCTGATGTCCCTCTCCTCCTCATCAGTACGGAAGCTTCGAATTACTTACTCTCGTGACTGGATTGGCAGGGTAGTCTATATGAAGGTAATAATGGTCAGAAACTGAGGGATTAGTCTCTGTAATGTACATATATACCAACTGAACACCGGAGGCGGCAACGGGTTTATATTTTTCTATCTTTTAACTTTCATTTGTCAGCGGGGACGAAGGGTAGCGGGGGGGGGAGCTCCGCCATCTAGCCGGCTCGCCCGGAGGCGGAGGGGGTTATTCAGGTCCTGTCATACTCTAGTAAGAGTGAATACAGTATGATTAAACAACAACAACAACTGAACACCTGGACATTAATGGCATCGATGGTGTTTGCAAGTTGATGGTTGAGGGCTAGTAGGCATGTGTAAAAGTAAATAGCAGCATGTACAGCTATGGACTGCTCATGATGGTATTTGAAAGAATTTCATTGTTGCATATATAGATCGCCTCCCTGTGAACCCAATCAAACCAATGCAAAGGCACGTACGCCTACGCTTGACTGTAGACGTATGGTATAGTGGCACGGTTGCACACCAGAGCGAGTGAGTATATATGGAGATTTAAGTGGTAAGATATTCGATACTGATCTGAGTGCTGTAGCGGCGACTTATCTACACTGGCGCTTACACTGCCTCAAGTCACGTGTCGCCATTACATTATCCCCTTATTTAGGCGCAGACCTCCTGGGGTGCATATACTGTACAAGAGAAAAGGAAAGGAAGGAAAGAAAGCATTAAAGAATCATACCACGTACATACTCATACAAACTCAAAAGTCCCACTACCGATTGGCACCGTATGGTAGCCTTTGGGTGGATCCGGCTCACGGGGAAACTCCACCTCCACTTGACTGCGATCCAGAGGTGGTAAAAACCCGTGCCAACGCCATTTGTACCGGGTCAAGATCCGATGAAGTAAAGAAGTATGAAGAAGAGAAGAGAGAAACAGAAGAAAGGAATACCCAATTGATTACATACCTCTGGTCCCGAGTTCCGAAAACCTATTGACCCATTTCCTCCGCTCCCAAGTCTCGGACCTCAATTCCGCCTCACCTCCACATCCAAACTCATCCAGCATCCGACCTGCCATGTGGTACCGCACTCGTAGCTCGTATCTGGGACATTATCTCGTGCCCTGGGTTTTCAATTGTAGTTTATACATATTCGGCGCTTCTAAGTGCGATTCATTGCTGTGAGTTGTGATTCATCCGTGGAGATTATTTGCGAACCGCAGACCCGCACAGAGTTGTATGGCTCTGAAACAGCGCCATCCGTGTTAGTCAAAACAATCAAGAGAAAGGATTGAAGCAGTGGAAGGGAAAATCCAGGAGTCCTTGTCATTAACGGTTCGCCCAAAAAGAAGCCTAGCCCCGCCGTCCAGTCACTTCCTTCGTGTCTCAGCAAGCCGGTAGCAGTCATTCAGGATTCCTATGTGCACCCCCTTCTGCCGCAACTACCGCCGCCACTCGTTGCTCGCCCATCCAGCCTGCGAGGGCTCCTACTTCTGCTAGCTCACGATGCCGCTTCCATAGGTCCCTATACCGCAGCTCTTAGCATAGTGGTGCAAATCCCAGTCTGTTGGGTGAATGCCATGATAGCCGCCTTCTAGCTAGCAGTCATCATGCGGTCCCTGAGTTGGTATCCCGGGAGAGGTATATCATACGACGGTCTAGAAGCTTAATGATACGTATGAAGAACTCCTCACCGCGACTATCTCGGTAGCATTTCCTCCGCCACAGTCATGTTTCCGCTGCACAATAGCATCCCCATATCAACTTACTCCAGGGAAGTTCTTAAAGGAGGCTGCGAGAGAAGTATATGGTTGATTGATGGTAGGACCGGCACACTGACCGATCGACAATTACTGGGTTTGGGCCCTACACCGCGGCAGCTCGGTACCACCTCATACATTGAGAAGAGCACATCCAGCAGATCAATTTGTAATTCTGAGTCCACTCCATATCGCCATAAGGACTGGTAATGTATTCCGCTTAATAATAGTACCTTTGCTGGTATAGATATAAATTGGCCGAGTACCGTGGAATGGGTCCCAGCATTAATGAAACCTCGTATTATCCATATCTCGTCAATTGATTGGATCCTCCAATTAGTCTCCTGAAAGAGGTACCACTGGAGGTGGTAGTCTCGAATCATAATGTCGTCTGTCCCAGAGCCATGGGTGCTGCCGGAAGTACAGAGCTTGCGGTCCGTCGGTAATAAAAGTCACGTGTAGCGTCTGTTGCTTTTAATGTAATCGCAGTCGAAAGCATTGATATGGTAGGTGGACAGTGATTGTCCATAATAATTGTTCTCTGAGAGGTCATCGTAGTCATCGTGGTCTTTATAGCCTTTGTAGTCATCGTAGTCGGTCTGCGAAATTCTGTAGGTCTCGACTGTAAATGCACTACATGCGGCGGAATGTATCGACACTATAAGTTCGCATCAATCGAGGGAAAGCTTCTCATCGTCAATGTGCTTCAATAGTAGCAGGCTTCCCAACGGTCCGGGGCGACTGGCGTCTTTCGGGGCCCCGAATGACGGTCCCGTCCGGGGCATGCATTTCGGAGGCCTGGTCCGTCCAGGTACGGAATCTCAATACCTAGGGCCCGATATAGATGACTATAGTTTTAGGATACGGTTTTAGGATACGAAGCTAGGGTCTATACGAACTCCAAATCCTGGATGCGTCTGAATGCTGCGGCTGGGTGCCTGAAGATGCAAGGGTCCACATGCGGACGGAAGCGGAGGAGCTACAGTTGTGAATGGGGGAGGCTTTGTAGTGAGCAGAGGGTCTTGTTTGTTTGTATGTTATCATGTTTGTATTATAGTATCGCCGTGAGCAGTGCGCAGAGCTAGACTGCAGGGCCCCACAGTCTTTTCGTCCGTGGCTCTGCTGCCCTAGTCCTAAACAGTCCTTAGTTTGCTTGCCCCGAAAATTGTCGTCTGGTCCGGGGCTTACTTTTGCCCGGACGGGACGGACTATTGGGAAGCCTGAATAGTAGAGTGTCTTCTCCATAAGTGCACTTCGCTCGTGCAGACGTTCAGGGCGGGAAGAGTGCTTCATTTGTAGACTGATCCTCCTCAGTAGATGGGTTGGTTCGTAGTTTTGTATATCTTCTAAGGCATGCTTCGCTTGAGTAGTGTATCCGTAAGTTGGCAGTAGAATGCTTCTGCCTCTGGGCTTCTTCGAGGTTGCTAGAGCTGTTGGTGTACAAGTCAATTGACATAGGTGCGCTTCGCACGATTAGAAGGAATGATGTCGTAACTGTGATTGATCCAGTGCTGGAACTGTGTTGACCAGTAAATCGCCTCTCGACTTCGCCTTTGGTTCTCCTCATTGCCCATTCAGTGGTAAGATCACGCCGTACTTTGCAGGTCGCGTCGACAGGTAATCGCGCTCAATTGGCTTGTAGGAATGGTGATCGAACTCAATTAGATCAATTCGATTGGATTTCTATTGTTGGGAGGTCGAATACTCGCGTCCAGTAATCGTGATAATTATCATTATTACCGGTGACGCGCCTTGTGAGCCAATTGGTCTCTGAACTCTACTCCGGTGCAGTCAGGTGGCTCAATTGAATGACAAAATGATCAAAGCTCTGTGCTTCATAGTAATGATGCTTCGATATCTCATTTGGAGGGAAGTATGCTTAATTGTTGACTCGATGATGTCGCATGTTGGTCAAGGGGTACCTCGCGAAATCCTGCATGCGAAACATATCCATTTCCTGAAAATGCGATAATAGTGTAAGGGCACGTACGCCTGCGATTGGCCTCATAGGCATACGTGTGGTATTTATAGGAATACGATTGCAAACGTGGATGTGAGTGGTAGTAGGTGTAGACGTATGGGTAAGATTATCGCTCGGGATCTGAGACTCGTGGCGAGGCGACTACATAGAATGGCCTTTACACGGCCCCAGGTCACGTGTCGCCGTTTCAGACTGCTAATCTCTGTGGGAGGTAAACTGGCCAATGTGGTGTCAGAGTCTCAGACTTATCTTTGCTATTTCAGTTCCTATAGTCCTTCCATCAAATGGGGATGTGATCACCATTGGCAGTGCATGGAGTACCATCTTCGGTATTATTGCATTCATATACACGTCTGACTAGGTGAATTCAATAATTGTTAGGAATTAGCTGTGAATTGTGGATCACCTATAATTGCAATGAATGAACCAAATTGCACCAGGTCAGCATTCCCACCGTACAACATGGCAACACATTAAGCTTTATAAACACAGCTGTAGCCGGGATTATAAGCAGATTTTCATGCAATAGATTCAAATTAGGGCTACGCTTCCGATTGGAATTGATTCTTTTCAAATGAATAGAACATCCTCCTCTGACAGGTAGGGAGAGAACAAATTATTCAGCTGGAAGTTGAAAATTTGCCCCAAAGTATTACATTCTTCAACCTCCAGTTGAGAATTACTGCATGGCGTAGATTCTTCAAGATTCTGGTAGGAGGATAACAGTTTATACCAGCGTTGAACTCAGTCTTCAGAGGTGAAAGTTCCCAGTGGCTGTTAGGTAGATCATTTAAAGTATTGGGCTGGAAGTTGAGAATTAGGCCGCTCGAATCGCAGTCTGTATATGGAAGATGAGAATATTTCCAAGGTAGTTGAGATCTATTGAATCTTCCAGCCAGGAGAATATTGGTTCAACATATGATGAAATCAGTCTTCCATGTACCAAGTTTCCACTTTCTGCTGGGAAGATTGTAATTCACCAGCAGGAAGTTGAAATATCATCGGCGAAAAACATTTCTAACCGGGCAGATTGGCTGCGTCGGAGTCGAAGCGCTCTGTTAGAGCTGTCAGAGAAACCTTGGTGGCAGAAAACTCCGCACCCGACATCATAACCACACCTCGCATTGCATATCACCCTCCAAGCACTGTTTCGCCATTACGTCTCACTCTGTCGATCTCCTATTTCAAACGAACACTCTGGCATTGTGGCCAAGAGTGATCATCAGTCGGAATGGGTTGATATTGTACAAGCTTGCATCGAGAGTGCAATGTAATGGGTGATGCTGGGAAAATCTCTCCTCGCATTCCTTCTTTCTGCACACAAAATGCATTTCTCTCTTGACTCACTATATAGATTATTCCAAGTCACCAGATATATGTAGCTATAGACAATCCATTGCACATTCGTACTGTTTCCAGTCCTACTACTAGTAGGTATCTCTGGAATTACTTGGGAACAGCCGACAATGTTTCCCACGCTGAAAACTTGCTTAGCAACAGCTGCTGGTGCTTGTGTAATGGGTGAGATCGGGCGTAGGCGATATTGGTAACTAAAATGTGATAGAAAAAAAGGAACAATAGCAGTCGAAGTTCATATCGAGGGGATCATGAGAAGACAAGAGTCGAAGCTAGTTCAAAGTCGAAACTTGCTTCATTATATAAGAGAATAAGTAAAGTCAGAAGAAACGGAAATTCTCCAACAGTGACAACACTTGCTTTATGTAAAATCCATCTGCTACCCTGGAATCATTCCTCCTACTCCGATGTACTGTCCGAATCGCATCTCAGGATGTTTTCTACCACCTGCGCCAATCCTCATCAAGTGAGGAAGAGGGACACACTGCAGACAGACGGAGTGACGAAGGTTGCTGTTGTCAGCGACTCGCATGTGGCCATCCCACTAACGGAGCCCCTGGAACCGGGGCCAGGGCAGCCGTTAGCTAGGTGGATTAACTAGAGCGCGAGGACTCTTCGCGAAGCCGGTAGTGAAACAGAGATCCACTGGGTCCTGGGGCGCCCTGGCATCCCCGGAAATGAGGAAGCAGACCGCCAGGCAAATATAGCGCGGGAGGGCCGCACAACAGGCACTGTGAGAGAACGAGTGTACACCTTGGCGGCGAACACAACCAGACAAATCTCAGAAGCAAACACGGTGGCGAAGGCTGAGTGGGAAGTCGACAAATGCAGCAAACATCAGTGCTACAGGCTGGAATGCAAAGCTGGAAGCCAGGGACCCATCCCAATGAATAGCGTGAAGCCTCTGGCAGCCAGATTCTACTGACTGATGTCCGGACACGCGCCTGTGGGCAAGCAGCTAAAACGGTAGAGACTCTGAGACGATCACAAATGCTGGTGGTGCGGCAGCGGAGGCAGGCCGGCCCAGACGCAGGAACATCTCTTCGACCACTGCAGCCGATGGAAAGACCAGCAGAAGACGCTCGGCAAAGAAGTGGGAAACGCGATGGGATGGAGAGCGGGCAGATGCCGACACGTGATAGTCTCTGAGCTGCTCTCCATAGAGCAATGCGACCAAGCGGTGATGGACCTCCTGGCCGTGTGGCGGAAATCCCGGATCAAGAGATCGCGCACTGCAGCTTCCGTAGAGAGCTACGAAAATGGAGATTTCTTTTCTAGAACCGTAGGGAGGGAGTAGCCGGAGCGAGATAGTTGATTGGCCAGAACTAAGAAACAAAAGAGCGAAGCAGGAAAGAGATGAGGTGATGATTGGTACGTCTGTCTGTCCGGTTCCTGGTGTCGGATGCCGTCCAGTTAAGGTTTTTCGAACTCGTCGATGGCGTGATGCAGAGCCACGATAGCCCTGACCCAGTCACATACCCACTCAAATGCGTGGCTTTGTAGTGGTGGGAGCCGTTTTCCCACCACAACCCCTCCCGAGCCACCTGGTGTGAAGCACACGGTTCTCCTCTTCTGCCATCCACCTCCGTGTCGTTACCGTCATCTCCCTATCCCCAAGATACCACCTGTTATCCACAACATCCAGAATTAGCTCTGAAATCAAAAGCCAACCGGCAAACGAAACAAGCAACAAGAAAGGAATGAGAAATGACAAAGAAACGACAATGAAACATCAGCAAAATGTAAAATGGTTCGGAAGTCATAACTCAACAACTCAGCAATTCTGAACAGCCACACTGATCCTTCCAGAAGCTCCCAGAAGCGGCCGAACAGGCTGAATGCAAAACGATGTGCTTCTTAGGTGCTCTGAGACGTACTTCCAGGTGCTCCTCAACGCTCCTGAAGTTGCGGAACAGAATACAAGAATATTCTACAGAGTATGAAGTCGTCTTCAGAATGCTATAAAATCATGCCTTTAAGTTGGCAAAATTTCGGACCTGCTGGGACTACGACACTCGTCGCCAAGACCATTCCGGCACACCTGGAGCCAGACTCTCCGGGCGTGATAATATATAATGTCTATATCGAATAGTACAATTTGATAAACTATTTCACAGCTATACACCTGAATCAGGCATTCTAATCTAATTAATATACAGTCCAGTACGTATCTAAATCAACATGATTATTTACGCGCCATACGCAATCGATGCCGCCCAATGCAGCATTCTCCTGCACCAAATGTGCTGGTCCAACTATTGCTCCAACGGGTACAATATGCATCTTATTCGTCTGTTTGACCAGCCGGATGAACCCGTCAATACAATCAGCCCAACCATGAAGATCTTTGTACTTTGTTGGAATCACCACTGCGTATTCTTGAGCTTGAGGACATAATACCCATTGTTGGGTCTTTTTGCACCTCTTGGAAAACATCGATATTGCTTTGCCGGCTGGCAGGCGCTCCTGAAGTTGGAGGATCTGATTCCGGGGAGTCCAACTGAAGTATAATATAGGAAAACAATGAATTTGACCTTGGAAGGTGTTATCGAGGTCATTCTCTTCACTTTGCGTATACTGAACCCAGATGTTATGAGCTTCAGGCATGATCCCATGGTTGGCATGGGTATATTCTACCTTGCAATCAAGTCCCAGACGCTCAACAGAAGTAGGGTTGTGACATGGTTGACGGTAGTACAATAGCCCATTCTGGAGTTTAATCAATATACTGTCAATGAGTACATTCTGATCATATTCGAGCACGAGTCCACAAACTTCGGGTCTCCAGTTCTATTCCATTTGAGCGCGGAATAGCTGTCCAAAGTTGGGAATTCGGAAATCTTCTGATGCATCTCTGAGTGAACTTAATTTGATACTTCTGCACACTCCGCGGACATGAGTTTCTCTCAAATGATATACCTGGTGTGATACAGGGCAGATAATGGGCTCGTCTTGAATTTTTTGGAGACGTAACAGATTGACTCTGCGTGTACTTCGCTGTTTATCAGTAGCGGACAGTAGGTTGAAAACGTTTGCAGAGTCAACATCGTACCAGCCTTCGAGTGCAAGATATGACAATGTCTCCTCCATATATTCAAGACCGGTACATCGGTCATTATACTTAAGCATCTGTCGAATGTAATTGACTTTGTTGCTAGATCGATATGCCTCTTTCACGTTGGCGATATGTAGCCGTTGAGAAATATCGGTGGTGAAATTGTCACCGGAACCCATTCGGCGAATTGACTCTGATATATGGCTCACTACATGCATCTTTGGATATCCGAAATGGATTACACGTTGTTCAATGGTTTTCCGGAGCGCCTGAATGCCGATTGTCTCCCACCAAGCTTCAAACTCGATCATGGGGATTGAAAATTCCTGCTTGAATTGCTTCTGTTCATTCGAGGTGATGCCGTCAATCTCTCTCTCCAGCTGGGTAGTGACGCACTCCGTATCAGCCAAGCTCCAGGTTGTGGCATCTGTCTCAGCATTGGATAGGCGGATCTGAAATTGCAGTCGCTTGTCGGCAGTCATATTCGCCGCCCCATAAATCTCGTCTTCGGCCGCAGTTTTGATTAGTGCAATTTGTTTAGCGAATATGCTTCTGGGACCGGTTCCTTTGGTCCCGAGTTCCTGCAATAGTTGTTGCTCATGATGTTGGAATAATTTATCGAAAAGCTTGAGTTTAGCAGGTATCACTTGATGGATTTCGTGCTCCAATCGCTCGATTGCCTTCTGACGATCAGCATCTGACCAAATGGTTGCTGCTTGCCGGGCTCTATTCAAGCGCACCTGAAATTGCCTGCGTTTTGTTGAGGAAACCTTTTCAGCCCCATACACAAGGGCCTCGATTGCAGCACGAATCTTATGAATCTTCTGTTCACGTAACTGATGGGATTCCGTTGCCAACAGGTCATCTACTTTGGCCTTCGCAGACCTCGACATTTTCTGTTCTCGAAAAACACCTTTCTTCTGGTAAAATCGCTTGAGTACATCGTCAAGTGCATTGAGAGATAGATCAGAGTGATTTTGTTGGCTAACAAGTAGAGAGAATTCACATAATGCCCGCACTGCTCCCATTACCATTTCATCGGAGGCGGTTTCCGCCGCGGTTTTCCCGTCATCCTTGGAGCAGACACGAATTGGAGCGCAATTCACAGCCAGTGCTTTGATCATTCCACGGATCTCTTTACCTTGCCAGGTGCCGGTTTACAAGGAATCGAATGGTTTAGTGAAGTGCTGGAGGCTGGGATATCGTGGCACCGATGTGAATCGATTGTGAAATTGATTCTTGACGTGTCTCGCTTTCAGGTATCTGAGTAGCCAGTGCAATAAGTCTTTAACTAAACCCAGGAGCAGCTGATGCAATTCATCAGGCTGCCAAAGCCGATAGACATTGCACAGAGGGTATTGCCAGAACTGGTTGCGGATTGGGTGGACACCTAGAGTGTGCAGAGCATTAATATTGTTGTCCTCCAGCAGCTCCGAGTAAATATGCTAGTCACTTGAGTTATCGAGTGGTCCAAAGGATGAATGCCCCATTGGCGCACCTTTAGGAATTTCGCACATCGGACATGAGCCATATGAGACTTGCGCAACCATGACTTGATCCGGATAATCTCCGTCCCAAGCAGCTAACAGCGGGTAACATTGTCGCTGGAATCCATCAGCACAATGCCATTTCAAGCCAGGGCCAGAGATGTCAAGATGCCTAAGTTGAGACAGCACAGTTCCAACCGCGGAATGCCAGGCTTCGTCGATGTTCTTGGCACCTTTTGGGGGACATGGGATCAGGCCAACGAGAATCCAGGCGCGCTTTTTAGGTGAACGGCGGTTATCTTTTTGAATATTACCAATCGTGAGATATAGCGGCCAAGCATGCTGATCGCCAGAAAAATTGGTCAAGTGAGTCTTGTCGGATGCACAAATGACTGGCAGAATCATCGCTCCGGCAGGAAGTTGATCCTGTGTATCCCACCACCAATCGCCCGTGTTTATCTAGCTGTAGATTCGACGACCCTCAGAGTCTGCGAGGCGCACAGGTTGGAAATCGAGGTGTGCCTGAAAAGGAACATGTGCGAGGAGGGACTCGATACATTTGAAATTATCCCTGTAGTATAATGTTCCAAAGATATGTGAGTCATCTTGAATCCAACTATCATCGCCGAGCCCAAAATCGAGTTCAGAGAGGAGTTTTCCCAAGCCATCTGCAGATTGGAAAGATTCGATTTTGAAGTTGTCCAGTCCACACCTGAGATGTTGATCTATCCAGGTTTTCGTTTGCTGGCTAAAAGATTGAGCTTGCTGAAAGTCCTGTGCAGACCGAAATGGATGCGATGTATTCCATTGATCTGAGTACTTGCGATGCTTGTTGTACAATCCAGTTGCTTTGCCATACGCTTTCCCCCCCGCATTTTCCACTCCAACTACCTGCCTATGAGTCTTTGTCATGGTTGGATCAGGGGTACAGGTGAGATCAGGTGGCAGAGGGTCTATTGGTTCTTCGTTGGAAGTATCTTCAGGTGGTGGTGCACCTGGTACGTTGTCTATGAGTAGATCATTAATTGATAGCTTGTCGACGGCCATTCAGGTGAACCTACTGTAGTCAAACCATGATGGCTCAGGGTGAGGGAAGCCTGCAGGTGGTAGAATCCCGTTGGGTAATAGCCATCATTCATCGATATTGGGTGATATTGTTGATAGTGAGCTTCCAGTCGGTTCTCATTGCATAATTTCTTTTTGCAGATAAAGCATTTAACATGTTTCCGGCGAGTATTGACCATATTTGAGAAATGCTCAGTGTTCTGATGAATCTCGATAATGCTTTAAGGGGTATGGTTTGTTGCTGGATTTGAGCCTCAAGGATATTTGTTTGAAAGCGAGCTAACTCTAACTCAGGTTAGCGTATCACTTTCAAAGCCGCATCACACTCCACGAGATGTAGAGGAGGGGTAATACAAAGTCACCTCACGATCAGTTTTCTTCACAAACTAGGATAATATCTACTGAAAATCGTTGGCAGAGAAAGCTTCTTTTGTCATCACTGCGATCAACTTTTAATACTCTTCATCAGGTGCTACTACGATCGGCCTTATCGTATACTACGTCATTGCGCCATCGTGCAGGTTATGTCTACGCTCAAGCCTCAAGCAGTGGATAACATCAGCTTAATACAATGAATAGGTAAGTTTCCTAGCTGACTGTATGCCCGCTCAATGATCATTGAGAACTTGATAGGCTGGTAGGATGTTTTCTTCAGTAATGATCCTTGACCGGTGGGTGGATCCTGAGGAGACAACGAGGTTAACACAAGGAGCTCAAAAGGAAGCAATCACTGTTGCTGCTGGACTGACAGGCCTCATATTGAATGAAGTAGTAGGTCGTACACAAACATTTTGAGTATAAAATGCCTAGTCGTGCTAACCTTCCAACTGGATATAGTTCTTGTTAGGTTCCTGGAGATATCATGTTGTATCCCTTCTATGACCTTTCCAGTTATGAACTGAACAAAGGTGAGCTTCTATCCAAGATCCTACTATACGAATAGGAGCATATAACAAAGAAAGCCGGGAAGTGTGTAACTATGATTTCCTTTTCTCAGCCGGGTTTCATGGGATCAAAGGCGAAGTGAAACACCACAGTTGGTGACAACGAAGATGGATATAAGAGGCCTTCATTCCGCCGAAGGTCACTGCTACCTTCAATATTTTCAACAATACTCTGCTTCATTCGAAATCACCAATTGAATGGATTATTTGATTACTACCATCATTTGTTCACATACGATGTCGACGAATGGATCTCTGCCAAAGACGACCAATATGGCTCCAACCAGTTGGCTGTTTGGCTCACAACAACGCCCAGATGACAATGTGGGAGCGTCACATAATCATGCTGGAAATACAATGAGCAAAGACACTCAATTCGGGCAATCCGCGAATCAATTTCGTCCACCACCACGACCACCACCACCACCACCACCACCACCAGGGTATAGTTACCCGCCTTCGCAGCCACCATTTCCAGGTGCTCCCCAGTTCTACCACCAGGCTCCATTCAACATGACACCAAGCTCACAACCAAGCTCTGGTGCGACCCAAGGATATCAGAGTTATGGGCCATCGTGGCAAGCATTTGATTTCCCCCAAGGAGGATATGGTGGACCTCAAATATTCCCCCCTCAGCAATTCGCAGGACATGGGCCATCATCTCCAGGCGCACCTCGAGTGCCTCAAGCACCGCCTGGAAACAATCCAGTCATTCGGCCGATCTCTTCCGCTTCCACTGCTCCAGGACAACTTCCCAGCGCTCCTGGAAGACCCCCCATTAGCCTCCCAACGAAACTATTTCAGCCAGCTGCGGAACCGCGAAGAACAGATGTTGCCGGGATTGCCGATTTGCCCCCCATTGCCAGAGATTTCCTAGGAGCAATACGATGCAGAGAATGAGAGCGACGATTCGTTGGACTTGGGCGGGGCTGAAGGCAAAGCCCCAATTAGCTTGAAGTAAACGGAATTCTCCTTGAAGCAATTTGCCAAAAGCATGGGGCAGCCCAACTTTAGTGCATTTAACAAGTGGAAGAAAGTATGGGTGGCTGGGTTTCTTGAGAAGAAGCATCGGTCCATTATCCGGGGACAGAACCGTCTGAAACAGCTACAAAATGGACCCCTGCTCTGGGAGACGGCGGTTGCAGATTTTTTGGAAACTTTCGAGACCTGGCTGCGTTTGGAAAATTTCCATAATGCCGAATGGATTCGGCGACAATGGGTGGCGATGTTTTTGAAGAAATGTGCAAGCGAGGTTCGGGAGGCGAGGAAGAAGGGTAGGCGAGGCATCAAGCGACCAGCGACGGATGTGGGTGAGCGCGCGGGTAAAAAAGCGAGAGGTAACCTCCCGGAGTTGCAGAATACAACTTCCATGGTTATGATTTGTCGAGTGCCGAATGGCAACAATGACCAGACATCCAGCATGCAACTCCAAGCTTCGTACACAGATGTGAGGCACTGGGAGGAGCTGTTTGATTTCATTGAACAAAATTGTAGCCCGAAAGAACCATACAGTCTGACTGCGATATACAAATGCAACTTGACGCAGGAAGAATTGGACGAAGAGTATATGGGATTATACACACCGGGGCAAATGATGAATGACCGTCTATCCAGTCAGATTTCACACAACAGTTCCCTTTCAAATGCCTTCAAGTTGAAACTGGGACACCATGTGAAATTTTTTTGGTAGAAATGAAGGCAGCGACAGGGAAGGATATTGCAGAGCACGTAATTAGGCCAGTGAAGGTAATCCCCGCTAGCCTTGTTCCGGTTAGTTATGCCCACTGTTGATCTGTATACTTATACTTCGGAGGGAGCCGATGAAAATGAAAGAGTGGTGGATGAGGAGGCAGGTGGGAAAGAGACTGATAGAAGTAATAATGTAAGTTCTGATTGAGTGAATAGAATTGATTATATTCCACATACTTGTTGGGTCAAAATGCTTGTCTGTGAAATACCTGACATTGCGGTGAATTTCAGGAGCGCCGGAGTATGAGCCCATCAGCCCAACCTACCTCGGAGCAACTGAAAGAGATCATTGACGACGAAACGAAGACCGACCACGGTGCAAGAGAGGTTCAGGTGCAAGTGAAGGATGGCGAGGAGGACCTCGATCCAGAAAATACCAGCTCAGTACTAAATACTGTTCTCAATACAATCAACAACGAATTTGAACACGAGTGTCTTGATGAGGCGGTCAGGCTGCTGAATACTCATCCGATTCGTCAATCAATAGATGACCGAGTTCCAGGCCACAAGTATTCAATTCCAGGCCTGCCCGGAACAAAGTTTCTGGTGCACCAGGTTTTGGCCATCTGGTTCATCGTGAGTAGGTGGGTTTGGGATGCTGATATGCCAGGAGCACTGGTGGCGGATGAAATGGGTCTTGGAAAGACTTTCACCTCGGTGGCCGCAGCAATGATTTGCCAACTGCTGACTGAGAATGTTGTAATGGGGTTACGGCTGTCGATTTTGTGGGGGAATACCCTTCCAGAGTGGGTGGATATGGTACAGAATGACTTTCCCGGGATAATCGGTGAAGAACTGGAATGGTATCCACTGCGGAGACAAAATTCAGTGCCCTGCCGCCTCATAGAGATCCAGAAAACTCCACCGCGGGGGCATCCTGCGCAAACATCCGCCCTTGAACCAATCCTGGTGGTGACAATGCCCGGAGTTGCAGAGACGTTCAAGAGTGTGATCGACGAGATGACATTTACAACAGATTTCAAACTGATTAACTTGTTGCACGCGGAAAATGTGAATCTCACCCACTAGGATGTCAACACCAGTCTTGATGAGCCAGAAAACCGATGGAATATCCACATTGTGTCTTATGATACCTTAACATCCAGAGCGAAACCATCAAGCAATGGCCAACTCTCCTACTGTTCATGGAGTTTTGGGATATTAGATGAGTCTCATCGGTACAAGACGAAAAATAGTGTGGGCTGGCGAATTGCGATGAATGCGAGAATTGGATTCAAACATCAAGTCACTGCAACGCCGGAATTCCATTCATTCTATGACTGGTGTTGTCAGACGATGTGGCTGTTTTCAGGTGCACCTGAAGATCCAGCGGATGAGACGTTGATGGAAATGCACGGCGCCGATGCACTGAATTCCGCTGTGAAGAGTTTGATGCATGCTATCTGGACTGAAGACGAAGAAGCTCAACAGCATGCGGTACACCGGATGATCCAAATTGCAAAGCCCTGGACGATCAGGAGGTGGTCCGAATCGAAAATTGGGAATGGAAAACCACTGGTTCAGATACCAAAGGAGACTGCACACCTTGTTGATCTCGAATGGACTGATGAAGAGCAAGCAAAACTGAAGACCCTTGTAGAAAGATACACTTCACGGGGTGCTTCAGAAGCATGGAGGGTTTATCGATGGCGGCTGGCATGCTTGCCATTGGTATTGGGAGACACTGAGGATCGGAATGACGTTTCTGGACAATGGTACAATGATTGGCCACTGGACACTTGGGTGGATTCTCCGATTTTCCAATGGCTGAGAGACACATTTCGGCCAATGCTTGTCAACGAACCTGCGGAGTATCCCGATCCTGACGAAGACGAAGCATCAAATGAGGCGCTCCTGCACGAGGCTGAAAGCAATCAAAGCTCCATGCCTCGTGCACCTCCTCCTCCTCAAAAGGCGCTGCTATTCTGTCCGCTGCCAGGCCAAGTACATCATTTGAAATGGTGGCTCTCAAAGATTTTTGCAGATCATTTGGATATATTTTACATGTATGCGGAAATGGGCAACGATGAGCGCACAGAAATGCAGCTCAAATTCCAAGATTCGCCCAATCCCTCTGTGTTCGTAACTACACCCAAAGTGGGTGGGACACGCCTCGATCTGACAGCTGCAAACCATGCGGTAATAACTCAGAAGTTCTGGGTATTGAATGAGCAGCGCCAGGCATTTGCACGGGTTGTCCGACTTGGGCAAAACAGAGTTCCACACACCTGGCTATTGAACACTGGACCAAGTGGTTATGATAACAGAGCGAGTGATCTCCACCAGCTCTCAGGAGTGGCTCAAATGAAAGTCCTACGTGGCCTGATGAGCCGACCGAACATCACAACTTCGATGATATACCCGATTCTGGAGTGTCGCGAAGACCATACAAAGCAGCTTACGGAGCAAGGAGATGTCGTTCTGTCAGATGGTGAAGATGAACGATAATTATCTGGGCAGTGTAATCAAGGTGCGCCTCTTTAAATATTCTACAAACACAATCTCCCCAACTGATGAGAAATAGGGAAATGGTATGGAGAATAACGCGCTCGAGGGAAGTATTGGTTAGGACTCGATTCCATTTCGTCTTCGTTGATTATAATGATAAATATGAGATAAAGTCAATGATCAACAGATATCTGGGAAACTGTAACATAGCCTCATCTGGATGCTCCAATATGTGATGAAAAGCAGGTGCGCCGGATTAGTGGTCGGCTAGGTCAATTTCTGCGATACCGTACTTTTCTCTTCGTGTCAATTTGACGAAGATGCTGTCACATATCATTTTCATCGTATATTGTCTGTGTGGAATTGTGACACCGAACTCAGCGAACAGGACTCCAGTTATCAGGTGCACCTGAACCTCCATGTGTGATTCAAATAATTTGTTTCTTGTCTACTGCCGGCGCACCGGACACTTGAATTGCGAAAGTATTCGGGATATTCACCGAATCTATACTGCTGAATAATTTACAGTCAATTGCACATGAGAATCGCTATCAACTTCTCGACTCTCCTGAGCCAGAGCCATCACAGTATATCTCTAATCATCTATGGATAGAAAGACGATCTCAGCCATATCGAGTTGATGTATCGTATCCTAAGACACGGCTCGCGTATTCCAGACTTACCCGAAGAATTCAGCCGAGTATTTTATCGCTTAGTAATGCAATTCAGGCCCACCTCAGATTCACTATTCTGTCGAGTGTGATTGTCTCAAATTTGACACCGCACGCATATTCTATTCAACGGCTGATTTCGACATGCAGGCACGTATAATTCACGTATGATCCCACTCCAGGCACGCCTCTGAACCGTGAATTCCCGCTTTGCATTACCTTTGAATCTGTGGCAGCCAGCACACAGAGTGTCATATGTCAGACACTAAACTTTTGGATGCAGGCACGGCTCATCCCGCTCGAACCCAGCTGAATATCTGAATCTATGCTTGATCGGTAGGTGAAGGCCGCCGCTTAAATTCCATAACTGTCATGCTCTGTGTCAACCAATCCATTAGAGGAAGGTGTCCACCACACGCTTACCGTAGATGCACTGCTCTGGGCGATAGGTTTCCACACTTAACTGGATTTTGACTAAGAAGTGTGTTCAGACTTTACATTTCCAAGATCCTAAAATAGCTTCTGTCGTTCGGGCTCCATAATCGAGCTGCAGCTTGAGAGAGTGAACCTCAAAAGGCAGCTTCTGCTCAGCGATTCTGCAGATAGCCGGCAACTCCCGCTCCCTTGTATTCCACACTTTCTCCAACAGGCTTAAATTCACAACTCTTCTAATGCAGACTTAGCTACATTTTGACAAACTTGTATGTTTGGGCCTCCAAAACCCGTATCTTAAAATAGATTGTGTGAACCGATTTCCATCAAGAGAGCTCGAAGAGATAGAATCTGAATGGCAGTCTCTGCTGAACGACTCGGTCGGTGACCTGCAAGCTCCCGCCCACCTCATATCTTGAACGCCTGAATTTCGTGACAAATCAGGAACAGACGATATCTGATTTCCGCCAACGTCCAATCCCAAGAGTGCATGAAGAACAACTCGTGATGAAAGCTCAAGTTAAGAAAAGGCAGTTTCTGAGAGTACAAGTAACTGTCAAAGTAAGGCGAGCGTACAATCGCAGACATTAGATTGTATCCTGCGGGCCAATTCAATGCTAGCTGCACCTCAATCGGCCGGAACAGCATGCTGTTATTCGTCTTTCCACTGTCAGATGACGCCTCATGATGCATTCATAATGTTCTTATGCACTGCTTTGAACGCCAATATTTATCTTAAGTCAACATTGTAGCATTGAGACTCATAATGAGTTGGTGATTAAATGATGCAGTGTTTACACGATAGTATGCACAACATCATAATGTGAGTGACTATGTCTGACCCATTCGCTAGCAATCTTGGCATTGACGAGAACTGGAATCGATTAGATTACCCCTGAGTCTTCATCGCACCTTTACCGTTCTTTCTCTATGTTGAATCTCTCCTTTGAAAACCCAAATTCTCCGTCCTCTCTTTCACTGACTCCATACATATTGTGACTTCAGCAGACTCAGACCGCTGAAAGTGAAGTTCTGCACCCGATATTGTCCAATCGACCGCTTACTTTGCTGCAGAATCCTAAAACATCAGAATATCATCAAAATAGGATGTCTATCCGACTGGTATACCGCATTCGGAGATTCATATTTATCCACTATCAGCAACAAACTCCGTTTGAACCCATCTAACTTCAACTGCTGCCACTCACGAAGGTCCCAACTCTATCCTCCGTCCAAATTCTGCAAGATTCTTCAATACACCAACATTTCTGTGCCACTCAGTCACCACTCATATGCTCGAACTAGAGGCATAATGAACTACTTTCGGCAGAGTTATATGCAGGGGCGATCATGATCAACCCATTTCTCAGGATTCCACCCATGTCCGGCCCTGAGAGTGAGTTAGTGATTCAACCATGTTAATGTCTCAAGTTCTTCAGGTGCATCTGGTTCAAATTCTAGGTATTTTGGCCTAATCCAACCTCCTATTCTTGCATCAACACCGTATTTGGATACGAATGCTAACATTCGGGAATGCGGGTATGAAGAATCCATCTAATCCGGTGAACCTGAGGCTTCATAAATCTCAACACTGATCTAGCCTCGCCAAAATATATATATATGAACCGCAGACACTGACTTCCGGACTCTTTCCAGGCATGCCTTGAATTTCATCCTCCTCAGCCGCGCATCACTGTTTCCAGGCACGCATGGAATTGCATCCTTCTCAACCGCGTGTTACTTTGTTGCCCTATTTTCTTGTTATTCTATTAAACTTCCTACTGTATTTACTCGTATATGCTTCTGGCTACATTCCGCAACTTCACTTCAACAACATGGAACCTACGGTCAGCCAGGTGAGGAATCACTATTCACAGAAGAATCAAGAAGCACACCTTGAGCGAGCACTTGCATGTGCATTGCAGAAGACAGCCAAACTTCATTGCCAATCAAATGTTTGAACTCCAACCTTTGTGTATAGTGTTAGAGATAGCTAATGTCCGCGCTATAATTCATATGAAGCAGGATGATGATGATACTGATCGGGAGGAGATCAGCGATGACGAAAGTTAAGTCCTTGGAGAGTCAACCTTGTCATCTGATATCGAAGAAGACGATTTGGATAACCAGCAAGAGCTCCTACATCTAGATCAGGTGCGCCGTGATTAGGTAATACGAACTACACGGATTCCACAGCCAAAGAAACGGAACCGTGCCGATACTATCATTGCCCGCACTTCACTTCCAAATCTGCGACATCCAGCCGGGGCCATGGCACCAGCATTGCTTAAATGCCAAAAGTCAACCGTCAACATATTACGCGAGTTTGAGATAATACCCGCCAAGGCGCTCCCACTTCCCAAGGCTGGTGGAGATCATAGTGTTCCTCAACCAAAGGCCGGTGGAGATCACAACGTTTTTCAACACCAAAAGGCTACCTTTGAGGTAGCAAAACGGTTCATGGAGGCAATCGTATTCACAAAGACTCCCTGGCCAATCATTTCCGATGAGATGTACACGATGGTTGACAAAGCTTGGCAACTAGCCATTGAAAACTAGCCATTGAAGCCCAGGATCGACAGCGGGCATTAGCAGGTGCTCCTGTACGTGCACCATCTGTGTGTCAATTGCCCGGTGGTCCATCTCTTAAAATCGATCCACAAACCCGAGAAGCCGTAACTGTTTACTCTGTTTTCTGCTCCTCGATTGGACTTGTGATGATACTAATCCCCAAAAATATACATAGTTAAAACTAAAGATTAGTACCATTCGAGGGCATTTGGCAGATGGGACTCATCGAACTATTGTCTGAAGTTACCGGTTGGATTTAGGATCTGAGACTGATCTTCGAATCCAGGTTAAGGAGCTCCTGTTTGATGATGCTTATCTCTCGAAGGTCATCGAAGATAAGAAGTCCTGGTTCACAAGGATGGAACTGCTTGACTTAATCTAACACCAATTTTTCTCCACCGCCAATAGCTTGGGGCGACAGCCGACCACATCGCAGTTCTTTCAACCGCTGGCACCGCAGACGTTAGCCCTTGTGGCCACAGCTATTCATTGTGCACTATCTGAGTATGCCACTGGAAAGAAGGTTAGAGTTATGTTTTCTCAGGATGAATATCGAGGTAAATTTTGCCCTTCCACGGTGATGAATTGTATTGCTGCAGAAGCCACTGCATTCATCGATTACACTTGGTGGGGCTGCTTCATACCCCCCCCTATGGTTCTCCTCCGCTATAATAGGCGCTCCTCAATCCCCATCGGCACTCCTCCGCTGTCATAGGCGCTCCTCAATGCTCATCGGCGCTCCTCAGTCTGGATTGGCGCTTCGATATTTCATTCAGCGCTCCATACTGCATTTCTGTCAGCACTCCTCCTCTAGAATGGGCACTCCTCAACCTCGATCAGGAGCGCCTCTATTTCATTCCACAATCTTTCCCTCCCTCCCTTTCGGAGATGCTCAGCATAGATGGGCTGCTCCGCTGGAAAGGCGCTCCTTGGCCGGGATTTGCGCCACCCCATTTCATTCCGCACTCCTCCATCACCATCATCACTCCCCTTGCCCACCTTGCACTCCACATCAGGCACTGCTTTCCTGGTGGCGCACCTCTTTTCCCTGCGAATTCATCATATTGCCTTTCAAACTCCATTTTGATTCTCCGCGAGCTAACCTCTCAATTCCAACCCTTTAGATATCACAAATCGAGCCAAACGACATTGCATCAGCAAAATGTAAATCTGTCCGGAAGCCACACGCAAACCTCCCAGACACTCCGGTAGCCCTCACCGGTGCTCCTAAGTAATTCCAGATGCTCCCAAGCCCCCCTGGAGCTAAGCAAAGTGCCCTCAGACTCTGCCAGAGCATTCTCAGGTGCTCCTGAAAGCACCTGCAGTTATGGAGGTGCATTCAGGATGCTACGAGATTTGCCTGACGGGATAGTCAAATTTTGGTGCTACTTAGACCTCGGCGCAGGTCTGCGGGAGACTTATTGCCGTATTCTCATGGCAGTGGTTCTTGGGGTTCCATAACCACAAGTCATTTCGTGGTGAATCAGATTCGTCTTTGTTTCAGTCACAAGATTCGCTACATCATAATATGGCATGTATTATCTATCTAAGTCTCTCTATATATATACATATGGCCAATCTGGCGGCAGACGGTACTGGAGCGTAATCGCAGGAGCATCTGGAGACGCTGATTGAGAGAACTAAGAGATACACTTGGAGGCCGAGATCGAGTTGAAATCAGAGATGCACTTGGAGGCTGTGATCGAGCGGGTTTGGAGATGCATTTGGAGACCGAGATCGAGTAGCTCAAGAGATGCACTTGGAGGCCGTGATCGAGCGGATTTGGAGATGCATTTGGAGGCCGAGATCAAGTAACTCAGAGATTCACTTAGAGGCCGTGATCGAGCGGGTTTGGAGATGGATTTCAAGGCCGAGATCGAGTCACTCAGAGATGCACTTGGAGGTCGTGATCGAGCGGGTTTGGAGATGCATTTGAAGGCCGAGATCGACTAACTTAGAGATGCACTTGGAGGCCGTGATCAAGTGAGTTTGTAGATGCACTTGGAGGCCGTGATCGAGTGAGGTTGGAGATGCACTTGGAGGCCATGATCAATCGAGATTGGAGGAGTACTTGGAGGTGGTCGATCTGGAGGCGGTAGATCTGGAGGGAGGTGCGACGGCAGCTGTGACTCTATTCATTGGTTAACTCGTAATTGTGGGAATGTAGAAAGTTGAGTACAATAAGGTCAGATGAGAGCGGGAGACAGTCGATCTTGGGATGATGCAGTACTTGGTGTATGCTGTACTTGGTGTTAACTCATGATCATTGCATGGAGAGATAGATAGGGATGACTTAACTTCGTGTTCTTAGGTGATGGTAGAGAAAGAGAGAGATGGGAGGAGATGGGGGAAATCATCATGAGAAACTGAGACTTAAGAGAATTCCGTATGCGAGTCAATTGACCATTCCAGATATGGCAGGTACTACTCCCGATCCGGCGGTTAAATACACCGATACAAGGTGTTCTAAACCCAATCAGGCAAGTCGTACCCCTGACTTCTCACATCCGCTCGTATCCTCCATATTCGTTCCCATCTCCATCCCCCATCTCTCTTTCTCTACCATCATCGAAGAACACAAAGTTAAGTCATCCCTCTCTATCTCTCCATGCCATGATCATGAGTTAACACTGAGTACAGCATACACCGAGTACAGCATACACCGAGTACAGCATACACCGAGTACAGCATACACCCAAGATTGTCTGTCATCCCTTCATTCTCACGATCATGAGTTGACCCCTGATGTAGCTTCAGCGTCCGGCATACCTCCCTACAAGATCGACCGCCACCAGCCAGCTCTCCATTAGAGCTCAAAGGTAAAGTCACCTCATCACATTCCCATGGTTGCGAGTTAACTAACTGATGGATAGAGTCTCAGCACCCGGCGTGCCTCCTATTGACCGCCTCCATCTACTCCAATCCCGGTCGATCATGGTCTCCAAGTGCATGTGCAAACTCGCTCCACCACGGCCTCCAAGTGCATCTCCAATCTCGCTCAATCACAGCCTCCAAGTGCATCTCTGAGTTCAACTTGATCTTGGCCTCCAAGTGCATCTCTGAGCTACTAGATCTCTGCCTCCAAATCCATCTCCAAACCCAGTCGATCACGGCCTCCAAGTGCTTCTTTGAGTTACACGATCGCTGCCTCCAAATGTATCTCCAAACCCACTCGATCACGGCCTCCAAGTGCATCCCCAAACTCGTTCGATTACAGCCTCCAAGTGCATCTCTGAGTTACACGATCTCGGCCTCCAAGTGCATCTCCAAACTCGCTCGATCACGGCCTCCAAGTGCATCTCTGAGTTACACGATCTCGGCCTCCAAGTGCATCTCCGAACTCGCTCGATCACGGCCTCCAAGTGCATCTCCAAACTCGTTCGATTACAGCCTCCAAGTGCATCTCTGAGTTCACTCGATCATGACCTCCCAGTGCATCTCCAAACTCGCTCGATCACAGCCTCCAAGTGCATTTCTAAGTTCACACAATAACCGCCTCCAAGTGTATCTCTGAGTTCACTCGATCGTCATTTTCAGGCGCACCTCGAATTGCTCTCAAGCACCGCCTGCAGCCAGTCCAAATATACCGTGTGTAGATGGGTAGCTATATAGATACATAGATACATAGATGAGAATACAAACTGAATACAGTAGCTATGATTTCCAGGCGCACCAGCAGCGTTCCCAAAGAAGATGTTGTTTTTCCCAGACTGCTCTACTGT
>Ga0307514_10001597_pt1 | contig 26725 bp, 34 predicted proteins | sample 16_EM_MG_FD_203088 | JGI IMG/M metagenome (GOLD analysis project Ga0307514, IMG submission 203088) | Populus trichocarpa ectomycorrhiza microbial communities from riparian zone in the Pacific Northwest, United States - 16_EM | ecosystem: Host-associated > Plants > Roots > Unclassified | place... | reverse complement strand
GTACGCTCAAGCCTTGATCCCCAGATCTAAACCTATTGGAAAGTCAGATTGCACTCCTTCTGGTAAAGTTTCTTAGTTAAGCTCAACAGAAACACTTGGGATACTGCATATGTATGTGAGAGCGCTATCTTATTACTCGACTGCGCCAAGAGGTCTCCCACATATGCGACTAAGACAATGCACTTCTTGTCTCATTCCATAAGATCTTCATACCTTGTGGCCCCACTGACGTCAAATAAAAGCTACAAATATATAGTGTTGGTTTCATTCACTCTCTTTGCACTCCCTTTGACTTCCACATTTCAACCTTGATAGTGGATAACCTAAACTAATCCTGGGAACGTAGGCACACTGCCTCTACCTCTCTAACTACTGTACATCTGTGAAATCGAGCAGAAATTCACCTTCGACTAACCTCCTGCTCCTCCTATACACAAACTCTGGCAAACAGCCCTTTACCCATCTCATACTCTTCAAGCAAATCTCCTTCCACAATACATACTTCGACAACCAATCCCGCATTCTAAGCAAGAATCTCTCTGGGGTTGGCTATAAAAGAAAGACAACAAAGAGCAAGCTAAGGTGACAAAAAGCGCAATTAAAGACTTCCAGAAAGTCAGTTACCAGGAAGTCTCAACTCTATGAGAATAAGTAATCATATAGCATGGGTTTGTGACATTGATCTGCGAGTGTTTAATTGATCTGTTTAATTGGCTTGTGGACGGTCAATTGATATATGCTGGTTTACTTGATCTTGGGAAAGACTTTATATGTTGGGGTCTTTTTCCTTTACTCTCGTTCTGTTCTATAGCCTCTCCTGTAATTTCGAAATAATACAACCATCTCATATACACAGCCTGAGAGCTTGACATCGCACTTGCGAACAAGTGCTTTACTTTAGACTCTTCCTGAATGTCCAGGGGCAAAGGAAAGCTTTGGCCTGAGCCCATTCTCTCAATATATTACAGATAGGACAGAGTTTACAGCAAATGGGAGGTTTACGGTTGCGTTGGATACGACGGATTTCGAGCACCATGTGGGGGAAGTGGAGGTTATTGCGAAGGAGGGAGAGGGTGAGAAGAAGGTTATGGGGGAGATTGAGAAGTTTATGCAGGAGCACCGGTGGTTCTTTAAGAGTGGGAAGGGGAAACCGAAGGGCAAGATGGCGGCGTATTTTGAGAGGTATGGAGGTTGGTGATTGGTGATTGGGAAGGGGGCCTACAATCCTGAAGCTCATGTTCTGTTCAGGGGTTTGGGGGTGTTTGTCGGTATAAGAGTGGTAGAGCTGGAGATTGCTTGTTGTTGTAACGTGTCTTTTTTTTTTTTGTCTAAGCAGTTAATTATCAGTGCACTTTATGGATTCTATTCTACAATTTCCTGAGGCCTTCTACTTTTTTGCTAAATCACTACTCGTATCTAGACTACCTATTCTGTGACGAGAGACCGCGTCCATCGGGTTTGGACCCTTCCAGACTTCTTACTGTGGGGCCAGACTAGTCCCTGCCATCATGTGACCTTGTACAAAGAGAGTATCACGCCTTTTTTTTAAAATAAAAAAAAAAAATCCTACTTTCAATATTCAGTTCTTATAGAGTACAGTGGCGAGCAATTAAGACAGTACTCGTGAATCTCGCTTTTGTACTACTAATAATAGTCGTAGGCTGAATACGCGGAATAAATGACTTCCAAAAATCTCCATACTCTAGTTAGGGTGAATGCGATTAATGATTCTTTAAAGAAAGGTGACTTCCAAAAACAAAAATTGTGCCCAGGAGGTTTCCTGTGCACGTGCCGCGCTATAGGTCCATGGCTGTGCGGGCGGCTAGACTGCTTACAGGCCTAGAAGTCATTCCGAAACCCCTCTCCAACCACCAGTTACAGCGAGCTACAGTATGTATTATTCATGCCAACAGAGTATGAGCGATTACATGAGCAGGCCCAGATCCAGCTTCCACAGATACGACATGCCCGGGGCTCATAGGCAAGGGACTAGAAGCTCCCAGTTGCAATGAGCGATACGGCATCTCGCACAAAAGGAGGTTGGAGTGCTACTGATGCTTTCTTACAGTGGTGTCATGCCGGGGTGAAACTTGGGAGCCTTTGGGAGACGATGATGTCGTTTGCTGCGAGGAGATCGTTTAGGGAATATGGAAGCACCTGCTGCTGTCAATATAACCAGGGTTCGGCTTGACAAGACAGAAGCCATCGCCGCTCAATATGCATACCTTGAAGGTAGCCCTTTCATCGCCGTCAATACGAAGTCCGCAAGTTTTGTTTTTATCCTCAAAATCGCGGAGCTCGGCATAAACAATCACCAAAGTATGTCCAACTTTCAAGGTTACACCATCGGCCCGAGCCTCCGTAATCGTACCAACTGGGTCGCCCTGTTCCCACTCCCAATCCCCCATCCACCTGGGGCGCCCATTCCCAATGCTCGAAATGGAACCAAACTGGTACACTGTTACCCGCCATGTCACGGGTCACCAGATTCAATAGGGCAACCCGTTTCATATTCACGATCTCACCAAAATAGGCCCAGTTTTTTTTGAGGTAGGAACACCCCTGCATTATGACCCAAACCGAAATAGTTTTTGTCAATATCATCATCATGCGGGAGGTTTGCAGCACTAGGGAAGTGGTATCGATTGCGAAGGGACGTAATGGCCTGGCCAGTCGCACTCACGGGAACCAAAGACTTTGATGTACCTGCTGGGTTTGTGGTGTGTGAGTTTCTCTCGGTATCACAGAAGGGGTTCGGTGTGAGACGGGCCCCGGGGGAGCCAGGTTATATCTCCAAAGTGAGCCATGGCTCGGTTGGAAAGGGTTGTGAACCTGTTTGAGACTGAATACGCAGGAGATCTGATGAGAGATGGAGAATGCTTGTGTTGTGTTTGGAGAGACTGGGGGGCAAGAACTTATACCGGAAGCTTGCATCAACTCGTTTGCCTGGGGCTTGTAGGCTTACACCAAGGCACCAGTCACTAAACACCATGGACGTAACTTCTATGTTCTATATCCAGGACATCCTGGTTATTCTAGGGCCTTGATTTCAATTTTAAAAGGCTCCTTCTATGGGCATGCGTCATGGCAATTTGCATCCCTATATCAATGAAGTCAAACCTTGTTCCCCTACATTGCAGCCTTGAACACGACGACAGGCATTCACTCATGTTACAGCAGTCATATCGAGGTATGTAAGGCGGGAAGCCTCTCAAGATATACTCTTTGGTGAGGCTGTATTGTTGGAGGTTGCTCGGTCAAGCATGGAGAGCCGCGAGGGAGACTCGGGCCTACTTTTACGTATACCTATTCACATCCTAACCCATGCACTGATGCAGTGTCCCCCAATAAAATTTATGTGCTACTAATCCATGATCAGCAACTAGGTAATGACTGCTAAGACCACTGCTAGCTTCCAAGCTGAATTCGCTACTGTCCGTTGTGGATACTGCAATATCTCCTCAACCAAGAAAACTGGCTCAAACGAAACAAGCGGCTTCATGCATGTATTCAGGTGGTTGCACTCGCGTCCACTTGGTTAGCCCAGGGTAGGTATACTAGACTTATGCCAGTTTCAAACACTCACATAGCAAAACTTGCAACTGCAATCACATAACCAGGCAATAACATGACCAACTCCGAGATATGGGTCGAGTCCGGTCCACTTCTGAGCAAGAATATCCCCAAGTGCTTTTTTTTTAGTTTTTGTCCATGCTTCATCAATAATTGTTGTCTTATGTCGTCATCTCAAATTGTCTAGTGGGCTTTTGAACTGGGTATATACATCAATAAAATACTGTAATTTCTGGAAAGAGTGAGGTAGACCTAGGTATACTACCAAGATGGCTCTCTTTGCTATGTAGCTCACGGTACATGTGTGTTGAGGAATTCTGATATATATAACCCATATTATTTTATCTTGATACCTCGGGCTTAACTCCCAGCTGGGAGAGGGAGCTGTTTTCATTTGAACAATACGCCCAAGAACTGAAGATGTGCCCTGTAAGTTCTTGATAGGAACTTGCCAATATTAGTCAATCCCCTTTGTGGACTTGAGTGGTGAGGGCTTGCACTACTATGAAGTGCTTCTGCACTCCGGTTCCATACAATTAAGTATGGGAATGGCAAGACTTCACCTCAATGGTACTACCATAATAGTACGTACTAAACCTTGGGTTTATGGTTTGTGTTGTAGGCGATTACGGATTGCCCCGCTAAGTCAACGTGTGCATTGCTTGTTTCCTTGGTTGTTGAATTATTGAATTTTGTTGTTTTTGGAGTAAAACTGGGGGTGTCCACCCTCCGCCCGGACTGGTGCAGTCTTGCTGCCATAGGATTCCTGAATTCGCTGAAAACCGCACTATATGGAGGCTACTACCAATGGAAGCGAGGCGTAATCCGTCGATTCTTGTTTCTGGTACCCAGTGAAGGGGGTACGGATGACAGTACGCAGCGACGATAGCGGATCCCGCACCAAAAGGGAGGGTAGTCAGTGGTCAGCCAAATGCAATTAATAGCACTAAGTAGTGAGCAATTTGTACAGTACTCTCCTTCAGTATGGGAGTAAAATGTGTTCAATCTGGCAAACTATCAAGACTCAGTACCCTTATATCAATACCTTCACTAGACGATTGAGGCGGGTGGGCTTGGAAACATGCTTCCTATAGCAGAGCACGCTTAATTACGGGTATGCGTACTATTCACGTACCACCCTGTGCATAATACATATGTAGACCTTTTAAATGATCATGATCACCCAGCCTTTCTTAAAAGGGTTAGTCAAATAATGTTCCGAGTTGCCCAATACGGAAGGTTGGCATGCGCCACCAAGTCGACCAATCGAATCAGTTACACCTTCGCCGGTACGTAGCTGGAAGGGAAGACGCTAAAAGCTCGGTGGGCATCGGAGATACGCGCTCAACAAAACCTACGATCGAGTGTTACATACGGAGTAGTATTTTGTATACACCAACCCTCTGCCTTGATAACAGCCGTTACACAGCGAGGTATTGGGCTATAGAGGCTCTCTAATAGCGACTCTGAAATATCCTTCTAAACCTCTTGCAACGCATCTACCAGGGCTTCCTTCACTACCTCGGCCCCCCAGGCATATTCATCAGATGCGGAAACCTTTTATGAAGTTGGCGCTTCATTCGGACAGGGGGTCGTGCCAACCAGACATATCTGCCCAAATATGTTCAATTAGGTTTAGGTCGGGAGGTGGCCAGCAACTACACAGCTATTGTCTTTGAACCATTGGTATGCGGGTTTGGAGGTATGGGCTGACGAGTTGCCCTGCATGAATATTGGATCATCAATGCCCAAAGTCTCACTCAATTCGAGACAGATATCAGGAAGGACATGTGTCAAAACCCCAACATATTTTTCAACATTATTTCACCCTTCTCCCTTTCTCAAAGTCACAGAGCTATTTTTGCCGGCTTGGTACTTGCAGGGGAGGGGTATAAGCATTCGTTGAAGAGGCATTTGAGGGAGATGGTTGGGCCATATCGGCATGAGTTGGCATGAATGAAGTGGTACCACATCCACTGGGAAAGAAGTCTCTATGTCGCTTTTTAAGACATAGGCCGAGCTCACTTAAAGCCACTTTTTTTTGGGTCTTGCATATCGGCTTCGAGACTATGCATATTAGCTCTCCTGCGTGAGCTCGGCCTATGTCTTAAAAGGCGACATGGAGTCTTCTTTCCCAGTGGATGCGGTAGGGGATATTGTTATTCATAATGAACAGCCAGACGATCATACATACCCACCGCGATGCTGTGACCTTGTGATAAGACATTTTTGGATCTGGATCAAGCGACTCGAGCTACATGCTCGGGCCTTTCATACTTATTTTTGGCCACCTAGCTGTATGAGTGGTGTGAGGTAACTGGCTTAAACGTGATAGGTGAGAGAGTTGCCACCCTAGAGAGAGTACACATTCAGGTTATACATTTATCTGGATATAAACTCACGGATTATCAGCAGTATCCTTCTTTCCATGAAGGAACTGCTGGCTGGAATAGGCCTGGTATGTCGTCGGTTTTTGGGGTCAGAACTGTGCTTCTTGGTATGTTTTTTTGCTTCTTTCTGATGTAACTACGACTAGTCTTTCTGGCGGAGATGCAGCCGTACTACTTAAAGACGACAGTGCAGGCAAGTGAGACAGTGTTCCAAAGCACGTTGGATGTGATGGAAAGCAAGGTGCTGGCGGAGGTTAGGATTATACAGAATAAAAGTACATGATGATAGCTATTTATTTCATGAACGTTGCTTTTAAGCATTGCTAGATGATAGATTGTTGATTGAGAACTGGATACCTGATGGAAGGAAATGCATATTGTCAAAAGGGACATGGTTGTCGGTTTGATATGGTTTGCTTGTGTGCAACTTCTTTTTAAATATGGAAGATATTATCTTTGGCGCCGTAAATGTGGACTGAGATGTTCATCCCTAATATTATTATGGCCCGTTGACGAAGGAGGCATCAAACAAACCTTTCAATTACCACCATTACTCTCAACACCAAATCCTAACCCCATCTATCCAAAATATACAATAGACATCACACTTCTCCATCACATAACATATAACCAACACACCATAACACTATCTTTATCGAATCAAGCAATAACTCTTTCCCCAGTTAAACTCACCAATGTAATAACATGCCCGTAACTAACCCACTCAACTACCATACTCACCTACCCCCAAAGTAATTATTCATATGAACAAGCTCCCAAAGGACTGATTCGAGCCATAAAGGAATACAAAATACAAAATACATACTCGTCGGAATGAACTTACTGTAGCGTGACCGTGTACCCCTAAATAAATAATAAATTAATCCGTACTTGAACAGATTGATTCGTAAAATAAACTATTGTAGAGTTTGTGTATAATAAAACTGAGCGACCAAACAAACTGCATAGTAAGTGGATGATTATAGAAGACTAATACGGTATATGCGCTGAACGTTTCTTGACTAGTGGAATTAGAACTCTGCACAAAAAAGGAAGTTGGCTTAAACAGGAAGCCAAGCGTTACCTACCAGTGCAGGAAGGGAATTACCCTGAAATAATCATGAATTTATTATTCCACACATCCTCTTTTTAAAATAAAAATTATAGGTAAAAATTATAGAGCAAAAGTACATGTCTAATCTTAAAACCACGGCACACAAGCACCATGATTATTAGCCGTTACAAGAAGCCCCGACACAAAGTCTCCTACATATACACGAATATCCTCCTCTCGAGCACACTCCTTCACAACTACTTCTCGGCCCCCTAGCCCATACCCCCTTCAGCCCAACCCACCCCCCATCTTTATTACCTATTATTTCGCCTGCCATCGCGCCTTCGTACATACCGTCGACTTCGACGAACAGCTGCCACTCTGACAAAACTTCATTAGACTATTACATGTATTAGCCATATACGCCACGCACTTTGCCAGGTTTTTGGCTCCAGCGACGGTAATGCAGGTTCTGGCATCAGCTATGCACTGATTTGCGGAGGCTTGACACTCAGAACGGTTCCGGAAGTCGGCAAGGGACCGGGCGCACCAGGAGCCGATCTTGGTAGTGCTGCAGGTGGGTGTGGGGGTAGTTGTTGTGGTGGTTTTGGTAGCGGCAATTTCGATAGTAGTTGTTTTGGTGGGTTGAGGTGTAGGAGTGGTTTCGGGTGTGGTGGTTATGTTGTTGTGGATAGTAATGGGTAAAGTGGTGGTTAAAGGTGTGGCTGTCGTAGTCACCGTGACTGGAGGAGGTTCCACGGTTGTGGGGTTCGAAGTTGTGGTAGTCAGTGGGTCACTAATAGCTGTTGTGGAGGTTGTTGTAGACACTGTAGAGCTTTTAGGAGCCTCCACACCTTTATGCAACACACACTTGAATCAGCACCATTCTCTCAACAATCGTGAAAATCAGGCAAACGCGGTAGTGCATTATCTTTCCAACATGCATGTGAGCTGCTGCATATATACAAGCTATCCAACATTCTGTGTTTTCTAAAACTGGCTTCTATAGGAGGTTTCCACAAGCGCCATCCCAGAATTCAAGCATCATCCCAGAATCCAAGCGCTAGGGATTACGTACTTCTATACCAATTCGCCTCTGGATCACCAAGGCACTGCCCTATAGTTACAGTTCTAAAACCCTTTGCCGCGATTTCATTGAGGAAGTATGCTGTGAGATTATATACGGTCTGTTGATGGATGTCATGCATAATCGACAGCCAGTTGTCCTCGCTAGTGGCGAGTTTATTATGTACTATTTGCTGGGAGAGATAATTCGTTTCTGGAGTAGCATGGAGGTAATCTTCGGTGTCAAGATCGAAATAACAAACGTGATATCTGAATTAAAGGAGCATTAGATTGTGTTCATGTAGATAGCGGGCGGGGGAGAAGCGAGTACCCTAAGTCATGCATGGTAGCCATACAAGCTGCATTGCAAGATGAGTACGGAGGCCTCATGTAGGTTGGCCACTTTCCGATGATATTTCGCAATGCCATTTCATTTTTAACCTGTAACCATTATTACTCGCTCGGGTTACCCTCATATATAATGGAACTCTTACCATCTCAGCTCTCCGATCAGTTTCATTGAGCAACGATAGGTCAGCATGTGACCAAGAGTGGGATGCAATCTGGTGGCCATCTGTAATCATCCTTTTGATCATTGCTGCCCAAGGCAGTGCTGGGTCGTCAATCATTCCTAGGGGTCCCAAGGTTGTCAATTTTGCATAAACCTAGAACCCCAAAACTTTAGAGCTTACCTTTACCAAGGTTGACCCCCGTGACAAAAAACGTTGCACTTGCATTGTGGGCCTTGAGGATGTCAAGTAGTTCCATGGTATATCTACGAGCGTGAGCATTGGTTCTTCATATTTGGTATCTGGTAACTTACGTGAATGGACCATCATCATATGTCAACGCAACTGTTCCGGGTTCATCACAATCATAAATATCCGCCCCATAGGGCACGCTTCCGAGCAACGCCCTTGAAGAACTCAGTGTGCTGTCACCACTCGGAGTTTTACTATGAGAGGATTAGCATGCGTCTTCTCCCTACAACATGCAGAATGGAAACATACTCAGCATCACACACACCAAAGCCTCTCTGGCAGTCTGGAGACATGCAATATTCTTCGGTGGTGCCCTGAATGAAGTCAGCATACGTTGAGATTTGAACCAGGAGATTATGTTTACACAATATCCAGCAGAGCTACAGCATTTGCCATTACTGCAAATCTTATTCCCATTTTGGGACCCACAAGTATCGTCATCCACAGGGGTTTGCGTTCCTCCTGTGCAGTTCTGTATAAGATCCTTAGTATCAGCAAGCTACTTAATCTATGTGTTTTGATATCCATTGCCTTACCCCATATGCTGATTGGCACCCCGTTCCACAGTAGTTTGTATCTGAGCCACACCAACCCTGGTTGTATAATAGGTCAGAAGAAGGCTCCGAGAACGTATTCTCCGCATAGCGACTTACATTTTGAGAGCAACAGGGCCCAGCAGTACTTGTTCCACAGGTATAACCAAGATTGTTTCCTGCTCCAGTCAATCCGCAGGTGTTGTCTGGACTTTCAATTCTCCGGACGAGCGCCTGGACAGGACTGGAGTCTAGCGGGTGTGCAATGACTCCCACTCCCATGGATAGCAGGGTGGTGCTAGTGACGGCGAACCGAAGAACATGCATTCTGACGTTTATAAGGTACAATTTCCACAAGCTGGGACAATTTAGTCCAGAAGGGATCTCAATAACGAGTGACAGAAAAAGCGAAGGTAATGAAGGCAAAGATGCAGCAAAATGTTTGAGGGGGATCAAAAGCGTTTATGTAGCAAGTAGCATCGTACCCTCTATATATTGTATCCCACATTTTCTATACCCTATCCACGCTGCCTCATGCTGCACTAGATCAATCTTGCAGGCGACACAAAATCACCCGAGCCTTTTACGAAGTACTTTTCCAGGTGGCGCCGCCGCTGTATTGGGTGTAGGCATGCGCGTTCATTTACTTCTTTGATCAAACTCTTCCGTCATGGTATCACTCAGGCTCTTTGGAGAGTGTAACCCACCCCGGGTATATATTACGAGCGCTCCATAAATCCAAATTGGGGCCATCTTTAAGCATATAAACTCGACCCTGTCTTGTACCCAGTCTCTGTCCGATTCACTTGTAGGCAAGGCACATTCCCGCCACACAGTTGAGTGTAGAATGCCAGTAAATATGCCGAATATAAGTTTAGGAATGTCGTGGGACGCCATATATCTATCGGGAAAAACCATATTAGCCGATATATTCGAGTTTCGGACATAGCCTGCAGGCAAGGATACGTACAGGGGCCGACTTTAACGCCGAATGCCTGTGTACCTGCCCAAAACAGCTCAGCTCATAACATATATATCGCGATAGCTACAATTTAAGACCATATACCTGGTGCACAGAATTCGGAGCGTACGTACTCCGTAGTACCGCTGCATATTGTCCATTTTGCACGGTGCATGTAGATATGATACTTGTATACCTGATATAGGTGGCAATTGAAGGAAAATTTAAGCAGGTGGTCTTGACGGGCGATTCTTTACGCAACTTTTTAATACTGGCTTATCTGTTTTGTTGAAGCAACTCTTTAGCCGATGGCCTCCAAGGACTCGGAAGGCCCAGTCGATCCCAATCGGTGTTTGCCATGTTTGGAATCATAGGTATGCATCTTATTGATGCTGTAACTCGAAGAATATGTCCCAAGCATCATATGGAGAAACTAGTACGACTGAAGCCACTAAAGTAGAAGTGTATACATCTTGAACATTTATACGTTTGAGGCAGTGAGGTATATGGTATATGGGCTCAAAATCAGGTGGGTGGAGGACGTCCGATATAGAAAGAATGGTTGGCTGCCAAGCCTGCATTTCCCTGTTTCCTTTTCTGGTAGTAGTCGAGGAGTGCACGTGAATTCAGCAGCAAAAGTTCTCCAGCATATCCAACACCAGACCTCTCACGATTCCTGGTATCTACCTTACATTGAGGCCAGTCCACGTGCACATACTCCCCACACTGTTTGCGGTTGGGGCCGGATCCATCTACTTTTTTTTTGAGTCTATACGCCTTTCCCCCAAAGGGAGCCATAGGCTATGAGGCGGAGGATCCATCTACTACTTCACCATTAAACCAGCCGATAGGCAGTCTGCGAACGCCTCAGCTATCCCATAACCGTCGCAAAATGTGATGCTGGTAGCGCGGCCTAGCTGCATGACCCTAAAATTACTGCTTGTAGAAAACATTCAATTGCAGAAGTCAGAATAACATGTTCTCGTGCCCAGACCGATTTATTTTTGTGTGGTAGCTTAAATCAAATAACAGAACAATCTGCATATACACCCTATAAGCACCCAGCCAATTTATCAAATATCTGTTACTCCACAAACCGATATGCACAACGATTCTTTGAAAGTCTATCCAATACAAGTGGGACGTGAGAGTGGTCACCAAGTGTACCTTGGAATTTTTATTTTAATTGGAACTTGGCGGCTGTCCCGCATACGTTCTTATATGTCTTTGATCCAAATTGATGTTTCAGTTGCACAGTGGTGGGAAAAGCTTGAACCTTTACAACCCCATATTTTACACCTCAGTTGAGAGCTTTACGGGCCTGGAACCTATCTATCTATTGATGAGATGGTGGTACAATTTTATGGACAAAGCCGGCATACTTTGAAGATGGAGTCAACAACCTCATCACCTGTCGACTTGCACCAGAACAAGGTCTCTACGAGAGGCCGGTTCCCGCCAGACTAGCTATGAGTGTAGGTACATGAAACCCAAACAGATAATTGACTTCCTCCATTCGCGCCATCAATCGACGGTGATGTGTATATTGTCGCTTCACTACTTCCGGCACATACTAGGTTAACCTTTGCCTTACACTTGAAACACCAGCGTAGTTAGCGCATCAACTAAATCAATGTCCACTCATATATACCCCTAACTTATCTTGTTCGCTTCCTTGTATTTGAAATTTAGGTCAAATAAGGTGTTATCGTTAGGTAGTCTGGTTCGTTAGGTACTTTCCTGTGCATAGTTGATTGATGGGCTAGGCTCGTTGGTCAACCTAGCTTATCACGCTATCAGCGTCACATTTTGTGGTGACCTGAATACCTACCTAAGTAGGAAGCATGTCCAAGACAGACAACCGTGCCAAGAGGCCTCCCACGCACGCGACTAAGACAATGCACTTCCTGTCTCACTTGCCCCACTGACGTCAAAGTGTTGGTTTTATTCAACCTCTTTGCACGGAGTACTCTCTTTATATTTCCAGATTTCGACCTTCATAGTGTACCTCTGCCTCTCTACCTGTTGTGCATCTGGCAGTATGGGTAGCACAGACGAGTCACCATCAATACCCACGACTTTGCCCACTAAAGACAATTTGTCCAATCTGGCATCACCAAGTCTCTGCTTGAGTTCCACAGCACCCCCAGACACACCGTCTTCACCCATATCCACAACCTCGAAGCAATCCCGTGATCATCAACGTGTGGTAAGTCTATCATATTTATAGTCACCATAATCAGTCAGGCATGAAAGAAGTTATTTCGGAAAAATTTCACCCACAGTTCACGTCAGCAGTTGTCATAACTATCATAACCCTAGCAAGTTTCCTGTACAACCCTCCACACAGTTAGCAAAACAGAGGAAAATAGGCTTGCATTACCTCCTCTACTCGTACATTCCCGATCGCGTTTCGTTTACTGAGGAATGTAGCACAGGCTTCATTAAAATCCCAGGTGGAAAACTTGCAGAAACAACTGGATGAGGTTATTGCGAAACAGGATGATGTGAACTCAAAACTCAAGTACGTTGAATTTTTCATACAATGTATCTTGTATCGACACCAGCATAAGATGGTGTACAAGCCTCCACGGCCAGGCACTAGACATCACTTTATGGAATTATACTCCGTATACTCACTACATATGCCCCTCCCATCCCGCCCCCTGCCTCCACTCTGGTAATTAAAATTAACAAACCAAACCCATTCCAGGGATCCTACGAATCCTGAAGCCACAGTCAAGCGGCACATCAAAACCCTTCATGAATTCAACGAGATTCGAGATATTGCACAAGGACTAATCGGCTTGGTATGTATATAATCTCAGGGTCTTGTTGACCTTTTCCTACTGTGATACTTGTAATACTACTTTAAAGTACCTCCATGTTTTGGGGTATCACATTTGATTTCTGGTCTGTGCCCAACTACAAACCAGTGTTGGTATTTCTCGACTGACGACCCCTGGGGAATTAGATTGCTGAAAGCCGAGGTGTGAGAGTACAAGACGTCTATCCTGGTATGTATGCAGGAGCATTTACCCTCGGGAATGTATAGTCCAGCTAATGCCAGTGGTTTTGCTACTGGGCACAGAATTCGGGCTGGATTCCAGTGACTAGAGCACCCCGGCCACTAGGTACCCATGGATTATATATCCATTATTCGCAACTGCGATTTCTAGAGCAATATTGATGCATTCTATTCTATGACGCCTCACCAAAATCGCAACTTACCATATTGTCAACATGAATTACTTTAAACTTTATGCATAAATACAGTACCTTAATGGTGCTGATAGATAAATAGAACCACCAATCAAAACGCACAAATGCCCTTTGGTATTACCTACAAGCACAAAGAAAGTCCACGGGTAAGGAAAGGATATTAATGGTACACGACTGGCATCCCCGAGCCAATGTAAAACCTCAATTCATAAGTCCCCGAACCAGTCCCATTACCCTGATTCCCAATACTCCAGGGGCAGAAATTGGTTTTCCCGACCATGACCGTACCTCATTCTTTTGTAGTTTCCTCATATCCTCCCCTCAGTGGTGCTTAATCTCCCCACTAAGTACCTGGTCTATCGCCTTAACCAAGATATCCGCTATCGTCCCCCACAAAGTCAGCCCAAGACCCGCACTGCCCCCCCATACCCAAGGAGAAATCACAAAAAAACTCACCATGTCTCTCCCCAAAGATCAACATAGGCCTCAACCTAACCGCATGTTCACCACTCCCCCCAATATTTACCCCCGCAAACTTCATTGTCTTCAAAAATTCATCTCTGCGCGGAGAATCCCACGCAATAAACGTCCCCAGCCCCTTTCCCCGTAGATTTCGGATTTCGTCAGGATACTTCCGTGCCAGGTTTTCCAGGAGCGAGTAGAGGTATTGACCTGTCTTTGCGGTTTTTGCTACTAAGTCTTCTTTCTTGATCTCCTCAACGATGGAGCGGAAGAGGAGAGCACGGGAGGGGTCACCCATCCAGCTGTAAGCCACAAATATACACATATCAGCACCGCATCACAGTGATAGCATCCTTTGTGGGGGGGCATACGTATTAAACTGCCTATATGGCTTATTCGGCCTCAACAATGGATTGCCAAAATAATACCCCGCCGTTTGTGCCTTCTTCGAAAATGTAACCATATCCGGCGGTGTCTGCAAATTCCAATGCTCATGTGCCCAAAACTTGCCCGTCGCCCCCATCCCCGTCTGTACTTCATCCACAATCAACAGCACCCCATGCCTTTTTGTAATTTCGCGGAGGTTTTGGAAGAAGTATGGTGTAGCGTGGTTATCACCTCCCTCAGACTGGATTGGCTCGACTACGCATGCTGCTATGGGATTTTTCCAGGTCTTGAGGATGGACTCGACCTCGGCCAGACAGTGGTCTTCCTCCTTTCTATTCTCCTCAATGTGCGATTCAATCGGGTATTTGAGTGCGGGAAACGAGGCCTGTGGCCAATCGAACGCGGGGATATCGACTTTATGTATAGGTTTACTCCGAGTCGTACTCAGCGTGGCAAACAACCTCCCATGAAATGCCTTCTTGAAGCTTAATATACTCATTTCAGGGGATCCAGGGGACTGGTTATTCATGCATGACACCAGCTCTTGGGTTGAGAAGTCGGCGTCTTCCCCACGAGCCGTGCGACGATAGTACATGAAGGCTGCTTTGTAGGCGGTTTCATTGGCTTCAGACCCGGACATGCACGTGAAGACTTGGCCGAGCCCATGGGGAGCGACGGAGAGGATCCCTGTGGTGAGCAGGGTGGGCCAGGTGTGCGAGGGGAAGCTGCCCAGAGCGGGGCGGTTGATCAAGGAAGAGGCCATCTCGGGGGAGGTGGCGGTGTACATGAGGGCGGGGTTGTTATAGCCGAGAGGGATGGAGGCGATTTGTGCATAGCTGGTGTTAGGGAAGGGGATGAGGTGGTATTAGCTATGACTCTAAATACATGTATGTGATTATGGGAGTGGGACTTACACATCGAGGAATACCTACCCCACTCCACAAATATCAATTAGCTCTCGCTTTCAATTGGCCCCCGTACCTTTTCCCCCACACTCCATCCTCAAGACTAGGTGACCTACATTCCCATCAACATCACTCAGATAATTCCCCACACTATTCTCATAATCACATATCATATTCACACTCCGCGTATCAAACACCCTGTCGAGCATTGTGATTGCCCTTCTGCCCTGCGGGCCGGGGATGGCCGTCGTGATGATTTGCGGGTGGGGGGGCTCGTCGAGGAGGAAGGAGGGGATCGGGGTCGTGGGAGAGACAATGCTGGTAGTGGCGTAGTTGTTGCGGGGGACGAGAGTGGGGGGCGTGGGGGGTGGTTTGGGGATGAGGGTAGGGCCCCGGCGGTGGAGGGGGGTGCGGAGGAGCGTACGGAACATGGTGGATGGTGGAGGTTGGCCTCGTGCCCTGAGGGTGGATGTAGTCGGGGACAAAGCTGTATCGTAGGGGGTTACACCCTTATATGCTTCGTGAACTCAACTGCAATTGGTGCTCGTCTGATGGCGCAGCTAGCTAAGCTATCACTCGGTTAGTCTTTACCGTAGTCGGTCATTTTCCAGTGCCTACCTAGTCCAAACCTAAAGTTGTCGGAGCTCTCTCACGCTAGGTACATACATACGTACATATACAGCACATAACACACACAACACAACACAGCGCCCCGAGGTAGTTCAGTCCCGAGACTACCCTCACCTATCTAGCCCGCCGCCGGCCGAGGTCATCCCTTGAATTTAACAGCCAGACTAGCACTTCCAGCCAAATTGCAGCTGCAATTGACCGCCACCGGCAGATACTAAGGTAGGTTAATGTAATGGTACATAGAATCAGACATTCGGGAGGATATTGGTGGGTCCAAATTATTTTTGGGAATACGATAATTGCCTGCGATCAAATTATTGGTTTTTGTAAAACACTGTGCCTGAGACACCTGTGTTTTGCAAACGGGATATGCAGCTGTGATTGCGATATCTAGCCGTCTTGGCAACAGTCAGGACTGACACAGTTTGTTTCAAAGTAATCACTCCAGTTACTGATCCCATAAGGCTGAGGGGAAGATGGTATAGCTAAAGTAGTAAGTATAGGCAACTCGGTACATGTGAGAGGATCAGTAGCCACTTTGTTGGGTTGGAGAAATCCATCAGATCAGACTACATACAGTAAGTGCTGGTGCTGTGATGATGAATATACTGTAACTACATACTCTCCAGGCCGTAGCGGTAGGCAGTGGCAGTGGCTTCTACCCAACAGTAGCTTTTGTAATGGGAAATTCTCCAGGTGATAGACTCTGAGGTACGGGTAGCAATGTAGGAGTATCAACTAAAATGTTGTACCTAGGTAGGACAATAGCAATTGCTTACCAGAATACTGGGAAAAAGCAAAACTTTAGCAAGACAAAAAGCAATATCAACGAGAGCTACAGTACCTAGGTACTGGGAAAACTTGTTCTCGTGCCCAGACCGATTTATTTTTGTGCGGTAGTAATATTTGCAATTAAAACGACAGCTTGTCACTCTGTTACCAGTCCAGGGGACCCCCCGATGACAGTAGATTCGACCGTGTCCCACTCAGTTGAATAAAAACATGCAACCCCGGTTCTCTAAAATCTAATAAATTAGAATCATAAACTCTCAAATTCAAATGCCCACCTCGGACTTCAAGTTCCAATCACTTGACCTCGAAACCACGTCCTTTGATAGCTAGTATTAAAACCCCTTTCAATTAAACAGCTGGAACTCAACTTACAATTCAGGTCTGGGCAGACATTGCCCTGACTTCAGCCACGACTTGCCGAAGTTTGTTTTCTCCCTCCGGAGTCATGATATCCAAGTTCCAACGACTTGAAGGTGCTGTATAGAGGTCCCCAGTGTCTTTATCGTATTTGTAAAAGCAGACTTTGGTCCCCAACGAACTCATTCCGTACAAGCTGGCGATATGAACACATCTCCAAGGCCTTCAAACCTCTCCCTCATTTGTTTGTCTGCCAATTCGCGAGGAGAATTATTTCGGATGTGATCTGAAGGCTTAGTTTCGACGAAAAAGACCGGATGTTCGTTGTAAAATCAACGGATTTGGATTGTTCCGGGCGCTTCCATTGCGGAACTGTTGGTGTACAGTATATCATCGGTGTCTAGGCAAACCTGGCACCTAGTGATCACGTTTTGTCCAGGCGGTTATACTCTCCAACAGGAACAACCATGTATCGGTCCTCAAACGGAAACAGGTCGTTCAAAAGCATATTGAACGGACCGTAAAACCTCGACTCATCTGTTTGGCCACCTGCCCTAGCAAGCTCGAATGCCTCAGTAATTATTGTTGGCCACGGCATAACTGGCTATTATCGAACTCAACGTTGCTGAATGAACGGAAATCCTGTGTCGAGAACTTAAGTTCAAAACTACGAAAGATTTCTGTGTATTTATACGCCATGCCGGGCCAAGCCTTTCTTAGCGTTGTCGCCGCGGATATTGGCCATTATCCTGATGGGCAGAGCCTCATGGTCAGTGGGTGGCACTGGTCTTCAACCTCACCTGGATTTCCGTGTCGGAAGGGGAACTACTTATCACTTTTCGCTGATAAGAGTTATTACTTTGAGTCGGATGCGATGATGGTTGTTGTTTGAAAAAGAGTCGGTCGGAAGAGGATTTTATTACGGTGTCGGGATGATGTCGGAAAGGTTTATGGATTGTTATTATTTTATTGATATTTTAATGGGCCCCGCCGGAGGTGGGGGGCGCAGCCGTGTATGTAGAAAGTTATTTATTTTATTTTGTGGAATTGATTTAATTATTTAACGTTGAATGCGAAAAAGGATTATTGCGTAGCTCAGTGGCCGTTAGGTCACGGGCGAAAGAGGTTGCTGTTTGGATTACCTATGGGCAAAGATTGATATCGCTAACTGCGCTCAGGCCTCCCCCCAAACTCCCACTCCCCTCAACGTTTGCTACAATCTCATCAAAATCCCTTAAGAAGAATGCTACAGCATCATTACCCTGAGGTCTATCCTGAAGTTACCATAGACCGCGTGGAGACTCATGAGGTACCTATGTACACGACTTAAAGGACTTACACTAACTGCTTATCAGGCATGGGATTATCCTTTACAGCCAGGGCATTCCTGGTACAGACAAGCCGCGAAATATATATATATATATAATAAGACTACATACCCCTAGTCCTCGAATAACCAGACCTCTATTACACCAAACACATACTGGTACCCCCAACGTTAACAAGGATGTTACCCCCAGACTGTACCCACACAGCCCTTTGCATAGTCCCGGCTATGTGTGATAAGGCAGGCTGTAACCAGCAATACGTTAGGATCCAAGTAGGTACCCTGCATGGCAACGATCCTGCAGCTGGTGGTACAGATCATGCAAAAACGGGGCATTTATATTAGGTATCCTAGGAGATTGGTGGGTCAAACAAAGTGACCATATACAAGATTTCCCAAAGGAGACGTGCGGGTCGGGTGCTGAGAACTCACTTTCACAGACACAACGTCGTGGAACTACCCGAAGATGGAGAAGAGAATAGATTGGGGGAAGAGCCGGGCAGATTTTTACAAGACTACCAATTTAATTGTCACCCTCCTACAGAAAGACAAGCAAACTCCTACAACACCCGGGAGATTGTGTCAATCGAATAGTGGTAGGGATGGTGTGCACCAACACTGTCGGGTTCTGCAGCACATCACCCCGGGTGGTGAATTTTAGAGTTTTCTCAGTTTTTTTTTTGAAAATCATAACTCTATCCAGGCTATGACGACCTACACCCACCCCCTTGTTCTCGTGCTAGGTACAGAGATGGCATAGGAAAAGCACTCTTCAGTACCGGAGGAATTCCGCTACCTCCCGGCACCACCCTTCTTCCCTTCTACCCTTCCCATCCCTAATCAGCGGGCATTGCCTCAGGCGGATCACGTCCTGCGCAATCCCGCATTCGCAATTATCGTCTTCCCCCGTCCCGATGGTCCACAGCCACCGTTTCAGGAGTCCCTGGTTTGTGACTAGGTATCTAAGTAAGTCCACGTACTTACGGCCTCTCTATCCCATCTTAGGTGTGGTGATTTGGAATGAATGGGGAACTCTTGTTAGATCCTAGCCGGTGTTGCTATTCCAGGCTTTGCATCCAGGCTCCCAACCATCTTGCTCTGTGCCGTTGTGACCCTTGACTCACATTAGTTTCTAGCTCCCTTCTTGAGCCAGTTTTTGCAACTCCTCTATCCACGATTTGGCCTTTGTATGGTCTAATTGGGATATTCTGGCTATTGCCCCTTTTGACTCCGCGTCCATCACTATCACATATCGCCCCAGGTACACCTCCTCCGCTCGGCTGTCATCCGAGTACTCTTCTACCTACTTGTCTTTTCACTCCTTGCGCCCATCTCAGTTCCACCTCTGGGCCGATCTCCTGCTCCAGGGTTTCTCCGCATGTGAGGATCGGTAGCAGCTCTGCTTTACTTTCCCATTCTTTCCAGTGTTTCTTTTCGTCCACTATCCGAACTTCCAGGTGTTTTGCCTTCAGTATTTCAGAGTTTCATGTATCATCATCATTTCGAGGATAACCACGGAACTTTCAGGTTATGAGCTTGGCAGTGTTGTTCTTTTGAGATCTAACATCTAAATGCCTTCCGGCAAAGAGGACCGTCTTTCTAAGCTAAACGGCTTGAACTACCAGGGTGATATCAAGGTGGTACCTATCATGAAGGGATCCTGGCGAGTGGCCGTCCCCCTCGTGAGGAGGAAGAGGTACCCGAAAACTTGTTGAACATTCAGGAACAGTGCCTGGCTGTGATTAACTTGTCTTGTGAACGGCACTTTATCCCTGACTGTGAAACTGGGTTTGATGCTCGGGGCATTCTTGCTGGCGCCTCAAATGACATCTCAAATATTATGGTGGCCGAGGAACTTTCCGGGAGAGCCGACGAGGAAACCATGGGACAGTGGATAGTACATGTCAAGAGAATAGCTAGCCATTGGATGGCAGTCCAGGCGGGTCGTGTGGCAAATAAGATATCCAATGGACTTGGAAGAGTATCAGGAGGGTGAAGTACGGTCTTAAGGCAAGGACAGGACCGTTGAAGGTAAAAACAACCATTCCACCAAGCGACCCCAATATATTGCGGATACGAGTACTAGGGGCGTTTTAATATAGGAAAGTAGTGCTTTGTGCCTCAAAGGGATCGACTCTTCTGTTGAGGAGTTGAAGGGATATTTGAAAGTCTGGGCATGAGTCTAGGAAGATAGAGAGAGGAATGGGATGGGTCGATAATATGGGCGATGTTGAGGGAAGGAAGTGATGGGGGGGGGGCGCATGTGGGGTACGCTGGACGAGAACAGGACTATATTTATATTTGCTCTCCTAGATATGTATTATTGAGATTTACGAAAAAGAAAAAAATCGATCTACAAGGCGTAGTGTAACCAGAATACAGGAGATGTATTGGGAGGTATATACACAATATAGACTAGTACGCAAGTACATGTCATTCGTGGATACCGAGTCTACGCCAAACGAAAAACCCAAAGTAAAATAAAATGTATCAAGTATCATCAACACCTATATAAATCTCCACTCCGCTCAATCTCTCAACCCAACTCAACTCTCACCCACTGCATCCCCTTCCTCCCCTTGCCACATTGTCTCACTCAACTCCTTCATCCCCTCCACCATCGCCTTTTTCGCCTGCGCCACAGACTCCTTCCTCCCTGTATTCGCCATCAAACTCTCACTATAGCACAACCCAATCAACACCTTCAACTCATCAAAGTCAAAGCCTAGCGGGCCCTGGGATGCTTTCGAAATCAACTCCTACAAAAAAAGTTAACCCCACATATCCCACGTGTAAACTAGGTGTGCAACGCAGCTTACCTTAACCCCCGGCCCTGTCCCCGCCCAAAGCGAGTAATACCTCCTCGCCCTCTCCAGACTAACACCCTTCCCCTCCACATTCTTCAGATTCTGCTGGAGGACAAGGATGTTTAGCAGCATCTTCTCTACGCCACCTCTATTCATGACTTTAATCTTGCGAGCTTGTTTGACGAGGATGTCGGTCATGAAGCTGCCTAGGCCCTTGGTAAGGTATGTCTTCTCCCGGGCCCGCAAGAGCACGGAGACATCTTCGTCGAAGGCGACGAGGTCGGTGTTGAGGTTGAGGAGGTTGATATCCGGGTCCATTTGTGGTGGAGCCGCACCCCCCGCGGGCGCCGTGCTGGTGTTAGTGACGGGGATGTTGAACGAGCTTCCGGACATGCAGAGGTTGAGGTGGTATAACACGTGACATCGCATCTCAGCTCTGAGGGTGAATAGTACTGCGCCAGCCAATTCTTGGAAGGAATTGACTACACTATCAAATAGTACCACCGTATCCTTACTCATCGGCAGCACGGACTGCTGCTCCTCTGCCACCGGCGCCTTCTGCTGTCTTCCCAACGTCCACCTTCTCCTCCTCCTAGTACTACTACTACCCATCCCCTCCTTCCTCCTACCCGCGTCCACCTGCGTAAACGCATCCTCATCCTCGACCTGCCGGAGCTGAGTGACTTTACTCGCGAGCCATTTCATACTCGTGTATAATAGACACAATGCAGAGATAATCTTCCGATCTCGAATAAGATCTGAGGAGGAGATCGGTTGGTCTCCTTGGATTTTGAGTTCGAGTGTGTTTTCTTTCTGGGTGAGAGGGGTGCAGTCCCACGTGTCAGCTTGCCAGATGAGTTGCATGACTTCTTTTGTTTCTTTGTTCTGTGCCCATTTGGCGCTGCCTTTGAAGTCGCCGGAGAGAGAGGATGTGGAGTCGTCAGCGCTGCGGTTGCCTGTTGTGAGGTCTACAATTCCACAGATAAGCAAATACTCGGAGGGGGGTGGGGGAGGTGTGGTGTACCTTTATACCAATCACAGCATTTCCCATAATAACTCGTCAACAAATCAATAATCAACTCCCCAAACGCCTGATCCGGCGGAATCGTCTCCAACATCTTACAAAACGCAGTGATCAAATCAAAGAACCTCGCCGTCCCCTTCATAACCGGTTTATTCGCAATCTTCATCCACTGAGGGTCCGGCGTAAACGCATCCATATCCCCCGTGACCTGGCTAAACAACTCGTGCATCGTATCGTCCAGTGAGGGATGGAATACATTGACTAGGAAGTCGTCCAGGAAGGAGGTAAGTGTGCTTAGTGCGATTCCGGACCCGGCTGGAACAATTTCTTTCACGCGTTGCAGGAAGGCGAGGGATGGGGGTAGTAGGAGACCCATGTTGAAAACACTGGGTTCGATAAGGAGTTTGTGGCCAGTGGCGGCGCCGTCGGAGGAAGATTGCATTTCAGAGGATTGTGCGGGGCGGAGGGATTCGGAGACGAGCCCGGGGACGGAGGCTTTGAGGATGGCCTCTAGGTCGTCTTGGTCGGCTTTCATTTGTAGGGAAGTGTAGTCTGCGTTATTGAGTTTGAAAAGGGCCTGTTAAGCGTGCACATCAGTGCCCATATATTTCTCATAAGGACATCCTAGATCCCTCCATGATAAAGACCTACTTTGTTCCTATCCCTTCCCGCCTTCCCAGCAACAATATTACTCAAATTCTGCATTCCCTTCGGCGCATGGTGCGTTCCACCATGCTCATTTGCCGTCAAATAATCATGCAGCAAGCTCCTCATTTCACTCTGAATCAGCTGCCAGACCTCCACAAACCCATTCGCTAGCGTCAAATCTGTCCACCCTTCTCGCTTACTTATCCCCTTGACAACATCATACACAACCCTATGTCCTTCCATCACCGCCTCGAACTTGGAATATAAAGTCCATAGTAAGTCGTAGAGAACTGTCACCCGGACATCGTTCTCGCCAAGTCCAAGATCTAACGATTTGCTTCCTCGTTTCCGTGCGCGGGTGATGCCGAGGAGGGAGCTGGGGTGGCGTTGGTCGACTTCTTGATTTGTTTTGTCGACCAGCTTGAATAATTCAACGGGGAGGCGCTGGTTGATGGTGCTGATGGCATTGGAGAGGTAGCCTAAGTTATTGAGAGATTCAAGGAGGAGGCGAATGTAGGAAAGACTGTCGGCCTCTGGGTTTTTGTTGCCGCCATCTTCAATCATCTATAGATATATAGAGAATTAACCATAAATTACAATATAATATCAGCGAGAATATTTACCGGCCTGAGGGTATCTAAAGACGCAAGAAACTTATGTAGGGGTCGTTGCTGTGGTATGGTGACTGGGTACACTTCAAGTCAATTTGGCTGCTTCAAGCAAATTTCAAGAACATGGTGGGCGAGATGATACCTGCGGTGGACTTATCACCGTCTTCAGTCCCATTCACCAACGACTCGCCGTTGGGCTCTGGCATAGCTCAATTGTCAGCAGGATATTTCACATCTTTCAATGCATGCACGCGCCTTGTACATACCTGCATTGTCATTGGGGTTATATGGCTTCCACCGATCCATGCAGTACAGTGACTTGAGGTATAGATGATTATGCAGCTCTTCAATCAAGATGTCTGACAAAGACTGTGAGCGGTTCAATTAGACAATCATTCATACCCCTCCCAGGTTAAAGTTTGTATACATACCACCTCCTGATTCGACAAATAACCCCTCAAATCCCCCAACGCCGCAACCTCCATCATTTCCGGCTGTCTAATCGTCTTTAAACTATCACTCAACAGCTGAACTGCCGTCAAGAATCTCTTCTCGGATATCCTCGCCTCCAGTTTCTCTGGCACAAGCTGGAGCTGCTCCCTTCAATGTTTCCACGATTAGCCCCCGTCCCCACAAGCGCTCCCCAGAAACTTGAACTTTGCACCTCGAGGAGCACATACATGGCGGTTAACGCCCTCAACATCTCATCATACCTCTGCGACGCAACCACGAGGTTCTTAACCTCGGGTTTGCTTGCAGAGAGATCTGACTTTGCTTGGATGAGCTGCTCGCGTAGACTCCGGACTTTCTCCTGTGACGCAGTAATGCTCCGCATAATACTGTGGTATGTTCCAATGGAACTGTTGAAACCCTGGTGGTGGTCTGTCGCCACAATGTCAGTATGTATCCCTGGGACTGGGGGTACAGGAACGAACCGTTGACAATAGATTGTAATGCTTGTTGCAGCTCCTGGTGTGTATATCTAAACGAATCGTACATATGCGCTCTACCCAGCGAGCTCGGATCCATCAATTCCAGAGCTACCTTCACGGGGATACAATCGTCACCCATCATAAAACCCCAGTCCTTCTCAATGACACGTAAAATATCTGTTTCATCCACCCAGCCGCCCCCAAAATTAGCCCTCCCATCCCCCCAATTCCTCCCCCCGCCGAGCAAGCAATCATCCGCTTCAACCCCTCAGGATTGACCACCTACCATCCAACCTCCTCGCCCCCGCCCTCACTCCATTCTGCCTACTCCTATCCCTATCTCTCGGCCTCGCTCCATCCCCCCCTCTACTCCTATCTCCGCCATCCCTATTCTGGCTCCGGTTCGGCCTTACCCCCCGCCCATTCGAGTAGTAATACTGCCTATCATCCAGCTGCCGCTCTCGAGGTTCATTTCTTCGCCAGCCGCGGTCGCTGGTGGTGTAGTTGCTCTGTGGTTGGCGCGTGGTACCAGTTCGGAGACTTGGGGGGGGATCCATCGGTGTTTGGGAGCTCAGCTCAGGTACAGGGAAGATGCCGTTGGGCCTCCTGATGAAGGGGTTGATGGATCTGAAGGTTATGTATGCTACCTGCATATGCATCACACTATTAGTCACAACAACTTCCGTTGTAGTCTCATGCCAAGACCCTGAACGACATGAGTACGAGTACATACTGTACATGTACCTACATGTCAGGGGACCTTACAATGGGGGACAGACGTATAGATTCCAAAAAAAAAGCCCCGTCTGCAATTGGAACATGCAGATTTTAATTGACCACCCCTAGTATGTATGAGGGTGGTAGGTACTGGTAAGCCTACAGTACTATGTACTAGTATTGTGTGTGTCCACCATCGGCTGCAATAACAGCCTTCACCCGATCCACCATGGTATCAATGATAGGTACAATCTCCTCTAGTGTAATACTCCTCTTCAATTGCTTGTGCAACGGCTTCCCTAGTAGTTGGTCGAGGGGAGCGACTGTTAATCCGTTGCTTTAAAATCCTCCAAATGGAGTGCATGCATCTTACCCGCTGTTGATGGGTAGCTTCCCTTGTTTTCACACCGGCTCGACTCATGGCCCTGTTGTTTGATAAGGTTGTTTTGATAAGGCAGGATGCGCGAGTACGGTATGGCGAGATCTAGAACTCATGAGCAAGATCATAACATACGCTCAAGCCTCTGCCATACCTACCTGTGCATATCCGCTGCAGACCCATGTCGTACTTGCAATCATAAGCCAAGCTAACAAGTAGTATATACAGTGCGTATGTAGGTGAAAGTTATGGCGCGTTGGCGCATATAAATATGCAGGGGGGCGCGCCATAACTTTCACCTACGCACTGTATGTATCTGCAGCTGGCCTGCATTAAAATCTGCATGTCCCAATTGCAGACGGGGTCCCCCCCCCCTTGGAGTCTATAATGTACGTCTGCCCGCCATTGTAAGGTCCCATTATATACTAGTAGCATACTCCGTAGACAGTAGGTAGTTGGCTCGGAGCAGAGAGAGGGGACCAAGGGCGAGATGTAGATATATAGCGGAGGGAGACCCTTCCATCAGAAAGACGACGCTGTATATATATACGTATAAACTATCTCGACTCCCGGCTCTACGCCTTACACCATAGGCTATGAGACGAATTGCGGACGGGTTGCTGAAAGTATGTGTAGGAAGTGTGCTCGTGACATAAGCAGAAATAAATCATGTGGGATCACGTAAGTTTCTAACTTCTACTCGTGAACCACTTTTCCTACAGTCCGTGGACATAAGTCTTGGTAAAACAGTGAAACCACAGCCAAAATGGCCAAAAGTGCCCTTCGTACGGAGTAGACACCTGCATAATGGCACTCATCTTATGAATTCACGGTCGGCTTTTTGAATATAGTTTGAGCTTGATACGGAGTCTCTAATTCCTGGCTTAGAGGTCTGTAGCATCCCTCCAACTGCTCTGGTAAATTTTGGAAGTCCAAACTTGCAAAAAAGGTGCTATTGCCCATACAGTTTAGTGCTTTTTCCTGCGATTTTGGAAATGGCCTCAATTCTACAGACAACTATGCCTCTCCACGGCATTTCATCTGGCTACAAAAATCAGAGAAGGGACAATCTGGTTTCCTCTTAAATCCACAATTTTTTTCATGTGATTACCTTACAAACTCGGTTTTTAACATTTTTTGCATGACGGTCACTTTTGGTATGATTTCGCATTTTACCAAGACTTATGT
>Ga0307514_10001596_pt1 | contig 26725 bp, 25 predicted proteins | sample 16_EM_MG_FD_203088 | JGI IMG/M metagenome (GOLD analysis project Ga0307514, IMG submission 203088) | Populus trichocarpa ectomycorrhiza microbial communities from riparian zone in the Pacific Northwest, United States - 16_EM | ecosystem: Host-associated > Plants > Roots > Unclassified | place... | reverse complement strand
ATTTGATTTACAATTGGTGATAAAACAGGGGAGTCAAAAGAAAGACAAAAAATCCGCCAGCTGCATGGACTCTCACTCACATTTTCAACTTGCTCAAAATTGGTCCATTTGACTTGATTTTTGGATGCATATGTAGGCCTTGCAGTTACCTATCATACTGCAGTCTCCGATCTTCTCTCCATTGTGTTGTTGTTGAGTAACTTGCAATTTTGAAAAAATACCGGGATTTCTTAGTGCAGTGCAAGGCGCCCCGCTAATGGCTTGTTAGGTGTGGGCGCTGGGCGTGCCCACACACCTAATAAGGCGCCTGAGCCGTATGCATGAGGTGACTTAAATTAATGGATCATTCTAGATCTGAGTTCATGTAGTTTATACTTGCCACTCAGCCACAGAATTTTGACCAATAAGAATCGAAAAAGACACATGTCGTCTCCTTATATGAATAATTTCGTTATCCTTGCTGTACCGTTGACGTGGAAAGGCTGGTAAACGTCTCGAAAATCGGGTCTGTGCTCGGCTCGCGACTGATAATCCCTCCCACACGGAAAAGAAGTAGGGTAAGGTCTCCGTTATGATATAAGGTGTTGTTAGGCGCCCAGCCTGGCAGGTATTGCGTAATCTTGCCTGTGCTGTTCGAAATTGCTGATATGAAATAGTCCTAACCAAACCTGTTCTCCAATCGTTCTGCCATAGGCTATTCCGCCCCCATAATTGTACCACCCACTACTTCCGTACATATGACCATACATTCGACAGCCATGATTATCCAACGTCAGATACTTAACGTGTAGTTGAACTTTGTAGCAGATATTAAGAACCCCGAGCTCCAGATTACTATCGGTGCCGATCAACAGGTCGGAAGGCCTAATCCAGTAATTGACATCTACACGAAGAGAATTGTTCCGATTACAGACACCAGTGAATCCGGGGCAGTTTGAAGATACGGATACTTCGTCCTTTGGATGATAAAGGCCTACGGCTTTGGCAGTAATCGCATCAACGTTGAAGGCAGTCTCGTTACCGACAAGTCGTAGCATGTCCAAGGCTAACAGTGTTCCATAGCGGAGAGTGTATTCTCGACCCTTCACTAGCTGCGGTCCGTTGTCCCTGAAACCAGCAACCACCCGAGGACATGGCAAAGGTGAATGGGATCCCGGGATTCCCGAGACGAGAGGCACCACCTTGGTCTTCAGTAACGGAACAGTGAGCGGGAAAACGGCCAGAAAGAATCCGCCGAGAATCCAAAGCATCGCTATGTCCATTGCAGAGTGCGCCTGGAGGAACGTTGTCCAAAAGCAACTCGATAGGCCGGTTTACATTTCAGCGCCGCGAGCGGGTTTTCCGTATTTGCCATAGCGACACGAAGTTGGCCAACATCCCACTCCTGAAAATTTCGTGCAAAAACCAGAATAGAACCATACTGTATGGCCTGAACAGACGTGAAGCTGCTTCTCGGTAAAGCAGCGTGAGAAGAGCAATAGGGATGGTCCACCAAGTGGTGGTTAGAACGATTGGTCTTCCTGATCTCACGATTGTGTTCCATTCGCTTGTCGTATCGGCTAATAAAAAGGTGCCGGTAGGTATATAGTCGGACATTTCAAGTGATTATGTGAAGGAAGCAGTGATATGTAACGTTTGCCGCACCTCGTTCTCCGGATTCATCAGTTCCATACATGTTCTTGACCTGGCGCCAGGCAGTTGCCAGAGCCTCATATATATGCTTCAGTTCTCTAAAGGATATTGGTTTGTGGTTATATATAACGTCTCCCACGTTTCTGGAGAAGTTGTGTTGAACCATATTTTTAGGAGTTCAAATGGGGCTGTGCATAACTGGAAAGTTAAGTATCTGCCGAACGCCGATTTCGCGCAAAAAACTGGTCATAGGTGTTGCTGTGTAGCCACTATGTTAATTCTTAGCCAACCAGATTTTAGATAAAACCGAGGAAGAGATTGCCAAGATCTTCAATGGATTACCTCCGGAAGGTAATCTGGAGGTCAGTCTTGTGTCAAGTGTCAGATTTCGAGCTCCAGAGCCAAATTCTGTAGGAAGTCCGTACCCCACCTCCAGATTTACCGCAGCTCTAGATGTCAGTCCCAAATTCTAGTGCCATGCTATCAAAGGGTCTAGTAAACTAACAGGGAAGTCCTCTAAATGCCGCGCTAAATCTATGGCATTCGTTCTTGGTGTATAAAATTTGGGACTGAGAGAAGTTGTTGTACTACGGGTTGAGACCGAGGTCTACGGAAAGTAGTCTAACCGTGCTTGAGCTACTAATTGAGTACTCAAGTACCTACTCCCTACGCGCTTAGATTTGGTAGATTGGTTGCAATACTCCATTCTAGCAATTGAACTTGTCGATCAGCTTGAAGCGACCAATGTAAAGAGCACTGATTTGCCGCAGATCGGCTTCTGAACCAATCAGCGATACTCATGCCCCATCTGGGTATTGCAACCAATCTATTAAATTGAGCATGTAGGGGATAACAAAACCAATACCGAAAAGAAGAGAAACTGATATGCACCAGCCAATCCCTGAATGTATACGCAAACCATGTGAACCACCAGACATACTGTTCCGCACTCAATGTCACTAAAACTTTCCAAAGGGAGTAAGACCAGGCTACTCACCGAAGACGCGTAAGGCTGGTAGTCATGGGGGTAGAGTCGATGATCAAGTGGATCACTGGACAGCGGGAGCGGTAATGGGAGCGGTAATAGGAATGGTAATGGGTGATGACAATAGTGATGATGATCAATGGTGCGGTGATAATAGAAGCGAGAGTAGTAACGGCAGCGAGGGTAGTGGGCAGCAGGAATGGTCATACCAGAGCCGATAGTGGGGAGTGACTAATATTAGGCAGCAGGAGCGGTAATAGGAGCGGTAATAGTGGGCAAAGGTGATGATGATAACAGTATTATTGATGATAAGGGGCAGCAGGAGTGTTGATGTAGTAGTGATGACGATAATAATGGCAACAATGATAGAGGGTAGCGGGAGTTGTGACGGCGATGGTGTGAACAACGGCATTGATGATAGGGAGCAGTGGAAGCGGTGATGGCAGTAGTTGTGAGAATGATCATTGCGTCGGGAGTGGTGATGGTAGCGATGAGCGGGAACGGCGATGGCAGTGCAGCTCAATGAAAGCGAGGATGGCAGGGTGCAGCGATAGCAAGAGGGAAGAGATAGCCGTACTGGCAGGTGTAGCAGTAGTTAGCAGCGGTCCCTTTTATCGACCCTCATACAATACCAGCCATCGAAGTCAGATAGCCCAACCGAGATGCTTTGCAGATTTTTGTGCTTAAGGTTGACATGTTTTTGTTGGTAAGTAGCCGGATTAGGGAGCAGGGTTGTCCACCAAGCAACTTCGTTCGCTTAATGTAATTCTCCGTGGTGAACATGACACCTCCGGGAGTTAATGAAGCTTGCTGCACATCCGGGTGTGAAGGTACACAGACGAACTCCCTGAGCTTTTCATTTCTCTTCTAGTAACGGGCGCGGAAAGGACCTGACATGGTATGCTGGCGGCACCCATGAGCTTGGGGCAAAGCCGCAACAGGTTAAACTTCAGCTATGCACTAAACACGCTGCTCACTTCTTTCTTCTGCCATAGTTGAAGTTGCACACGCCTAAACCATTTGGTCTTAATCCCGTGTCTCTGGTCCACTGGGGAATTGTGGAGTGGCACAATCGAAAGCTGGTACATTGTAAATTTGGAAACGGCGCATCACCAGGGAATCACTCGACTTCATTGTAAGCGATTTTTGTGTTACCGGATAGGGTCAAAAAAACTAATACTAAGCTATAGGGACTTATCGGTAACTGGGAAATTGACGAGTAATGGATGGAAATTAGCTGGCCATTAACGGTGTCGAGCACGGTTAGGCGAAAAAAAGTGTCTCATCGAGACTTCCTCCTCAAGGACAAAACCAAGCACAGCACCACAAGATTTTAATTCCAATTTGCAACGGCGGAATACAGTCAAATCAACGCCGAACCGAAATTCCACAAGGAAAGTGCAGAAATAAACCAAAATTGGAAAAACTATTCGAAACCAGTGAAACAAATATGTAAGCAAAACCTACCAACACAAACTCGCAAACAAACATAAATACAAGGAATCCTCCACAACATGATGAAAAGCCGGAACCATGCCACGTAACATAATTACCCTGTATCTAACGAACGAAAAGAAATATCCTTGACAGCCGAACAGCACACCGTGCACCCGCTACACCCTGATATCTTGCGGCAAGCTTTTGAGTTCGTCCTCTGAAGTAGGCCGTGGGTCGTGCGTATTAAAGTGAAGAGAAGAATCAATTAGTCACCGTGGCGGTATGTTGGAAAACTGTAGAACAGGTCGTAAAAGGAGAATTAGCCATAGCTGATATGTCGTGCGATAGGTAACTGACATCTGTCCTGTCGCAAGAGAACGAAAACCGCAGCTCACTAGCGTTGGACAGACAGCGGCCATCAGCGGGGAGGATGAGGGTGAACGTGAAGATGTTGCCTAATGCTTACGTAGATTGCAGTAAGATTAATTGTCGGGGTTGAGTGAGTAGGAAAGACAGGGGTTGCTTGCTGAAGAGCTGGAAACCCCACGTGAGACCCCGGAAGCAGCTCCGCGGTTAAGCAGCAGCTGAGCTATGTTCCATCGTTTTGCTAGGCGCAACGCCGTCTTACCATTTCTGTCCTTCGCCTCGATATTAGCTCCGCGATCGAGCAGCAACCGCACAATGGCTTCACGGCCGCTCTGGGCTGCGAAGTGCAGCGCTGTGTCGTCGTTGTTGGTCTTGGAGTCGATGATGGCTCCGTGATCGATCAGCAACCGCACAATGGCTTCACCGCCGTTCCTGGCTGCCAGGTGCAGCGCTGTGTAGCCGTCGCTGGTCTTGGAGTCGACGATGGCTCCGTGATCGATCAGCAACCGCACAATAGCTTCACAACTGTTCACGGCTGCCTTGTGTAGCGCTGTGTAGCCGTCGTTGGCCTTGGAGTCGACGATGGCTCCGTGATCGATCAGCAACTGCACAATGGCTTCATGACCGCTCCCGGCCGCCCTGTGCAGCGCTGTGTGGCCGTCGTTGGTCTTGGAGTCGACAATGGCTCCGTGATCGATCAGCAACCGCACAATGGCTTCATGACCTTTCCCGACCGCCCTGTGCAGCGCTGTGTGGCCGTCGTTGTTCTTGGAGTCGACGATGGCTCCGTGATCGATCAGCAACCGCACAATGGCTTCATAACCGTTCAAGGCTGCGATGTGCAGCGCTGTGTTGTTGTAGTTGTTCTTGGAGTCGACGATGGCTCCGTGATCGATCAGCAACCGCGCAATGGCTTCATGACCGTTCCAGGCTACGGTGTGCAGCGCTATGCCGTTGTAGTTGTTCTTGGAGTCGACGATGGCTCCGTGATCGATCAGCAACCGCACAATGGCTTCATGACCTTTCTCGACCGCCCTGTGCAGCGCTGTGTGGCCGTCGTTGGTCTTGGCTTCAATGTCGAGTTGGTCTAGCAGCAGCCGGACAACTGCCTCGTGCCCGTTTCCAGCCGCCATGTGCAAGGCCGTCCGGCCATTTTTGGTCTTGAAATTGGTGTCGGCTCCACGGTCCAATAGTAGCTGCACCATAGCATCCCGTCCGGCCGTGGCCGCCCAGTGGAGTGCCGCCCCGTCACTTCTTCCGATAGTAGACTGGGCATCAACATTGGCTCCGGCTTCTAAAAGCAGCTCAAAAATCAACTCGGACTGCCCGTGAGCGGCCAGATGCAGTGATCCGAGACCACGTCGGAATTTTGCGCCATTCCAAGTTAAATCCGTTGTGCTTCTGTCATTTAAGTCTGCATAAAGTTTGTAACGGCATAATCCACGGACAAGCTCTTCTGATCCACTAAGTATGGCATGATGTAGTACCTCCTGAAGTTGCTCCCTCCATGATTGGTTTAAAGTATCCGCTTTCATGTATTCACCTGTGGACTTACACACTAGGTCGATAACATCTGCCGATCGTCCGTCACCGGCAGCGCGAAGAAGTTCCTTAAAACCTTTAGTAACAAACATCTGGGACAGCGAAGATAGCAGATTTTGCACAAGTCCTAATTCACCCTCTCTAGCTGCGCTGCAGAGTACGCGGAAAGAAGCTTCATCATCCATATCATCCACATCCCAGGTCACTTCTACCTGCTGCTCGAAACTGTTGTGACATTTCAACATGTGATCGGCTCTATCGGCCTCTGATTTGAATCCGATAGAACTAAAGTCACAGTTCCCTACTTCACATTTGACCAGCCGTAGATGATTTGCAGCATGATCGTCCCGCTTATCCCGACTATCGAAACCATGTCGGTGGCGGCTGCAAGAAGTAACAGGACAACGGAAAAGTTCTGTTCCATAATGCCGATGTAGAGAAGCACAGGCAATATGTCCTTTTCCTGAACAGAGATTGGAGACTAGTATTTCAAATCGTTCGGCGATACGACGGGAAAGGGTGTTCAAAACCAACGGCTCTTGGCTACTTTCCACTTCTACCATGACCTTCATATCAGCTCTCGATTATCAATTTGCAAAGGAGATACCAACCATCGTTGTTGTCTGTAACCCTGCATGTCCTTAGATGGGTTGCAATAATGTTCAACTTCCTGTGCTCTTCCGGGTATTTTGACTGTAATGGTCCGAGCGAGGATTTCGGTAGTAGTTGCGAGTCCAGACGCTGGAACGCGGGATTCCACCTTGCTCCAAGGAATTCTCGGGTGGTGATAGCAAGGGGTTCACTAACGTCGTCCGCGCCACGCCATGCAGATCGGATATGGTGCAGAAAGTTTGACTGAGCATATTCGTGCAGGGTATATCCTCCTCCCATGATAAATTGATCCATTTCCTCATCTGTAATATCACCGTCAAAATACCGAAAGCATAGATACGAGAGACACGCAATTGCCACATCTCCATATGATTCAAATTTGGGAATGCAGTGAGAACCGCTCAATGACTCCTCCACGAGATATCTATGCAAAATGAAATAATATCAGCTCAACAATTGATATCATGATGGCCGATGGAGGTAAGAATATAGCTATACCCTTTCACCGAGAAATGGACAAATGTCAGATACTCCTTTCTTTTCTCCACGATTGGACCACAAAGTACCAGAATATCTTTGTATGGTGCCCGTGTGTGCCGAAGCTCCTTATCCCCAGGCTCTATCAATAAAGCATGCTCTATTTCAATAGAACGCAAGGGGCGTCGTGCACAGATGAGCCAAGAGAAAATCCGCTTTACGATTACTTGTTCAGGAGGTGAGAGTACAATTGCGATTCGGTTTAGCATCCTGCCGTAACTGTTACAATTCGTTAGCCCTTGACTTTAGGATTAGTTAAAGGGGACCAGAGCTACATTTCGTCAAGATCACGGGGCAGATTGTATGCCTCTGCCATAACCTGTGGGATAGTAGGCTGCCCTTTCAAATGCGCAAGTGTCAACCGAGCATACAGAAACATTCCTGCCACGTTCTTTCAGTTAGTGTCATAATGTCTTGTCCAACTGTATAAATCCAGTACCTCCAGATTGAATAACAATGTTGCGTGCTACCTCCTTGAAGAAGTCGCTGGCCCCGGGCTCTGCAACATGCTTTATCTCACTCCAGAGAGTGTTGATCTCGCCGGTAACAAACCGTTTGATATCGGCCCGATTCTTCTCTTCCACAATAATCATTTCACACTGTTTCTCAAGCTTCCGCCGTATATCGACTTCCTTGCGACTTGAAACTAAAGTGCACAAATTGGGGCAACAGCTACAAAGATTCAGTATAGTTTCTAGAAGCTGTTTTCGCTGGCTCTCGTCGCATTCATCCAACCCATCCAAGATAATGTAGACAGGCTCTGATCCGCAAATAAATGTTTCCAACAGCTTACCCCAGGGATTGATCAGAAGGCCCCCGTGACGCCTAGAAAGAGTATCGTACTCTTTATTTGCAGCGGGGATTAGGGGAGGATGTTTCTGGCAAATTTGGTAGACAAGGGAACCTGTAATAGCTGCATGTGTATTTCCACTGGTGTCATCGTAGGTCGGAAATGCATAAAGCACACAAGTCGAATCATCGGCTTGCGCTCTTTCCAGGAGATACTGTAAAATGGAATAGCAAAGAAACGTTTTGCCTATTATATATAATATTTAGTAGTCGGGCGGCAATGCCGATTGCTATGAGGGAATTACCAGCGCCAGGTACACCTGCCAGCCATAGAAGTCGTTGCTTCCCTTCGCTTGAGCCGGCATTGAGCCATGACTGAAATCGAGTGTCAGAGAAAATCCATTTTCCTGTCTCTGCACAGTGTTTACTCTCAACATCGTAAAGGCGGGGTCTGTAGTCATGGGAAGAGATGTTTTTCTCAAGCTTGCAAAACTCCCGAAAATCACGCTCTTCCTGGTATCTTTTTAGAGCTTCAACGCTCTCCCTGCGAGCCTCCTTTATCACCAGGATGTTGACTTGTCTGTCTATCAGACTTTTATGCTGCTCAATATTCCGCTGTATGACTGTAAAAATGTCCTCGTATCGCGGCCATAAAACTTCGAAGAGCGCTTTCCATCCTATGTCAGCCTCATCAGCATGTGTTACGCGCGTAATAACTAGCACGCCTAGAGTGCAATACTTGTCTGCCTGAAGAACCTCAACGCTTGATAATGGAATTCGATGATCTCTGCATAGAAGAGGCCAAAATAATTGGCCATCTGGTTGCTACCCTGAAAGATATCCGCTATCTGTTGAAACTGCGGAAGGGAAGATCCAATTTCATGGAAAACGTCTAGCAGTTTGTCATAGCCATGAAAGTAGTTACTCGATAGCTTTTTTGGCGTAAGCAAAACGAAGCATTAAACGAAACATCATTTGGGTAAGATGCCGAACCTGCAATAAGAGCTTGATTGGACCCTGAAATGTTACTAAGTCAGTATAAGCTATCGGCGTTAACAGAGTAGCGCAGAATACCCAAATGAGAGCAAGTATCGCAGGGTTGGACGAAACGAACACCTCGATGACCTTTTCATAACGTTGCAAACCGTCGAGGTAAGGCTGGATTTTACTCATATTCCCCAACATACCCCGCTTGCCTTGCTTTTCTTGAACCTCTTGTGTGACCCTCCAGACATCGTCAATGGTGTCTGTCTCTGCGAGTTTGTCCCTTTCCTTAGGTGTCAGCTTTTCCCACACCCGAACTCGGGCCTGGTCGAAAGTGTCAATCCCAACGGGTGAAGTCATTGTAATGGATATAATTCCGCAGCGAGGTTGCCTTGATTGCTCGTAGATACTCATTCTTCAGAGTTGGTAGCTTCGTTTTATGTTTTCGCTGCTGTACGTACCAAGCTCTGTTACAACCAGACCACATGTATAAGCACAGCCAACGTGTTCTTTTTTCCATTTTTGCGAGAACTCCAACCTTGCACCCTTGTGAGGCGCACGACGAGATGTGGTGGGGCTGTGAGACGTGGGTTGGGATATCATTCCTAGGCTAAATTGGCCCCAGCACTGAACAAACGTTCAGCATACCCGGCTCGCAGGGGTGCGACGTTTGCCATGCCCTGTCTACCCACGCCAGACAGCAAACTTAGAGAAAGCGGAATAGAGAGTGAAAAAGAGAGTAAGTTGAGAGATCTGAGCGCATCTTGGTAAAAAGGAGTACATACCACGGGTTTTTTTGTGCTATATCAGCATCGACATTCACTCACCCACTCATCATGATCGAAACCGGCAAAAAAATTTCGTCCTCTGATCTGAAGGCCACTGTGGAAGACTGGTCGGTTGCAGAGAGATTTAAATTCCGAGTATCCCGCCGAGACCGAACCCTAATTGATTACCGTTGCAGCGAAAAATAATCCGGCTGCACCTGGAGAGTATACGCATCACCAAAAACTGTCGATGCTGAGTGCCCCCTGGAGTTGCACAGACACCGCTCCATTCCGCTTTCTCTAAGTTTTGCTGTGTGGCGTGGGTAGACAGGGCACGGCAAACGTCGCACCCCTGCGAGCCGGGTATGCTGAACGTTTGTTCCCCAGCACTGCCTTGCTACCATAGCTGCATTTTCAACCCATGTATTAGAGTATGATCTGCAATGTGTATGCGGGCTGCGCCATGTTGGTAGTTTACAACACGTGTTCCGCACATGCATGCAGAACCCATGCCCCAGTACTTCGCCAAGCTTAAGGCGTTTTCCGTACGACATTCTTCTACACACTATCTTCACGGTTCCAGCGTTTCCCTCCGAATTGTAACATCAAGGCTTTTGCGTTGCGTGTTTCCTAGCCTGTTAGCACCATGGAAACCTATTCTCAAAAGAGGCGTTTGGAAGCCGGCGAATCGAGCAGTTGCTCAAGCAGAGATGAGTCATCAATCGACAAGCGACCGCGCCTAGAGACCGACACAATAGTAATGGACATAGATTCCCCGCTTCCAATAATCGAACTCCGCAACTATAGTACTGATTCAGGATTGCATCACAACCTGTCACATGGCCCTTCGGACTCTCTTAGTGCGAGAGACCGCACCATTAGCCCTTCCTTGTCTTTACTTGATATTGCGTCCACTGCTTCATCTCAGGACCAGAGGTCTATTGAGACTGCATCCAATAACGATATAGATGACGGTCATAGTTCCTCCCGAAGCCTATTCAGGGCTAGCCCCTGGCCAGAAGGAAAGCATTCATCGTTCACGCACGGTAAGTATTTACGTAATTACTTACTTTTTCCATCTTTGTTTGACAGATGAAATGTACAATAGAAAACTGCTTGCTAGCGGGCCCACTCTCTGGCGATCAACAAACTCCCGCTCTGGCGAGAGGACGGTATGATGCTTGTTTCGGCATGGTAGGTTACATGATTGAAATTATGTTCGAAGCAATAATTGACGTACGTTTAGCTCTCTGCAAAGATAATCGACCGGCAAACTGTAACATGCAAAAACTCCATCATACCTATCCAATTCTTCTTTGGAAAGGGCATTGTACGCCTAAAAATGTCTGATGGAAAATATATGGGTTTGATGGAGCCACGTATCAGCAAAGAGCTTGGCCTCCTAGGCCAGGAATATCCAGTCCACTTTACTGCATTCACTGCCAACAGCCAGCGAGTCAACCGCTCAAAGTTACCCGATCACATAGAAGACAAGCTTGTCTACATCGTTGTGTATGGCAGTCTCGGCAGTCGGGAGGCTGTTGGACGGTATCTCTCGGATAAACGACTATATTTGCAACATCCTCTTACCTATGATGCCTCCGTTATCTACGACAATCCACACTATTTCCTTCCGCCAGGTTATACGCTAGAATTACCTAACCTCTTGGACTTGAACCTTGGAGACGGGCAAGCAAAGTCTAGGTCGGGAATCCTGGACGAAGCCTTAGAAATATTTGAGGGCGTTATTGTCCCTGAAGATTACCAAGATGTAGAAATAGAGTTCATATCAGGGCTAAAAACTACGCTGAAGGAGTGAGTGACCATTCATACAAACTATGTTACTGTGCCGTCTAATTTCTACCATGCAGGCATCAGAAAATCGCGTTAGCATTTATGGTGGAAAAAGAAAAAGGACACTTGGAGAGAAACCGTTTCGGATGTTTGTGGGAAGTCATCCGTCCGGAAATTGGCCAGAGCAGGTGTTTCCCCATTCTATCTACCTCTTGGTCCACATCTAATCAATGCCTTGGTTGTATCTAGCTCCATCCGATATCGCAATATCGTTACCGACAGCATCCAAGCGGATATGCCGTCCTTATCGCTTGGTGGCTTGTTGGCAGATTCTATGGGACTAGGGAAAACCCTAGTTGCTCTAGCTCTGATAGCAGCTGATTTAGCTACTGCTCGCGCCTCGCACATACAGCTTTCACCGACTCTGATAATAACTCCAACTTCGAGTAAGGTTACACTAGTAGATAGGCTTTGGATAGAACTGACATCCTACAGCCCTGATTGGTTGGAAAGATCAAATAGATCGGTATGTACACTCCGTTGGGCGCGCAATGCCAGCCAACCTAACCAGACTTTTCAGTCATTTTGAGAATGGGACCTTCCGACTCCACGTCTACCATGGAGATCAGCGCGATCGCGATGTTGGACGCATATCTTCATACGACATCATTTTAACCACTTACGACACTCTCGTGGCAGACCTTGCCAACAAAAAGACGGGGTGCTTGTGCAAAGTAGCTTGGAGGCGAGTGATGCTGGATGAAGGTGCGTGTTGGGTTATTGTTAACGTTGGGTTACTAATGGATGTACTGACGAGTCATTTAATCTAGCCCATTCTATCAAGGATAAGACAACTAAGCGGTTTAAAGCTACCTGCGCTCTCGAGAGCAGATACCGCTGGTGCCTTACTGGGACCCCAATCCAAAACCGTATCGATGACTTTGCCGCTCTTCTCAGCTTTCTTCGGGTGCACCCATTTGATCGCAGCTTCAAGAAGCCGATTATTGACCCCCTTAAGAATCCTAATCCTACGAGCGTGCGCAAGCTTCGGCTCCTTGTCAATTCAGTATCACTTCGAAGGACAAAGGCGTCTCTCGGGTCAGCAATTCAACTGCCTATGCGAAAAGATATCATTGAAAATATCGAATTCTCCAATGATGAGCGAGCGCTATACGATTTTGCAAAACAGCAAGCGAATTCACTGTTGAAAGAGACATCGAGGGAAACTAGCACCTTGAGTGAGTACCAAAGCATTCTGCAAGCTATACTTCGACTTCGACAGATATGTAATCATAACACCGATCTCTGGCCTGCAAAATTGAGGGCTCGGTTTCAAGAAAGGTACCAGCTCTCACAGGGACTTGGACAAGCTTTCTTCGATACTTTGGATAGTTGTGAGGCCTGTGGGGAAGATGTCAACGAGAATCCACCGCCGGATGTCGCTACATTATGCCCACATATCCTCTGTGGAAAGTGTACAACTGGAGTTAGGACGGCCACGGCTCGGAGTTCGAAAACGTCCCGGAATATCAAGAGCCAAGCTTGTCCTCTATGCTTTGCATGCGACTTTGATTCTGCGGAACAAGATGTCCGCACTACCAAGGCCCGTGGACAGCAGAAACCAAGGCCGATTAATTGGCAACCGTCTTCCAAAGTGGGAGTCTTGATCAAGAATCTTCAAAACGATCAGTCTGGTGAGGATGGACCGCAGAAAAGGTATGCACAACGGCCGCTGAAGTTACCTAGGCGAGATGAAGGTGATGCTTACTGAGCCGGCCTAAAGCGTTGTCTTCTCATGCTGGACCTCGATGCTGGACCTCGTCGAAATCGCTCTCGAACATACAGGCATTGGATTCGAACGACTCGATGGAAGCATGACTCTTAAACAACGAAGCTCAGCTCTTCAAAGATTTTCGGGCGAAATCAGCTGTCGAGTTCTTCTTGCCTCCGTCCAGTGTGCCGGTGTTGGGTAGAGTGGACATTGCCTTCTGCTCACTGAAAGATGCTAACTTTATGCTGTAACAGGCTAGATCTTACGGTTGCCTCTCGTGTCCACCTTCTGGAACCTCAATGGAATCCCTCGACTGAAGAGCAAGCTTTGGACCGTGTACATCGAATGGGCCAGACCCGTCTAGTCAAAACGTACCGATATATCGTGAAGAACTCCATTGATGAAGTGAGTACCACGTTCGACGACTATCGATATACCTTAAGTTGCCGAAACTAACATTTGCTTCAGTATGTGACTGCCTTACAAGTCAAAAAACTACAACTCGTGAAACTGTCATTCGGCGGCGAGTCTTCGTCGCACCAGGGTCTTGAGGTTTGATGACTTGTTGTACTATCCCTACCGTGCTAAAACTGACATCTGCTAGGACTTGAAATCACTTCTCCGATGATTCACGATCAGCTTGGCCTGCCGAATGTCAGCAGCACGGAGCTGTATCGATCGGCAGAGGAACTTTTGTGAGTTACACATCTGTTACTCTTATTTATCAGTCTGTAGCCAGAGAGGATAAATTAATGGCGCTAGTAGTCAAGTACTTGCAGGGATCAGTTCAAGTGTCGGTAGTGTGCAACCTTAAATAGACGACCACATTCAGTGATATATTTACCTCTAGCTAGCGATAGTTAAACTACACACATCTACCCGATATCACTCGCACCTATATAGCTATATAAGCAACCATCTCTACCATAAAACTCCAAACAGTGCCCAACGTTTTCAGTTCTAAGACTGAAAAGTGTACCAAGCAAAAACACTATAGCCCGCCAACAAAATGTATCACCTTTATCAGCATTTGTCTTCTCTGCATTTCATTGTGTGCCCACACTATCTTCGGTCTAGTGGTATGCGAGTGATTGGTAGTTCTATGTAAAAATACAAAAATATACCTAGCCGGAGTCCATGCCCTCCATTTACACACTAATATAGCGTTCGTCGATGTACAATTAAGTACCCAGACGTACGTCAACATACGTCCATTGAGCTATGTAACTCGCATGTCGTCCACAGAAAACATCTAGATCACATAATGCTCTTACCCCATAATATTAACATATCTTGTCCATTTTGGCGTTCTGTAGTCCAAGTGTTTGAAATTATTTCCTTTAAACCCAACGGAAAGTCTGTCTGGAATGGGCTCCGGTAGCATGTACGTATACGTAGTGCACTATCGGAAAGGTAAGCCTGTGCGTCCGGTACGTGCATGATGCAGCTCAGCCAGTCATTTCAAGCCCTGAACCAGAGTGCATGAAGCTCAAATTAAGCGCATGACCTTCTACTTGCAGGTTTTGTGAAAGAAGGCTGGCTACATACGCTGGTGCCTATGGGGCACAGAACATAATTGGTGAGGCGATGAATGTAGCCTGCTTTTTTCGACCGAACCGCGTCAGGATTCTCGCCTATGGTTGGTGTAGTATTGCTTATTTTGTTACAATCATGGTGCATTGGAATTCGCTCACATCGTCATCACACAGATATGTACTTACTATAGAAATACAAATACATATTATCACAGTTGCGATGTTTTGGGGCACTGGGATTAGAGCCCAAGCTTGTACAAATGGCCTACACTCTCTAAATCTGGCCATGGAAGAAGGATTCGATCGTTGGCAACTTGTTCAAACTAGTATATATAAGCATATGGCCACACAACAACAATCAATCGGTGCTGCGCGTTCTTGTCTCACATTATAAACCTGGATTGGCCGGTCGGAACCGAAAAAGCAGGTCAGATTCCCCGCCCTGCAGGGGTTATAGATAGTCTATCGGAGCTTCGTATCTCTAATCGAACTCATTACTTATGTTGCTAGCTAGTACAGCTAGCTAGTACAGTACTAGCAAGCAGCCTGTATCTGACGTTCTGCAACTTCTGTTCGCCTTGACGTTCAAAGCCAGATCGATAAAAATATAAAGCAGGGAACGGATAAATAAAAGCAACACATTCCGTTACCTATGTAACCTATGCGTGATAGAGCAATAACGTTATGTACGGTATACCATGCGGACGTCGACGCTGGTGCCTAATTGTATAAAGACAAACAAATCCCAGTCACACAGTCAGTTCCAATCAAAGTTTCCTTATGAATCCTCCCCTAAGACGATCAAATCGACTCAAAAGACCTTTGAGCCCCGATTCTTTAGCTTCCAACACAGCCAGCGACAAAACGATGAAAGACAACCCTTTCCTTCGTGGTGCCACTCTTCGATTGTTTGTCAGTTTGGAAAGTTACAACGGCCCAAAATTCTTAGTTTCAATTCCTGCCTCATCGACTGTTGCAGACCTTCATGCCGAAGCCGTTAAACGGGCAGCGCAACTGAATGTGCATTGCACAACCGGGGATACCGTCCTGAGATTAACCGGTCACGATGCAATATTATTCGGAGAGTACTTACTTATAGAAATATTGGATATGACTGTTGATGGAACTTTTCTGCTTGTTCCGTTTGCTCCACCGGATATTCCATCCGTAAGTCCATATACTACTATCAATCAATAGTTATTGTGACGCGAGCCTGCTAATAGTGTTGAAATAGTCCGTTACTTTAGGCACGGCTTCATCGCTTTCCACATCCACGACCTCGACTATTCTATCATCCTCCGTATCGTTTGCATCCGAGACTACGAAAACTTACAACATATACGTACGCTGGGTCACTCCACAACGGGCCTTTGCAAGCTCGCGCCTATCTCGTATTGATGTGGACACAGTCCCTATCCGATCGGATACCTCTCTATCAAGCTTTAAAAGGTTTGCCTTTGATCGACTGTATGCTGGCCAGAGTACGGGCACGGACTTAACTGTCGAACTCTTCCTGTTGAGCAGCTATCTTTCGTGCAACGACGCAGTCAGCCTTTCAGATCTTAAGCTAAAAGGAAGCCGAAAGCATCCACTACACGTATTTGTGGTTCCCATCAGAAATCGAACTTGCGCAAAAGTTCATGATGCATGGGGATTTGAGACCTCCGATCGGGGAGTTGCGACCTTTGTTACCTCTTTGAAAGTTCTTCTCAACGAGATCGGGAGGAAACGCAGCGGGCTGGAAAAGGTCTTGGAGATACTATGGAGCGTCACTCAATTCCCTCCAGCTGTGATTGCGTTTAGGGAGCTATGCATCTTTGGTGTCAGCCGCGCAAAGCCATTGCCGCTCACCGTCGTTGCAACTTGTTTTCGGGAGCTTTCGATACAAATGGTTCCACGATGGATTTGTCAAGATCACAACAGAGTACTGGAAGCCTCGCGGCAAGTGTTTGCTTGGCTTAACTCTTTAGCATTGGACCCTTCCAGCCAAGGTCGACCCATGGTCCACGAGGTTGTGTTAACGGAACTCAATAATGGTCGATGCAATGTCACAGAGCGGGATGACGATAGCGAATTCGACAAATGCGTCGAGATACTGGATCTCACCATCGCCACCACCTCCGCATTGACTACCAAAAAAGTCCACGTCCATATGAGTGGATCTCTTAGCACTCAGCTTCAGCCGGATTATCTGGCTTTGGCACTGACTGGGGCCTACAACCAGCTCGGCAACTACGTATTTGCGCTTCCTCAAGACATGGGATACTTCTACCACCACAAGAGGTTATCCGCCCTCCATCCTAGCGACTTTGACAACTTACTCGAAATAACCAATACCGTTGACGCATTTAAAATGATAAGTCCCATGCAACTGGCGACATGTCCGAGCTCGGCCCTTCCGGTCATTACCCACTGCAGCAAAGGTTACGTGTCTTTGTATGAGAAAGAAGACAGAGAATGTGCTGAACGATACTTCTACACTTCGAACGAGATCGTAGGCAGAGAGGATATGCCTTCAACAAACCCCTACCAATACCTACTCCAAAAAATTCAACCAATAATCAATCAGCGCAAAGAGGACGGGACATGGGAGGTCGATGCATGGACTCAGCACGATCTAACAGTCGACCCGACGAAACCCGAAGAAGCCATAGTCATCTGTGCAGATATCAGTAGCAGCATGGCTTCTGACATGGGGCCCGGATGGAATCTCCAGGGTTCTGATGCGACAACCGCCGCTAATGATCGACTCAGCCGTCTCATGGAGGTGAAGGAAGTATTCAAGAATGTTGTTGCTAGGATCTCAGCATATACCCTTCCAACTCATTTAGGCCTGGTGACGTTTTCTGGTGGAAGTAACGTGCGTACCGTGCAGACCTTGAGTCCAGTGGTGAATGAATTTCGAGATAAACTGAAGGAGGTGGAGCCTACCGGGTGCACCGCTATGTGGGATGCCGTTATCAAGGGCAAGGAAATGTTATCCTCCTTGAAAGCGACTAGTCCGGACACAAAACTTCGCATTATCTTACTTACAGATGGGGAAGACAACGATTCACGATTTCGTCCTGGAGAAGTATGCCACCAACTCTATAATGAGTGCGTTGTATTGGATGCTGTTGTCATTGGGAGCAACCAAACTACCGATCTTTTCAAAATCGCAAAGCACACGGGTGGTTATGCGTTTAGTCCCCAGTCGCGAAACGCTTTGTTTCAGATTTTCCTTCTCGAAACGTTTCTCGATATACGAGTCCGTCCCGAAATTGTGAGAGTTCCTATCGGCGAATATGATCTTTCGTCCCCCAAGGAACCGGATATGAAGGATATCTTCGACTTCCCACCTATGCGACCCCATCCAAATCAGAACGATCAATTCTTTTCCGTCCGAGACGCCAATAGATTTTTAGCCTCTAGCCGCCCGAACGCTTTTACGAATACTACTCCAAGCTCCAGAGCGTCATCAGTTGCTACGGCGTCTGAGATTGCATTTTCAAGGTTGGGCTCCATTAGTGACACGGATACCATGATGAGTGGCATGACCGGCCGTACACTCACACCTACATCGGGATCAACTCGGAGTGGGAGTCTTGGCGAGGTGAGAGCTGCCATTGACAACCATCACGATTATATGGACATCTATGTTAGTGAGAGCAATATGAGCTTTTGGAAAGTTGTGATGCAAGGACCTCCGGGGTCTCCATACGCTAGTGGTACCTTCGTCCTCTATGTCGAGCATGGAGCCGACTTGCCTCGGAAACCACCGTCGGTGAGATTCATCACTCCAATTCTGCACCCAAACGTCACAAAGGTATGTGCTGTCCACAATTTTCTTCTAATTTTTAGGATCTGACTGTGATCGATGAATAGCACGGCCGTATTTGTCACCCAATCTTTGGCCGGGAGTGGAACTTCGGAATACGGACACATACACTGTTGCAGCACGTATGGGGGATGTTGATGACGTTAGAGGTACTGCCACCGATTTTATTACCAAGTTTTCACATCTAATAACGAGGGTCTGTAGGCAAGAGACGCTATCGATCCGCTCTTCACCTTAACATTCTGGACTGATCCGGAAGCGGGCGCCCGGGAAGTGAAAAAATACGTGAGATAGCTCTTTTCCACTTTGTTAAACGGTCAGGGTCTAAGAAGTCTGTTTAGATACAAAAATTTGCTTCTCGTTCACGCCGGCAGCTTCGTGCTGAAATCCTTGGAGTCGCTTGACAACCGAACAACTCGAAACTCGACATCGCTTCCTACTTTTCATCGGTGCCAAATAGTCGGGATGTTTTGGGGGCTTCAAAGGAGGGTTTCGAGGTTTCTGGTTGCTGCAGTCTGAAACGTGTACCATCGAGGTTTTTATTACGTGGGTGTAGGGGTGTAGAACTGAATTCATACTTTGATCACACACGTCCATAAAAGAGATTCAGAGAGAACCGCATAAACCGCGTGGAAAACTAGGCTAGCACCTCCACAAGCCGGCTTGGGCTATCCCGAATAATACTCAGCTCGAGCTGCCATAAGAACTCTAAACTTCAGAGGAGGATCGAGATTAGATGGATCGACGCGATGAGATCCATTAGGTAGTGTGGGGCTACAAGAGAGCTTGGCGTACTTAAAGTATTCTACCTACTTAAGTACATACTTGAGTACCTAGGTACGTAGGCACATGCATGACATCGAGAAGTGTGCTGAGAACAAATGTATCCATAAGATAGCAAGTGAGGTGGTGAAATCTTGGCGAGTGTCAGCTGGCCACTTTGTGCTCTTCCGATAGGTACACGCACCTCGCCAGTGAGCGTACGAGGAAGCCATATGCTGCCTCTCCTGCATATTGGTGTCGTGTCGGAGGGCATTGTTGTTACTTCCGACGTGTTCGAGGTGGGATGCGGCGGCGACTCGAAATTCAATGCCGAACACAAATGGTCACTCTTGAACGGAAGTTTTCGGCCCGTGAGCTCATTCGAGCAAACTTGTCATCGGCATTTAGGTAGCACAAGCTCTTCAATTTAATTACTCGATAACTTTTCAAGCACTCGAAGATGCCATTCTTATGATGTCTACCTCGTAATCGCGGTTCGTCTCGCTATATACATAGTGTCAATCACGGCTAAGATGAAGGGCCCATAAGTACCTACAATTATACATATGGCAAACGATAACTATACAGTGGTCTCAACATAGCGTTCATTCCGCGATGTTCTGACGAAATCCCATCTATTCACACCACAAAACTGCTTCAGGTATGCTCTCCGCTGTCTCACACTAACCAATGAACAGACGTCAATAACGGCATAATCCTGTTACACTCTGACTCGATGGTGGTCGGACACCTAACCCTCCGCTGGTAACAAAGTGGAATGATCCCAGACTCAGAGTCAATTGATTCTTTAGCCTGACAAAATGCCCCGGCCACTGTGATGTCGGAATTCCAAGGGCGGCGAGTTGGTGAATTAGCATCATAGCCAACCTTTCAAAAAACTTCATGCTTCGAGGGATCACTGGCTAACCCCAGGGTTAGGAGTTGACGTGTCCGGTCTACTTTGAATCCATTCAGTACAGTACACCTGGGGCTGAAGAAAACCGAAAGCATCGCTCCTAGGCCTCCATCAACTTGCTTCCATCCAAGAAGTGACTGCGATGAAGTGTTTACCAGCTTTCGCCGCCATCGGCATAACCTCAGTGCTAGCACAGACCTTCACACTCCCAAGTTGCGCCGTAAGTTCTCGGGATCCTCCTTCTGCTGCGAAAGCGGGTGTGTGCTAACAGGCGTATCACGGAAGTCGTCTTGCTATTTACCAACGCCGTGCACAACTGGCGATGTAAAATGTATGTGCCGTGCACTAGATGTCGCAAGGGACGTCTGGCGTTGCATGCTCAAAGTCTGCGATGCCTCCGAACAACAATGTATTTATAATTCCCTCGCATTTTCTAAGATAAAACTGGCTAGGCTGCTAATCAGGACCCTGCGCTACAAGCAACCCTGAGCAGATATATCGCTACCTGCAAGGATGGCGGTGTCGAGCTCTCTACTGAAGACATCGCCTCAATCACCGGCTCTCCTTCACCTACTACTACTGTCCGTCCAACCACAAAGAGTACTACAAACGCTACATCACCCACCACTACGGATTCAGGGTCGGGCGGATTAAGTAAAGGACAAGTTGGAGGGCTAGTGGTTGCGTGTTTAGCAATAGTGGTGGCAATAGTTATCGCAGTGTGGCAATTCTGGTGTACGAAAAGACAGCTGAAGGAAAATACACCAAAGGAAAACGGACAGGAATTGCAGGGAAGGAGAGGAGCATGGGAAGGGCAGCAGTCTAGTGATATCTTACCATTCCCCAATAGGCCGGCTCCCTTAAATATGAATAACGGCCGAATGACGATTAATAACGATAACTCAACGAATATACACTATGCAAGACCAGAACAGATTTTGGGGGTGAACTCCCGCAATACGGTTCCATGGTATGTGTAAGTAGGGAATGCTGGATTCTGCTCATGGAGGTTGGGGGGGTGGCTGTATGATGCGGGAGGTACTTGGACTTGAGGCCGGAGATGGAGAATACTGGATAGTTGGATTTTATAAAGTGGGAATTGATATCATTTTTGATTTTCGCGTAGGTAGCTCAGTTTAGTGTCGTGAATAATTGAGAGTCTAGTTATTACTTTATATAACCTACACTTATCAAAAATAGCATCGAAAAACCACGCCTTTTTGGGAAAGTTGAGTTATGCGGACAGCTCTTACGACGAGGGAAGGGAACGAGGTAATTGAGGATGAAATGCTGTCCGTTTCCATTACCGTGACCACACCGCATACAAACCTTCTGATGATCAAGAATTATAAAAAACCACGAGAGCATCAATAGCCCGCTTGCGCACTAATGCGACTAGCTTCATTCAACATTTTAGAACCTAACGATACATTGCTATCCAAAAAATTTGCTTTCTATAATAGATAGCCACTAAAAGAAACTTCGAGAAACTGTCTGAAATTTAAACATTTACATTCTTCTGGTATGACCACATATCACCCCTGTGTGAGCAGGAAGTATTTGTTGTGCTGCAATTATTGACAAGGATAATCAGTAGTCATCTCAGAGTTAATTACTCCAGTCATTGAAACGGTGATGGGTGCTTTTAATTTGATTGTCATTTACTCCACTAACATTACCCTCGCCCAACGGAGATGAGAAGATATAGAATAAACCGCATCACAATTCTGCCTGATATAGCAAGGTAAATATTTTCCTTCTTTGGCAGAGCTATCCTGCACGACGTTCACAAATTTGGAAATAATTACATCCAGCCCCTCATGATCCGGAGCTATCTTTCAAACTACGTAGTGAGCTAGCCAGGGTATTAACCCTGAGTTTTGAGACAAGATATTCCAAAAATTCCTTCGATCTCCCGAATACGAGTGATTATATAGATAATGTGAGATGGTCCGAATGGTAGTTAGACTATTACGAGTGGGATTTGAGCAGGACACTGATGCTGGTCGGCCCGCTTAAGCTTGAGGTTGAAGTTTCGAACTTAATTGCAGATTGAAGCGTGAAAACTAAAGTGGAGGATGCACACTGCTTTGTATGGGAATATTAGTGGCAGTAGAGCAGAGGTATCCACTACACGCTCACATTGAGGGGTTTGCTGTAGTAAACTAGCTGCAAAGAGCATCAAACGGTCAGACGTCAGACGTCGAGCGCGATGGCAAAGATCCACTAGTCAATCGGTTGATCGGTGGTTTGGCTGCTAAAACTACTACGGCAATAAATTTCCTTAATCCGAGCGCGTAGGGGATACTTGTAGTTAGAAAATCGGCCGCCCCTCGTCTTTAGCTTTTGCTAAACTCCGAGGTACCCCGGCGATTGAGCTCAGATGGCCATCGAGACGAGTCTGGATTCCTTCGTCTCGTTTCTATATTGAACTACTTGCTTGGAGCTTGAAGGATAGACTCAGATGCGAGAGATAATAAGCTCAATCCTAGCGCGCTAACCAACCGCGTATATATCATACTTTTAAACCATCTTCATACAGCTACGGTCATAGAATCATGAGAACAAGGCTCTCCGTCTGCTCAGCCATATTTAAGCATGATATCGTTGGGTAAGTATTGCAGTGGGTGACCATGCGGGAAACCCCGGTACTGTAGTTTTATTTTGTTTTCCGTTATTGTCTGCTATTCGGGTCTGACCCCCAAGTAGTTTCTACTTACCCCACAGAGGACCGGGATTGCTTGCTCGATTCCGAGATCTATCCCATTTGAGTCGTATTCTTTATGTTTGATAGATTGAAAGTATGTAACTACATAGACGAATATACGGTAGCAGCCCAAGATTGCAATGGCTGAGTGGCGTGAGCTTTACTGGAAGGGCTGAGCAATTTTCTCAATACATACTTTATAAATCTTAACCATCCACAATCAGAGTTCATTTAATTCCGTCCATTTTGTTTCTCCATCATTTGAAAGTGCCACTCCCAAGTGCGAGTGATTTCTTCATGACTGAGTGTAATATCTGGAGTTGTTAAATCTGAACTTCTTCTGTTTCCGGGTGGCTCCGGCAACGATTATTATTCTACCTCGGAACACTAGGCAGCATGAGTCCAGATGGAGATGTCTGACGACAGGGCGGATAGCCTAATGAAATTCCGCGGATCCGCTCCACTCACGCAGTCTTCAAATGCTGAATTAGGTCTAATTATAAGTCGAGACCCCACGCCAAATCCGCCGTCACAACCCGTATCCGCTGTTTCCAATCCTGTACTTAAATTTAACCATCGATGCATCTCTGGTCTCCTTTTACCCTCAACGGTTCGAAAGCTGCGAACAAACACTCTCCCACGACTCCCAGATCTATTTTTTGCGCGCCACATCGTAAGTTAGATTAGGTACATATTATATTCTAGCCCAGTACAAAATAGTCCTCAAATTATTTGAGCTAGCTCAGTTTACTCTTTGATTACATAACTTCTCGGCCGGTGAAGCCGAGTAAGGAGTTCCCGAACCGAAAATCAAGCAGTTATATATATCAATACGCATGTAATGTCGAAGAAAAGAATTGCGCCGGATCCTATAGAAGCTTCGATCCATGCAAGGAACAATTCGTTTCCGAGTAATATTTCGACACATTGCTGGCGACAGCCGAGATGGATGATCGCAACAAACGGAGTTTCATATGTATGGTAAGTATGACGTCAGACCCAAAACCACCCCTGGTTTCTAGATCTGTCGTTGTGAATTTTGTAGAGTCTGTTCCGTGGGGCCTTCTAGTTCACAGTAGGTCACTCCCCACTATTCCTCCGTTCCTCTATGTTCTCCAGTTAATTTCTGTTACTATATGCAGTACTCTATGGCTCCACCCAGACATGTAGAGGATATATATAGATACATCGGTGCTGAATTAAGATTTACTCATGCCGAAGGGTCTGTCCTGCCAAATCCTTCTAGGCCCGGGAAACCGGGAGTGGCTGGCCGTTAGTCTCCGATCTGTAGCTAAGCAAGGATTGAAACGGAGCCGGGGTAGTTTTCCCGCGCAATTCCGCCGTTCTAAAAATACCTTCGGCCACCGCCGCTGCCGCGGGATGGAATTTACGCTGTACAGTGCAGTTAAGCCCGGCGTCTTCAGTAGTGCGCGCAGAAGACTGCAGTCGACTTCAGACCGTCCCGTTTGGCAAAAACGGAGCAGCTTTGGTCCGTTTAAGCCCAAGAAACTTACAAGAGCAGTGCAGATTTGGAAATATAGTGGTGTTTATTTACGCAGAAATAGCCCCCACCGTTTTTCGCAGGTTATGTATGGGGTTCGATGTAGAACTGGTGCTGTTGGGATCGGGTATACACCTGACCCATATTAAGGATGAATCGATGATCATGAGATAGTCTACTTACTCGTGGTACGAGAAAAGAAGTGGGACATCCCATTTCTGACTAGCTACCACCATAACAAGGAATTATTAAGAACACCACATACGCTATTGTAAATACATCGAAATGTTTACCAGAAACAGTAGATTCACTATGCACTGGCATCAGTGTTAGCCTCTATCTCCTGGTCAACACCTTGTTCTCGCTGCACAAGTCAATAGCCGATTTAGATGTCCCATTTCTCGTACTCTGAGTACTTTACTATGTAGAAACTGAGGCTAAGCTTATGGACCAACCAGCTGGCAGCTGGTATGCCCGTGCCGTTAGTGGGGCTCTGACATATAACTGCTTCCGCTGGCAGCCGGACCCTCGTTGCGATGGCAACCCAGGGATGTATTGATAGAGCTCTCAATGGTTCTTCGGGAATACAATCCAAGCTACGAGTTGTGTGAGGATACAAAACTGCCGCCTCAATTTTTCATTGCACCCTGCACTATGGAGAGAAAGGATCGGAATTCCCCAACACTGTACAGTATGTGCTTTATTCGGCTGCCGAAGTTGCCTTGCTTGAAGTGACATTCCGTAGCTGAAATCTTTCTCAGTCACGCGTCCAGACCCTTGTCTACCAGATCTTATATGTATTTTTGTAGCTGTGCTAGAGTACTCTACGTGTTTGGTACTAAGGTACATAAGTTCATCGTCGGAAGCCGGCATGCAAGGTAGTACAACGGTGAACTGCCCGTACCATAGTTCGGTATCTAAACCCCATTACAGCGACGTATGACGTCTGTTCTCTACATGTAGCAGTAGCTCTCAAGATGCGGAATTGCATTCCTCTTTCGTTATACACAAATCCATATAAATTCCGCTCCCATCCACCTTCAATTCTCCTCCCCACCATCCACTCACATTCGCTTTCCACTACCAACCACAACCACACACTCGCTTCTTTACAAACCCAAACTCGCCAAAATGCAGTTCACCACCCTCCTCGTTGCTCTCTCCTCCGCCCTCCTCGCCTCCGCCGGCGCCCCAGTCCAAGTCGCTTACGACACAAACTACGATACCTCCACGCTTTCCCTCGCCTCAACCTCCTGCTCCGATGGCTCAAATGGTCTCATGACGGCCGGCTACACCACCCTCGGCTCGCTTCCGAATTTCCCAATGGTTGGCGCATCGGCGGAGGTACCAGGATGGAACTCTCCACAGTGTGGAAAGTGTTTTAAGATCAACTATAAGGGGAATAATATTTATGTTACCGCGGTGGACCATGCGGGGACCGGGTTTGTGCTTAGTAAGGCGGCAATGGATGCCCTGACGGGTGGGCAGGCCACCGCGATTGGGAGGATTACAACTGGCGCGGCGTATGTGCAGGTTGCGCAGAGTTTCTGTAAGATGTGAGGGTTGAAGGGGAAGATAATAGGGTTGTTGATTTGGGAGGTGGGGACATAATGGGATTATAGATTTGGATGGGGGGATGGCGGGTGAGCGTATAGATGTAGCATAGATATAATATCGATTTAATGTCTCTTATAGTTTATTTAGTATGACATTGGATTCGATTTCTTCTACCACAGCCTGTGACTTTGCACTCGTACATGTGTAAACCCGACCCCAACAACTCCCATCCGACCTAGCTCTGTTTCTGCACCCAGCAATCACCCAGCACTCGCAGAATTCCGCACCAATCCGAGGAAGTACGGGAAATGGGATCGAAATCGGAAACCGTTGTAATCCTTGCACATAAATTCGGAATCAAAGCCAGGATTTTCGCGCAACAGGGGTTTATGTAGAAGGATTAGCAGGACCCTTCGGTTGCGGATAAATCATAATTCGACACCCATGTATCTATATTTATCGCTGTCCGGGTGGGGCCGTCCGATGTGAGTACATAATGGTAAAGGGCAGGATTTGCGTACGGGGACATGCAAATTAACTCAAGAGCGTGGCAAGTTGTGTTGAAATACTGATTGCTAGAAGCCTTGTTATTCATATAAGCATATGGAATGTGTCTTTTTCGATTCTTATTGGTCAGAATTCTGTGGCTGAGTGGCTGAGTGGCTGATAGTGGCAAGTATAAACCACAAGAACTCAAATTAAAACCAACCCACC
>Ga0307514_10001595_pt1 | contig 26736 bp, 39 predicted proteins | sample 16_EM_MG_FD_203088 | JGI IMG/M metagenome (GOLD analysis project Ga0307514, IMG submission 203088) | Populus trichocarpa ectomycorrhiza microbial communities from riparian zone in the Pacific Northwest, United States - 16_EM | ecosystem: Host-associated > Plants > Roots > Unclassified | place... | reverse complement strand
CTTACTTCTGCATGATATTGAATTAGAGCCTCTTCCCCACTTTCCTCTTCTCGGATTTCGTGTGCGTCGAGATTGACGTATAAACCGGCTAGCGTTCGACGTGTTTCGAAGGCCACTTTGCTTCCTGCATGCACCTGAGGAGCTTCGTTTTGGCCGTCGCGATTTCAGTCCATGTCGGTCGGTGGTCCGGGACTGCCTTGCTCGATGACTTGTAAGCAGCATTAATTGACCTTAGGGCCATCATATCGTTCCTTAGGGCCATCGTATCGTTGGTCTTAGAGATGGTGAACCCGTCGTCCGCCACGGAGCGCTCGTGTGCGGCTGTGTCTCTACATGCTTCAATTTTGAAATAGTAGTGTTCGACGTACTCGAACTCTGTCAATTTCTTCAGAGCGTATTTCGACGGGCGGCTGTGGTTCGGACGACGCTGTTCTCTTCAAAGTCTTTCAGCTTAATCTTTCGTTTTGAGGTATATTTGTCAAGTCCTCTACGCTGTTCTGAGGGTCTATTTGTGGTGAACGTGGAGGTTGTAGCAGAGGTTGTGGTGGTCGTGGTAGGAATTGAGGTGGCGGAGGTGGTCGTGGTGGTTGCTGCCGGTGCTCCCACTGAGCGACCTTTTCTCGCTAGTTTGCTGTTCATCCTTCTTCAAGGAAGCCCACGGCTTCATTCATATCTCGGGCCGCCATGAGAGTTTCCGTTGGAAAGCCACAGAATTGAAATTCGGCATTATACTATTACGGGGGTCTTGCATGTCGAAGACTCAGGAGGGTGAGATGTAAAAAGACGACTACTAGATGTGAAAGAACGACTAGATGTGAAAAGACCAAGTTGTACAAAGACGAGAGAAAGCTACGACTGCCTGTGGGCAGTTCGGCAGCGGGGGAGTGCAAATGCAAATGCAAATGCAACTGCAGGCGCGGAATTAAGAAGAGGATTTTTACTGACCTGTGAACAACATTGGAGTTGCTTTTGATGTAAAATCTTCATTCCTATCATTCGCAGTCGGTTTTCGTTGATACGACTGCCCCCCTCTTCTATTTCTGTGCATCCACATGCACCTTCGTGCTTGCAGCCGCATATACCATTACAGATATGAGCAGAAGCTATCACAAACACCAACTCTTGCTCCTCATATGCCTGACTTATACTAATACACCTCTTCCGTCCAGCTACCACTGCCACCTCCTTAAATCCCCTCTCGCCCCTCAATGTCAAACCTATCCCTGCTCCTAATAAGTGGGTATCAACTCGTTCGCCGATGCGTCGCAGGTCTCCTAACAACTGGGTATCGCAGCAGCTCACCCCACAAGGAACACCTGCACCGGCTTTTGCCCAACCATACATATCACACCTCATTTCTAAGATCTCCCTAACACTAATACTCATCCATCATATCACGCTTTGGGACATAGCACGGAATGCAAAGATGAATCTTGCTGTCGATTGGCAACCGGTATAAATGTCGACCTAATATGTCCGTCCCAAAAATGGAGTTGTGGATCGGATTTAATTTGATACAAGGATCTCCTTTGTTTTATCACAAGCTGGCAGTTGAGTTCGGCTCGTGTCTGCGATAACAAATATAAGATAGCCTGAGAGCAAATAGCAAATAAGGTAGCGGACATCCTACTCGTCGCTGGTCGGTAAGCCATAGTGTTCTGAATTTAGCATGTGCTGCGTGATACATGTGCTAGTACAGCAGCACGCACTTTTTTGATGCATCAACTTTGGTGTCTTTAAATAGGCTGGTTGGTCGGAAATTGTTCCCCCAGCTGGTCTCTCCTGAAACACTTTCCCCACTTATCTGCTCAGTTGTCCTACACAAAAGTCAACCACAGTAGAATCGTCATGCGATTCATCTCATTCTCCATCCTATTTGCTGTCTTCGCTATCCTCTTCCACGGCGTTGCGGGTGCGGACGCCCCTCCCGACCCAAAATTCTACAAATCGTTTCACGACCAACAAGTACCAGTCAGCATAAAGAAGTCAATGTATTTCCGTATGCGAGCTAGAGCAGTCGGATACGGCAAAGATAAAAACAATCTTCAAACGACCGCAAATTCGCACAAGGAAGATGCACTCGGCCACATGGACAAGCCTAGTAGTCCGGAGTTCCATACGAGGAGCTTTACAGAACACCAAAAAAGGCAAACGGAGGCACAGGAAAAAGCAGCGAAGGCCGAATCTCTGGAGGAAAAGGAAAAATGGAACCGCATCAGGATCAAACACATAGCTTGCTCAGCATGGCATTTAGGCAAGTTATAATCTGGCCGGATTCCTGGTAGTAGATGTCGGCGGATGGGGATCGTTTTGTGACAGGTTGGTTCTGTAATAGGCGCTGGATACGTCAATGCAGAGTGCCTTAGGAGGCCAGGAGTACTGAATTTAGGCAGTCGTTACACTTATAATCTGAGATAAAAGTCAATGTAAACCCATTGCTCATTGATTTTTATCTGAGAATATCAACTTCTCAGCCACAAGCCTAGCTTTATTCATCAAATTCTCCAAATACGCATTCTCAAGCTCTAGGTAACGTCACGGTTTAGTACTTAGTCTTTGTACCGCAACGACAGTCCCAATTATACAACTTGGTCTTTTCACATCTAGTCGTCACATCTAGTCGTTCCTCATCTAGTCGTCTTTTCACATCGAACCCTCCTGAGCCCTCGACATGCAAGACCTCCATACGGACTTTAACTCTGTGGCTTTCCAACTAGTAAGGGAAACTCCCATGGCGGCCCGAGATATATCAGCGAATGAAGCTGTGAAGCTTCCTTGAAGAAGGATGGACAGTGGACTGGCGAGAAAAGGTCGCTCAGTGGAAGCACAGGCAGCAGCAACCACCACAACCACCTCTGCCACCTCAATTCCTACCACGACCACCACAACCCCTGCTACAACCTCCATGTTCACCACAAATAGACCTTCAGAACAACGTAGAGGACTTGCCAGCGCCAGACGAAGATACCCCAAAACGAAAGATTAAGCTGAAAGACTTTGAAGAGAACAGCGTCGTCCGAACCACACCCGCTGCTGGAAGACCGTCGAGATACGCTCTGAAGAAATTGACAGAGTTCGAGCACGTCGAGCTCTACTATTTCACAATCGAAGTATGCAGAGACACAGCCGCACACGAGCGCTCCGTGGCGGATGACGCATTCACCATTTCTCACACCAACGATATGATGGCCCCAAGGTCAATCAATGCTTACAAGGCAGTCCTGGACCACCGACCGAAATCTCGACGGCCAAAACGAAGCACCTCAGGTGCATGCAGAAAGCAAAGTGGCCTTCGAAACACGTCGAAGCGCTAGCCGGTTATACGTCAATCCACATGCACCCCCGCGCTTGACCTTGCATCCACATGCACCCTTGCGCTCGCAGCCGCATGCACTTTCGCATGCACATGCTCCTCATCTTTGCATGCACATGTATGCACCTGAATTCACGCTCACAACCGCATTCATGCTCATTCACACGACCGTCGACGGCACACATTTGCACCCGCTCATATTTCCATTATTTTACGAACTCATATTCTGATTACAGATATGAGCAGAAGCTATCTCCTTAAATCCCCTCTCACCCCTTAATGTCAAACCTATCCCTGCTCCTAATAAGTGGGTATCAACTCGTTCGCCGATGCGTCGTAGATCTGACGAGCGAAGGAGGCAGAGGTTTCTTCTTGTGATGTGACGTGCATGTGACATGTTACATATTGGCGCTCATCTCCTGCCTTCGTCGTCGTCGAAACTCGCACTGGCTTTCGCACTCATACACACGAATTTATTTTTTCCCACCCACCCTCTCCTGTTTTATATGGACACCTTTGTTTATTATCGTGACTTCTATCTGCTCCTTTTCAAATCCTCAATCGGATGCAGAATTGTGACTCATCTCTCCGTCTATATGTTCAATAATTTATTGACCTTCTCACTAACAAATCTCACTTCTGTTATACTTTTATCACAAAGCTTTGCACCTAAAATCCACACTGAGTGACTTAACCAACTATCCCAGTACCATGAGTTAACTAGCAGAGAAAGGGTGATTGGGGGGTTAGCCGACCGCTTCCGCCATCGCCCTTTCGCCCAGGAGCATGCTGAGAGCCTCTTGAGCTCCAGGCTCTCCTCCCCCACACAGACTGCTAGTTGACTCCTCACTAGTGTTATCAACGTGCAAGGAGCACAAGCACAAGAAGTTTTCACCATCAGATTTGTCAAACAAGCGAGCTATTCTTATCTACTTCCCGGTGAAAGACTAGATGAGGACTCTTTGACAAGGGCTTTCCATTGCTTTATCTTCACCTTCCACTAAGATGTACTTACATTTTCTGTAAGCCACGTATCACATTATTGAACGGTATAGTCGATATGCTGTAATTTAGTGATCAAGAAACTATGGTAACCGTAAAACACTACTCGTCGCCGGTCGGTAAGCCATATTGTTCTGAATTAGCAGATCTGCTGCGTGAACATGTACAGCAGCACGCACTGTTTTGATGTATCAAAGCTTTGGTGTCTTTAAAAAGGCTGGTTGGTCGGAAGTTGTCCCCCCCAGCTGGTCTCTCTGAAACACTTCCCACTTATCTGCCCCGGTGGCCTGGTTGATTCATCAAATTCTTTCAAGTTGCGGAATGCATATGGTGCGGGTCACTACCAGCTCACTATTTTCCGAGCTTTTGAAAGAATGCTCAAAGAATTTCCGAATCGTAAATTGATTACAGAACAATAGGGAAACCGAGCTCTTCTCTGTGGAATTCATATCAATAAATTTCCTCCTATAATTATCATCTTTGTCGATGTTTTTGGGAAGCGGGCTGCGTCCAGCGATCGCGGAAGTTTTTCACGCATCAACGCAATAGGAATTGTAGTTTCAAAACCGAAGATTTTTGGACTCGAAAATGGTCAGCGGGTTATCCCGCTTGCAGAATAATGAGTAGAGTCGAATGAGATGTCGAGGATCCACTTTAAAAGGTTAATACAGGGCGAGTCTTCCAACAGCGCTGAGCTCTTCGTCTTTCATGAAGCTCTCTGACAACAAGTTCTTTCACTTCGTTGAAGTTCCATTCCTGGGCGAAGATGACCTTCCACTGGTGGCCCGTTGTACTTTTGTAAATCGTGGGCGTGAGCACTTGCAGGAACACCCAAAGAAAGCATTTTAAAAACAGAAAGAACGCGTCAGGCGTCACATTTTTCAACCTGATTGGATGTTTCATTATGAAGAGTTTCAAAACAGCACATCTCCAACCTAAAAAAAGAGGAAACGATCGTAAGAGTCTAAGACTATGGTTCGTATAAGTACATGGACCCTCAAGGGAAAAAAAGTCACATACGATAATGTATAAGTCAGCTCATTCTAGATCAACATTCGGACATCGCCTATGTTCTCTCAAGTTGTTTGAACGACAACGACGAGGGGAAAGCAGTGTGTTACTTATAGGTGATTGTTGGGAGTCGGAAGAGAATCAGAGGAATGTGGGAGTATAAACAGAATGTTCGTGGTAATTCAAAAGACTGTTCGACGGCATGGCCAGGTATACTTATCTTCATTTCTAACACACCGCAGTACAAGAGATTCTCGGCCGAGAGCAGCTCTTGGGTGCTAGATGGCTTGTCCAAGACCATTAAGATATCTGAATCATGGAGAACTTGATACTCCTCGGCTGTGAATTGATGCGAGGTGAGACTTGCATACTTTGGCTTGTCAAGAAAACACAAAATCGCCTGTGAAATCAATGAGGAGTCAGACATCATCAAACAAAACAATTTGAAGAACGGAATCTCACTGGATAGAGCTCAATCACACGATTGATCATCGCACGCAAAGACGCCCACCGTGTGTCACAATCCCGAAGAGGCTGAGCAAGCGGAACGGGCACATTCCAGCATTTCTCAAGATTACCTTGGATAATAATCTCACGAAGATCTGCTCTCCGTTGACCAGATACCCGTAGTGCTGCAACAATAGAGCGGATCAGAGAGCAGTGCAGTCTCGTAACGTTGAGCTCGTAACGTTGAAGCTCGTTGCGCCGTTCTGAAGAATCAGCTGGAGTGGCAGCAGAAACAACTACCATACGTGGGTTTTCCTTGATTTCCTTGTTGCCGGTCTGGGTGGCAATATTGATGATATGTGGAAAACATCAAGGAATAAGAATAATTCGCATTGACGAACTCGGAACAGCATCACCTTACCTAATTCGATTTCCAAATCTAATTTCATCTGCAGCGCAACATTGTTGAATTTTCTTCATTTCTATTGCAGCAGTACCATTGTTTCCAGCATTATCCAATGTCCATTGGCCCATCTGCGACAGTGGTTAGCATGAAAAAAACAAACAAAATGGTACGAAATCACCTTTCGATGAGCGCCAGCCTCTTTCACAATGTCATAGATGATTTGACCGATATTGTCACCATCGTGACTGCCTTGAACGACACGGAAAGCGAGCAGCCTATGGGCAATCTCCAAGCTTCCAGGCCCGTGCGGGCGGTGACAGAAATGGATATCGGACGTAAATGAAATGCGCCCAAGAGATTTTTTGATCTCCTGTTTCAACTCGTACTGATCCTTGAGGTATTGCTCAGATCCGCCTGGTGAGGGTTGTTCGGTGAGGAAGATCCTTGTCTGTTCGGCCGTAGAGTGCAAAATTCCTTGCAGTCGACAACATTTATTGACTAAAGCGGTCATCAGAAATTCAGGATGTACATTAACTTTTGTAGTGAGTGCACACCTGATCATTGACAACAATAAAATCTATGAGAAGTTCGATCCAATGGTCCAGGTCGAATGGTTCAGTATCCCCAACTGTGTCCTTCACTCGCAACTTCAATTTCTCAACAAGTTTTGACCAATCTTCATGTGTCTGGAGATGTCGTCGGATGGAGGTCACGCTATCTCCATTCTTAAATGGTGTTTGCCAGCGGCTGTATTTTTACGAAACTAAATCAACATAATGCAAAGTACGAGAATCACTCACCTTTTCAAGCAAAACCGACACGCAATGAATGGGCTACAAGGTTTCGAATCAATTAACGGCACCTCATGGCTGGTGTCCTGCACTTTCTTCATCATCTCTCAGGCTATACCCTTTGCATCCATTTCCGCAGTCTCAACTGGGACAACAAATACCACACATCGAGAACTCCATCGCTCCGATTTGCTTTCTTCTTCCTCTTAGCCCCTTCTAGCGCCTTTTCGATTGCTGCATAGGTGGGATTCACGACTGTGGTGTTGAAGATACAACAGAGGACTGAGCAGTGGAGGCCGTGTCAGATGCGGGGAGGACAGCCTGGACAGGCCCTACTCCAACGACTGAAGCAGTAATAGCTGGTGCGGATGTTGCGATTGACACAGTATAAGAAGCTGTGGTAGATGTTGCCTGAGGGCCGGCCACCTTAGACTGATGTCACATTGGCGCTTCTGTGGCCGTTTTCGGAGCTGATGCGTTCACAGTAGCAGCTGTCGTGTTAGGAGACAGAGGGAATTGCCGTAGGCTGAGGGAAGTAGTTGGTGGCATGAGGATTGATAATGAGGCCACTGAGGGGCCAATGGAGAGATGACAGAGGGTGTTACCATTGCAAGGAAGATGATTCAGCGCGATAGCCGGCAGGAAGGTGTGATGCTGGCATCAGATAGCTTGAAGACGAGGGCATAGCCTGGATAGTGACCTGACTGCAAGAAACTCGTCGTTGCGTTCGACAACGGGGAAGGCACTGAAGGACGATGAAGATGATGTGGTTGTGATAATTGGGTGTTAGGGCACGAGCACTTATCAGGGTTGACGAAATCTCTCGCACCGGGCCTCCTTTCAACCACTAGCAACTCCCGGACCTCAACCGCTGTCTAGACCATAAAAAGCAAGATTGTGATGAATCCATATATTTCAGAAGCAGTACCAAAAACATGATGGACAATGGAGCAGGAATCAAGAAAGAGGCGGATCCAGGCGGCTCAGAGCCTGACTGAGCTCGTGAGTCAGTGGCGAGCTCTGCTCAGCCCAGTTGAATGAGCCGACAAGAGCCCAGCTCGGCGGCAACACCATGGTAAAACACTCGTCGCTGGTCGGTAAGCCATAGTGTTCTGATGTGCTGTGTACAGCAGCACGCACTTTTTTGATACATCAACTTTGGTGTCTTTAAAAAGGCTGGTTGGTCGGAAGTTGTTCCCCCAGCTGGTCTCTCTGAAACACTTCCCACTTATCTGCTCAGTTGTCCTACACAAAATTCAATCACAGTAGAATATTTTTCATCGTCATGCGATTCATCTCATTCTCCATCCTTTTTGCTGTCTTCGCTATCCTCTTTCACGGCGTCGCGAGTGCAGACGCCCCTGCCCCGAACGTCATCGCCCTGGAACGCTACAAGTCGTTTCACGAGGAAAAAGCAGCGGACATGTTAAAGAAGTCATTGCAGTTCCGTATGCAAGCTAGATTCGCCTTCAACAAAGGGGACATGGACAAATACCGAGAGCTTGCAGATGTGCACAAGCACGTTGTACTCGGCCATTTGTTCAAGCACAATGATCTGGAGTTCCATATCAGCAGCATAAGCAAACACCAAAAAAAGCAAAAGGAGGCACGAAAAAGAGCAAAGGAGGCCAAAACTCAGAAGGAAAAGGCAGAATGGAACGACATCAGGACCAAACACATAGCCTGCTCAGCATGGCATGAATTAGAATCAAAATTTCAAGCGGCTGGCCGGATTCCTAGTAATTGATGTCGGCGGATGGGGTCGACAGGTTGGTTCTGTAATAGGCGCTGGATACGTCAATGCAGAGTGCTTTAGGAGGCCAGGAATCCGTCGTTACACTCACGGAACTAGAAATTTGCACCTTTACTTTGTTACAATCTGAGATAAAAGTCAATGTAAACCCATTGCTCATTGATTTTTCTCGGCCACAAGCCTAACCTGCTTGATTCATCAAATTCTCCAAATACGCATTCTCAAGCTCTAGAAAAGTTGCAAAATGGTGCGGGTCACTACCGGCTCACCATTATGCAAAAAAAAAAAATTCAAAGACCTTCCGAATCGTTAATTGATTACAACCTCCCGGCCACTTACATAAAATGAGCTCTTTCTCTGTGGAACCCATATCAATCCCAATTTCCAGGTCCCTATAATTATCGATGTTTTTGGGAAGCCCATCGATGGCTGCGCGCGATCGCGGGGGTTTTTCACGCATCAACGCAATGGGATTGCAGTTTCAAAACCGAAGATTTTGGATTCGAAAACTGTCAGCGGGGTATCCCGCTCGCAGAACAATGAGTAGAGTCAAATGAGATGTCTAATGTCGAGGATCCTCTTTGAAGTCTTGATACAGGGCGAGCCTTTCAACAACGCTGAGCTCTTCTTTTTTTCATGACGCTTTCTGACAACAAGTTCTTTCACTTCGTTGAAGTTCCATTCCTAGGCGAATTTGAGGATGACCTTCCACTGGTCGACCGTTGTACCCTTGTAAACCACGGGCGTGAGCATTTGAAGGAACACCCAAAGAAAGAAATCAACTGACGGATTTTAAGAACAGAAAGAACTCGTCAGCCGTCACATTTGTCCCTGAGGGGTCTTCATTATGAAAAGTGTTGATTCTCCGGTGAAAAAAAAGCTAAACAGCACATCTCCAATCTAAAAAATCGTAAGAGTCTAAAACTATGGTTCGTAAAAGTAAATGGACCCTCAAGGAAAAAAAGTGGAGGACGAACAGGAAATGGAAAGTCTCATGAGATTGATAGGATGAACGAGACTGATGGGACTGATGAGACTTGTCACACTCGTGTGATCTGTGATTTGCTGTGTCCCAAATTTGGCTTCTCCGTCACATAACATACTTTATTTGTCACGAGTTAATAAGACAAATGTCCCAATTAAGCTCTTTATGTATTTTTTCTTACTGATTAATTTCTAAAAATGTTAATAAAGGAAGCAGAGTGCTTGCAAAATTAATTGACTTATTTGCATAAAAAGACATGACTCCAAAAGAATAAAATAACTCTAGAACTTTTCTTATATAATCCAGTAAATTATTCTCAGAATGGATATAAATATTATTATAATTTATATTATTAAATGATGTCTCACGGATTTCACAAAACTCACGAGTCTCATGAGGTCTCATGAGACTTTCCAATACCTGTACTTTATGAAAAAGTCACATACGATAAATGTGTAAATCGGCTCCTTCTAGATCAACATTCGGACATCGTTTATGTTCTCTCAAGTTGTTTGAACGACAACGACGAGGGGAAAACAGGGTGTCACTTATAGGGAGTCGGAAGAGAGTGGGAGTATAAGGGAAAACAGAATGCAGACGTTCGTGGTAATTCAAAAGTCTGTTTGACGGCATGGCCAGTTGGTACTTATCTTCCTTTGGGCTGGCATTCAAGGCTGTCGTTCATCCCTGTCAGTGTCAACAGTCGATGTTCTCCTCTACTATTCATTGCTCACAATAATCGTAGTCCTACATGGAGCTGACTACACGACTTTTGCCAACAATGTGTCGAAAGGAGGCCACCTGAAGAGAAGACGTCTTGGCTTATGGCTCTGACAACGCACTCGCATTCGACTGGTCACTGCCACCCGATGAATATGAGGAGCTCCGAACTACTTTTTAAATTTGCTGTTTTCAAATTACGAGGACTTGGAAACGCAGTCCCGCTTTTGCCGGTACCCTTCTATAACGCCCAGCCGCTGTGTATGAAATGCATAAGAATAATCTTCGGATGGCTTGGCCCTGATTTTGGCACTCTCGGACGTGGAATCGGTTGTTGTGGCCTGCCATTTTTTCGGTGGTCACAGTCAACTGCGAGGTTAGCCCCATGAATCATCGTATGCTTGGAAAATAATGCGCGTGGAGCTGCTAATACATTCGCAGCAGTTGCCCCAAGTTTTGAATCTCATTCAACAACTGCCAGAAGTTCAATATGCCAGCTCCAGGTCGTTTACTGGAGCTGCACCTTTTCACTGAAACATATCAAGCATGAAACGCTTCTGGGACTCAAGGAACATCAATGTTTAAGGGCATGCACATTAAGTACATGCTCGGGCCCCTTTACTCGAACGGTGATCCAAAGCAAGGGGGTCCCGGAAAGTTATTCTGTGCACAACGTCCTGTACTTACTATGAGTTTTTAATGATTTCTGCACCAACAGCACCTTTTTGTCTGATATTTATATGGACATAGAGACCATCAGCACTGTGGTATCAATTCTAAGAACCGAATTTAAAGCCCTCCTCCATATTCACATACGTTTATAATGGTTAAATTTTGTAGCAAGTATCGTGATTCTTAACACATTAACTTTAGGCAAGATTGCAGATACAAAGAAGTCTCAAAGTGCAAGGATCCTATCCAAGTTGCTGCACCAGTGCTCCTCTGGTTTTTCTCAATGATTCCGCGATTCCAAGGAAAGTTTGTGAGAGTTGGACCTGTAAAAGATGAGTTGGACATATGGCAGATCATGAGAGACGGCCTACGCTATCAAACGCTTCGTGGAAGGATGATGGCGCGCTCACCAACGTGGGCGTCTTGCTCTGCGCATCGCGTGCGACGGCGACCATGCGCTTCATGCGAGCAGAAGTCATTTTCGGACCGAACAAGATGGCGTGCAATGAAAGTCCTTTCCTGCACGTAACGTAAGGCTTATGGTCAGGCAGTATAACTAAACACTACACACCCTTCCCGTGCCGCTGTTTCGAAGAGTTTGCACACGTTTGTATCGGAGACGGACCCAATTCCATCAGAAAGGAAGATGATCACTGGAGGACGCGCATCATCCCACCATTTCAACATGACGGTGTTAGCAGCCTTGATAGCCCTGTCAAAACAATTGCCCATGCGGACTGTTGGGAAGGAGGAGATCCAAAAGCTCGCTTGGGGACCGTGTTGAATCATTTTCGCACACAAATTGCGTGTCCTGAGCGTGTAAGATGACGGTGTTTGCATCAGGTTGGAGTCCGACAGCGGCTTGACGAGTAGACCAGAAGCTGTACAAGGCAGAATAGACGGCACCGAGGCGATTATCCATGCGTGCACGTATCTTCCAGCATACTGATGAGTTTTCAAGCGGCTGTCTGTCATTCTTACTCATTGACATTGATCTAGGGAATTTGTCAGCACGACGTCCTGACGCAAGTGAATTCGCTCACCTATCAATCAAAAAGATACTGTAGATGGCTAGTGGTCAGCTGGTTTCCTGGCAGTTCCATTACGAGCACCCACATATGAAACGGTTGTCGCACAGATGACGGGTTCTTACACAAGAATTGATGCCCATCGCCTGAGATATAGCCCTGGTTCGGGTTGGCACGATTCAGCCGCGCATGGAAAAGCGGAAGAATACAGAATGAGGGGGAAGCGGGCTTCCCTCCAGAAGCAGTATGCTCAGAACCTGTAGAAAAAAATCATGATATGTGCGGGAAAGTCATAGCAGTGACCATGACCTACCAGCGCACATAGAATCACTTGGAAGACGGGGGTAAGCAAGAGGCAAAGGGAAGCTATGGAGCTCGACCTACCATTTCGTAAAATACGTCTGATCTTCGCGCGAATACGGGTCCTTGAAGCCTAAAGAAAGGTCAGGTATAGACGCGGATGAGTGACAAAGGTCAACTCACCACTACGCTTCCAGAACAGGTTGTGTGTCAAAAAGTCTTTTGGTTGGTCCGGTTCTGGTTGTAATTTCCTTGTAATGTGTTCGACTTCATTGTTGACTCTACAGTCGGCTGGTGTCTTGGCTCTGCAATAATCGATGTGGACGTGTCTACCGAGCGATTTGCACACAAGACTGCACATCATCGGCACGCCTTCGTCGTTCGTCGAGAACCGTCGTCCTTCCACCTCGAGACCTTCTTCATCTGGACCATCAACGGACCATCGTACACTTGACATGGAGCCATGGCTGGTTTCATGTTCTTGTTGTGAGTGGCCTTTTGAATAGTGGTAAGCCTCCACTGATCTGGCTCAAGATCTCAAACCATACCCAGCAAAAGTGTACAGTAATATTGGCAACTCGTACATCTGTTCCTGCATCAGTTGAGGAACCAGCGGGATCAAGCCAGCTGACCTTGTTTGACAATAGTGGACGACGTCCGGGTCTAAACTATGGTCATGCGAACCCTCGTGCTGGAGTAGGCCTTGGGGGATGAGCTTGACGCATTTGAGTCGTTTCGCGACTAGGTATCTATTGTGAACGGACGGCTATATGTACTTGCAAAAACTCACCTTGCGAATACTATACCAGGAGCGTTTATCATTTGAACCTGCATCGATAGAAGTAAAGACGTACCTTTGTGTACTTGAAGCATTCATGCCTTCCTCTAAACGTTTCTTCGATAGATTCCGGAGCCATATCAATTTCACACACACCGGGGGCGCTGCACCGCTGGGTACAAGTATGTGGGTTTCTACGAAACGTTTTTCGCTCTGCAGTTGTCACCAAACGACAAAAATCACATACCCACAAAGATGGATCGCGGATTCTTCTAACGCGTGTAAATGGTCAGGGCTTGAGCAAAGCCGCTTGCAAAGTTGGCAAGGTATTGGACAATACTGTGCGTCGCATTGATGACATTCGTGCTCAACGTCACTGAATTTATCAGAAATTGAGTGACCATGACTATACCTACGGCCGTAGCAGGGCTTACACTGAGATTCTGCACCTTCCTTTGCATTTGTACCATCCGTCTGCAGAGGTCGGCGTGCAGAGATCACACGGCTGGGAACGTAAGATATGGCATATGAGGGAGGTGAAGAGACAGTTACCTCGCCGCAGGCATGCGTAACGGCTGCGCACTGGTGGTCGTCGTCTTCATGGTCCGAGACCTTGGAGTCATAAGTAACAGCAAGCTGAGAGTTCGAAAACAACTCTACTTTGGCACATTCTTCGAGACATCCGTTCTTGCCCTGGAATTTGCATGGCGCACCACACAAATGGATGCTGACAGAACATCTGGGTGGCAGGTGGCAGTCATGATTAGACTGCATATTATGAGCAAGAACGTTGCGTACATGTGCTTTCCAGAATGTCCAGCTCTGCAAAAAGTGATAAATATGCGTCAATTAAAACTCGGATGTTACTCACGTCATGGAGCATTCCTTTCCTTCCCCTTCATCGTCCGCTTCCGCACAATACTCACATAACTGCGTGCAGGTGTGTTGTGTCTTACAGTCGTGTGTATCCTCGTGGAACCGATTCTGAATGCAGACCAATTGGCAAGACTCGCACTGCATCCGACAGAGTTGCACACTGCTCTTCAAGTCGATCACAGCAGTCTCAAGGGTCCGCTGGAGCTCCATCACACTCGCATGGCCAGCCTGGAAACGCACCAAGTTTGACTTGACCCACGCTCGTACATGGTCACTGCGCATTTCCGCCAGGTCTTCTAGGTGCTGAGCAAGCTCCTGTGCCCACTCAGTATCGGGGACAAGCCGGCGGGAATCAAACTCGTCCCATTCTATGACTAGCGCGTGTAATACCTCCTCGCGAGTCATGTTCTTAGAGTGTTCAACATTGGCGACGAAGAAGCGAGCATCGCTATCAGAGCAGCCTATTGGCATGTCCGTGTCTAAATTCTAAGTAGAGAAAAAATGTTTCCCCAACCGTCAGGCAAGAAGTTGTGAATGGTACCTTCAGAGGCTCAATTTCGGGCTCCACGTCTTGCAAACCGAAGGCTAAGGCAGTAGGTAAGAGTGTCAGCAGGAGCTGTGCACGATGCGAAGCCATTGTTTCTGGAATGAAAAATTAGCGACCAAACTGGATAGAACGACGGGACCGCACGAGAAAGCGCCCCCCAATCATTTGCCTGGAAAAAAATCAGTATGTATGTGGTCTAGCAGTGATTGTCTTACCTTGAGTTTCGCCATTAGCGTCTTCATCAGGTGCAAAAATTCACCTGCTGCCTTGTGCGTCACATCTTGCTGGTCAAGTATCCTTTTCAATGTCGGGAACAATTTGTAAAATTCCCTCGACTCGATAACTGGCCTATCGTATTGACGTAATCGTGCTGTCATGCGAGAGATGGGTACAAGCGCTTACCAAGGGATGATGTTGAGCTTGCCGCCATGCAGACGCGAAATGAAATTGGCATCCTGTTCTTCTTCGACTATTTGTTGAAATTTTAAAGAGAATCTGACGAACAACTCCGTCACAAATGGGAAAATCATATCTCTCAAGTGCTTACTCTCGTGCAATTTCTGCCTTGTCCGAAGCGACAACGTCTTTGATGATGATCATTAAGGTGGACTGGAAAAGTGAAGGATTTGCGATGGGATCCAGGACTGTCGAACTAGACTGAAATGATTGGAACAGCCCAGTGATATCGCGGCTGAGAGCGAAGTTGTTGCGGAAAAGGACCTGAGGGATTGAGGTCAAAGAGGTTCTTGTCATCGATCGATGCAAACATACCAAATTAGAGATGGCTGTATTGAAGAGAACCAGAAGTGTATCTTCCTGAGTTGAGCGCTCTATACTGTGGACACCTGGAAATGTGTTTGGGTTGCTGAAAACGAACTGATCGCAAGACTGTGTAGTACCTTCAAAATCAAGTGCGACGATCAAAGCTTCTTTAGTTGGAGTCACTGACATCCAAACGCCTTCAGTGGTCCGCATTGCTGATCCAGCGAATGATGTATCAACCAGGTGATTGAGGGTGAAGCTTTTCCCAACGGATTGCTCTCCCATGGAGGATACAACCCGAACAGGCTACGAATAAAGCTAGCATTAACTCACGAGGCAGTCAGAAGTAGAGGTTCGCACCTTGTCCGCCATGTAAGACTGGAATATGGACTCGTACCACCCAAATGATATCGAATCGACAATGCGATTGATCTCGGCACCAAGCAATGACTTTTCGACCTCCGCAGAGTATACGCCGTCTTTTAACGGAACGAACCGATTGTCTCTAGCGAGTGCAAGATGGATAGGAATGAGACAGAGAAGGTCAACAATCCATTCCCCAACCTTGAAAATAGACGTATTATTCCATTCTGCATTGGGGGAAGAGTTGGCTATGAAGCTGTCAAATGTCATTGCAGAAACCTGTAGCGCGTTAAGCTTATCTCCAGTTGGTTTCTTTGTCGTCTTCTCAAATGTTTCAATCATGTCAGCAAAGTGGGGCTGATAACGATTATGATCTCGGTCAGTGACGAAGAGAATTGAACAACAACAACGATCGTTTGATGAAATAGTAGCGCGCTGGACCGCTGGGAGAACCGGAAAGCGAGTCCATACATCGGCATGACAGTCTATGAGGCAGTTGTGCCCCATGACATGAGCATCTGTTGACAAAGCGCCACGGCCATCCTTCTCTCTGAACATGAATTCGGTGACCTTTCGCGTGATATCGAGCGCCACAGAGCTGCAAGTGTGAGCAAGTAAGTCCAGCTTGAGGAGGTACACAGCGCTTCTGCGGACGAATGAGCTGATGACTAGGTTACTGTCGCCTGCCCAATCTGCGATAGGAAGTGGGACCCCATTGGTAGACCCAAAGGTACTCCAATGGTAGGCAATTATACTACCACCCAAGGTAACAATCAAGAAGCACGAGCCGTCTGGAGAAGAATGAACATCAATTGGAACATGGTGAAGATCCAAAGAAGCTGGCCTAAAATTCGTCAGGATCGTACCATGACTTTGATGCCCGAAGGTACACACCGAAATTGCATCGTGGTCAGTGAGTATATACGGGCAATAGCTTGAGAGTCGACGAGCAAAAGTTCTTCGCTTCCTGAGGTGAAACAGGCCTTCTTAATCGTCGTCCCTTCACTGTACCATGAGTTCAAGTTGATGGCGGTGGCGGATGCGGTAAATCCTCGGCTCTCATCGTGAACAAAGATGTTTAATTGCAGCTGAAAGATCGTCAATCCCAACTTAACATCATTCGGATCTCTCATACTGCATACCTTGTCACAAGAAATCACCGCAAGCATAGCCTGAGATTCGTCGAACGCCAACAAGAACTCGTTGCCAATCTTATTCCGATGAAGCATCTTGCCACGCTCTCGCCCAATAGAGTTTTCAATACTATTGAGGCGATCCAAGTGAAGGTGGAGGTTGGCGTCACGGTCAATCACTACGAGGAGCAGTCTGTCCCCTTCAAGGAGCTGCGAGTGCCTACAGGCCAATCAGTTTGGACGCAATAAAATCTAAAGAAAGGTCGATCCCACGAAATTGAGGACCCTACTGGTAGCTGAAAAGTGTACAACTCCTTGAAATGCGGACTCGGAACCTTGGTTGGATCGAGTTGAAGTTCATGCTGGTCTTGTGCCGTTAAGTGCATGAGATGAGCGGTGAACAGAAGCGAGGCTTCCTTCACCGTCCTTCGTTGGCCAGTGACATCATAGCTCTGTAACCCTGATTCTCTATGTGAGTTAAGAAAGACTGAGTAGGGGGCTTGAACGTACGTTTGTCGTTGAAGTTCCTACATTGCACGGATGTGAGATGCAGAGTATGCCTTGAAAACAACTGATTAATTGAACGCCTTGTCGAAAATTCCAGAAAAGCCTTACGCTGAATCGCACGACTCTGATAAAGAATTTACTTGCTGGATGAGAGAACGTCCCACTTCACGGGTGTCTTGCTCGATACGCCGATCCGCTTCGAGCTTCAGCTGCACCTGGATATCTTCTTCTTGTATACGATAAGCAGAGTTGAGAAGAGTTCGACAGAGCTTATCTACAAGACTTCCGAAGTACTTTTGGACTTGATCACGAGCCTCCAGTATTGTTGACTGCAACATAGGCACGTTGGATAAAACAACCTCGAGGTCCGCCATGAAGTCTGGATCATTGATAAGAGAGGATTCATTACCACCTTCCTTGAGCAGCTTATCAGCACTTTGTGTCTCAGCTTGTGTTGGCTTAGCATTTTTATCTGTCGGCATTGCGATCTCGTGAAGGATGGAGGCCAGAGTATTCTGCAACTGCCGCCTATCGTCCTTGGCTACTGATCGAACAAGTTTAATCATTTGAGCCTCGTTCATATTGATGCGGTTCCGCAATAAATAGAGGACGAGAAGAATCTTCTCCTTTGATTTTCTAAAGGTTTTGTCAGCGATAATCTTGGAATTGGCCCGGCGAAGCTCAGATGCCAAACTCTCCGCAATTCGAGGGTGCATCACTGTTAGATTGATGTAGGATTCTAGGGGACGAGATCAATGCAGATATAGAGCTGTCAACACGATGACTCAACCATTGAGTCTTGATCCCTCTTCAGCTGGGACAGAGGCGGGGCATAGAGAACGATCAAGAGTGCTATATGTAGGCTCGTCAGAAGGGTACCAGAGAGGGGGGGACAAAAACGGACGGATAATCTGAGAATACAGCGTTGACGACTGCGAACCGGATACTTGCTTCCGTTTGAGACCTAGCCTCCCTCAGCTGATCCTGAACTTTCTTTTGCTGAGCTCTCATATCCTTGTGGCATGCTGACTTAATGGCGGTAACTTCCTTTGCCCAGGTGCTACACTCGGTAGAAAAACGCTTGTTGAGCCCCGATCGGATGAGGTTATTGAGTGCTTTGGGACCAATAGACTCTGAAATTTGTAGACGCTCCTTCAACCTGTCGAACGTCAAAAAAAAGAAGGGAGATGTGATTTCAAAGACATACAAAGAATCTTGTAATATGAACGGGCTGATTCTAAAGGAGTTGAGAGTCTTGACTGAAGTCTTAGCAGGGACAAATCGTGTTGTCATGAATCCTTGTCTCGTTTCACCAAACAGAAGGCGTGGTTGGAAGAATTCGGGGTCCAAATTACACTCTGGGTGCAATTCGGCGGCAACGATCTCATCGGAAGCGCACTAACAAATCAGACAGTTATCGGTGCGTGGACAGAAGCGGTACAAACCTCGAATCCTTGGCGTACGGAGACGCCTTCTTCTTGCTCCTTTGTTTTCGCAACCTCAAAGGTGAATAACCGATCAGTATCATCTTCGTCGGATTCAGAAAGCTGGTCGTCGCTGATTGATTTGCTCCAGATCATGGATTCCGCGTGATCTTTGGAGATCAAGACTGAGACTTGATCACAAATCGTCGTGAGGTATCTGGGGATTTGAGTGTCAAAGACCCTGTGTACTGTATATTATGTTACAAGAAGAGCCCACCTCATGAAGGTGACGCGATTCCGGCACACAGGTGGAGAAGCATTGTCGTCCCATGTCGACTCTTCTGGCCAATACACTACATACGTTTTTCCTACTTCGCCAACGGACTTTGAAACACGGCAGATGTATAGGCCAGAGCGGAGAGCTGGCTTTTCGGTTGTGACTTCCGGGGTAGTGAGTAACTTGGCCGAGCTGTCAAGATGTCAGTAAGCAGGAGTTGTATCGAAATAGAAATCGACATACATGGTGTCGTCAATGACAGCCACAGAAACCAAAAAGCGAACAATCTCCTCTTTGCTTCCATATATCCCGATAGGCTTGACTTGAAACTGGTCAAGAGCTTTGAAATCGACCTTCGTCAACGACATGTAAGCATTGGGAGATATTTCATTCAGGAAACACTTGATCGAATCTTGAGCGATAATGATCTTATCGACTTTGTGGATGTTAGAGCTAAGCTATAACGCTTAGTATACTGTCTTCGTACCTAAACCGCTGGTGCCACGCTCGCTGATCAGGTCAAGAATCCGGTACATTCCCGGGATAGTGGAACAAAGATCCTCCTTGGAAAAGGACTCATTGGTAGCTTCAATATCAACCTATAAAAAGAGGATCTTGTAGTGTAATTTCCGAATTACTCCAACCACATACTACTCACTTCTTCCAGGTCTTCATTCACTTGGATGTCTATGGTGTTAGTAATTTCCTCATCTTCAATCTCATCTTCGAGATAAATATCCAGGAATGATGATGAATCGGAGAACTCTGATTGCAAGTCCTCTATTGTAGATGCAGAATCATCAGGTGGACTTGGTTTATCTACACTGGCGTTCACCAGCATGAACGAATCTTCTGCATGTTCTACAGAGGTCAAGTCAACGTCAACGTCAGAATTGTCCATTTCCAGGATGGTGGACATGTCCAAGTAGTTCTGTCAGATGCGTCAGCGCACGCCGCAGAGAGCCTCACTGGTGAGAGACTGGAACAAATGACGATGATCACACTTTTACATGATAAGAAGGCGTGACTGATTTCTGTAAGGGTTGCAATACATATTTATGATTTTTACTAAAAATCCACTTACTAGAAGTGCTCTCAGCAGCAGGAACCTTGCAGTTATTTAACGCTTGAAATTCGGCCTTAAAAAGGAGGTAGTCTTTCGAAACGTATGAGTTCAGCATAACATACATTGAGCTTTGCGGGGTTCCTGAGGGAATGGTTTCTGGATACAGTATAGATTTCAAAAAAAAATGTAACGAGATACGGAGATAGCTTGGAAATACCTTTGAGCGGGTTGCGCACCGAAAGCCTCTCAAAACCCAGGGTATTCATACAGGTTTGATAGCATATGGGATGAAAATAGAAAATTTCTTCGACATAACAAAAACATGCCCCCTAAGTACTTTCATTGTCATGATTTCTCGAGTCAAGAGCCAACTCGAAAGCAAAGATAGAAAAGTCCAAATTCATGTAATATTAGTAACTACTGTCCACCGAAGCGAATGACGGGGGCAACTGGGTATATAAAAAACGTCTGTATAAACATGTATAACAAATTAAACAGGAATGAATTTCAACGTCTGTATAAAATTAGGTACTTCATTTCTCGGCGACTGAAAAGAGCAACTCACGACTGTGGTGACTGGAGCAGGGAATCTGCTGTGGAAGGCACCCGGATCTCCTCCAGCGTATACGTGATTGGATTGTACGAACACAATCGTCGCCGGAGTGGCTAGACAGAACGTGGATGAGCAGAATTATCAATACAACGCGTGTCAACGTACAGCTGTCGGTGTTGATCCATTGCAAAGCCAGCGCACCAGTGATTAAACTAACACTCCACTGTGGAAAAGTTACAACAACAATGCTCAAAGATTGGGAAAGAACAGGATAATGTAAGACACGTACAACACTAGTTTCGGCTTGCTTGTCAAGACCACTTGAAACGGAGAAATAACTCGGAACACTTTGCGGTGTGGAACCAGGTGCAGCTACAAGGAACATAAGTCAAACCACGTCTCAATGGCATCGAAGGAAACTCTACATACTTCCTGGCGCTGCAACGGGGTCCAAGTAGAGATAGCTGACAAGTCGTCAGAAAAAGACGGTGAAGAGACATATAGAGACCATACTTGAAACTGCCAGGCGCGATATTTGAAGAGGTGCTGTCACGTCCTACTACTGGAGCAAAGAATGTGCCCCGGTTGTCGTTCTGACGAATAGGTATTCAATCAATAAACTCGACCTTTTCCTTCAAAGACAACTCACAAGTTGGGTCAACGCAAGCTGAGATCCAGACGTTGCACCTTGGTCAAGTTGGAACGAAACGCGGAGCGCACTGTTTATGTCAGGGGTCAAGAGTGGCGTCCAGTAGTTGGGATCTGGAGCTATATAGCCCAGTGAATCACCATTCGACAGAACCTGGATGACACCAGAATAGGTAACCTTGGGGACCGGGGACGGTTGGGGGTCGCCATTATGGCGCGCGACTACAGAAGTTCAGGTCAGTGAGTTGTGTAATAATCGGTGACAAAAAACGCACGGATATGTGTAGGTGGCTTCAACGGCAAGCGCTTCCTCAGTCGTTCAGCATTGGTGATGTCTTGACGCTTGCTGAAATCCAAAGTCGAAGGGACCGAAGAGCGTCCAACGAGTGAGCAGGGTATCTCAGTGTCACAGAGTGCGGGGACAGCACCTGCCCATGGCAGACTGCAAAGACCAAGGGCAAGCAAAAGAAAGCTGGCGAAAGTGCGCATGTTTTACCTGTGAACAGCAGGAAGAGCGGCAGAAAACAATGAGAAAAAAAGTCGCCCCTTATATACCCCTTCCCTGACAAACTTGTGATGCACTAAACAAGCGATTGCGTAAATGAATCGACCCTGAACAAATCATTTTTAAAAAAACAGATGCATAGACAGTCAGCCTCGCCGCAGCGGATGAATTGTCAACAATTTGGTCGTTCAGGATGCCAGTAAGTAGATTCCGAGAAAGCTGGAGGAGCAGAAAGGCTCACTGAAGTAGTTGTTTTCTGGTTTCCGCATTTGTATAGATTTGTATGTTGTTGACAGGGTCGCGAAATTTCGAACCCAGGGGACCCCTGTTGAATAATAATTTATCTATGAGGCGTAACGAAATCAAATTGAGTCTTTGATGAGAGATGTACGCAAAATAAATAAGCAAAATAAATAAATAAAGCTCCTCCTCCCATGATTATGACGAGCGAGATTGAGGCCAGGAGGAATCATGTCTTGGATGAATTATGTGATGTTGGCCAAAGGAGTCTGTGCGTTTTTGTATGGTAACTCGTACACTGTATGGGTTACGGAAATGTCTGATGGCATCTTGAACAGAGTGGGAGAGCCTCTGTACTTGTTCAGCCGCAGGGGGAGCGTGAGTTTGGTCTTTGAGCTTAAGTTCCGTACGTATTGGCTATTTGTTGGCAACTCCCAAGGGCGCTCCCAATACCTTGATTGTTTGACGTCCCATTCTCTGTTAATCCGACGTGTGGGCTTTCACCGGCCTCGTGTTCTGCATCTTTCATCTGGTTTTCGCGCTCTCGTGATATTTCTTCAAGTTGGCGTAAGTTCTTCGTGATTTTGCTCTTGGCATTTCTGCAAGCTTCGACAGAGGCACACATGCAAACGGAATTGCGGTGTTTTGCTTCTGCTGTGAGGTGAGGTTCCAGTAATCTGCTGCAACGTTGTGCTTCTGAGAATGCGGTATTGCTGTTTTCGATGTGAATGTGCTCAGCGCGACCGGCCGACGTTCGGTATTTATTTGCTTCTTCCCGTGCTATTGCGCTGGCGTCATGGCAAGCAGCCACAACATTAGAATGTATCTTTTTCGCTGAGGCCAATGTGCCTCCAAATCAGTGGGGAATCCGATATTTATTCGCCGACTTGTTTGTTTCGACGCCCTTTCATCTTGTGCATTTCACCTGCAACCACAAACACAAATGCATACACCCGCAACCACGAACGCGAGACCCGCTCGCTACAGCCAATGGTAATCAAATTGAATCTTTGATGAGATGTACCCAAAATAAATAAATAAACAGATAAATAAAAGTTGCCTCTTGGCAAACCCGATCCTAATAAGGTGCAGCCGGCCGCATGATTATGACGAGCGTTATGACGAGCGAGCCAACTTCGATTGGGGGGCAATATTGCCGTTACGCCGTTGCCATTTTTTCGGATTCCTGAATGTCCTCGCAATATTTGCGGTGATCATGTCTTGGAACATCTGGATGATATCGGCTAAAGAAGGTTACGTGTTTTCGTAAGGCACGTTGTACCTTGGTTAGGTGATCGAGAAAGTGGTTGGCATCGTGAACAGAGTGGGAATGTTCACGCGGACAGGAAGCGTGAGTTGGGTCTTCCTTGTCGTACATTGCGGCTATTCGTTTATTTTGATCCCCAATGCCGCCCGACTCAAATGTCATTGCAAGACAAAACCTGTAGTTTTTGACGTCCCAATTTCTGTTAGCCCGATGTATGGAGGATAAATTGGCCTGTTTGTTGCGCTCTTGTTCCATTTCGGATATCTTCTTCCTGATATTGGTCCTGGCATTTCTGCAAGCTCTGTCAGTGGGACACTTGCAAGCTTTTTTTTCTCCTGCTGTGAGGTGAGGTTCTAGTAATTTGCTGTAATGTTTTGCTCCTGAGATTGCCTCATTTTCCTTTTCGGTGTGATTTTGCTCAGCGCGACGATTTACGCCGGCTGACTCTTTGTATGCTTTTGCTTCTCTCCATGCTGCTTGGCTGCCGGCATAGCAAGCAGCCGCAGCCTTCAAATGGATGCCTCTCGCTTTAGTCCTGCTGCCTGTAAATGGGCGAACCCGATATTTATATGCTGTGGCGGAACTCAAAACAATCCCTCAAGAGGCATTAAATGAAAGACTGACTCTGTTCTTGTTTAAATACAGTACAATTTTCAAAAGCACTCCCAATCGAGATTAAAAGGCTAACAATGAAGATGGAAGTGGACGGAATAATCATAACGAGGGCAAGATGTACAATGCAGACACAGGGGAAAAGAGACCAGCTCGCCAACACTTGTTTGTTTCGACGCCTTTTTATCTTGTGCATTTCATGTCCGCTTAGCGGCGGTTATCAGAGTTTGTTGTATATAATCAAATTTGGTGTGAGCTCATGTGTAAACCGTAGGTGTTCACATCTGGTGCAAGTCTGGTGCATCAGATATGCACAGACTCCATCAGGAGGGATGCCGGCTGTGAAGTCACCTGCACCAGGCTTTTCAAACTCGAGCAAGGGTACCCGGTAGGCAGAGTTTCAAACGTCTTCCGTGTTGTCGGTAGCAATAGACACCTCCCTTACCATTTTGGGGAAGTGTATTTATGGTAACGAGTTACGGTTTGGTGCATCTCTGCACCAGACGGAGTATATCTGATGAACTTTGGTGCAAATCTGGTGCACCAGATTTCTACTCTGTCGCTTGCCGGCCCTACTGTGCTTATATATATATGACTCGTAAGTTGAGCCGGATAGAATCTTAGGCTCGTGTGGATTGCAGCAAATATAGTGACTTCGGAGATACAGCCGTAGACTTGGAGATACCTAAGAATGTGCACCATTGTGCCAGTACCGGTCAATCCTCATCGTCCCAGTTTCCTGCTTGTTGAGGAATCTTGGGCCCACCAGCAGGTTTGCTCATGATGATACTATCCACACTAAGTACGGAATTCGCAGCTTCTGTGGCTAGTCTGATGGCCCATGTCTTAGCAGCGAGCGAGTCGTAGATTCGATGATGGTCAGCCAGGAGAGTTCCATCGGTCTCAGCCTGCCAAAAAAAAACGAACGTAAATTAACGCAGCTGCCAAAACCCTCGCAGAAAAATACATACCTCAACATCCACACCCCACGTCTCACCACCAGTTTGCTCATGTTTCACCCAGAGACGGCTCAGCACTTCATTGCCCTCCGCGCCACCCAATGCATTTTCAGCGAGCGTTCTCGGCACAGCCTCCAATGCACTGGCAAACTTCTTCACGGCATGTTGACTGAGCCCTCTCAACCCACTCCCATACGCGTCTACCCGCTTTGCCAACTCCATTTCTGAGGCACCGGCTCCTGACACTAATCGCGGATCTTTCATCAGACTTTTTATCACGTTGACGCCGTCATCGATCGCTCGTTCGAGATCGTCCAAATGATTTGAAGTCGCTCCCCTAAGTACAATCGTCGCTGTCCGTGTTCTCTCTCCAGGAGCAGTGGGATCAAAGCCATCGTCACCGTGTCCCAGTTGGCGAAGTACGGTCACGCGATCACCACCAATTTCGACAGTCTCGAAGACGTCAACAAATCCTGCCTCTTCGGGTGTGGGGGCGCCAACACGGGCAAGAGGGGTGGCGTTTACAACACGGCAAAGACGGCGCAGGTCAAATTTGGACAAGACTTTGAGGACAGCGACATTGAAACGGTTGAGGTAGTGCATGGCGAGTTCACCCACGGAAGAGCCAGCTATGATAATTTTTATACCAGAATCGACTATTTCTTTCACGATCTTCAAGACGAGAATCAGTGAGACGTTTGTCCATCAAGAAAGATATGCACCTTTTCCAGTTGTTTTTCCTCGCCTGTTGTAAAGTTAAGCATCTCGTCCGCATTGTTGATCAAGACTGTTCCTTTCGTCTCCGTTTGTGAAATGTCCAAAGGACATGTGAACACTGCTACTTTGCCTCTTGTAACCCTTTTTAACGTACCTGAGAAAAAATAAAACAACTTTCAAAGTATGGATTGGAATATGCTGACCTTCGGGTTCCCTTCCAAACACCATTCCTTGTACGACTTTACTGGCAGCGAGACTGCCACCCATTATTTTTACGACGCGTACATTATCAACGTTGAAATTTTTGGGGTTCGAAGGCATAATGGAGAGAGCCGCTGCAGCCACGAGTGAGGCAAGTTTGTCTTCTGATCCATATTGTTTGGAAGCTATAGCGGGTTTGAGTGCAGACGAAAGAGCTTCGTGTGTCAGTGGAGATGGGAGGCTATAGGTAGAGAGTTCTGAAAGTCGTTAGAAGGACTTTAAAGGCTGCGAAAAAAATTGGGCAATCGTACTTTCCAGTTCGGTCAGTGCCTTGGCGGAAGCAAGTTCGTATCCTTTGATCACTTCGCTTGGAACAAGACCCATGATAAGGAGATGTTCAGCTTGCTTCAGTAACTCGCCACCGAGGATCAAGACCATGTTCGTTGAGTCGCCCATCTGACAGACATGTCCTTCTCGATGCTTGCAGTAGAAGCAAAGAAACATACCTCAGCCTCTTGAGCTTGCGATGCCATAACTAGCAGCTTTGCAGCAGGATGGACTACCTCAATCTCTCGAATTATCGTTGCAGCATCCGAAGTCACGAAAAGTCGACCAAGATGATTAATGATCAACTTATTCCGGCCTGTTGCATAATGTATAAGATTTATAAGAGAAAAACGAATAGACGCGCCATTTGGACCAAAACTAGTTCGTACGAGGTCTGTGAGCTCCTTTACTGCTTGGATGTTACGCAAAACTGCTTCGTCCAATCCTTGAAGGTGCTAATTTAAAGAAATATTCAAAGATCAGAACATTGACTGATAGCTCAGATTAAAGGATTGCCTTGTAACCCTCTTTGAATAGTTGAAGATT
>Ga0307514_10001594_pt1 | contig 26746 bp, 23 predicted proteins | sample 16_EM_MG_FD_203088 | JGI IMG/M metagenome (GOLD analysis project Ga0307514, IMG submission 203088) | Populus trichocarpa ectomycorrhiza microbial communities from riparian zone in the Pacific Northwest, United States - 16_EM | ecosystem: Host-associated > Plants > Roots > Unclassified | place... | reverse complement strand
CCGTATAATTAGTAAAGAGAGAATTGCATTTGCGCGCAGGTAGAAGGAACGCGAGGAGAGATTTTCGCAGCGTCACCCATCGCATTGCAATCCCGAAGCAAGCGCGTACCCAATGAACCCATTCCGAGGTATAGTCACAGTTAGCCACAACGCCAGAGTGATCGTTTAAAATAGGAGACCGACAGAACGAGAAGAAACGGTGAAACAGCGATCAGAGGGTGATATGGAACGCGACGCGTTGAATTGACGCCGGGCGCGGAGTAATCCGCAACCGGGGTGTCTCTGACTGCTCTGACGGAGCGCGTCCACTCTGACGGAGCCATTCCGCCCGGACGGAAATATTTTTTGCTGATGTGGGGCATGAAAAGTATACCGCATTTCAGAATAAGTTTGGCCTGTTCGAATATTTGTTAATGCCGTTCGGACTTACAAAAGCGCCCGCCACCTTTCAGAGAGAAATAAATTGAATCTTACGACCACTTTTGGGTATCGAATTAGTTATTAATAGGAACATCGATATCGAAGAAGATGGTGGAATGGTAGTAGTAGCCTACATCGACGACATATTAAAAGTTACTACAGGATACATCCAAAAACTTCGGAAACAGGTCGCAAAGGTCTTCGATTTATTACTCGAAAATGAGATGTGTCTCGAAATCGACAAGTGCGTTTTCGATGCCAAAGAAGTTACATACTTTGGTTTTATCGTTAACAGAAGAGAAATAAAAATGCATCCGAAAAAGGCAGAGGACATTGAAAACTGGCCTAGACCAACGAACCAGAAGGAAGTTCAACAAATATTGGAGTTGTGGAACATTTACAGAAGGTTCATACCTAATTACGCCCACATGGTAGCACCAATTACGGAGCTGTTGAACGGAAATGGAAAGGATTTCGTATTCGGAGAGGCTCAAGAGGCAGCATTTCTCAAAATTACGATTTTATTTACCTCCGGTGCTACGCCAATCATGAAACATTTCAACCAGGAAAGACAGGCGATGATCAAAACGGACGCTTCGTGTTACCGGGGTAAGAACACTTTTAACTAATAATACTTCAACAAGTAATTAGTTCCCAAATATAGTGTGTACGACCGTATGATCCTTATTTGTTAAATAGTCTTTTCAATAATCCTGGTTCAATTTTCTCGAAGTCGCTTATCCTAATTTTGTTTCTTAGATCTGTTGGCCTCTTGTAATCGTTTAAGCTTTTGCGCTTTCTTGATTCATTTCTTGCACTGAGGTCGAATGTTATCCCAATTACATTGCCAGGTATTTCGAGTTCGTATTAACGTTCCGTTAATATCAGACTGAAGACTAGTATCCTAATTCAAATCACTAGACTCATTATTCTTATCTATTTGTGATAATCTAATTGGATGTATTTGTGATTCTGCGATATCGAATCTTCGGTCATTTTGAAGATCTCTCGGCGTTGGTGAAATTTGTGGATTGATTCTATCGGTAGGTTTTACTCAAACCTCAGATGGAAATTGGTGGTATTCAATTAGGTATCATAATGCTGAATCCAATTGAACTAACGTGGCTAACCACCAAACGCAATGAATAGCAAATGTGTATTTGCGTTCTTCGAAGGTATTCAATAACTTTGCATACGTCCAAAGTAATTTGTCTGCTTCCCAGTTGAAGGTAATACTCATCTCAGGGTGCGGGGCTGCCGCTACACAAGCTAATGAATTCTAATAATATAGATATGTGTATAGGTATCATAAATACTTAATAATAGATAAAGGTCTTCTTCCGCTGGTAGGTATATTTGACTATTCACTGCTAGAGCTTCTCTTCTCATTGTCGGGGACAATGTGAGTCATTTTATAGTCCTTCGTGAGCTCCAGTTCGGCTGCGGTTCGACTGACCATGACAACAGAATTGCTTGACAGCTTATCTTGGGATACCGTCCCGAAATTCGCCACGAGTTCCCTCAAGGTTATCGTTTGCATGCATGATTGGTTTCAAAGCGTTACGCTCCTCGTATGAGGCCATCATCCTGCGTGATATCAAACGCATCGTATGGCAACTCATAACTTCAACTTTGACATCCTGCTTCCGTTTGTTCAGTAGTTGGAACGTATGACGTCCAATAGACTGATCATCGCTTTATCGCAATATAATAATAACACGAGCTTATTAATGCCTCACCATACCAATTTGGCTATTCGGCATTGCGTCAGAGATTTACTCGGCGACCAACCGATACTCTGCCAACATAGATTATGACACCCTTTCCCGGTTGCGATGCATACTAACTCAAACCAAGGAGCAGGGTCGCTTCAGGCCTCGTATCGTGAGCCAATGCCAATAATCCCGCATGCACGACATGCTTAGCATCCGGACATCCGTGATCCGGGGGGTGTGAGCATTATTCCCTATCTCTGAGAGATATGGTGCGACGATCCCACATACTCGCATATTGTACTATCGCGTGCTGCACATTCATGCCATCCGCGCATAAAGAATGTGATGTCCCGCTACCAAGTTATAGTAGGTGTAATGTATAATTATGCGCACCGCTGATGGTTTTTCACATCCCGGTAATGGCGACATAATTGCATCATCTTGAGAATCCGCTTGATAAGACTGCTCGTGTCAAATCATTTCATACGGCTCGGATGTAACCCCGCTAAAAGCCGTCCGACTGATGACATGTCTCGCTCCGCGAGGAGGTGTTTTGCTTTGTGACTAATGTACCCACTTCCGAATGGTAGTCACATGTACTTGCTGTCCGATCAACATGTATCATTACCGCTGTCAGGAGAGAAGCCCTAACACTACCTCCCTCTCTAGAACCGGTGTCCCAACGGTTGCTCCGTCATAAGAAGTGAATCACAACTCAAGTTTTGTGCTCAAATCCAGCATCTGCATAACACTAGTATGCTTCCTTAAACCAATAACTGATATAACGTTTATTGTCCGTCGACACAAAAGTAAAACATTTTATTGTCTGTCGACACAAAAGTAAATATAAAAATCTTCCTCTTAGACTTCGTATCTTATTGAACTCTTCAATAATTACTGCCGTCTTTGCATATAAACTCGCAACATACGTTTACTCCCCGCAGGGTACATACATATTGTTACTCATTTATTCCAATAATAAATTTCCATCAAGTTAAAACAACTTGTAGCGCAATAAGAACGGTAATGATTTTACTCAATACCTGCTCTCAAACCAAGCCCGTACTTGAATATCTCAAACTTAAAATAACAATTCGGGATATTAAACATTCCCTGAAATTATTACTCTTTCAGAGATATTTCCCAATGTTCAAGAAACATTCCAAACGATCAACTATCTTCGCTGTGACTGTATCACCCGCAAGAGGGTCAGATAGGACAATTTAGAACACGCCCGGAATCATTCGATTATGTCTCCTAAAGTTTTCGATCCATAATGTTTCTCATAACAGCTGATTATTCTAATCACACTTTACTCGATCCTTAAAACAATTTTTTAAGGTAATCGGGCATAGGTCTTCATATTATAATTATTTATTACTTGATTCAATATGTTATATAATATAATGATATATTAAGTCCTCGTAAGCGAGAATATCTGATAGTACCTTAACGTACTATGGTTTCTTTTTGTTGATGGTATATCGAATGTCGATGAGAATACCTGAAGACATCATACATGACTTCATTTCTTCTTAACGAGGTATCTCGAATATCGATGAGAATTTATATCATCTTTCTATTCATTTACTCCTTTCCGAATCATACAAGTCTTTTCGCCCGTACCTTAAAGTCCCCACTCGTATGGTTACCAAAGGCACATATGAACTTTTTTCTCAAGATTAATAAGTTAATCCTTAGATTAATATATCTTTCGAAAGAATGATATTAACACCAACTGTAAGTAACTATGGGACATAGTTATGTAAATTTGGTTAACCTGAATCCCGACCTTACTTAAAAGATCCATCAGGCCTAATATCATTTCATTCTAAATCTTAATTATATAATAATATATTCATTCATGAAATATTTTGTTTTTAACGATAAAATAGCATATAACCATTTCGCTTTTTATCGAAGGTGGTTCAAATCGTGCGTTTCTCTTCTCTCAAATGAATTATACGAATACCTGATAATACCATAAGGTATGATCGTTTTTCTTTAATGAAGGTAATTTCGAATCGTAATCAGAATACCTGACAATACCATAACGTATTATCGTTTCTCTTTGTTCAAGGTAATTCAAATCAGAATAACAATACCTGACAATACCATAACGTAATATTGTTTCTCTTTGTTGAAGGTAATTCGAATCGTAATGAAAATACCTGACAATACCATAACGTATTATCGTTTCTCTTTGTTGAAGGTATAGTCAAACTTTTTTAATCCAATTTTACCTCCCCCTTAAAAAGGTGTTTCTCCGGACACCTTATTTCATAATTTATTTCAATTTTTATATCTGGGCATTCATATATCTCTACATCTGAACAGACTATATCTCAGATACTGCGTCTGAGCATCCATATGTTGCCTCGTCTTATCAGACTATATCTCAGATACTACATCTGAGAACCCATATACTACTTTCCTTATCCTTAACGGATCCTTACAATGTCAAAAGCATTATATCCCTCAAGTTAATTTTAACTTATTTGGCGGAAGTAATACCGGAATATAAACAATTCCAAATTAATTTTTCGGCACATGATAAATATTTTTGGAAGGTGATATGGATGAAGTAATTTTGAGAATACTATCAATAAAAATGATATTACGAAGTCAGGTAATATCAACGAAGTAATAGTGAAGAAAATATTACCGAAGTAATATATGAAGAGGTAATATGGACGAAGTAATATTAAAGATAATATTACCGAAGTAATATATAAAGAGGTAATATCGTCGAAGAAATATCGAGGATAATATTACCGAAGTAATATATGAAGAGGTAATATCGACGAAGTAATATCGAAGATAATATTACCGAAGTGATATATAAAGAGTTAATATCGTCGAAGTAATATCGAAGATAATATTACCGAAGTAATATATGAAGAGGTAATATCGTCGAAGTAATATGGAAGATAATATTACCGAAGTAATATATGAAGAGTTAATATTAACGAAGTAATATCGAAGATAATATTACCGAAGTAATATATAAGAGGTAATATCGAAGCCACCTTGAAATTGGTGATAATATTATTTCGCACTATGGTCTTTATCGTTAACTGATGCTTTTTAACATCTTAGACGTCTAAGGAAAGTATCTCATAATCTTCCTTAGAACAACACTCGCTCAATTAAAATCGGGCTATTGATTATGCTTGATGGCATCCCTAAGCTCATCATCAGGCTAATCAAACCATTCCCTAGACTCCGTTTGCTTTGAGTCTAGTTTTTGACCATAGGATGACCACTCGTCATCTACTTCTGGTTCCTTGTATTCTTCTGCTATCTCCTCAGAATACTCAATATTAGCACTCACTCTCCTCCATTGTTGTTTAGCTTCTCGTAGCTCTCTTTCAAATATTTTCTGGTAATATTCTTTGGCTTCATCGCAGTCATTATCATGCCCTTCCAAGAGCCATTGATTATAATCATCGTTATAACCACTATCTTTTCTTAGTTATACATCCTCCAGTCTCGAGGTGTACATGTATCTATTTTCGCATATGCAACTTGAATAGATTCTTCGAAATGAATCATCCATTCATATCGTAACGATAAACAGAGTTCCTCATAAAACCGATAATATCGCATAATCATCGTTTCTTCAATAACATTCCGTAATTGAACTAGTATTAGTGATAATGTAATGTCTATCAATATATCGTAAAGTTGCTCTGTCGGAGGACAGGTCAAATCTACCACTGGCTGCATCTTGCACATTTTTTATTACTTTCGCAATAACACCACTCAGTTTTATCATCTTCCTTGCAGTTACAAGCCCACTCGTCGGCCCACGAATGGTATTCTTTCCAGTGATCTTTGAATATTATATCGTCAATTTTAAGCAATACTCCATTAATTGCTGAATCGCGATAATATTCTACCCAAGGTTTTGGTGTCTTGGGTTCGGCGTGGAATATTGGATTATTCCAATCGTTTTCGGGTTCTTCGGATAATATCGCAAATATCAAACCGAATATATTAAGAGGTTCGTATTCAAACAAATTAGGCGTATACCCGGCGAAATCAAATATATTAATCATACGACTGATTAATTTCTTCCCCGAAAATGAGTGCTGCCGTCGACTTTTGGCAAAGTTTTATTCGCACCTAGAATAAATCTACTCTACACTTTGCTTTCAGATATACATAACAATTGTTGTTTATAAATATCCTGATTCGGTGATTTTTTATAACCGTAATCGTATGCTGATTCAGCAAAAGGTATTTGGAATAAATGTCGGCTGGTTATTTTATTCCATGGAGTAGCTATAGCATATAAGGATGCGCAATTTTTTGTGCGTAGAAAAAATGCTCCATTTTTAAATAGCTCTCTATATGCCGCTAATTTTTCTTCATTTATATGTCACCTTATACGTATCTCCAGACAAAATATATGGGTAATCTGTAGAGATCGTATACACAATAGAGACAAATGTGAATAATTGTATGGGAAGCTATTAAATGTATAGTTACTACATCGTATCGTGGTGTAAAGCAATATTGTCAGTAAGTCCAAAAATCCTTGATAGTACTGGAGTTCAGATACTATCGGCTATATTACGTCTCACAGTAATCTCCCTCAAAATTTCCAATGGTCCTTGATATATCTGGTGTTCAGAATATATCGGCAATATTACGTCTTAGCGTAATCTCCGTCAAAATTTTCTAATTACAACCCAAGAACGGTAGTTATTATCTATTATACTGTTACGGGGGTTACAACACTTTTAACTAATAATACTTTAACAAGTAATTAGTTCCCAAATATAGTGCGTACGACTGTGTGATCCTTATTTGGTAAATAGTCTATTCAATAATCCTGGTTCGATTTTCTCGAAGTCGCTTATTCTAACTTTGTTTCGTAGATCCCTTAGCCTCTTGTAATGGTTTAAGATTTTGCGCTTTCTTAATTCGTTTCTTGGACTGAGGTCGAATGGTATCCCGATTACGTTGCCAGGTATTTCGAGCTCGTATTAACGTTCCGTTAATATCTGACTGAAGACTAGTATCGTAATTATAATTACTAGACTCGTTATTCTTATCTATTTGTGATAATCTATTTGGATGTATTTGTGATTCTGCGATATCGATTCTTCGGTCATTTTGAAGATCTCTTGGGGTTGGTGAAATTTGTCGATTGATTCTATCAGTAGGTTTTACTCAAACCTCAGATGGAAATTGGTGGTATTCAATTAGATATCGTATTGCTGAATCCAATTGAACTAATGTGGCTAACCACCAAACGCAAGGAATAGCAAATGTGTATTTGCGTTCTTCGAAGGTATTCAATAACTTTGCATATGTCCAAAGTAATTTGTCTGCTTCCCAGTTGAAGGTAATTCTCATCTCAGGGTGCGGGGCTGCCGCTACACAAGCTAATGAATTCTAATAATATAGATATGTGTATAGGTATCATAAAAACTTAATAATAGATAAAGGTCTTCTTCTGCTGGTAGGTACATTTGACTGTTCGCTGCTAGAGCTTCTCTTCTCATTGTCGGGGACAATGTGAGTCATTTTATAGTCCTTCGCAAGCTCCAGTTCGGCCGCGGTTCCACTGACCATGACAACAGAATTGCTTGACAGCTTATCTCGGGAGACCGTACCGAAATTCGCCAGGAGTACCCTCAAGGTTATCGTGTGCATGCATGATTGGTTTCAAAGCGTTACCCTCCTCGTATGATGCCATCATCCTGCATGATATCAAACGCATCCTATGACAACTCATAACTTCAACTTAGACATCTTGCTTCCGTTTGTTCAGTAGGTGGAACGTATGACGTCAAATAGACTGATCATCGCTTTATCGCAATATAATAATAACACGAGGTTATTAATGCCTCACCATACCAATTCGGCGATTCTGCATTGCGTCAGAGATTTACTGGGCGACCAACCGATACTCTGCCAATGTAGATTATGACACCCTTTCCGAGTTGCGATGCACACTAACTCAAACCAATGCGCAGGGTCGCTTCAGGCCTCTTATCTTCAGCCAATGCCAATAATCCCTCATGCACTACATGCTTAGCATCCGGACTTCCGTGATCCGGGGGGTGCACACATTATTCCCTATCTCTGAGAGATAAGGTGTGATGATTCCACATACTAGCATATTGTACTATCGCGTGCTGCACATTCATGGCATCCGCGCATAAAGAATGTGATGTCCCGCTATCAAGGTATAGTAGGTGTAATGTACAATTATGCGCACCGCTGATGGTTTTTCACATCCCGGTAATGGCGACATAATCGCATCATCTTGCGAATCCGCTTGATAAGACTGCTCTTATCAAATTATTACATACGGCTCGGATGTATCCCGCTAAAGGCCATCCAACTGATCACGTGTCTCGCTCCACAAGAGGGTGTTTTACTTTGTGACTAACGTACCTACTTCCGAATGGTAGTCATATGTACTTGCTGTCCGATCACCATGTATCATTACCGCTGTGAGGAGAGAACCCCTAACACTTCGGGTTTCGCTATAGGCGCAATACTTTCACAGAAATTTGAAGATGGGAAAATACATCCAGTATCGTTTTTGTAACGAAAACTCTCAGATGCTGAATTCAACTACGACGTTTACGATAAAGAAATGCTAGTGATAGTATATGCTTGAGAAAAATGGGGACAATTCATACAAGGCTCGGAATTTAGGACGACCATTTTCTCCGATCACCCCGATCTGGCCTATTTCACTACAAAAGTCACGTTAAACAGAAGACAAGCTAGGTGGGCTTTACTGTTAAAGGGCTACGAGTTTGATATTGTATACAGAAAAGGTTCTTTGAACCAGAAGGCTGATATATTATCAAGGTGCCCGAGTACACATCTAGAGAGGGAGGTACAACAGCGATTACGACGGAGCCGCTGCTACGACCGGATCAGTGGTTTGAAGTCAGAGCGATGGAAATAGAAGACGACAACTATCAGGAAATTTGCATAGGAGCGATAGAAGTCGAAGAATTGTTACTGGAACAAAAGCAATGAATCATCAACGATGCAATGCTAGACGAACAGTATAGAGGGATCTGCAAGGAAATATCTAAGGGAAATAACGTACATACTATTTACGAGATTATCGACAACCTATTATGTTGGAAAGGAAGATTATCTGCCCCGGAAAGAACAAGGGAGAGGATAATCAGATCGGAACATGATTCGAAGATAGCACGACATTTCGGCAGAGACAGAACACTGGAACTGGATAGCAGAAATTTCTATTGGCCAAAGATGGAGGACGATGTTAGAATATACTGCAATGAGTGCGACAATTGTCAAATGACGAAGGCACCAAGACATGCCAAGTACAAACTGCTACATTCATTGGAGTTGACCGGTAAACCATGGACGCAGATATCCACCGACTTCATTACAGCCTTACCGGAGTCCAGTGGTTATAAGAATATTCTTGTCGTGGTAGACCACTTTACCAAGATGGCGCATTTCATCCCAATAAGAAAAAGAGAGGCAGTGGAAGTGGCCAAGGCATATCTTAATGGAGTTTGGAAATACCATGGCATAGCGGAGGATATAGTATCGGATCGAGACCCGACGTTTACAGGAAAGTACATCGCCAACCTCTACGAGTATTTAGGAATCAAGAGATCCATGAGCACGGCATACCATCCTCAAACTGACGGACAAACCGAATGAATGAATTAAGTAATAGAGGCTTATGTTAGGGGTTCTCCCCTGATAGCGGTAATGATACATGTTGATCAGACAGCAAGTACACGTGACTATCATTCGGAATTGGGTACATTAGTTACCAAGCAAAACACCTACTTGCGGAGTGAAACATGTGATCAGTCAGACGGCCTTTAACGGGGTTACATCTGAGCCGCATGTAATGATTTGACAAGTGCAGGCTTATTAAGCAGGTTCGCAAGATGACATAATTATGTCGCCATAACCGGGATGTGAAAAACCATCAGCGGTGCGCATAATTATACATTACACCTACTATACCTTGATAGCTGAACAACGCATCCAAAGTGGTGGGCAGCACGCGAAATGCAATATGCGAGTAAGAGGGATTGTGGCACCATATCTCTCAGAGATAAGGATCAACGCGCGCACTCCCCGGATCACGGCAGTCCGGATCCTAAGCATGCAGTGCTTGAGGGATTAATAGCATTGGGTGCTGATAAGAGACCAGAAGCGACCCTACTCATTGGTTTGAGTTAGTATGCATTGAAACTCAAAAGCGTGTTATAATCTACGTTGGCAGAGTATCAGTAGGTCACCGACATAAATCTCTGACACAATGCCGAATAGCCAAATTAGTATGGTGATGCATTAATATCCTTGCTGATATTATTATATTGCGATAAAGCGCTGATCAGTCTATATGATGACAGATGTTTCAACTACTGAACAAACGATAAGCACAATGTCCAAGTTGAAGTACGAGTTGTCATACCATGCGTTTGATATCATGCAGGATGATGTCCTCTTACGACGAGCGTAACACTTTGAAACCAATCATGCATGAACACGATAACCTTGGGGAACTCGTGCTGGGTCTCGGGGCAGTCCCCCGAGATTAGCTATCAAGCAACTCTGTTGTCATAGTCAGAGGAACCATGGCCAAACTTGAGCTCGTGAAGGACTATAAAAGACTCGCATTGTGTCCTCCGACAATGGAAGAAATGAAGCTCTAGCAGCGAACAGTTAGAAACCTACCAGCGAAAGAAGACCTTTATATATTATTGAGTTTTTATGATACGTATATCTATATATGAAATCTATTAGCATTAGTACGGCAGCACCGTACCTTTTAGTATTCCTCGATTGAACAAAGTAAAAACCTATGACAATTACTTTCGTAAGCGATAGCTACATTATAGTATATGCACTCGAGAAAATCATCGGACTCGCCAGATAGAATCAATACCTCTTTGTAGCGAATTGTGTTTGGTGGATAGCAGGAGTCATTGGATTGGACGAGGAATTAACCATACACATTGAGAATCTGGTATCTCGAAGATTGGTTGGATTTAGAGGAATATCTTCGACTCCACAAGATAACGCTAGTGGTGTAAGCGCTGAGGAAATACCGAAACAACAAGCTATCGATATCCACGATAAGATCTCTACGAGTTCGAAGGGAACACATATTGTCAACAAGAGACAATCAAAACGAAGGAGAAATCAACGATCATCTAGGAATTGATTATTCAGGGAGAACGTTGAAGAGAAATAGGAAGTATGGCCTTGCAGAGTATTTATACATAGTACCAGATATTCCCGTAACAGCTTACTTGACATCTTATTGTAATTATGAACAAAACGATTGGTCAGAAATGTTAGCAATGGCAGAATACGTACATAATAATTCGAAGCATTTGGCAAAGAAGATAACTCCGTTCTATGCCAATTATGGGTACGAACCGAGAATGAACTGGTCGACGAAGATTCAATTTCGAAATCCTGCATCAGAATTATACGCGCATTATATGACGACCATATACGAAAAGTTAAAAGCAAGATTGTCTCAAGCAAGGGATAATATGTCCAAATATTACAATAAGAAAAGAACAGCAATGCCGGGTTTTAAGAAAGGGGAATTCGTTATATTGAATGGAAAGAACATACGATCTAAAGAAAGATGTAGGAAATTGGAAGACAAGATGTACGGACCATTTGAAGTATTATTGGAAGTACAGAACAAACGATATTGGAAATTCAAACTTCCCGCCAAGTGGAAGATACACCCGGTTTTCAATATATCCTTACTCAGAAAATACCGAAGAACATATCCAGAGAGGGAGGTCGTTGAAATCGAAGCAGATGATTCGGAATGGAAAATGGAAAAGATAATTGCCAGTGGACCTTCGAATGACGACCATAAAAAGCACGTGTTTTTGATAAAGTGGGAAGGATTTACGCACGAAGAAAATACTTCCGAAAGTTATGAAAATGTGGCAGAGTCGGCAAACGAACTTTTGGAGGATTTCTATCAGACAAATAATACGATGGAAAAAGACGGTAGGTTTGGAAATAACAAAAAGAAAACGGAAAAAAGCAACACGTGCAGACGCAAATGAAAATGTCTTTTTTAATTTTTGATTTTTTGATTTTAATTTGTTATGCAGATAATGCATTGGAATTATTTCACTTTCTGAGTGGTATCTTTTGTTATGTTCACTTCTTTTGACGGAGCTACCATTGAGTCACCGGTTCTAGAGACGGAGGTAGTGTTAGGGGTTCTCTCCTCATAGCGGTAATGATACATGTTGATCGGACAGCAAGTACATGTGACTACCATTCAGAAGGGGGCTCATTAGTCACGAAGCATAACACCTTCTTGCAGACCGAAACATGTGATCAGTCAGACGGCCTTTAGCGGGGTTACATCTCAACCGTATGTAATGATTTGATAAGAGCAGTCTTATCAAGCGGATTTCCATCATGCAATTATGTCGCCATTACTGGGATGTGAAAAGTCATCAGTGGTGTGCATAATTATTCATTACACCTACTACACCTTGATAGTGGGACAACGCATCAATACTGGTGCGCAGCAAGCGATAAGCAATATGCGAGTACGAGGGATCGTCGCACCTTATCTCTCAGAGATTAGGAATAATGTGCGCACTCCCCGGATCACGGAAGTCCGGATCCTAAGCATGCAGTGTGTGAAGGATTAATGGCATTGGCTGAAGATATGAGGCCTGAAGCGACCCTGCTCATAACTTTTGAGTTAGTATGCATCGCAACCCAAAACATGGTGTCATAATCCCCGTTGGCAGAGTACCGGTTGGTCGCCGACATAAATCTCTGACACAATGCTGAATAGCCAAATTGGTATGGTGAGGCATTAATAACCTCGATGTTGTTATTATATTGCGATAAGCGCAGATCAGTCTACATGACGTCAGTCATTCCAACTACTGAACGAAGGATAAGCAAGATGTCTAAGTTGAAGTTATGAGTTGTCATAAGATGGGTTTGAAATCATGATGTGATGATGGCCTCATACGAGGAGCGTAACGCTTTAAAACCAATCATGCATTAACACGATAACCTTGAGGGAATTCGTGGCTGGTTTTGGGACAGTATCCCAAGATAAGCTATCAAGCAAAATCCATTGTCATAGTCAGACCAACGGCGGCCAAACTTGAGCCAGCTAAGGACTATAAAGAACTCGCATTGTCTCCCCGACAATGAGAACAACCAAGATCTAGCAGCTATCCACAGTCAGACAATTACCAGCGAAGAACACCATAAAATATTATTAAGATTTCTATCTAAACAAACATTCACGATTACTTCTCTTCTTTACACCAGTGATTTCATCCTATATGTTTACCTCGAGGCAATTGAAGAAACGTACCGGACACGATCATCTCGTCCAATAGTTAGGAGATCTGTTTCTCTATTACGAGGAAACCAGGAGTACTTCTGGGCAGTATTGGACCCTGCGCTCGACCGCAATCATTGGCATAGAGTACGATGTCTCGGCATACATTTCGACAGACAGGTTACTTATCGAGGAACGTATCGAAACGAACCTTATTCACGATCAAGAAGAAAACGGGGATTGTTTATAGAGGGCCCTCTCGTATACGGACCAGTGGTTGAGTCTCAGGATAAGACGAGGAAAGAAAAAGAAGTTTAGTTAGGCGGCTGTATTTAAGTTAATAAATATTTATTGAAGCGGACTTAATCCTCCCGTAACATGCGATACCTAATTCCCATTACTTGAATGACAGAGTTTTGCTGCTGATATGAATGCCCATCATGCATTGTGGATTTGATTATTCATCTATTTTTCCATACTACAGCATGCAGCTCACAGTCTGTGTCAGGTGAGAAACAAACAAATAATTCTGAAGAAAGACAACAAATTATACTGAATTAAGCAAGAATGAAAAACCCGTGGCTAGGTAGCACCGGTCCACAGCTTCCTGTCACCTCTATTGCGGTTAGAAGGAAATATTCAAGAAATAATGTTAGTTTGTAACAGATTTCGTACCATAGTCAAGACCTGATACTTTCATTGTTCCTGGTTCTGCAAATCTGGTGGGTTGACCCCCTGGAGTTTACCCTCCTCCACCCATCCTGTTTCACCTTTGCTCATTCTTTCCAAGCACACCTCCCCCCTCCAATTTCTCATCATGCTACTCATCATCCCTGTTACTCTCACTCTAAAGATTCTCCAACTCACAGTTGACAGTTCCCTGACCTACAATCCATTTGTTACCCATTCAATGGTGTTCATCATCACAGAATTTGCAAAGTTATTCCCGGCATATTGCAGTGCTTGTATCACACAGAGAATGTATTGGTGGTTGCATTGCTTCTTCAGTTTAAGGAAGACACAGCCTGAAATATGGTTGGTGAACCACTCCAATGTCATTCCACATTTTGTATCTTTCACATTGACAAGATGGGTATCTCAAATGAAGAAGACCTGGTTACTGGGAACCTCCATGGCAACATGAGCAGTGGGGGGAGGCAACACAGTGCATGGGCACATAATATAACTAACTGCTGAAGTATCCATGACCTGGTCATAATTGGATAATGGTTGAGGTACAGTCGCGGATACCACTGGTGAAGATGTGATCTGCTTTGGTAATGTAAGCTCCAATATAGTTCTTTCCATTTGGTGGGTGTAACATCCACCACTCTGTGTATATCTGTAGTGTAGATGCTCGCATCACGCTCTTCAAACAGAATGAGGATGTATCGTTGTTTGTTCGTTATGTGTAGACAGTGGTCTTATTTACCAATGTGTAGGAAACTTGCATTCAAGGTGCATTTGTATGGCCAGGAACCCATGGTACAGTAAATGTTGTTTTGAGTGAATGAAGGCGGTTGGAGAAATTGCTGTTTGCCAGGGAAGTAGACATTCCAGAGGCGGGTTTGAGTGTATTGAGCAGTGGTATCACAGCTGAATTGCCTGTGAAAATCCCTGTGTATGTTTTGGTGAGATTATTATGTTGACATAACTAAAAGCACCTCTGTGCAGCTTCAAAGATGCCAAGTATTTCTGCATCATTAATCTCAGGTTGATGGTTCATGAGGTTGAGCGCTTCAATGATTTCTTCACCAGTCATCTCGATGACAGTTTCTACCCCAAAGTTTTCTTTCACCATTGATCTAGTTGTATTGCAAAGAATGTTGCACTTGTCTTCTTTCAATATTGTGTATTATACCTCATGGGCTTTGAATTCCTCCTCAGTTGAACATAGCTTGATATGTGTTTTGACTCTGCTTTTTGCCCATGGTGGACAGGTTATAGAAGAATATGTATCTATCTCCTAAAGGTTTGAGATCCATGGGCAAACGTGAGATATGATTTGAATGAGAGTATTTTCAAATGTGTAATTACTTTGTTGGCTGCTGTCCTGTAAGATCAAGGGTCAATTGGGGTTGCTGGATGCTGGAGTTTCATAGAGTGAAGGGAAGGTTGAAGTGCAATACTGTCAGATTGGATGTGTTGCATGACATCTAGGGATTCAAAGTGCATGTTGTCTTCATATGTGATTCAGTTATATACAAACTGGAGGGAGCGTTGATTGGATATTGAGATCAGCAGTTGGCAATGTATGGAAGGCTCAAAGAGTAGAATGAAGTGCAATACTGTGAACTATCACAAAATTCTGTTGTCATGTTACTTGCCCATTCCACCCTATTTCAGCTTCAAAGTCACAAGCAGGTATGGTTGAGATCTTGCATACTTGGTGGTCTGCACTGGGTGTTAGTCTTGATTGAAGATTGACCATTGATTATTGGGCTCCTAGGTTGACTGCTGGCTGCCTTAATCCTGGCATGTTGTTTGACGTTGATTTTCCTGTCAAAACTTATATCAATCCACCAAACCACTTCTGGACTGATTCCAATTGGGCCAGGACAAATGGTAGTGTGGTTGGGTATGCTGATATTTTTGTCATCTGTGGTATTACCATTTACATTATTGTTTTATTTATGTATTTACTTAATTATCATACAGTATGCAGCCCACAGACTATGGTCTGTGAGGTACAAACTCATTACTGAGAGCAACAAAAACCAATGAAAGAGAACAACGATACAAGGAAAAATCCCTGGCTAGGTAGCACTGCCCAGCAGTCTTCGGTAACCCCTAATCTAGTTCCAACGAAGAGTTCATGACATCAGAATAGTCTGCTCTTCACTTCTTTGAAATGAATATTCGTCTTCACTTTCATTCAGCCTGAATCTGCATATCGTATGGGTTCTCCCTGGAGTTTACTCTCCTCCTCCCTTCCCTTCTCTATTTGTATTGACTAATTCTGTCACATTACTCCTTTGCCTTCCCCATCATCAACCACCTCCTCATCAATATCTCCTCTGTTGCTCCAATATTGCTCTGCTATGTTGTTGATACTTTCCCGGCCTACCAGTCACATGTCACTGTGTCCATGGTGTTCATCATTACAGAATTGACCTAGGTACAATCTTCCTATAGCAATGAATATTCCATTCTCAAAATACTTCAAAGGCTGCGTTGTGATGTCTGTATACAGAAGAAGTGAGCAGAGATCTCGAGGGTGTACCACTGCAATCACTTTGTACATCCTTTGTCTTTTATGTTGGAATACTGGGCAACATAGTTCAAGATGTTCTGGTGACCGGTAACATCCATTGCAACATGGGCAGTTGGGGCAGTCAACAGAGTTCGTTGGTATTATGTATTGGTAACATCAGAACTACCCATGGCCAGTAGGGAGTTATGTGAAAGCTGATATTCAATGTTGGTTACCAATTGTTGTGATGTTGTCAGGTTTTGTAAGGAAAGTTCCAATGTTATTCTGTCCCTTTGCAGGATTTTTCATCCACCAATTCCCTCAACCCTACATAGGAGCTTTTCAGATTACCCACTTGATGTAGGATACACAGGTTATATAGTGGGTGGGTGGTTTTCCAAGAGTGGATGGTGTTGCCAACTCGTTGGTAAGTTTGTTTCCTGGTACATCTTTATCCAAGGAACCCATTGTACTGTAATAGTAGTCTTGAGTGCATAGAAGAGTGCCAGGGAAGTGGACGGTCTAGGGCTGGGTTTGAGGGTATTGAGACCTTGAATGGCAGCTTGATTGGCTGTGAAGATCTATATATGTCTTTTGGTGAGATTAATATGTTAACATATCAGAGAGCATTTCTGTACCTTATTAGGAATACCAACTATTTCTGCATCATAAACTTCCTGTTCATGGCTCATTGAATGGGTTGCATCAATAGCTGCTTTTCCAGCAATTTCCACCACGGGTCATGCCTCAATGTTTTCATTCAACATTGATTCATCTGAAGAACATATACTATTGTTGTAATCATGTTTCAATATTGCATACTGTACTTTATGCACTTTGGCTTCCTTATGTGCAAGCAGGAATTCGTTTTTGTTTTGACTGGATTTTGAATTTGTGGTGAGCCGGTTGTGTGAAAGTAGATTTGGATCTCTGAACTGTTGCAATCCCTGTACTGAGGGTGGATGAGGATATGATGAAATGTGTTTCAAATTTGCTGTGATTTTGTTGCATTCTGTCCACTGAAATCATGGGTCCATTTAAGTTGCTCAACATAGGGATTTCATGAACTGGAGAAAATGTCACTGGACAATGTTGCCAAATTGGGTAAGATGTTAGGTGCATAACAAGACACCTAATACAGATACTGGCACATCTCTAGATGCTTATTTTTGAATTCTCATATCTGATCGTCCTCGTTCAATTGGTGTATCTGACGATCCTGTAATGACATGCAATGTGGAGTTGAATCATATGACTCTGTTGAATGGTTGTCTACGATTTTCTTCCTAAGTGCCTCATGCTTATGCTGATTCCGTAAGTCCTAAATTTCAATTCATCACAGTTGTGTCCAGGTATTCTAGGGTTACTGTTGTGTCTGAGATGTTGGATTGATTCAGCCTTTCCAACTGTGACATAATCAATTGCTAATGTAGCTTAAATCACAAATCGAGTCAGAAACATGGAAGTTCCTCTCAATGTCCCTCAGTATGGTTAATAGCGATCAATTATTTGATTCTGCCTAATTCACTATGGTCACATAATGTAATAGTTTGGAGGGAAATATTTCGTGGTCTAAATAATACACTAATGCAGGTTGCAATCGCACAAGTGGGAAGATCCACCATGCACACTGAGCCATCAATACATTTTGCACATTTTGAAACTTCTGGATTAACTTTCCATATGTCCATAAAACAATATTCGCTTCAAGTTTACAGGTAATACTCATCAGGGTAAGGAGCTCTCATTTCAAAAGCTGATTGATTTGTATGTATATATACTAATAGATAAAAATATGATGAAAATGCACTATTATTTCAGATAGTTCTTTCGCTGGTAGGTATTTCTGCCTGTTGTCCACCAGAGCTTGCTCTTCTCTTTGCTGGGACAAGGTAATCTCTGTTGTAGTCATATCTGAGGGTCAGTATGCACATACTTGCACACTATGATTCCACTCCTCCTGATTGCACTAGGGCAGTTGCTACCTACATTCTGATTAATATGCATGGTAATTATTTGCTGACCATCCAATTGGTTATTGTGTACATTCAATGTGGTTTGGAAGTATTACACTGCTAATAAGGATCAGGTCATCCATCGTATCAAATCATTTCAGACAACATATCAGATCATAACATCAACTTGGACATGTTGGCAACCATTTGTTCAATTGTTGGCACATCTGACAACATATAGTCTCATCAATATTCATCGCAATATTTTGGAACAGCTCTTCAGAATTCAATCCATTGCCTTTTACTTGGCCATACAGCATGTTGTGAGAAAGTGAATTGGTTACCAACCGATAATCCACGAACGAAGGTTCAGACATGGCACTATTTTGTTGTAACAGCTACGGTCTAAACCCACTGAGCTAGTTTGCTTCTGCACTCGTATAGTCATCCAATGTCAGTATTCCTTCAGACACGGCATGCTGTTACGGGTTTTCCTCTAGCAGCGGTAATGAGACATCAATGGATTGCTGCAGGTACGTGTCACAGAGAATACTCTCGATCTAGTCATATGGCATGCAAAACATCTATCTGCATTGATGACATCATCTTTATTAGTCAACTGATCTTCAGCAGGATTACACTGAGACCGCATGTCGATCAATTAGGGACGGGTCCGGACACACTAGCATATCTAAATATGATGATTTAGTTATGTCAATATAACCGGGAGGTGAAAAACCATCAGCAGTGCGAATAACAATTGCCCACACCTACTAGCTTTTATCCTGCGGGACAACTCATAGTTAAGTTTCAATTACACAGAATTACAGGAGCAGCATCCGATTATGCAATATGCAAGAAAGAAAAACCTGTGATCCTCTGTGCTAGATGATGGGACCTAGTTGTGACACTCCCCGATCTATAGATAGTCGAGACCGAAGTATGCAGTGCCTGAGTGATTACTGGCATTGTCCAACGATAACAGGATTGAAGCAATCCGGATCATTCAGTTAAACCTGCATGTATTGCAATGTCATTGGGGTGTGGCATAATGTACTTTGGCAGAGTATTCGTTGGTTACCGACTAATACCCTGGTGCAATGCCGAACAGCCAAACATGAAGGCAAGTAATTTAATAATAAAAACCTAGTAAAACATATAGCGATAAGCACAGATAAGTCATGAACTGTCAAATGTACCAACTACTGAACAAATTACAAGCAAGATGTCGAAGTTGATGTTGTGATTTGATGTAGTGTCTAACATGTTTGCATAATGATGGATGACCTGACATTGATCAGGAGCATGATGCATCAAAACCCCATTGCATGCACACAATACCATAAGGGATGCGTGGCAATCGATTAACGAGCACATTCAGCAGAGTGTGAGTGGCAGTTGCAATAGCGTAATCATAAGCGTTGACGTCACAGTGTGGAAGTATGTGTTGCTAAACCACCGAACACATCTATACAGAGATCACATTGTTCCGGCACTGAATGGAAGAAGCTATAGTAGCAAACATTCAGAAAATCCTACTAGTGATGAACAATCTGAAAAATTATTGCATTTTTGTGAACTGATACCTATCAATTAGGAAATAAAAATCAATCAATTTCTGTAGCGTCAGCGCTGCACCAATGCACCATGAATCACGAATACGTTTGAAACCGAAGCTGTCTTCTTGGTTTATTCCATTCAGAGAATATTGTCGTTTTGCAAATGGCATCAGTATCGCTTTGTCACCCAGTTTGTTTGGTAGAGGTCATCATTATTGGGATGACAAGGAGGCATGGTGGTACATTTTATAACGTCTCTGAAAGAGTACATATCGAGAACTGTACGATGTCTCGAACTCCTAAAGATATTGCCAATCGATGCTTAACTCCTGATCAGCTACACTCCAGTGCTGTATTGGATTCAGCTCAATCAACTTTAAGGAAATTTGTACAGCAAATGGACGATTACATTAGTGACCCTTTGTGTCCCACTCGGAAAGGAAGTATTAATCCTCTATATGAAACAAAGAAACAACTCCCGCAGGCTATGGAAACACAGGCATGAATCAAACTGCAGCATAATGGATCAAGTTAATATTTGTCAAAGCCCTCCACTGTTTGGACCAACCTCATTGGAACTAACAATAGTAAAAGATGTAGGGTTGTGCTACATACTCATGGTTAGCATCCTACAATGCCCCGAACCGATGGTTTGATCCTGACCTTCTGTAAACCTGGGAGTACCACAATGTGTTCCCACCCCTTAGTGTGTAGGCTTACACATCCCTGTTTGCTGCGTAATGCATTATTCAGTGCTGCTCATTGTATTTCTGTGTAGTTGCAACTTAACTATGAGTTGTCCAGCTAGTGAAGCTTTAATCGGTGTGGCCAATAAATATCCACACTGCTGAAGGTTTTTCATTTTGCAGCAAGGTGACATAATTGCATCATAATATTTGAAACTGCTAGTGGGAGCGAATTTGTCACTAAGTGATCAGCATGTGGCACAAGTGTAATCCCGCAAAGGACTACTTGGCTCACCAACATCTTATTGACCTCACAGGTAGGTGTTTTTCATCTCAGTATGGTGCGATCATCTCATGCACCAGCAGTAATCCAATCATGGATCATTCCCACTGCTAGTGGAGTACCCCTAACATGTCATTCAGAGAGGTATGCTTTCAGATTACCCGTTTTCTTTGAATGTGATTCAGTTATACAGCTACCAGAGGATAGGATGAGTAATTGTGGGGGGTGATTGTTGGCGATGTGTGGAAGGCTCCTAGGATACCAGAATGGACCATACTTTGAATTGTTTCAAACTTCTGTTAATATGTACCTCACCCCATCCACCATCATTCAGCTGCAAAGAAGCAATCTAGAATAACACATGCATCATTCAGTTGGCAGACTGCACTGGAGGTTAGTTCTGATTCAGTATGGGTTATTGATTTGACGGCTTCAAGGGCTGTTTTCCCTTATGGGGCCTTCAGCATAACATGGTGTTTGAAGTTTATTTGTCTGTCAATCCACCTTACCATATCAGGGCTGATGCCCATTGTCCCCTGGGAAATTGTAGTACCATTAGGTAGGGTAATCTTTGATTCATCTGTTGTATTGTCATTACGTTTATTGTGAAAGTGCATCATGTCTGGCTGTGAGACATCAAATTGTAAGGCATTGTTTACTTCCCATTTGTACAATGTTCATGCAGCTGTGTCCAGGGATTGTGCATCCTAGCGTTTTGATTTGGTTCAATTGACAATGGCAATATACTCGAAGTACCCAGGAGTACAGAGGCTGCCATGGAGGGATGTAAGTTCATGGAAGAGAGGACCGAGATTGAAGACACACCGAATTGGTGATGCAGGTAATCCATGAGGGATTTCATTCACAGACAGAGCAGAGGTGTCGCTTTTTTCTATCAAATGCCATTGCTGCTATGCAGTTGGATGAGAAGGGTTCCACCCAGAATTGAGTTGTGATTAGGTAGCCCAGTTGGTGTAGTGTTCACAGGAGGTCAGGTTTGATAAATTGTCACATGCACCACTCACCTTCTTAATAAGGGCAGTAGTGATTTCTTTACCATGCTTTTCTTATTCAATCTCATGTATACATACCATGGCTTCATTGATGGTAGAATGTTGTTTCATTCAACTTTTTCATCATTGTGTAGTAGGTTATATTTCTCTGACATATCTGTAACTCGGATTGCCATCATCTTTTCAACCATCTTCCTGAGGCAGTTGAGAAGGGTGACAAGTCTGAAGGCGTTAGGTATTCCATATCCAGATTGTCCTGGTTTGTGCATAATCACAGTTGGAGCTTGTTGTCAGCAGGTGGGGTGGTATCCTTTGGTTCGAAGTTTGGCTAACAGACTGTTGAATTGATTAGTGGCTGCCAAGTACTCTTGCTGGAGATGGTGAAAGGAATGTCTGTCAGGTTCATGGGAATTATGTGGTGCAGAGGTAAATATTGGTTGAATAATTTGTAGAGGGGTAAATATTACCCATGGCATGGTGTGTCTATTGGTATCATCAGTGAAGTATGGTGCTGGTGGTGGGGATGGGAACATGGTGGAATGAACAAGTCCAGCCTTGTGCTTCAAAAGGTGCAGCTTTTATGTAGCAGAATGACAGGCACGGAGTTCACTGGGTTATCTTGGGTTTGCTGTAATGCAGGGCAGCCAATATCCCAGTGCTTGATGCATTTGGTAAAATTCTTTCCATATTGATGTTTTTGAGATGGTGATATCCCGGAAATATTGGTTTCAAACAGCTTTCAACTTGATATAACCACAGTGGAGACGTGTTTTCTTGCATTGCTTCTCCGCACTGAATATCTAGATTCCGAACATATTGAGTTGCAGTGTCCCACCGCATTTTGATTGCATTCCAAGTTGGAGAGCAGGGGTGAATTCCTTGACTATATCAAGAATCCTGTGTCAGAGTAATTTAGCAGAATTGTCAAACTTTTGTTCACCTGGCTGTTCATGGATGTACTGCCAGACCATCCTTGGGGTATGGGAGAGTGTATTGTGAGTTTTGGTGAATACATCCGAATCTGTGTTGTTAAAGTTGGATTATATTGTATTGGAGTCGGTGGTAACATCTGTAGATTCCAGCACAATATGAATCTGAAATGTTGCATAGTCTAAGCATGTTGACACATTGTCATTCAATGGCCAATAGATATCTGAGTGACAAATTGCTTGTGAACAAAACGGAAGGTCAATGACAGAAACTATTTTACCTTGATGTCAATATTGTCGTGGGCTGGCCGGTTTGGTGACAAGGGCAATGATAGTGTTATCCATGATGTGACGAAATTCGTCCGCACATTCGGACATTTTGATTTAGGAATTCCATCATACATTATGGGCATTTGTATCAGTAGCAATTATACATTGTTCAGGCAATTTTATATATCGTGGAACTGCATAATTGCTAATGTCAAGTCATCAAATCATACCACAATGTTTTGGGCCTATTTGAATACAGCATATTCTCCTGATTCGAGCAGACATGCATTATAGGCTGTGAATTTACTCCGGACAACAATTGCAATATCATTGACATTGGATGTGGTTATGGAACTGGGGTAATCGGTTGCAAGTCAGTAGAAGTGGGGAAAGTTAAATCTGAATCCCAGGAATGGGAATGCAGGTGATTCTGGTGAGATTTCTGTTAGAACAGGATAGATGCCTTCCTTGATTCCATCACCAGCAAGTGATATTGCATGGTGAGTCAGGTAAAGCTCCTCCCCTGCTTGAATTGGCATTTGATGACCAAGTTATAGTAGGGTTTTAAGAAGATTGACTTTCGATACATCCTCAAATACACCCATTACATCCATAAAGATAGCTGTAGTCATTTTGTTTGCTTGCTTTCCTTGTTCAATGTATGTTTTAAGTGCCACGGCAGCATCAACAGTAGAATGTTATACACCTTTCTGATCCTTCTATTGTAAGTTGAAATCTTTTGCCATGTTTACAATTTGCTTGGCCATCAATATTTCAAGTATCTTTCCAAGACAGTTGAAAAGAGCAAAAGGATAGTTCGCCTTAGGTAATAAACAATCATGGATTTCTTGTTTGGAAACAATTGCAGTTGTTGCATCTCACCAGTAGGTGGGGACTGGGGTGCTATCCTTTTGTATGGAGTACTGCAAAAGGTGATTGAAATATACAGTTGCTGACAAAGAGCCATTCCTGTGACTGTGAAACGGAAGTCTATGAGGTGCAGGTGCTTTATGAGGTGCAGAGGTAAAAATTGCTTGTTTCATTACTGTAGTAGTAAATATAGTCAATGGTAGAGTGTGTCGATTGGTAATATCACTCAGTGAAGGTGCTACATTTAGTGGAGGGTCCAGAACTCAGTGGAATGGAGCTGCATTTTGTACAATAGTAACTGCTGCTGTGTCTCAGTCTGATTGGGGTGGTGTTCACTGGGTTTATTTGGGTTTGGATAATAGAGGTCAGTAATTGTCCCAGTACCTTGTAAATTGGCTAAAATCATGATCCATAATGACATTTTGGTGATACAGATGTGGCTGATGTATTTGTTCTGAATGGCATTCAATATGATCTGGTCAGTGTGAAGGTGACTGTTCTGCAATAGATTCTGGCCCTGTGTCTTGTGTATTCGGGAGCTTATGACCTGTACTGTCCAGCAGTGTTTGGAATGGGATGCCAATACTGCATCAAGGATCATGGCTTCTAGCTGTTGGCCTGACTTTTGATGGTTTGAATCAGTCTGCTGGTGGGGTAGGCATTGACAGACTATTCCAAATCCATATGGTAGTGTACTGAGAGTTTCATTGACTATATTCCAGTCTGTTTTGTTCCAGCTGTATTATGTGGGTGGTAACATGTTCAGATTTGCCTGAATATGAAACCAAATTGTTGTATGGTGTGAACCTGTCCATGCCTTGTCATCCACAGTGCAAGTGATAACTCAGTTCTGGATGGCTTGTAGTGTAAAGGTGTGGTCAATAGCAAATGGTCACTTGCAAGTGTGATTGAAGTATGTTGGGGTGTCTGGTTCATTCAGGAGGGAAAATGAAATAGCTTCAATAATCTGCATGATTTTTTCTGGGTGTTGAATGTTCTGATTTGTATATTTCACCACGTGTGATGGGAACTATTAGCACCAGAAATAATACAACACTCAGGTAGTGTGATGTTGGTGAAGCTTCTCATGATCGAGTAATGAATAGATTGATTTATTTCTGTAATGATTCATTATATTACCCACAGGCTGTAGCCAGTGAAGTACAAACAAAGAACCAAGAACATGAACAACAAATATCACTGAACAAAGGAAACACGAAAAACCCCTCACCAGGTAGCACCAATCCATTGTCTCCTGTTACCCCTGCACTAGTGTTACGGGGGTGTATTCCCTAAGTAACTTATTCAGTATCAATAGTGATTAATACTCAGGTCCACTGCCGTAGATCCTATTCCAATAATAAATTACCAATAATATTTTCCTGGAGATTGGTAAGATTGGTATTCTTATTGGCTTGCTTTTTAATTCGACTAGCCTCTTTCTGTCTAGCCCTCTTAAGTTGCTTCTTCGTTTGCGGTAAAGGATTAACTCGTCCTTTCCTAGTCCTTCTTAAGGGATCCGAAATGTATTTGTCAATGGATACTTCCGATTCCTCAGAACTTAATTCAATACCGATATCCCTGGCGATATCTCTTGGAGTTGGCGATACTCCTCTGCTAATTGGGTTCCGGGTATGCTGAATACCTCGTTGCTGTATAGATTCCGTTCTATCGATTTCGGACTGCCTTAACGCTAGGTAATCGATATGCTGTCGTAACTGATCTTCCACTCCGTATATCGATGCAATCCACCACGTGCAATTGGCTACGAAGAAGTATTGATATTCCTTGGCGTAAGAAACAATCTTTTCCAAAGCATACACAACAACGTCGTTATCGTTTTCAAAGGTGATAGTCATTCAAAGGAATACTTATCGAAGGTGCGGGGCTGCCGCTACAAAAAGCTAATAGATTTTATAGTGATAATAGGTATCATCAAAACTCAATAATAAATAAAGGTCTTCTCCGCTGGTAGGTATCTGACTGTTCGCTGCTAGAGCTTGTTCTTTCAATCGTCGGGGACGACCTGAGTATTTTATAGCCTTTTCGCCAGCCCTTAACTTGGCTGCTACTACTGACTAGACCAATAGGTTTTGCTTGATAGCTTATCTCGGAAGAGTATTCCGTTTTGCCGCCACGAGTTCCCTCTGGTTATCGTGTCCACGCATGACTGGTTTCAAAGCATTACGCTCCTCGTATGAGGCCATCATCATGTCGTGATATCAAACGCACTCCTAATGCCAACTCATAACTTCAACTTAGACATCTTGCTTATCGTTCATTCAGTAGTTGGAACATCTGACGTCGCGTAGACTATCAATGCTTTATCGCAAAGTAATAATAACTCGAGGTTATTAATGCCTCACCATTACGGCTATTCGGCTTTGCTTCAGGGATTTACGTCGGCGACCAACCGATACTCTGCCAACGTAGATTACGACACCCTTATCGGGTTGCGATCTTTATATCGCTCCTGGCCTTTCGCCAATGTCAATAATCCCTCACGCACTGCATGCTTAGG
>Ga0307514_10001593_pt1 | contig 26758 bp, 17 predicted proteins | sample 16_EM_MG_FD_203088 | JGI IMG/M metagenome (GOLD analysis project Ga0307514, IMG submission 203088) | Populus trichocarpa ectomycorrhiza microbial communities from riparian zone in the Pacific Northwest, United States - 16_EM | ecosystem: Host-associated > Plants > Roots > Unclassified | place... | reverse complement strand
CCTGCACGGCCGTTGAGACCCCTATGTCCACCAACGACCCCAACGCCTGCACCGCCAGCCTCTGCGGCCGCCTCGAATCGGCCGAGCGTGCCCGCGGCAGCAAGAGTGAACACCAGGCCACGCTGCTGCGCGACGATGCGGGCGACCTGCACCCGCTGCGCCGTGCCGGCGGCTCGCCGTTCACCGACCCCGCGCTGCAGGCACTGGAAGGCCAGCGCGTGAACCTGCATGGCCAGCCGCGCGACGGTTATTTCCTGATCATCCGCATCGAAGTGCTGCCCGGCTGAGGCGGGCAGCCGATTACGGCGCGGGCCCCAGCCGCAAAGTCTGCGCGGCTGCCCGGCAGGGATGGAAGGCCCTTCGTGAGGCGCTATCGCGAGCGGCTTTTCACAATGTCGCGCAGCCGGCCAAAGGCTGCATCGACCGGGCCGGGCCGCACAGGGGCGGCACTTGCCTTGACCACCTGGGTAGGGACCGGGTCACGGGATATCACCGAGTCCGGATCGCTCACAACTCCGTCGCTTTCCAGCCCGTCCACGGTTGCGAAATTCTGTCCGGTCCAGGCCTCCCGCAGCGCTTGGCCGTGCTGCACATACTGCGCGTAGCTCCTTTTGATGAATTCCTCCAGCTTCAAGAAACTCCCACCGCGCGAATCAGGTTGCCTAAATGCCATCGGCGTGGTGTAGCTCAAGCCATGCGCCTTGCCGAGTTCGCGGTACACGGGCCAGATCACCGAATTTGCCAAAGGGTTCTTGAGGAAGGCCGCCGGGAACCTGGGGAGGGTCATGCCAAGCTCCGCGGCCAGCCGGGCGCCATAGGCTTGAAACACCACCGAAGTCGGGTGGTTGAAGGTCATGAGGGTGGGAAGTTGCGGCACCATGCGCAGGAACTCCTGGGCAAAGGGGACGTCCACGCCGGCGTCACGCTCAAGCAGCTCATTTGCCGAACGCGCATAGGCGTCGAAGTAGCCGCGACGTTCATACTCAAGCTGGTTGAACATGGCAACGCAATCTGCCTGTGATCGCCCTTCCAGAAAGGCGTCGAGGACGATGCGACTGTGATAGTCCCCCAAAGGCGACTGCAGGCGGGAATTCATCGCACCGACATAGGTGATGTCCGGATGCAGGCCGTTAAAAAACAAATTGGTGATGGTCTTGACCCTGGCGCCGCGCCGACGAAGTGCCTCGGTCGAGTAGCCGCCATGGTCACCTTTGATGGGGAAGGTAAATACCTGGGTCTCGGCCACGTCGAGCAGGGGTTGCAACTCCGCATCGATCTCGACAAAGCGCTTCGAACCCTGCTCGTTGACGGCCAGGCTACGCGCCGTGGGGACGCCAGGCAATTGCTGCAGCGTATTGGCCAGCGGCGCGGCTTGGCAATTGCCGATGACGATGACATTGGGCATGAATGAACTGCCTTCCCCGATCTTGAAAATTGAGTCCGTGCCCGCGATCGTGTGTGCGGGTCATGTGGTGCGCAGCCTTTCCAGCAAGCCACTGGCGCGGCGCGTCGGCAGCGAGGCGGCCTGGGTCATCAGGCCGGGTCGCGGTGCGAGCAGCGAAAACGCCTCACGGGCTCGGGTAATGCCGGTGTAGACCAGTTCGCGCGACAGCAGCAGGCCTGTCTGTTCGGGCAGCACCAGCGCAGTATGCTCGAACTCGGAGCCCTGGCTCTTGTGCACCGTCATCGCAAATGCAGATTCCACCTGGGACAGCCGGTTGACTGCGACCGAGCGGGGTTTCGGGCCGTCCAGGAACCAGGCGCGCAGGTTGCCGCCATCCCCGGCCGCTGGCAGCACGATGCCGATGTCGCCGTTGAACACACCCAGCGCCGAGTCATTGCGCGTGACCATCACCGGCCGGCCCATGAACCACTCGCCGCGAACCTGCAGCCAACCCGCCTCGGCCAGGGCCTGCTGCACCGCGCGGTTCAGCCCGGCCGCGCCCCAAGGGCCTTCGCGCACCGCGCACAGCAGCCGGAAGCGCTCGAACTGCAGCAGCACGTCACGCGCCCATGCGCCATGCGCGTCCACGTCGCCACTCGCCGGCCGCAGCGCCAGGCGTGACAGGTAGGCCTGGTAGCTGGCGGGCGCGCCGGGTCGACCGTGCAAGGCCAGGCGCAGCACGTCGACCTGCGTCGCGGTTTCCAGGCCCCACAGCGGGCCGGGCTCACAAGGAACCGCAGGGCCGTCCCAAGTTGCCTTGACCCCCACGGGGGGCGGGTCGGGCGCAGCCCGACCCTGGGGGCCCTCATCTCGAAGCAGTTGCTGGGCGTGCGCACCGTCGCCCGCATGCACTGCCAGCGCCAGTTGGCCGATGGGCCCGCCGAAGCGGCGGCTCTCGCGCAGCATCACCGTGTACTGGGCCAACAGTGCAGGCCGGCTTGCCTGCGCAAGGTATTCCTCGGGCAGGGAAATGCCGGCGACCGCCTGGGCATAACGCGCCGTCTGCTCGCTGTAGCCGCCCTGCTCCGCGCCTTCGCACAGGTCGGCCAGCACGGCGCCGGCTTCCACCGAAGCCAGCTGGTCCTTGTCGCCCAGCAGGATCAGTCGGGCGTGCGGTGGCAGCGCGTCCAGCAACGAGGCCATCATTTCGAGGTGCACCATCGAGGCTTCGTCGACGATCAGCACGTCCACGTCCAGCGGCTGGCCGGCATGGTGGCGGAACTGCCGGCTGTCGGGCCGCGCACCGAGCAGCGCATGCAGCGTGCGGGCCGCGCCAATGCGGCCGGCCAGCAGCGTCAGGTCCAGCTTCGGCGCCAGACGCTCGGCCAGGCCTTGCAGCGCGCTGTCCAGCGACTGCTTGAGCCGCGCCGCGGCCTTGCCGGTGGGCGCGGCCAGCGCGATGCGCAGGCGCTCGGGCGCAGGGTCCACCGCGAAAAGCAGCGCCAGCAGCCGGGCCGCGGTGTAGGTCTTGCCGGTGCCCGGCCCTCCGGTGATGACGCTGAAGCCACCGCGCAGCGCGACCGCGCAAGCCAGGCGCTGCCAGTCCACCGTGCCGGGCTTGGGCGCGTCGAACAACGCATCCAGCCATTCGCGCGCCGCGGCTTCGTCAATCGGCTGCGCACGCCGCGCGCGGTCCAGCACCTGGGCCGCCACGCGGCGCTCGTGGTCCCAGTAGCGCCGCAGGTACAGCCGCCCTGCGGCCAGCACCAGCGGCTGGCCGGCATCCGCCTCGCCTGCATCGACGCTGCGCAGCACTGCGCTGCCTTGCAAGGCTTGCTGCCAACCGGCCGGCGCCGCTGGCATCGCCAGCCACAGCTCGGCCAGCGCCTGGGCGCCTGCCAACGGCCAGCCCAGCAAGGCATTCGGGTCGCCGCACAGGTCCGGCAGCGGCAAACAGGTGTGGCCACGGCCTTCCATCTGCGACAGCAGCGCGGCGGCCAGCAGCAGTTCGGGTGACGCGGCCGCATCCAGCTCGGCCAGGAAGGCCGGCAGCGCCGCGTCCAGCCGGCGCAGCCAGCCGGCGTCTGCCCAGGCCGGCAGCAGTGCGAGCACGGCCTCGCGGCTGGTCGCAGCCACTTCGGGCGCAGGCTCGGCGTCGAACAGCGACAGCGTGGTGTCCGTCCTCAGCATGCGGCCTCCGGGGTTTGCAGCAGCGCGTCCAGCGCATCCAGCCAGGCGACATCGGCTGGCAGCAGGCAGACGCCGCCGGTGGGCCCGTCGATGCCGCGCAGGAACAGGTACAGCGCGCCGCCGAGCTGCGCGGCCGGGTCGTAGGCATCGCCAAGGCGCGCGCGCAGCAGCCGGTGCAGCGCCAGCAGGTACAGCGCGGCCTGCACGTCGTAGCGGTGTTCGCCCATGGCGGCGGCGAGCGCAGCCTCGGTGTAGGCGCTGCCGTCAGCACCCAGCTGGTTGCTCTTGTAGTCCAGCACCCAGTAGCGGCCTTCGTGCTCGAAGACCAGGTCGGCAAAGCCCATCAGCATGCCGTGCAGCTCGCGCGCCGGCAGCACCGGGCGCGGCTGGCCGGCCAGCAGGTGCGCGCGGCACAAGGCGTCGATCCCGGCGGCCGGCAGGCGGCCGGCGGGCAGCCAGAACTCCATCTCGGGCAGCACGCTGTCCAGCTCGGCCAGCGCCACACCAGGGCCAGGCAAGGGCAGGCGCACGATGGCACGCAGCCAGGCCAGCAGGTCGTCCGCCTTGGCCGTGCGACCGGCGCGCGTGGCGCGGCGGCGCACCGCTTGCGCCAGCGGCTCATCCGGCTCGTCGCCCAGCCCGAAACGCTCGCCGGCCAGCCACTCCAGCTGGTCGTGCAGGAAGTTGCCGGCGATGGCGCCGCGCTCAAAGCGGTGCCAGGGCGGCAGGTCCGCAGGCTGACGAACCGGGCCGGGCAAAGCTTCGGCCTCGGCTGTTTCATCATCGGCCGGGCGAGGCAGGGCATGCACGATCTGGCTTGGCCCGTGCTGGATCGCGCGCACCAGCGACGAGAAGCTGGCAATGCCCCAGTGCTGGTCGAAACGGCCGGGGTATGGCGGCGCGTCCTGCAGCGGTGGCAGTTGTTCTCGGGCAGCCAGCCGCGTGACCGGCACCACCGCGTCTTCGGCACACGGCGCGCGCTGCCAGGTCATCACGGCGGCATCGCCAATCTCGGCAGCCAGGTCTTCGATCGCCACCTGCAAACCTTCCGGCGTGACCGGTTCGGGCCCGCCCAGCAGGTAGCCGATGGCGCTCAGGTGGCTCAGCGTGTCCGGCACTTCCTTGTTGCGGGAGCTGCCCACGGCCAGCGGCACCAGCCCCAGCCACAGCGCATGCCGCGCCCGGGTCAGTGCCACGTAGAGCAGCCGCAGGTCCTCGCGCAGCCGCTCGCGCTCGGCCTGGGCCATGGATTCGTCGCTCAAGCTCAGGTCCAGCGTGCGCCGGCCGGCCTCGTCCACCAGCGCGACAAAGCTGGTGTTGCGCCGAGTTTCCGGGCGCAACGCGCCGGCAAACGGCAGGCAGACAACCGGATATTCCAGCCCCTTGCTCTTGTGCACCGTGACCACCTGCACCAGGTCCGCATCGCTCTCCAGCCGCACGATCTGTTCGTCGCCGCCGGCCATGCCCTCGGCCGCCTGCGCAATCTCGCCGGTCAGCCAGCGGATCAGCGCCAGCTCGCCATCGAGCTGGCTGCTGGCGGCCTGCAGCAGCTCGGCCAGGTGCAGGTAGTTGGTCAGCCGGCGCTCGCCATCGGGCAGCGGCAGCCAGCGGGCCGGCAGGTCCAGCTCGTGCAGCGTGCGGCGCAGCAGCGTGAGCACGCCCTGGCTGAGCCAGACCTGGCGCAGCGCGCGCAGTTGCTCGGCGCGGGCGTCGAAGGCTTCGTCGTCGCGCGCCAGCCAGGCCAGTTCGTCCAGCGACAGGCCTACGGTCGCGGTGGCCAGCGCGGCGCGCACCAGGCGCACGTCCGTCGGCTGGGCCACGGCGCGCAGCCAGCGCAGCAGGTCCGCCGCTTCGGGGCTGGCAAAGACCGAGTCGCGGTCCGACAGAAAGACCGAGGCCACGCCACGGCGGCGCAGCGCGCGGCGCACCGCGCGGGCTTCGGTGCCATTGCGCACCAGCACCGCAATGTCCGCCGGGCGCAGGCGGCGCAGCGCTGCGCCTTCGCGCGCAAAGCCGGCCTGCGCGTCGTTCAACCAGCCGACGATTTGCTCGGCGCACAAGGCCGCGTGCTGCTGCCGATAGCCCTCGGCATTGCAGGCCTCGGCCTGCCATTGCAGCAGCAGCGCGGGCACGGCGCCCTGGGCGCTGACGAAGCGCTCGCGCCGTCCGGCCGCGGCCACCGGCAGGAAGGGCAGCGGGTTGTCACCGCCCGGCTGGCGAAAGCCGAAAGCGCCCTCGCCTTCGCGCTGCTCGCCACGCAGGAAGATCGCGTTGACCGCCTGAACCACGGCTTCGGTCGAGCGGTAGTTGGTGTCCAGCACATAGTGGCGGCCAGCGGTGGCGGCGCGGGCCTGCAGGTAGCTGTGGATGTCCGCGCCGCGGAAGCGGTAGATGGACTGCTTGGGGTCGCCGATCAGCAGCAGCGCGGTGCCGCGTGCATTCGCCGCTGTGTCGTAGAGCCGGTCGAACAGGCGGAACTGCAGCGCCGAGGTGTCCTGGAATTCGTCGATCAGGGCCACCGGCGTCTGCGCCAGGATGCGCTCGCGCAGGCGGTCGCCGTTGGGGCCTTGCAGCGCAGCGTCCAGCCGGCTCAGCAGGTCGGCAAAACCGAACTGGCCGGCCTGGCGCTTGAGCTGGTCCAGCCGTGCGGACACGCGGGCCGCAGCATGCAGGCGCAGCGCCGGCGCGATCTCCGGCAAGGCGTCCAGCGCCGTGAGCAGCGATTCGAAATCCTCGAACACGGGCGGCAGATCGATGGCTGGCGCGTCGGCCTTGCGCATGCCCCGCACACCGGCCGGCGTGAGCCGCTGGCGCCCGGTCTTGAGTTCGGGCAACTCAGCTTCGCTGTCGCCCCGCGCCCAGGTGGCCAGCGTGTCCAGCCACGGATTGAAGTACCGCGCCTGAAGACTGCGACCTTCCCAGCCCGCCTTGAGGTCGCACTGAGCCTGCAGCCAGTGGCGCATCTGCTCGGCTCGCTCGACCCAGCCGGCACGCAGCGCGGCCAAGGCCTCGGCCCGCACCTGCGTGGCGTGGCGCAGGCAGTCGGCCAGGCTGCCCTCGCCAGCACCTTCAGGCAAGGTTTGCGTGCCCAGGCTGCGCACGTCGGCCACCAGCGCCGGCAGGCCGCGCCAGACGGACAGCACGGCGTTCAGCGACGCACTGTCCAGAGGGTAGCACTGCTGGCGCCAGTAGTCCTGCGCGGCCTCCAGCCACAGCGCCTGCTCGTCGGCCAGCAGCTCTTCGTCGAACAGGCTGCCGCTGTCGAAGGCGTGTTCGCGCAGCATGCGCTGGCACCAGGCGTCTATCGTGTGCACCGCCGCGTCGTCCATGCCTTCGGCAGCGGTCGCCAGGCGCCAGGCGGCGGCTTCGCGCGCTTCGCCATCTTCGTAGGCAGCCAGCAGTTCATGCAGCAAGGGGTCGACTTGTGAGTCGTCCAGCTCGCCGCGAAAGGCCTTGGCCGCGTCCAGCAAGCGGGCGCGGATGCGGTCCGACAATTCGCGCGTCGCGGCCCGCGTGAAGGTCATCACCAGGACCTGGTCCGGCCGCAGCGGGCCGCCGAAGCGCGTGGCATCAATGCCATGGCCCAGCACCAGCCGCAGGTACAGCGCGGCAATCGTCCAGGTCTTGCCGGTGCCGGCGCTGGCCTCGATCAGCCGGCTGCCCCAGAGCGGGAAGTCCAGTGGCCGCAGGGCCTGGGCAGCGGACGTCATGCGGCCTCCTCTGCTACGTCGTCTGCGCTCGGATGCCAGGTCACGCTGACGTGGCGCTGCGCCCAGTCGCGCAGTGGCGCATACAGCGCCTGGGCCCAGTGGCCGAAGTTGGCACCAGCAGCGTCGGCTTCCGTCAGTACCTCGAAGTCAGGAAACAGCCGCGCCAGGCAGGGTTCGTCCACCTCGCCGCGGCGCTGGAAATCACCCAGGTAGGTGGCGAGCGCGGTGGCCGGCGCGTCCAGCCAGGCCAGTGCGGTGCGCGGTGCCACCGGCAGCGGCTGCTGCTGCGCCACCTGCCACGCGGCCAACAAAGCTTGCGCCGCCGCGTTGGCCATCTCGGGTGCGGGCGGCGTGAAATACAGCGTGGCATCGCGGCCGATCAGCAGCAGGTCCACCGGCTGGCCGCTGGCGGCTGCGGCCATCGCGCGCAGCCAGGGGCCAACCAGCTTGTCCAGCCGCGGCGTGGCCTTGCCGCTCGCAGGCTTCTTGCCGCACAGGCGGCTGGCTTGAACCTGCAGCCAGACTGGGCGCTCTTCAGCGACCCGCAAGCCGTCCAGCCAGTCGTCAAGCTGCAATGGCAACAGCTGCGGCTGCCCGTCCAACGGCAACAGGTCTTCCGCCTGCGCAAGGTGCAAAGCCAGGCGCGGCGCGGCTTGCGGAAACTGCCGCTGCGCCTGCTGCCAGGCCTGCAGCATCGCAGCCAGGTCATGCGCCAGCAGTGCCTCGGTGCGCTCGCCAAAGCCGGCCAGCGGCAGCCGGCCGGCACGCCGCAAACGCGCCAAGCGCTGCGTGACCACCGGCGCCAGCTCGGCGTCAGGCACGCTGTCCAGCGTGCGCTGCAGCTCGGCCAACGAATCGGCGAGCAACTCGTCAACCAACTGATGCTCATCCAGCCCGGCGATCTCGAAGGCTTCGTCGTCGGCGTCTCCCACTTCGTCCACGTCGAACACCACCTGCAGGCGGTGGCGGAAAAAGGCCTTGACGGGGTTGCGCAGGAAGGCGGTGAGCAGGTCCAGCGTGAGCGCCACCGCAGTGCCTTGCTGCTCGGGCGAAGCCGCCTCGGGCAAGGCCGCTGGCTTCGCTTCGGCATGGGCTTGCCGCCATTCGCGGGCCCAGGTGTGGGCGGCGCTGCCGGGCTCGAAATAGCGGCGGCTGAACGGCTGCAAAGGGTGCTCATGGCTGCGCGCTTCCACCGCGGCCTGGCCCCAGGCGGCGGCCAGGTAGTCGCGCAGCTGCGACAGCAGCACCGAAGGCGGCTGTTCGCTGTTGTCACGCGCATTGCGGCCAGCCCAGCTGAGGTAAAGCACGCGGCGGGCGGACAGCAGGGCTTCGAGCATCAGCTGGCGGTCGTCGTCGCGGCGCGAGCGGTCGCCGGCGCGCGTCTGGCCAGGCGTGGCCATCAGGTCGAAGTCGCTGCGCATCGCGCGGCGCGGGTAGTCGCCGTCGTTCATGCCCAGTAGGCACACCACCTCGAACGGAATGGCGCGCATCGGCATCAGCGTGCAGAAGGTGACACCGCCGGCGCGGAAGCGGCGGTTCAGCGCCGGCTCGTCCAGTGCGTCCAGCCAGGCTTCGCGCGCCACGGCCAACGGCACCTCGGCCTCGAATCCCGCCTGGGCGCAGGCGTCCAGCCAGGTGGCCAGTGCGTCGTCCAGCGCGGCCAGGGTCTGGCGCTCGTCGTCGCTGCCGGCGCGAAAAAAGTCGGCCAACAATGCCCTGCCCCGCTCTGCCCATTGCACCGGCGTGGCGGGCATGCGCAGCAGCGCCCACCAGTGCGCCAGTCGCCCCAGCAACTGGGCCAGGCCGCCAGCCAGCTCGGCGTCCAGCCCGCCGACTTCTGCGTAGGGCTCGATGCCGTCGAACGCCGCCGCTGGCGCGGCCTGTCCGTCAAAGTCCTGCATCACGTCCAGTGGCGCCGCGCCGCTGGCATAGCCCAGCAGCATGCGGCGCAAGGCCCACCAGCCGCTGTTCTGCGCACCGCAGGCCCCCAGCCCAAGCGACGCGCGCTGGGCCTCGTGCAAGCCCCAGCGCAGGCCGGCGCCGGCCATCCAGTGCGTCAGCTGCGGCAGGCTTTCAGCGTCGAGACCAAACCGTGCGGCCAGCGCCGGCACGTCCAGCAGGTCGCGCAGTTCGCTGAAGCGGCAGCGCTGCTGAGGCAGGCACAGCAGCCACTCCAGCGCGCCCACCAAGGGGCTGGCCTGGCGCGCGCCCAGGTCGGCAATGTCGAACGGAATGTGGCGCGCATCCTGCCGGGCGTATTGGCCAAACACCGCGCGCACGGCCGGTGCCACGGCGTCGATGTCCGGCACCATCACCACGATGTCGCGCGGCTGCAGCGCCGGTCGTTCAGTCGACGCGGGCTGGGCCAGCAGCGTCAGCAGCTGGTCATGCAGCACCTCCAGTTCGCGCATCGCGCTGTGCGCACTGTGGAAGACGATGGACTGGTCGGCCGCCTCCAGCGGCGCCTCGTCGTGTTCAGCCAGCGGCACCAGGTCGCGGATGCGGGCCTGCACGCGCGTGAGCAGCGGCGCATGTTCGGCCGGGTCTTCATCGAACAGGTCCAGCCGCGGCAGCTCGGCCTGCTCGAGCCCGCGCTGCTGTTCGTCGAAGGCGTCCAGCTGGCGCACGAAGTCCCGGCCCTGGCGGCCCCAGGCGGCCAGCAGCGGGTGTGCATGGGCGTGCATCTGCGCGAGCGGCAGCGCGGCCAGGTCGCGGCCCTCGCGCAGCGGCTGGCGGCGGCGCTCGATCTGCAGCAGCTCGCGGCCATCGAGGATGTCAGCCCAGTGGAAGCGGCAGGGGTTGGGCACCGCCAGCAGCACCTGGCTGTGCGGCGCCATCGCGGCCAGGGCCTGCAGCGTGGGCAGCGGCACATGCGTCATGCCGAACAGCACAACGCGGCGCGGCAGCGGCAGCTCGCCGTGCGACGCCTCTGCCAGGCGCGCCAGCACGCGCTCGTGCAGCCGCGGGCGGATCGAGGCGTGCTGCGACGCTTCCAGCGGTTCCAGCAGCTCGCGCCACAGCATCGCCTGCCAGCGCTGGTCCGCCGGCAGCGGATGGTCCGGCCTGCCCGGGTTGCGCAGCACATCGCGCCCCTGCGCCCAGCCTTCCAGCCAGTCGGCGCGGTAGACCTGGTACTGGTCGAACAGGTCGGCCAGGCGACGGCTGAGCTGCAGCAGGCGATCCGGCTCGTCGCCCATCAGGAACCCGGCGACGGGCTCAAAGCCAGGTCGCTGCGCCAACTCGGGCAACAGCTGCATCAGCCGCCAGGTCAGCGGCGTCTTGTCCAGTGCCGAGTGCATCGGCACCTGGTCCCGCCCCAGCACCTGCCGGTACAGCCTCCACAGGAAACGCGCAGGCAACTCGACCCGCGCCGCAGCGCAAATGCCCGCCGGCCCGCCGGACTGCGCCAACGACATCTTCAGCCACTCCGCCATGCCGTTGCTCTGCACCAGCATGACCTCCTCTTCCAGCGGCGCCAGCGGATGCGCCCTGAGCCAGGCGAACAGCGTTTCGGCCAGCAGTTCCGCGCGGTTGCCGTGCAAGACCATCAAGCCTTGCGGGATCGCGGGACGGTTATCGGGAGCAGGTGGGAATGTCATCAGGGCGCGGAGAAGCGAACAGGCGCCTGGTGACTGTAAGCGACCGATCCGCCGGCACGATCAGTGCTCCCATTGATCCAGCCAAGGTCTCGGACAGGCAGCAGGACGAACGGCGAACTCAGGCGGCACCACATAGCCATCAGGCACCACCAGCCGCATCTGAAAGGCAATGCGCTTGATCACCCCATTGCGCTGCTCCTCACTGAGGTTCGCGGCTGACTTTCCACTGTCCGGACTTGGCCCGATGCCCGGGATCACGTCGGCGCTCGTGATGCTGAGCGTTGCTCTCCCCATGGGAAGGGCCCCCAACTGAGCCACGCTCGTCTCTTGAGATTGAACAGGTGCGGAAAAGATCAGTTGGCGCACTGACCAGGACGCCTTCTTTCCATCTTTCACTGTGTAGTTGAACCAGAACTCCCGCTTCAGGCCTTTGTAGACAGCATCCTGCGCCTGGAAACCACCGTAACTGAGATCCAGATAGCTGTCGTTCCGATTGCGGTAGGGACGATTGAGAGGATAGATGTATTCCAGTTCATCGTCAGGAGGCTGAAGACGGTCTGGCGGCCGAACTTCCATTTGCCAGCCACCCGAGACTCCTTTGCTGGGCACCATGACAAAGATGGCCTCGGGTCCGATCACGCGCCGAAACTCGTGGTGGCTGCTCACCGCGCCGGAAAACCCAAAGGCCTTGCACCCCATTGCGGGCGCGGCGGCAGATGCGGACTGCGAGGCAAGGTCGCAAGCGACTGCTGCTGCAAGCACGAATCGGCTGGCATGAGTCCGGATCATTGCGTCTCCTTGGATGTCAGGCACTTTGCCCTGAATTCCGCCACAACTTCAACATCCGATTTCCGGCCTCACCGAAAAACAGCCATCACTGCGCCCAGCAAACCCATCCCCAGCAAGCCCAGCACCGGTGTCATGCTGACTGCATAACCGAGCGAGCGGCTGGTGGGGTCGCGGGTATAGGCGCGCAGGTAGATCATGCGGCCGACGAGGTAGACGGCTCCAGCGCCGGCTGTCCAGAGCGGCGACCAATGTTGGGCGGCCAGCCACAGGCTGGGCAGCAGCACGACCAGCAGTTCCAGCGTGTTCATCTGCACCCGGTAGAGGCGCTCGAAGCCTTCATGGCCTGACACGGCCGGCGCATGAATGCCGTAGCGCGTACGGCCCCGGCTCACCAGGATGGCGAAGTACACATACTGCAGCAGCGCAAGCGCCGCGACGATTTCAACCCAGGCCATGAGAGATTCCAAACTGAGGAGGTGAAGCGGCGCCCGCGCGGGAAAGGCCCGGCGTTCCGATATCCGGATGAACAGGCCAGCGTCTACTGGCCCTTGAGAAATCGCGCAACGGCCTGCTCGCCAGCCGCCGACAGTCCTTCAAACTGCAGCCCCACCATGAACGCACCATGGTTGCTGCTGAGCACGCTGTGGGCGACCTGGACCTTGACTTCGACTGGCGTGCCGCCTCCCGTGAGCAAAGGCACCACGAAGCGGATCACGCAGCGCAGCTTCGGTGGTGGATTGGCCGAGGCGATGATGGCGATGCCGCCGGCGCTGATGTCCCAGGTGCGCACTTCCAACGGCGGCTGACTGGGGAAGACCAGCTGCGCCGTGCCGCGCAAGGGCTTGCGCTCGTGCAGGCGGCGCTCGGCACCCTTCAGCTCTGCCATGGGGCGCGCAGTGCCGACTCCGGCCGGTCAAGCTTGCTGCGGCGGGGACTTGGAAGCGGTGGGGTACACATCGTGGGCGCAATCTAACATCGACCGCCGCGGCGGCGCTACCGCCTGCCAGCGCTCATTGGGCGAGTGGCAGTACCCGCTCTTTCAGGTACTTGAACTGCGCCCCCAGCATCGCCGGGTTCGGGTCGTGGCCCATGCGAGGCAGCAGCACCCAGTCCTTCTGCGGCGCGTCGATGCTGTCGAAATAGCGGCGGGCCACGTCGGGCGTGGTCACCAGGTCTTCCTCTCCCTGCACGAAGAACACCGGCAGCTCGAACTTCAGGCCCAGGCTGGGCAGGTCGGTGGACGACAGCATGCCGTCGCCCTTCAGGCCGACGAACTGCAGGTAGGAGTAGTCCTCGCCGGCCTCGTAGTCGGCCTCGGCTTTGGCGGTGGTGTAGAGGGCGGAAGGCTGCCACCAGGCCTTGGGCGCGGGGTCGGTTCGGGCGGCTTCGTAGCGGCGGGTCACGCGGCGCAGGATGCCGAAGTTGCGCGGGTCGCGCCAAGGCGGCGGGCCCAGTGCCTCCAGCTTGGCGATGTTCTCCTGGTCTGCGGTCGCCTTGGCCCGCGCCAGCGTCGCGGCGTAGCTCGAAGACAGGTTGGCCTGCCCGTTCACCAGCTGCGCGGTGCTGATGTAGGCATGGAACAAATCAGGCCTGGCCTTGGCGATCTGGATGCCGAGGATGGAGCCCCAGGAACCGCCCATCAGGATCAGCTTGCGCGCGCCCAGGTGCTGCGCCACGTAGCTGGCCACCGCGATGCCATCGTCCCGCAGCTGGGCGACGGTGAGCGCCTCGTCTTCGGCCGGCCGGTTGCGGCCGTAGGTCATGCCGGAACCGCGCTGGTCCCAGTGCACGATGGTGAAGTCCTTCTGCCACGGACCGTAAAGCCCGTCAGAGAACATGCTGACCGGGTTGCCCGGCCCGCCATGCACCACCAGCACCACCGGGTTGCCACAACGTTCGCCCTTGATGGTGACCCACTGCTCGATGCCATTGATCGGCACGAAGCCTTGTTCGTCCAGCCTCTGGGACGGCGAGCTGCAGACCGAACCGGTGGTGGCCGTTGGCGCAGCTTCCGCGGCGCCAACGGCTTGCGCGCACACGGTCAAAGCACAAGCCAGCCAGCAGCCGAGCGAAGAAGAGAACAACACGTTCAAAAAGCCTCCTACCAGGCGGGGTAGAGACCCGCCGATGGTCGGAGTATCCGCGAGCGTCACTTCAGATAGGACCGGAGCGCGCCTACCACCTCCTCCACGTCCTCGCCGCGCTGCTCGGCACTCACACCCTCAGCACCCAGGTGCTCGCGAATGTGGCCTTCCAGCACCTCGGCCATCAAGCCATTGACGGCACCGCGGATCGCCGCGATCTGCTGCAGGATGGCGCCGCATTCGGTCTCCTGATCGAGCGCGCGCTCCAGCGCGTCCGCCTGGCCGCGGATGCGGCGCACGCGGGCAATGAGCTTCTTCTTGGACTGGATGGTGTGGGCCATGGGGCAAGGGCATCGCCTCACGGCGACAAGCCGTAAGGCGAGAACAAATGTACTGGGGGGTAGTATGCAGGCTTTACGGCCTTCCGGCCGCCGAACGTCTGCAGTCCGCCCGCCATGACCACGCCCGCCGCCTCACCCTCTTCCGCCAAAGCCTGGACCGACACCGGCCGCCACAGCCACGCCTTCGGCGAAGCCAACCCGCTGGCCGAGCGGCGCACTCGCTGGGCGATGTGGATCACGCTGGCGATGATGGTGGCCGAGATCATCGGCGGCTGGTACTACAACTCGATGGCACTGCTGGCCGACGGCTGGCACATGAGCTCGCACGCGCTGGCGCTGGGCCTCGCGGCCTTCGCCTACGTGGCCGCACGCAAGCTGGCGCACGACCGCCGGTTCTCGTTCGGCACCTGGAAGATCGAGGTGCTGGCCAGCTACACCAGCGCCATCTGCCTGCTGGGCGTGGCGCTGCTGATGCTCATCCAGTCCGGCGAGCGGCTGCTGAACCCAGGTGCGATCCACTACGACGAGGCGATTGCACTGGCCGTGCTCGGGCTGGCGGTCAACCTGGTCTGCGCCTGGCTGCTGAAGGATGGCCACCATGGGCACGACCACGGGCAAGATCACGGGCACGGACATGGTCACGCCCACGGCGACGAAAGCCATGCAGACGAACTCCACCATGACCTGAACCTGCGCGCCGCCTACATCCACGTGCTGGCCGACGCCGCCACCTCGGTGCTGGCCATCCTCGCCCTCTTCGGTGGCAAGCTCTGGGGCGCGGACTGGCTGGACCCGGCCATGGGCATCGTCGGCGCAGGCCTGGTCGGCAAGTGGTCCCTGGGCCTGCTGCGCGACTCAGGCAAGGTGCTGCTGGACGCCGAGATGGACGCGCCGGTGGTCGCCGAGATCGAGGAAGTCATCGCCGCCAGCCCGGTGCCGGCCCGCATCCGCGACCTGCACGTCTGGCGCGTCGGCCAGGGCAGCTATGCCTGCATCCTGTCGCTGGAAGTGGACGTGCCCACCACGCCCGAATACTTCCGCCAGCAACTCGCGGTGCACGAGGAACTGGTACACATCACGGTGGAACTGATCCAACCCGGCGAGGCAGTGGCGCGCTGACGGTGCAGCCCCAGGTCCAGCGAGGCCACCCATCCAGTTTCACGGCCGCGATGCCCGCGCCGCCGTCGGCTTGAGCACTGCCTGGAACACCCGGTTCTGCGGGTCGTTGCGGCTTTGGGCTTGGACCACGATGGCGCCGCTGTCGTTGATCGCGGTCGGATACGAAATCATCCAGCCGGCCGCGCGGGCCTTGGTGTCCAGCAGTTTGGTGAGTGACGTGACCTGGCCATTCCGCCAGATCACACCAATGCCGGTGCAGTTGCCAACGGCCACGTCCAGGTTGTTCAGCGCGGTGGCCGTGCAGACGGTGTGCGCCAGCGCCGGCAGCGGCAGCACCTGGCCCGGTTTCCAGAGCATGGCCAGTGAGCCCCGGCTCGGGTCGAGGTAGCCACCCACCGCGGTGCCGTTGGCGTTGATGGCATTGATCGATGGATAGCCGAGCGCATCCAGTTCCGGCGTGGGCACCAGCAGACCGTCCTTCCAGACCAGCATCTTGATGCCGCCCGTCTCCGGCCACTGCCGCCAGCCGCTCATCCAGCCGTTGGCCGACGTGCGGTACACCGCCGACTCCGCCACGGCGACATCGGTGGGCAGCAGCGTGGGCGGCAGGGTGGGATCGGTCCACACCGCAGCCTGTTCGAGACCGTCCTTCGGGATGCGGCCCATCACCCGGCCTTGGGGGTCCACATCGAAGCCCTGGCAGGCGCAGTTCTCGTCGCCGCCATTCCAGGATGACAGCTGCACCGAAGAGCCGTCCGGTCGCCAGACCATGCTGAATCCCCTGTCGCCCTGGGCGCTGACGGTGTATCCGTTCTGCTCGCTGCGGCGCACCGTGTCCACGGTATGGCCATCGGGCAGGGGCAGCACTTGCGGAACGCCTTGGGTCCACAGCACGGGCACCCACCGGGTGCCCGTCCACGCACGGCCGGTCACCACGCCCTGCTGGTCCAGCGTGCTGGTCACGGCGTCGCTGGCCCCGGAGGGGTTCTGCAGCAATTGCAGCCGGTAGGTTTCGGCGGCAGCAAGCCGCGGCACCAGCGCGGCGGCCAAGGCCACTGCGGCCACGGAGAAGCGATGAATCACGAAGCGCATGAACACACCTTTCAGGGTGATGAGGCAAATGCGTAGCTTTCGACCTCACGCTGCGCGCGTCTATCCTCGTCCAGAGGACGAACAAGCAGGGTCGGCCCCCTAGAATCGGCGGCCCTGCCAACCCACACCGCCGCTCGGGCCACCTGCCCTGGCGTGCCGGCCACCGGCTCGCGGCCACACGCCGCAGCGCCGGCCCAGCCAAGCAACGATGACCCTTGCCCGCCTGATCCTGAACTTCGTGCGCCGCCATGCCGCGGCCTACGGCCTGGCCGGCGTGATGCTGGCCGGCATTGCCTTGTTGACGGTCTGGCTGCCGCGGCAGATCGGCCACCTGGTGGACGCACTGGTGTCACATCAACTGGCGGGCCCGGCGCTGTGGCGCGAACTGGGCTGGCTGCTCGCGGCCGGCGTGGCGATCTACTTCCTGCGCGTGGGCTGGCGAATGCGCCTTTATGCCGCCGCCTACCGCATGGGCGTGGAACTGCGTGCGCAGCTGTACGGCAGGCTGGCCGACCAGGGCCCGCGCTTTTTCCAGACCCGCCGCACCGGCGACCTGATGGCGCTGGCCACCAATGACGTGGACGCCGTGGAAATGGCTTGCGGCGAAGCGCTGCTGGCCGGCTTCGACGGCACGCTGACGCTGGTGCTGGTCGTCGGCACCATGGCGGTAGGCGTGGACTGGCGGCTGGCCGCGGTGGCGCTGCTGCCCTTCCCGTTCATGGCCTGGGCCTTCTGGTGGATCTCGCGCGCCGTGCACGAGCGCTCGCGCCAGGCGCTGGACGCCTTTGGCGGTCTGAACGACCATGTGCAGGAAACCATTTCCGGGGTGCGCACGCTGCGTGCGCTGGGGCTGGAGGCGCGCAGCAGCGCACGCTTTGCCGAGCTGGCCGGCCATGCCGCCGAGACCGGCTTCCAGGCCCAGCGCTGGGAGGCGCGCTACGAGCCCGCCGTGGGCATGGCGCTGGCCTGCGCGAGCGCGTTTTCGCTGGGCCTGGGCGGCTGGCTGGTGTGGCATGAAGAACTCAGCATTGGCCAGTTGACCAGCTTCGGGCTGTACCTCACGCAGCTGATCTGGCCGATGTTCGCCGCCGGCTGGGTGCTGTCGCTCTGGGAGCGCGGCAAGGCGGCCTGGGTGCGGCTGTCCAAGGTGTTAGACGAGCCGCTGGCCATCGACGACGACGGCAGCATCAGCCCGGTGCAGGCTGGCGAGATCGCGATCGAACAGCTGCGTTTCGCCTACCCGGGCGCATCGGCCCCGGCGCTGGACGCGCTGAACCTGCGCATTGCGACCGGCAGCACGCTGGGCCTGGTGGGGCCGACCGGCTCTGGCAAAAGCACGCTGATCAAGCTGCTGCTGCGCCAGTGGATGCCGCAGGCCGGCAGCCTGCGCTGGGGCGGCGTGGCGCTGGCCGACTACACACTGGACGCGCTGCGCGCCGGCATTGCCTGGGTGCCGCAGGAGCCCATCCTGTTCTCCGCCAGCGTGGCCGAGAACATTGCGCTCTCGCGGCCCGAAGCCACGCGCGAAGCCATCGAAGCCGCAGCCAAACTGGCGGCGGTGCACGACGACATCGTGCGCCTGCCGCAGGGCTACGACACGCCCGTGGGCGAGCGCGGCGTGACGCTTTCCGGCGGTCAGCGCCAACGCGTGGCGATTGCCCGCGCACTGCTGGCCGACGCCCCGTTGCTGCTGCTGGACGACGCGCTCTCTGCCGTGGACACCGAGACCGAGCACCGCATCCTGCAGCACCTGCGCGAGCAGCGCCGCGGCCGCACCGTCATCGTCGTCAGCCACCGGCTCTCGGCCCTGGCGGACGCAGACCAGATCGCCGTGCTCAAGCAAGGCCGGCTGACCGAACTCGGCAGCCACGAACAACTGCTGGCCCGCGGCGTGGACGCCAGCTGGTACGCGCATCAATGGCGGGTGCAGCAACTGGAGACTTCGTTTGAGCACGACGACTGAGGCGCCTGTGGACGACGCGCACAAGAAGCCCCAAGGCGTGCCGGTGAAACGCGCCGCTGCGCTGCTGTGGCGTGCCGTGCAGCCGGACGTCGCCACCGTGCGGGTGGGCCTTTTCTGGCTGGTGCTGGCCGCCGGGCTGGACGCCCTGGGCCCGGTCATGGGCAAGGCTTTCATCGACCGCTACCTGCTGCCGCACAACCCGCAGGTCGGTGCGATGCTGGGCCTGCTGGCCGGCGCGCTGATTGCCGGTTGCACGGCCAGCCTGCTGCGCTACCACCAGCTGTGCCGGCTGGCCAATGTGGCGATGCAATCGGTGCGGCGCATCCGCGAGGCGGTCTACGGCCATGTGCTGCGGCTGCCAATGAGCTTCTTCGACAGCGCCATCACCGGCCAGCTCGTCAGCCGCGTGACCAACGACACCGAGGCCGTCAAGCAGCTCTATGTGCAGGTGCTGTTCGTGATGTTGGACTCGCTCATCATGCTGACCACCTTGCTGGTCACCATGACCTTCCTGGACTGGCGGCTGATGCTGATCGTCGCGGCGCTGGTGCCTGCCGTGTTCGGCATCGTGTTCCTCTACCAACGCCTCTCGGCACCGGCCGTCGGCCGTACGCGTGAGCTGCGCAGCACGCTGAATGCGCAGACGGCGGAGTCCATCGCCGGCATGGCGGTGCTGCAGGCCACCGGCGCTGCCGCGACCTACGGCAAGCGCTACGCCAGCGTCAACGAGGCGCACTACGCTTCGCGCCAGGTCGAGCTGCGCGCCAATGCATGGCTGCTGCGTCCGGCTCTGGACCTGCTGAACGTGGCCATGCTGGCCATCGTCATCGCCGTTTTCGGGATGCGTGAAAGCGGCGGCCAGCTGTCCGCCGTCGAGGTCGGCGTTCTGTATGCCTTCGTCAGCTACATCGGCCGCGTGGTGGAGCCGCTGATCCAGCTGACCATGCAGTTCTCGCAGCTGCAGCAGGCCGTCGTGGCAGCGGCGCGGGTCAACACACTGCTGGAGGAAGCCGAGGCGCCGCGGCCCCAGGCCAAAGGCCGCATCACCGCTGGCGCCGTCACGCTGCAGCGCCTGAACTTCGCCTACAAGAACGGCGTGCCGGTGCTGCGCGACGTGAACCTGGATGTGAAGCCTGGCGAGTTCCTCGGCATCGTCGGCCCCACCGGCAGCGGCAAGACCAGCCTGCTGTCCCTTTTGCTGCGCTTCTACCCGATTGCCGAGAACAGCGGCCAGTTGCTGGTCGACGGCCAGCCCATTGCCGAGCTGGACGAAGCCGCCTTCCGCGACGCCGTCGGCCTGGTGCCGCAGGAGCCCTTCCTGCTCGCCGCCAGCGTGCGCGAAAACATCGCGATGGGCCGCGACTTGAGCGAAGCGCAGATGCACACCGCCGCCGAATCCGCCGGCGCCGCAGGTTTCATTGCCCGGCTGGAGAACGGCTACGACACACCGCTCGGCGAAGGCGGCGCGCGCCTGGCCGTTGGCGAGAAACAGCTGCTGGCGATTGCCCGCGCGCTGGCTGGACAGCCCAAGATCCTGCTGCTGGACGAAGCCACCTCGCACATCGACACCGGCACAGAACAGGTCGTGCAGCAAGCCCTCGCCAAACTGCACGGCAAGCTCACCATCATCTCCATCGCCCACCGCCTCTCCACCATCCGCGACGCCGACCGCATCCTGGTGCTGAGCCACGGCCATGTGGCGGAACTGGGGCCGCATGAAGCGCTGATGCAGATCGATGGCGGGCTGTACCGGCGCTTGGTGGAGTTGCAGCAGTTGGCAAGCGAAGACTGAGCGCCGACACCTCCGCCGAGCAGAACCAAGGCGTCTCTTACCGACATGTAAACTCGCTTCACCCCGTTCTGGCAACCATGCTATCGGGGATATCGAAGGGCAATTTCCTGCGCGCAGTGGTAGCCGGAGGAAAATCTACTGGAGGGAATCTTGGTTAGGAAAATTTTTCAAATAGCCTGCTTGCTTGGACTGGCATCTTCGGGCAACGCAGCAATGGCTGCTGGCGAATTAACAATACTCATCAATGACCCACAAAGCGACCAGCTTTCATTGAAAGAGCACAAGCAAGTCGCGGCATCAGAAAACAATAAGTCCATTATCTACAGCACTTTCGGCGCCGACCCCTCGAATCTCTATCAGTCGGCCGGCTGGACCATTGGTGGCGATATGAGCCCCTACGATCAGATGATCGCAATGTCATTCACTCCCAGCAGCACAACCTACCTCACCAAGATCAAAGTCGCTGCCGGAACCTTGGGCGGCGGCGAAGTCATCGTGGCGATTCACGAAGACGAGGCAGGTCTGCCAGGTGCTCAAATGAAGAAATTCAAAGCAGACAATTTGCCGGCTTTCGGAGAATGCTGTGACGTCGTCAAGAAATCATTCCAAGGCGTACAGGTGCTGGCCGGAAAGCAGTACTGGGTGGCAGTCCACGCGGCTGGCAAGAACTCCACGTTTCAGGGCGGATGGCATTTTGGCTACTCTGACAAATCCACCTTGGCGGCTTCTAGCGGCAACGGTTGGTATCAGATCACGGGAGCTGCCCCGGCTTTCTCGGTGCTGGGCGACTGATTAAGATTTGTCTTCAGCGCCGCCGCGGCTTGCTGCGGTACATGTCCGCATCGGCCTGGGCCAGCAGCGTGGCGACGTCGTCGCCGTGTTCGGGGTGGAGCGCCACGCCGATGGCCACGTCCAGGCCTTCGTCTTCGGTTGCGGCCCCACCGGCAGCGGCAAGACCAGCCTGCTGTCCCTTTTGCTGCGCTTTTATCCCGTTGCCGAGAACAGCGGCCAGCTGCTGATCGACGGCCAGCCGATTGCCGAACTGGACGAAGCTGCCTTCCGCGACGCCGTGGGTCTGGTCCCGCAGGAGCCTTTCCTGCTCGCCGCCAGCGTGCGCGAAAACATCGCGATGGGCCGCGACTTGAGCGAAGCGCGGATCCACACCGCCGCCGAATCCGCCGGCGCCGCAGGTTTCATTGCCCGCCTGGAAAACGGCTACGACACGCTGCTCGGCGAAGGCGGCGCTCGCCTGGCCGTCGGCGAGAAACAGCTGATCGCCATTGCCCGCGCGCTGGCCGGTGAGCCCAAGATCCTGCTGCTCGACGAAGCCACCTCGCACATCGACACCGGCACCGAACAGGTCGTGCAACAAGCCCTGGCCAAGCTGCACGGCAAACTCACCATCATCTCCATCGCCCACCGCCTCTCCACCATCCGCGACGCCGACCGCATCCTGGTGCTGAGCCACGGCCACGTCGCGGAACTGGGTCCGCACGAGGCACTGATGCAGATCGAGGGCGGGCTCTATCGGCGATTGGTGGAATTGCAGCAGCTGGCTTCGGAAGCCTGAATCAGCGCCGCCTCGGCTTGCTGCGGTACATGTCCGCGTCGGCCTGGGCGAGCAAGGTGGCGACGTCATCGCCATGCTCCGGGTAGAGGGCCACGCCAATCGCCACCTCCAGGCCCTCGTCTTCCGTCGCGGGCAGGCCGGCGAGGCTGTCCAGCGGCTTGGCGAATGCGGCCTTCAGCTTGGCCAGCACCGGGGCCAGCGCGGCTTCTGGGTCTGCGCCTTCGCCAGGTTCGTTAAGCTCCAGCAGGACCAAGAATTCATCGCCGGCCAGGCGGGCGACGCTGTCTTCCTCGCGCAGCGCGCCGCGCATGCGTTCGCCGAGTTCGACCAGCACCTTGTCGCCCACCGCGTGGCCGTGGTTGTCATTGATGGCCTTGAAGCCGTTGACGTCGAGGAACAGCAGCGCGAAGGGCTGGTGGTCGCCGGAGCGGCGGTGGTGGGCCAGGCGGTCTTCGATTCGCCGCAGCATGGCTTCGCGGCTGGCCAGGCCGGTGAGCCGGTCGGTCGCCAGGCGCTGGGTCATCGCGCTGAAGCTGCGCGCCAGGTCGCCGATCTCGTCCTGGCGCTGCACGTCCAGCGTCGGGTCGAAGCGGCCCTCGCCGACCTGGCGGGCGGCAGTGGCGATCTGCTTCAGGTCGCGTGACAGCACTTCCAGGCTCAGCAGGCCGATGGCCACCACGGCCACCGCAGCCAGCAGGCCCAGCAACAGGCTTTGCATTGCGTTGTCGCTGACGCGTTGCAGGAAATCCCCGCGCGGCACGGCGACGACGATCAGCCAGTCCAGCCCCGCCGCGTCGCGGATGCGTGCATGTGCGAGTTGCACCGAATCGCCGTCCGGTCCGTCGATGCGCATGGCGCGGGTGGCGCCGGCGTCTTCAGGGCTTTGCAGCAGGGCCTGCACGGCGGCGTGGCTGGCCTTCAGCAGGCCGTCGCTGCTGTCGGCCGCATTCAGGCGCACCGGCTGGCCATCGGCGCCACTGCGCAGGTAGTCGCCGCGCGAGGTGGCGATCAGGTTGCCGTTGGGCTCGGTCACGAACGCAATGCCGTGTGGGCTGAGCGGCAGCGAGTGCACGAAGGCGCTGAGGTGGCGCAGCGTCACGTCGGTGGCGACCACGCCCTGGGCGTGGCCGTCTTCGGCGAGCACGCGGCGCGCGCGGGTGGAGATCAGCTCACGGGTGCGGAAGTCGATGTAGATCGAGGTCCAGGTTTCCGTGGGCGCGTCGTGCCCGGCCTGGTACCAGGGGCGCTGGCGCGGCTCGAAGATGCGCTCCTCCGGCTTGGCGGGGCCCAGCGCGCCATGGATGCCCTTGAACTCGTACAGGCTGCGCGGGCCTTCGCCCTTCAGGCGCAGCCGCAGCTGGGCCTGTTCGCCGCCTTCGCGCAGCAGGCCGAAGAAGTGGCCTTGTTCGTCGCCGTAGTAGACGTAGTTGTTCAGCTCGGGGTGCACCGAGGTGGCCAGCCAGAAGCGAGTGCGCAAGGCGTCCAGCCCGTCGGCCACGCGAGGCGGTGCGGCCATGCCGCGCGGGAAGGCGGTTTCCAGCACCGCGCCGGAGCCCAGCACATGCAGCTCGACGGCCTGTGAAATGCGGCCGACGGTTTCGGTCAGCAACTGGTCGGACAGGCTGTCGACCGCGATGCGGCCGGCGCGGTAGGACAGGCTGCCCAGCACCAGGGTCAGCAGCAGCACCAGGACCACGTAGGGCAAGGTCAACAGCTGGCGCAGGCTCAGCCAACGGAACACGGGCATGTTTGTCTCTCTCCAGGACTGTCACGCGGCACCCGTGGGGCGGCGGCAGCCATGAACCGGCGTCGTCGCGCCGGTTCTTGTTGTGCAGGGCTCAGGCGGTGGCGGCCTGGCGCTGCGGCAGCGCGGCCAGCCAGTCCACAAGGTCACGCTGCAGTTGCTGCAGCTCGGATTCGCGGGAATACATCATGTGGCCACCGGCATAGCGCTTGTGCAGCAGGTTGGCGCGCACGGCCTCGGGCAGGTCCAGCTGGTCCAGCGACCAGTCGGTGGCGCTGACGGGGGTGGCCAGGTCGTAGATGCCGCTGGCCACCAGCACGCGCAGATGCGGCAGCCGGCGCATGACCCGCGCCAGCTCCACCGAGGTGCAGGCGTACTGGTTGCCTTTGGCGCTGCCGCGCAGGAAATTCCACTCCTTGATGACCTCGGGGCCGAACAGGTGGTAGCGCCGGCTGCTGTCCATGCCGAGCTGGCCGAAGTAGTGCTGCGCGGCCATCGCGAACGGGCCCCACAGCGGGTCCAACCCGGGGTCGAATTCCATGCCTTGCGGTTGGGCCAGGCCCATCGGGCCGGTGACACGCGCGTCCATGCGGCCAACGGTGCGGCCGCGCGAGCGCAGTGCCTCGACGAAGAAGGTCGAGTCGCTGATGCGCAGGTGGTGCTGCTCCACCAGCGCTGGCGCCAGCCCCGTGAGCTCGCCAACGCGGCGGGCCACGCGGCTGCGCGCCCGCGGCTCCAGCGCGCCGCCGCGGTGCAGGGCGCTGAGGTATTCGCGGTGCACGAAGTCGTTGGCTGCCGCCAGCGCCGCCTCGGGCGAGGCACCGGCCTCGCCCTTGAGCGTGCCGTGGTACTGGGCCACGGCCGCGAAGGCCGGCAGGAACAGCGCGTATGGCAGGTCGTTGCGCGGGCTGAATTCCAGCGCCTGGAAATCCATCGCGGTCGAGACCAGGATCAGGCCGGCCAGCGGCACGCCGGCATCGGCCAGGGTTTCGGTCATCGCCGCGCAACGCGTCGTGCCGTAGCTCTCGCCGCACAGCAGCACCGGCGAGCCCCAGCGGCGGTGCCGCGTGAGCCATTCACACACGGCGTCGGAAAGCACCGCGATGTCGCCGTCGACCGAGAAGTGCTTCTTGCGCACCTCGTCGCCGGCCGACAGTGAGCTGCCGGTGTGCGGCGGGTCCACGAACACCAGGTCGAACTGGGCCAGCCAGCTCAGCGGGTTGTCCTGCACCACGTAGGGCGGCGGCGGCATCTGGCCGTTGTCGAGGATGGTGACCCGCTTCGGGCCCATCAGGCCGATGTGCAGGAAGGCCGACGAGGCGCCCGGGCCGCCGTTGAAGGCAAAGCAGATCGGCCGCTGCACGGCAGCAGCGGCCGGCTCACTGCCTTCCGGCGCTTCGAGCTGGTAGGCGGTGGTGAAGATGGCCGCCTCGGGCTCGGGCGATTGGCCGGGCACATGAGAAAACGCCGGCACGAAGCCGGCGTCGACCCGGTAGCGCAGGCGCTGGCCGGGCAGCTGCAGCTCACCCTGGGCGCGCAGCGGCGCACTGGCCAGGGCTTGTTGCACCGCCTCGCGCTGGCGGCGCACCGCCTCGGCTTCGGCGGGCGTGGGAACCGGTGGGGAGGTAGGCGTCGTGGTCATGCAATGGTGGCGCAGCGAAGCGTGCAAGGCATCGGGTAGCGGTGAGAAAACGGCCGCCGCCGCTTACGGCGACGGCCCCTGGAAGCCGCCGGCGCGGAAGGTCAGCACAAGGGTGTCGCGGTGGCCTTCGGCCCCGGGCACCAGCGGCTGGATGGGCGTGGATTCATGGATCACGCGCTCGTCGTCCAGCAGCAGCGTGCTCCAGCGCTGGTCCAGCGTGAAGCGCTGGCCCTCGCGGCCCTGGGCGGCGAAGACACGCGTCTCGGCCCCCTTGATGCCTTCGCGCGAAACCAGCGTCACGCTGACCAGGTCCACGCCGTCGCGGTGGGCGCCTTCGGGCGTCGGCCGGCCAATGCCATCGGTGGTGTCGATGCGGAACGGGTGCGCCTCGACGTACCAGGTGCGCTCGCCCTTCAGCGCCGAGGCGCGCGCGGCAAGGGCCGCAAGCCAGCGCTGCCACAGCGGGTCAGTCACCAGGCCAGCTTCGATCGGCTCGAAATGGCGCTCGATGCCGCCGTGCAGCGCGTTGTACTCGACTGGCTGCCAGTGCGGCCGCTGCGGCACCAGCGTGACCTGCTCTCCTTCGACGATGAAGCAGGCATGGCGGCGGCGGCGGTAGCGGCCACCGTCGCGCAGGTAGGCGTCTGCCGGCAGCCGGTCCCAGTGGGACAGCCAGGGTGCGAGGTCGTTGGCGGTGCAGTGCAGCAGGCCGAACAGGCCATCGGCGTCCAGCACGGCAAAGCCCTGGCGGGCCAGCGTGGCGTCGATCTCGGCCAGCGGGGTGACGGGAGGAGCGAGCATCATGATGCGCGGATTGTCACCGCTGCGCGCAAGCGCTTTGCTCAGGAACGGCCCGCCCTCAGCCCGGCAGCCGGGCCGGCGTGAATGTGCACCGGCAGACTGTGACTTTTCTCACAGCAGCCACCCCTCATGCGCCCCGCAGCCCGGGACCGGTCCGTCTGCGCCTCGATCGGGATCTCCATCTCTGGTGGCGCACCGCGGCGGGCTGTGTTTTCGCGGCGCGGTGACCGGTGCCGAAGGCCTGGCGCTCGACGCGATGTTCGGCCCGGCTGAACCGCTCGAACCCTGAGCAGACGCAGGCAGGAATGACCCGGCGGGGTCAGACTTGAACCAAGGCCCTCTGGGTCCCTGGCGGGCCGCCGCGCCTGGCCATGACCACACGCATGCGGTCCAGGACGGCATCCAGAACCGTGGCCAGTTGCGATGTGGGCGCGTCGATCGGCGCGGTGGTGCGCAATGCGCTCTCCAGCGCAGTACAGGCCTGCGCCACGCCATCCAGGCCCAAGGAGGCCGAAGCTTCGCGCAGCGTGTGCGCGCTGCGCTGCAGCGCGCCAAGATCGGCTTGCGCCAGCAGCGCCATCAGGCGTGCTCCCGCGTCCCGCTCCAGCGCCTCGAACTCGGTCAGCAGTCGCCAGACCAGCATGTCATCGCCGAGCACGCGCCGCCGCAGCGCGGCGTAGTCCAGCCCTGGGATCTGCGGATCGCATCCGCCAGCCGGTGCTTCGGCTGGCGCGCCCATGGCGGCCTGCGTGCTCGATTGGCGGACGGGTGCCTCGTGCGGGATCCACCTCAACAAGGTGTCGAGCAGACCCTCTGGAACCAGCGGCTTGGCCACATGGTCGACCATCCCAGCCTCGAAGCACAGCGCACGGTCCTCCGCGAGCGCGGCAGCCGTCATGGCGATCACCGGCAGCGCCGCCCACGCGGCACGCCCGCGT
>Ga0307514_10001592_pt1 | contig 26765 bp, 30 predicted proteins | sample 16_EM_MG_FD_203088 | JGI IMG/M metagenome (GOLD analysis project Ga0307514, IMG submission 203088) | Populus trichocarpa ectomycorrhiza microbial communities from riparian zone in the Pacific Northwest, United States - 16_EM | ecosystem: Host-associated > Plants > Roots > Unclassified | place... | reverse complement strand
TCAAGTGATCTTTTATCCTAAATTTCATTGTGAGCTGAACTTCATTGAATTCTTCTGGGCAGCAGCAAAGAGATATGCTCGTGAGAATTGCGAATATTCTCTCCAAGGGTTACAGGATACCATTCCTCATGCACTTGAGGCTGTACCTGAGGTTATGGCGATTTTATCAAAGTGCCAACGGACGATGCAAGCATATCGTGAGGGTTGCCAATGGTACTGTGGAGTTTAAAGACCGTGTATACAAAAGCCACCGCGGAACTCATGTACTGAATGGGGACTAGTCTGGCCCCCACACCATGCAGATATTGCATATTTTGGTAATTTTAGTCACTCTTGGCATGGGACATTTATTGGCCCTCACATACAAAATGGTCTTTTCTTTTTACCTATCTACTCACTCAGTTTTTTTAATATATTTTTTTTGCAACGTAATTATTGTTCTCCATAGCCAAATCTATCGATTTTACGTTAAAAATATTCGAGATCTGTTATGGTGGTGTTGTTGATACGTTCTTGGCACACACCCTTAAAATGGTACCCTCAAGACTGCCGGCACCATATACGCCGTTGGGAGTCTTAGTGCATATGCAACTGACCACATATATATGCGCATATATACTGCCAAGCCTCTATTCCCAAATAAGAGGGATGAAACTTTTGGTCGTACATTAGTCGCTGCAAGCCACGAACGGCGATCTGCAAGGAATATGATACAATACAGTGGCTATCCCACAGCCGTTTTGGACATCTGCAAGGTGATGACATACATAACGGCTTATACTTAATTTGCGATTCAGAAACAACACCCAGAAGTTTATGATAAGTTACACCCTATAGCTACAGTTAGACCTTGCTATACCGGACCTTGCTGTACTGGAATACTCCTAAGCCTCCACTACCAAAACCTCAGCTGTCCACCTAAAATGACCTTGCTATAACAGATTTTTGCTCATACCGGACCGGACAGTATGCTGAGGGAGTACAGAGGTCCTTCCACCCTTGTCCCCATACATTTCTCCCTTGCAATACCGGACGGGGCATACATATCTGAGTGCTGAATAATCTACTCTTTTAGGCTTAATGTGACTTCCCTATATATACAGGGATTCTCAGGATGCACGTGACTCCTTTACCCTTGCCTTATACCGGAACCGGACAAAAAGTGCTGGAAATAGCAAGGTCTCACTGTACTTTGGAGGTTCCAATGCCACCCCAGCTAACAATATAAAGCCCCCCTCCATGAAATTCCCTCTACGGGAAAACTGCCACACCACGTAGTTGGTGTACATGCTGGGTAAAAAAGGCGTGGGAGATCTTATGTGGGGGTGTAGCTGGTGCGAGATGCTGAGTACTAGGTTTGTCAGGCGCCCGCATTTTGATCAAGCTTACTTATGGTTATACATAGGTAAGCTCGGTTATCATAGTGTTTATCCACGAGGCGATATCAACAAACTACCGTCCTTGGAAGTCCCAGAGCTACTATCAGAGCTGAAAAAGCCACAGATTCGCAACCCAACTTCAGACTTGGTGTCTTTCCTTACTCACTAGTATTGGTTCGGCGAATAATAATACCAAACCCTAGCTATTACGGGTCCAAGATGGAGACGGGGCAGAAAGTTGCCACTGCTAATGAGCAGTTGGCGAGGATGGGGTATAAGGCGGAATTACCTAGGAATTTGGGCATGTTGTCGATTTTGGGGTTGTGGGGATCCTCACTAACCGAGATTCTGCATCGAGAAGCTGACAATGGTTCTTTTCCAAGGTCATTTGCGATTATGGGTTCGCTTAAGCATGTCATTTGATCTTGACTGAACCCGGTAACTGACCTCATATCATAATCCGATGATTGCAGCTGTTCCATTCGTAAAGACTCCCCGCTACATTGAACGGAAATAGGTTTGGGAGGACTAACTGACGTGGGTTGGGAATGATAAGGGTCTAAGCACGACAATGTCTATCTCTCTTACGGATGGGCAGGCAGTTACAATGATATGGGGATGGGTTATTGTTAGTTTGATTAGTTTGAGTATTGCTGCGAGTTTAGCGGAGATTTGTGAGTTGTTGCTTTGCAAGTTTTATGGAGTAGAAGGTGCTAATACTTGTGGGTGAAATTATAGGTGCTGTATACCCAACTGCGGGAGGCGTTTATTATGTAGCGTTTAGAACTCACTATAGATAATAGATATGATTGGAAAGTAGAGCTAACATACTTTTAGTGGTCTTTTATGTTGTCAACTCCACGTGAGTTCTGAGGACTGGGGAATGTGAATTCCTGAATCGGTAGCTAACTTACTGTGTAGAATACGCACCCGTTGCTTCTTGGATTACAGGTGAGTACATAGTTTCTTTGTTCCATAAACCTCACTTTACTAATGAAGTTATAGGGTGGTTAACACTCGTTGGAAACTGGACGTGAGTTACTCAAGTATCCATTATCTGAGGAAAAGGAGGCACATATATTAATCCCACACCCTTTGTAGTGTCACTACCTCCATCAACTTCTCTGGCGGACAGTTAATCCTCTCAGCCATATCCCTCTGGAAAGAAGATTTCATCCCCAATGCCTGGCAAACAATTCTCATGTTCTGGTGCGTCATGTTGGCCTGTGCTCTCGTCAACACATTTGGCTCCCGATACCTAGGTTTGGTCAATAAAATCTGTATATATTGGACTGCAGCATCAGTGGTGATCATCATGGCTACGATACTGGCTCTGGCGGACGTGAAGAGGAGTGGGGCCTTTGTGTTTGGACATTATGATGCAAGTGCATCAGGCTGGCCCAATGGCTGGGCATTCTTTGTGGGGTTGTTACAGGCGGCGTATACATTGACTGGGTATGGAATGGTGTGTAGTAGGATTACCCTCTTTGGGACAGGGTACTGTGCTAATAGAGGAGGCCTATGGTATTAATAGGTTGCATCAATGTGTGAAGAGTAAGTCCCGGCCCCGAGCCACTGTGTAGTGGGAATGTCTAACATAGCATAATGCTCACAGGGTCCAGCAACCACACCTTGAAGTCCCCCGAGCCATGGTCCTTTCTGTAGCCGCGGCTGGCATTACGGGAGTCCTCTACCTGATCCCCATTCTGCTCGTTCTACCAGATATCAAAACTCTCCTCAGCGTGGCAAATGGGCAGCCAATTGGTCTCCTGTTTAAAACTGTCACTGGGTCTGCCTCAGGTGGATTTGGTCTTCTGTTCCTTAGTAAGGCTAATTCTCCCAGCTCGGGTATATAGTGTCACTAATTGATGATGAAGTTCTCGGTATCCTCTTCTTCGCTGGTGTCGGTTCCCTCACTGCTGCTTCCAGATGCACATATGCATTTGCCCGTGATGGTGCAATCCCGGGTTCCCGACTCTGGTCCCGCATCAACAATCGCCTCGACGCCCCATTGTGGGGAATTGTTCTCTCTACTATAGTCTGCTGCCTCCTGGGACTGATCTACTTCGGCTCCACAGCTGCGTTTAACTCCTTCACTGGCGTAGCAACAATTTGCTTATCCACCTCATATGGGGCACCGATCTTGATCTCTCTCATTCGAGGGAGGAAATTGGTTGAAAATTCTCCTTACCCGCTTGGGAAGTTTGGATATGTTATTAATGTAGTGACGGTTTTGTGGATTTGCTTGGCCACAGTGTTGTTCTGTATGCCTGTGGCATTACCAGTGGCCGCAGCAACGATGAGTACGTCCAGGATTCTTCCAAAGCAGTTTTATACTCTTTTTGGGGGGAGAGACTGACTTTTTTGAGTAGATTATGCAAGTGTGGTGTTTGCTGGGTTTACGACGGTTTCAGCGGGGTGGTATTTTATAAGGGGAAGGAAGAGCTTCGTCGGGCCTAAAGGTGTAGTGGGGGCTGAGGAGAGGGAGGGCGTGTCAGGGAGTGTGGATGAGAAGGCTAGGGAGTAATTGGATTGGGGTACATAATTTTCCTAAGTTACGCATGGGTCATATATAATTGTTCGAATTTCATGATACTGCTTAATTAGGAAGGCCCATCATTAAGGCTTAGCGCACCATCAGCCATTGGGCGAAGATCACCACTGGGTAGCGGATCAAGCAGTTTTGGGCCTGAGCAGAATTGAAAAGAACCTATCTCTGTACAGGGAGCTATAATGGACTAAATACACCTGAAGGCTTTTTTTTAAAAGGTAATCATTAATCACATTCACCTATCTAGACAGACTATGGCAATGGACTTTACCTCAACTGCCAATTCATTTCTCCATACCCTTATATGGTAGAACTGATTCTCCATGTAGCTAGTAACCAAAATTGAGAATATACTAAATCAGCAGTTGTAAAGGGATGCCGTTTTCCTGGAGAAAATGTCATGTTGGGCACACTTGCCACCACACTGCGTAACATCTTCTCCATTGTTTTCAGCCTCCCCTCTTGCTTCGACCGGAGTGCCTCCAAATAATATCCATGGGCACTCGCGATTTCCTAGATCCTTGCCACACTTCCCTGGTGGAAGGCAACGGCCTCAAACGGCGGTTGAGGGAACGACGACAATGACGTGCCGAGCGGCAGCGGGACCGTTGTCCGGGGTGTGGTTGTACTCGTTAGCTTGGCTTATTATTGCAAGTACGTGCGCATTGCTCATGAGGTCTAGATCTCGCCATACTCGCGCATCCAGCCTTATCAAAACAACCTTATCAAACAACAGTGCCATGAGTCGAGCTGGTGTGAAAACAAGAGAAGCTACCCATCAACAGCGGGTAGAGATGCTTGCACTCTACTATCGAGTAGGCAGGCTGAAATTACCCTTGTACAGCCCTGCGCACATCCACTGCAGACCCATGTCGTACTTGCAATAATAAGCCAAGCTAACGAGTAACTTCATCGTGCATTCGCGTAGTTTATGACATGCATATGCAAATGCCAAGGCCCAGTCCGCATATGCATATATCTCTACTATTCCCAAATAGGCAGGTAGAAAGACGTTTGTTGTGAACCTCCGTACTCACATCTGTTCCATGAGCCCTCGCTATTTGTCGCTTTGACTCTCCAGCTACCATACGCTTTATCTTAGGTCGTCCCATAACCTTACACTCAGCTTTAGGTACAACCAATACTGTACTTGACCCCCTAAAGGCTTTGCTTTTATGTCACTCAGTGCAATTAGAACCTTATAGGTTTGTTACCATGCGAGTGTTGTAAAATAATAAGGGACGTAATCGCGAGGACTGGGATGAGCTGGAAATAGTCTTTGGAGCTCACAAACCAGCGTAAAGGCGTGACCACATGGAATTCCATTTGATTGAAAATGCCCAAAGTACACGTGCGGTACCATAGATCTGTCGTGAATGTTTTGCGGCTGCGTTGGGTAACAGTGCCGTAAGTTCGAGAAGAAAGTTATCTACTGTATTGGCCTCCGCCCAACATTGGTTGAACAGGAGTTTCTAGTATGCATATTCAGTGTGGATTTGTGGTGATAGCTGAAGGGCTTGAATATATCGCCGACACCGTTGATTTATCGCATAAGTTGAAATAAATTCCGGGCTTCTGTTGGACAGATGAAGATCCACTGGAATACATTCTCCATATCTATTTCTTCAATGTTGCAATTCGATGTAAATACTTGTCGTAAGGTTTCGACTGGAGAAATTGCTGCAGTTGGTGCTCATGTGACTGTATTGCATTCGAATACGTCATCCGTAGAAATTGGTGAGTATACAAGTATCTCCGTACGGTCGGGGCTGATCTCGTGCCCAGACTCTTATCCTTTTCCCCGCAGCGTATTTATTTTAGTGTAGGTAGATAAGAGTCTGGGCACGAGATCAGGTCGGGCCGTTTTAGTACGAAAAAAATACAGTCTTATTTTAACAGATACAGTCTTATGTACAGGGCTATAAGCTAATCTATAATTACCTGCTCAAAACTGACCACGGAATCCTCTCTGAGGGTCTGGTGCCGAGACTACACGGAATCAGCCTCAGAGGGGTCGGAGCCATTGGAGTCAGAGTTGGAGTGTTCAACATCAGAATTAGGGTGGTCTTCAGGGTGCCAAGCCGCTAGGCGACGTCTGGAGCGAGACTGGGTGGTCTTCCAGCTTGAGAGGGCCGACGTTCCCGGGAACTTGATAGTTGTTCAAGCCACGAATATTGATTTGATCATCTTCAGATCCATACGATAATTCCGCACTTGCGAAAGGAACGTTGAATAGTAGGTTGCAACTCCTTGTGAATCGACTCCCATGCTTCACCAACCCATTGAGTCATCAATATCCGACGCTCTAATGCTGAATACTTCTGAGCAGACTATTCAAGCATATGGTCAATATAATATACTGCATTATCCCATACTTATCATTAATTCTGAACTCACTATAGCTGAACATAGCGACAGCTGAATAAAGTGATATTTGCCATAGCTGAACTCCACAGTCGAGGTTGCCATCACTATACAGTCTTATACACAGTGTATTGCTCGGGTTGTAGCCCCGAAATCTCCACCAGCGTCTTATGTCTTATTCGCTAATACTTCCTTACCAGGTTATACAGTCTTACTCGCCAATTTCTACGGGCCTTTATTGCTTTAGTAACGAAGAGACGTTGAAGTACTACTCTTCTAATCAAATTCAATTAGGTATAGATAAATATAGAGGAGGCTCAAATATCAGTTGATACTGGACAACCGTGTAGGATAATAGGTAGAGAAACAGTGGGCAACAGTGTAAGATGATGGATAGATAGATAGAGGAGAAAAGAACAGCTTATACAAGAACCCAGCAAGAAATACATGGAATATAATATGGCTGGAAGACTCAATTCTACCCCAGTATAACTATTGTCTCCCAGCCATAGTATATTCCAGACAGAATCACTAAATAGAAACGGACTCGGCTCGGAGCAGAGCTGGCTATTTGGTTAGAGTAGAGTAGGCTATTCAATATACTGTAACTATTATCTCCCAGCCATGGTATCATATATTCTAGGAAGGGACATGACGGATATGCAATTCCTAGATAGGAAAGGCTTTTGTTCTGTAGGTCCTAAAGGCCATGCAAATTTTTTTTGTAATTCCTTCCTTGAAGCCGAACGTAAACCTTTAACGGAGCTACTGGGAATCGAACACAGGAAGGACGGGCCAGGCTAACTACCGACTGGTTGTACTCCAACTCTCACCCAACAGCTCACCCGACGGGTCGAACGATCACTGGCACTTACTCGTATTATTATCGCTGCGATAACTAGGTGTTGTAGCTACACCCTAGTCCTTTCCGCTGGACATCCGCGTTCTACGTTACACCCCGCCCTCCTGTTCCCAGTCCCTGCATCCGCCCGAAATTTTAATTAGGGCAGCAGTCACGTGCCAACCCACACACTTGCAACACTTGGCGCACGATGTGAAAACATTTATCCAATCTTTCAACATCAGCATAAATCTACCAAGTCCGACCCAATGGTTCCCCCCAGTGAGTTATTCCTCTTGCCCTTTGCTTCACTCTCACCTACTGAGTACATGTACCCCCCCCAATGTCAGAGAAAAAATCGAAACGTGTACCTGTCCGCCTCCGACACAAAATCGAGAAGAAAGTTGTCGCCAAAGCAAAAAAAGAGCGAAGGCATGTGAAGAAGCACCCAGAACTACATCGCAAGCAGAAACCGGAGAAGCTTAGCATCCCAAACAGCTTCCCATACAAGGATCAATTACTAGCGGAGATTGAGCAAGAAAGGATAAAGAAGGACGAAGGGAGGTTATGGAGAATTGAAGAAGCGAAGAAAAAAAAGCAGGAAGTCAATAGAGTTACTGAGAGTGAGATGGAGGTAGGGGATGAGGAGGAGGAGATAGGTGAGCTAAGTGGTGAAGAAGAGGGTAGTGGAAGCGAGGGAGCTGAGATGGAAGAAGATATGGCGTTGGCGGTGAGTCCGGGTTCGTCAATAAGCTAGGTGGTAGAGATACTAATGTTGCTAGACCGGAAACTCTGTAATGGCTGCATTATTAGCCTCTGCGCGAGCTCGCGCAGAGGAATTTGAGGGTAAAGGAGATGCCGATGGTGAAATGGATGAAGATCCCGATGAGGATGACTATAGCCATCTTCTCCCAGATGAGGATGGAGAATCCCGACCAAGTGCGGCTCGCAAAGATACTTCACGAAAAGCCTTTGACAAATTGTTCAAGAACGTCCTCGATGCGGCAGATGTCATTCTTTATGTGCTCGATGCACGAGATCCCAATGGTACCCGGTCTCGTGTCGTTGAACGACAAATCATGGCTGCTGAGGGGGGGAAACGGCTAATCCTTATCCTAAACAAGATTGACCTGGTACCACCAAATGTCCTCAAGGGATGGCTTGTATACCTTCGGCGCTACTTCCCCACCCTGCCGCTTAAGGCTACCAACTCCGCCCCCAACGCAACCTCATTTGACCACAATGCTCTCACCATGCAAGGCACCTCTAGTACTTTATTAAAGGCCCTCAAGTCCTACGCCAACGCAAAGCAACTCAAGCGCTCCATCTCTGTTGGGGTGATCGGGTACCCCAACGTTGGTAAATCCTCTGTCATCAATGCCCTAACATCTCGAGTAGGTGGTACCATGTCTGCCTGCCCTGTCGGCGCCGAAGCTGGTGTAACTACCTCCCTCCGCGAAGTTAAGCTTGATAAGAAGCTCAAAATAATCGACTCCCCTGGTATTGTCTTCCCCGGGAATAATCCCGATGGCAACATCACTGGCAAGCAGTATAGCAGGACTGATGAAACCGCCCGGCTCATCCTGATTAATGCAGTACCACCTAAGCAGATCCTTGACCCAATTCCTGCTGTCACACTACTTCTCAAACGCTTTTCCACTTCGAAACACCTTTTTGACAAGATGCTATCTGTGTATAATATCCCCCCCCTCCTCAATCTATCACCTACGGACCTCACCAATGACTTCCTCGTACAAGTTGCGAGGAAGCGTGGAAGGCTTGGCAGGGGAGGGGTACCGAATATCAACTCCGCTGCTTTATGTGTAATCACCGATTGGAGAGATGGAAGGATACAAGGATGGATCGAGCCACCTGTACCCACTCGAGCTGTTGGCAGTGGAAAGCAGCAGCAAGCTCATGGGATCAAGAGCGAGGATGTTGATGCAGTGCTGGCGGATCAGAAGGAGATTGTCACCGGATGGGCAAAGGAATTCAAGCTGGAGGGCTTGTGGGGAGACGACGAGCCAGGCTTTGAAGAAGAGAGCAGTAGCATGATGGTGGACTGAAAGGAGGTTATCTGGCATGATAGAGGCAGGGTGTTAGTGCTTGAGTAGATGCTGCTCTTTACTATATATCTGGTCCCTACGAGAGCGTTACATTTGGGGCATATGTATTGCCTGAGTTTCACTTTTACTTTCTTTTTTTACCTTGCCATTCTGTACTTTGGTATTATAATGGGCAAGGCCTCATTTCTTCATCTCCTTTGTAAAAGTAATCCTGATTCCCGTAGGGACCTCATGCATTTTTTACACCTCAGAAAATCGCCGGTGCAGCTGAGGAGCTTGATCTAGGTCTCTAAACTTGGAATTAGGGGCTTCACATCTATCTATTCCAAAAATCACCTCCAAATTCAGAAGATAAGTAAAATGCGGGCATCTACAATAGGCACTTTTGGCTTCGTGTAGCCTCAATATTTACTATCAATATACCTGCCACTTAGGAAGGCCGTCTCCCAACGAGGTTATTCAGAGAAGGGCCTAGTATTATCGCATTATGCAAAATTGTACTTGGGCTCTTTCTGCCGATGCTATCCTTCATGCGAATGCAGCAGACTTTAACTTCCAACGTTCTAGTTTCCCCCATGTTGTTTGTTTTTGTTCTTTTTGTTCTTCTTTTTGTTCTTCTTTCTTGACCCATGGGCACCAACACCTCCATTTGATGTCAGCGTGGCGGAATTGCTTTTGCTTGCGTTTGGCTTGTTCTCCCTTCCGCTTCTCTCAAGATCCTTTCCATCCACTTTCCCCAGGTCACTACTAGCTTCTACATCGACCTTTCGCTCTTCGTCTTTTTGTTCCACGGCATTTCCTTCCCGTGCCTTTCCGGTTTCGACTTTTGGTCGCTTTGACTTTCCCAATGCAGATCTTCCTTCCTCTTCTTCACACTCCAACTCGACCTGTGATGAATTCCCATTCTGGTATTTTGCCTTATGTTGCGTGGGTTTGTCTGATATCTGTGATGCATTTCGCTTTGACCCGAGCAGCCTCCGTTTCAGCAGGTCCACTGAAGAGATGTCTTTTCGGAGCTTTTGATCATCATCATAGAAGTGTTTTGGGATGGTGGCGCCCAGTCCGAGTCTAAGAATATCCGTTAGTATAAGTGTACTACATAAGTCCATTTATATTCATATTCACGCCTGGAATTTACCGAGGAGGCTTTGGTTTCAAAAGTTCATCGCTGTCGTCGTCTGGTAGCGCCGAATACAGTGGTGCACTCTTTCTCGCGGTGGTTGACGGGGCGGGGGGAAGCCATGAGTCGACGAGCCTCCGGGCCTGTGATATTGAGACGTTGATTTGTGCCTGGAGGGCATCAAGCTTCTTGATATCGACTGGCGATGTCGCCATTGTGGATCGCAGAGCGTGGGAGAGTATCTGGAAAACCCGTTATGTAGAGTTTTTGTTGTGAAATGCATGTTGCTAGGGCAATGACCCGTTATGCACCGAAGCAAGTAGTGTCGCTCTCCGAGGTCCCAGATTAATCCCTCCACCAAACTATCTTTCCACATCCCATCTCACATTCAGTATGTTCAAGCTCGCTAGGAGCAGGCCAGTTTGGTCTGCGGTCAGTGCTGTCAAGGTATGTTTCTATACTACTATATTTCCGCTGCAGGAGGGGCGAAACGGCGTGTCAAGGTGGGGAGTGGGAAATCTACTAATACTCTCTGTCTTGCTTTAGGCTGCCCCACTCCGCTCCATTCTGAAAAACCCGAGGAGGAATTTGTCTATACACGAATATCTCTCTGCCAATCTACTGAAATCAGTGCGTGCACCTCTGGAAATTTGCAGATTCCGCACCCAAACCCTGACACGTTCGGCGGAGTTATTAGTATGGCATTGGTGTTCCACGAGGAGAAAATGCAATGACCGCAGAGGAGGCAGAGGAGGTTGCTAAGAGAATAGGTAGTTATCCAATGCTATAAAGGTGGCTCTGCATATGCCAGGCACCAGACTAACAATGGATGCCATTGGCTATAGGTGGAGAGGACATGGTCATTAAGGCTCAGGTCCTCGCTGGTGGTCGTGGGAAAGGAACTTTCGACAATGGGTTGAAGGGTGGTGTTCGTGTGATCTACTCGTGTGCTTCATTTCTATAACATCTACCGTGAATATAGGCTGATCGGTACCATAGACCAACCGAAGCCAGAATGTTTGCAGGGCAAATGATCGGTCACAAACTAATCACCAAACAAACTGGCGCCCAAGGCAAGCTCTGTACCTCAGTTTACATCTGCGAGCGCAAGTTTGCCCGTCGCGAATTTTACCTTGCCATCCTCATGGACCGTGGCACACAGGGGCCCGTGATTGTCTCCTCCTCCCAAGGTGGTATGGACATCGAGACCGTTGCAAAAGAGACCCCTGAGGCTATCATTACAACACCCATCGATATACACAAGGGAGTAACCGATGAGATTGCCACTAAGATTGCAACTGATTTGGGTTTCTCCCCACAGTGCATCGAGGAAGCTAAGGACACGATTCAGAAGCTCTACAAGGTTTTCATTGAGAAGGATGCAATCCAGATTGAGATTAACCCGTTGAGCGAGACCAACGACCACAAGGTGTTGTGCATGGATGCTAAGCTTGGATTTGATGACAACGCCGAGTTTAGGCAGAAGGATATTTTTGAGTTGAGGGACAGGACTCAGGAGGACCCTGATGAAGTTAAGGCTGCTGAGTGTGTTCCATGTCCTCGGCCTTCATAGCCATAACGATTCCTAGGTGTTACTAACCTATCTGGTCTAATAGTGTCGGCCTTAACTTTATCAAGCTCGACGGTGACATTGGGTGCTTGGGTATGCTTCTCTTTGTATGCATTGGCTTTCAGAATAGGATCACTCACAAACATAACTCCTGATAGTCAATGGTGCCGGTCTTGCCATGGCCACCATGGACATCATCAAGCTCAACGGTGGGCAGCCTGCCAACTTCCTCGACTGTGGTGGAGGTGCTACTGCTCAAGCAATTGAGTCTGCCTTCGAGCTCATCACCAGCGATCCCAAGGTCACTGCTATCTTCGTCAACATCTTTGGGGGTATCGTGCGGTGCGATGCCATCGCTAAGGGATTGATTTCTACTGTTAAGAACATGGACTTGAAAATCCCACTTGTCGTTAGGCTGCAGGGTACCAACATGGAAGAGGCGAAGAAACTGGTGGGTGGCCCCAACTCCCCACTGTTGTACGTATTTTTAACGACTAGTGATGTTTGCAGATCAACGATTCTGGGCTCAAGATTTTCTCTTTCGAAGATCTCCAGGAGGCTGCTGAGAAGGCAGTGCAGTTTTCGAAATTCGTCAAAATGGCTCGGGATCAAGACATTGGGGTGGAGTTCACTTTAGGTATATGATTCATTAGTATGTAGATTTGGAGGTAATTGGTATGGTGGATTAGGAAATTGTGTAGAATAGGCGAGTGTATGGCTTAAATATATCATTCATCCATGCCTCGTCATTGATACGTTTTGACTGTTTGTGACAGGATGTGGGAGGAAACCCCGTCACTTAACTATCCCAGCTCTGGTCTCAATGGGATTTTTTTCTGAGATTTGGGGTTTATAGGGAACTTGCACCTCTGGAGTAGGGGGAGTTCCACCGGATTCAAGTTCGTATTCCGAGAAAGGGCATTTGAACCCAATCTCAAGAAAATATCGAATTTTGTCCAAACAGAACTTAACTTCCAAAAGGCCTAAATGTACAACCCCCCTTCTCTAATATGACGATCATCTCTCAAACGCTAATCTTTCCCTCGCTATTGACTACTACTCTATCTATACAGTAACGCTACCATCATCCTCACTCTCCTCCATCTCCAACACCCTCGCGTCCAGGTCCAGATCATACGGATCCTCATCCGCCATCAGCACCTGCAAGACCCTATCCACCACCTCCCTAAACCCCTCACCCTCCAGCCGCCAATGTGCCTCTCTCAGCACCAGGTAAACTCTACACTCCCTCAACACCTCTCTCCTACTTCTCGCCGCTGCCGCAAGCAAAAGTATACTTTAAAGTACTACCCCCCCCCAGAGTATGGAATAGTGCGATGTGATACCGGCTACAGGTATTCCAAAGTTGAAAATAAGGAGAATTTGAAGTGGTGGTAATTGAGACCTGGTGGAAGTCACAATCAGCTAATATGGCAAATAATAGTAAATAAAGCTTCCAGTTGCAAGAAGACATGTATTGGTGAGCTCGAATTTCGGCAGGATGACGAAGAGTTGATTGAGACCGATATTTTTGATGAGCTTACACCTCAGCAAAATGCTCTAGATACCGAGCTCACACCATGTAACGCTATGGCTGTCTCATACCTTTGTACCTAATGTGGGAATTACCCGCAGCGCCTCAAAAACCACGTGAAGCCAAGCAAGGAAGCGCAGGCTGAGATAGGACAAAAGCTTGTGCCGTCCTCATGCCAACCAGACTAGAAAAGTCTATATAGAGCCAATCAGTTAGTATTCACGTCCCTCGAGTATTTTACTAGCTATATACAATAAAGCTTTCGCATCTACAAAAGTCTTCCCTCCGCTTCATAAGCCCTCCGCTACAATTCCGCACCTACTCATAGTTTGTATTCTTACACAATGAGCTTGGCGTCGATGGCAAGAAGGACGGAGTTGGTGGTGGAGCGGATAGAGCGGAGTTGGGAGAGGGTTTTGGGCCGCCCCATAATAGTACCAGTTATCAGCACCCATATGCAGTAAACAATATTCGAACATATAGTATATAGGCTTCTGGTATATGAGATTCTAAAACTCTAATAGAGCTACCTACCCTCCCCTCCAGCACCTTTGCCTGCTTCCCGGTCCGCCCAAGCAGCGTTCCCAGACACTCCTACTTCTCCTTGATCTCCGCTAGTGGAGTTTGCAATAAAGAATACAACGCCTCAGTCTGCGCTGTTAATCGACGGGAATGGAGCTCGGGGTTGTGGGTAGATGGAATTGGGTTTGGAGGCCCTGGTCTGGGCCACCTTCAGGAAGAGCGGGTGTAGCAGTGGTGGGGAGTGGGGGCGGGGGTCCGCGAGGGTGGATTGACGGGAGGGAAGATGTTGCTCATTTTTGGGCGTTGACTATTGGATAGTGCTTGCATATGTCAGGTATGGTGGGTACGGTGCAGCAAGCCATAGCCCGCATACTTATTGTTTGAAGTCTGGGAGGTGACTGTTTCACATTGGAAAATATACCGATTTGGGAAGTACTGGGGGTTCAGGGTAACACACAGCAGGTACTGCCGACTTCATTAGAAAAAAACATGCCTCCATCCCAACCAATGCTTTACTATATACATCAAATATAATTCTATATCATACACCCCTATAGGGGCAAAAAGCACTGAGGGTTTGGTCATAGCAATCATCAAGCATTAGTAAAGGTCAATATAGATAAGCCTGGTATGGGGCCATATTCCGGGCTGCCGCAGGCGGCAATGTCCCCTTAATTGCAACATGCTTCAGCCCCATCTCTTCTCTAACATTCTTTAACCTCCCCACCCCAACCATATTATCCATATCCCCTGCCTCCTGCTTCAGTACCTTCGTCACAACCTCCAATGCCGCCGCGGCCTCTTCAATAGGTATACTCCTAATCTTTTCCACCATTTTTGCCAATGTCTTGGGCTCGGCTGATGCATGCTCTTTACCAGACAGCCTCACAACTTTTTCCCTCACCGAAATACTGCGCTCCAGAGTATCCAATTCACGAATTGCTTGGTTGACCATCTCTGCACTGATTTTCCTCTTTGAGACCTTTCCAGATTTGTCGCGAGCTAGACCAGGTTTACCCTTCTTGAGTAGTCCAAGTGCAACTTCTTTGTAAACGCCCTGATCAACATGCATTTTCCAGAGGCTGTCCCCAGCATTCAAGGCCACAATCAACCCATCCCAGTCCCTGGTAAGCATAAAGCACCGGGTAATTACTCGCCATACAGCCCGGCTTGTGGGTTCCTTCGCCCATGCTGATGAAGGGTCTCCACTTTGTGCGGCCGGGATGGATTTAGCCATCTCTGTGAACAGCTGTCGAGGAGTTAAGAAGGTTGGGGACCGTCTTTTTGGCTGGGTATATCTCTTCCACATAGCATACCACATCAACTCCCATGTGTGATTGTCTGGTTTACAGCCTAGTTGGCGCGTCATTGCGTTGAATGTCTTTTCGAGCCGTACAAGGTCGGATTGCCTCAGATGCATTTTCAGAAGATGATTAAAATGGACTGCTGATAGCGGTATTTGACACTGTATCATCAAGTCCATGTAGAGTTGTGCCTTCTTATAATCACGCTTTCTTGTGAAATAGTGTAGCAAAATTGAAAACGTCTGTGACGTAGCCATTGGTGGGGTATTGAGCTTTTCCTCTATTGTTTTGAGGGGGGATTGTGGGTCTTGCAATTCTGGAGGAAGGTTATCAATTGATACATCAAAGGGTTGGGCTTCTTTGCGGCGTTTCCGCTCCGCTATTGCCGATGCCCAAGACGCATCTTTTTGCAACCGCTGTTGTATCAATTCACCTGCCAACCTTTCTGCAATTCCTTCATAGCCATCTTTCAAAAAACCACGTATTATCCCATTCACATGTTGTGGATCGGGGCGTAATCCATTACTCTCCATCACTTCTTTGACTTGAAGAGTCAAATCAGGCCTCCCTAAGCGTACCAGGTTTTTCATCCAACTAGCGTAAAAATATTTGTCCGACACATGGTCCTTCAAGGCGTCCAGGAGGTTGGAGGAAAAGGTATGTAACACTTGAGGTGTTTGGATAATGCTCTGGTAGAAGATTGCTGCCTCTTTTGTGTACTCGGGAACAGCCATTCCCTTCCTCCACATGTACCTCCACACGGAAAATGCTGCTGCTGGTTTCTTCGCATCCATGAAAGAAAGGGCAATATCCTCAAGATGACTAGGTTTGATACAATTTGGGTCCTTATTCATCATGTGCTTGAGATCCTGTAATACAGACCATGCTTTGTGACCTCGGTAGAGATGATTCCAAGCGAGTATAATTGGTACCAATGCCTTCGGGTCACTATAACCCAAGGATTCCTTCATCATGTTGTAGATGGACATGGCTCGCTGTGGCTCCTTTCTTAAAGAAAGTAGTTTAATTCCAAGGCTCCAGGTGTCTGCCGCTGGCTTGTCTATGGAACGCATAAAATGTACCCAACGTTGCGTTGCCTCCGCCCGACCACGATTCCAGAAGATAGCACCAATCAAATCGCATTCTTGCTTCTCCGTACGCCTGATCTCATGCGCATCCATCATCTCCGCAATAAAAATGGTTAGGTTCGTAGGTATGGTATTTCGTTCATATGCAAACAAAGCTTCCCATGCAGCTGGGGTGAGATACTGAATGACGGACGGAGATGTTTGTGCTTGCTTCAGGTATCGCAATAGCTCTTTGTTGAACTTGCCTGGATTCTGGGTTGCATTTGATATTGTTGTGGCAAGCCCTTTCAAAATCCTGTATTCTTGGTCTCCCAATGGAGGATCATTCTTTGCACCAGAAATGGGGTACCAATCGGCATATAGTACCCTAGGACCACCTGGTTTAGGCTTGGGGACATATTGTGAAAGGTCCAAGTTCAGGAAGATATGGAAAGCGGGGGGTAGGGATCCATCTAATCCTGCGATACCAGATAATGTTGCATCGGGGTTTGGAGCATTCCATACACCCCTCGACCTCTTTACAGCCCCTAATATCCCTGCTTTCTGAGACTCACTGCCACTGTCCGTGCCCTGCGTGTTTGGGGCCTGAAGTCGAGTATCATGAATCCGGGGAGGTAATCGAGCAGGGCCCCCACGAGAGTTGCCCCGTGGCGGGAGTCGCTTTCTTACGAAATCTTTGAATTGTGCCTCACGGCTCCTAGAAGCTGCTTTGCGGATGGAGATGCGGTTGTAAGGCTTCGGGCGAAGACGAAGTGTAGCACGTGTGGCCATGCAATTTTCGCGGGATATGATTATTGAAAGAGCAGAACTAATTTTGTTTGTATGTCTGTCTATACGAAAGGGTACAAAAAAGTCCTTACGTACAGTATATACTGTAATCTACACGTACAGCAGGTAAATACAGTACCTACAGTAGTCAGGCGTGACGTCAGTTCATAACACCTGCATCGTATATATCACCCGCCTCTGCCTCGTGCAATGCAGCTGTATTGCATTGCAACACGCCTTGCCCCTTGCCCCTGCCTTGTCACTATCACCCCCGCCAGTAGGTGGAGCTGTTAGTATCATTAATACACTCAAACCTAGCTATACCAGACTCCATAAATCAGCGCAAATCTGTCCGGTATAGCTAATATCCAGTATAGCAAATGGCGTGGGGGCCGTTGGGCAGCAGTGAGGTAGAAGTCAAGATAGAGCTCAAGCGCTTCTAGAGACTACATTTACAGCTATCGCTGACAATGCTACCAGACAAGAGAAAGGGATTAAGCGATCTGGAGCGGTATAGGATTTGTGTGATCCCCGATGTGCAAAGATGACTTGTGAGGAGTTTGGAGCTCTTTTAGGAGTTATTGCATCACAGAATAAGGAATCTTTTCCTTCTTATGAAGCATATACTCAATACCTTTGAGATTCAACCAGCATGTCGATTACTGTAACGGGACTGTGACTATGCTCGTGACTATTACTGTGGACTGTGGCTATGACTGTGAGACGAACGTTGGTATTCAAAAGTAGATACAGGACGTTGCGTGAGGAAGAGGATGGACAATAGAGCGTAGACGGGTCTTTAATAGACAGCGTCTTCCTCACATACATATCCCATCGTATGAACGCATATCCACATGAAACGCAGATCGCATATGAAACGCCTTGCGCATCGCTACATCTAAGCGCCGTGACAATTACCTTACTTCTTACTACGAGCACAAACTCACAACAAGTTAATACTCTAGCGGAAGAGTTTCTAAACTATAATGAGGGTGAGGCTAATCTCAATATATCTCCCCGGAGCTTGTTGATATTGAAGAGATTATTGATGAGCTTAAAAATGTGGATAATGAAGAAGTAGATCCATATTCACCACCTCCAATACCTTTAATCACAACTGCACAAGCACGCTCACATCTTACAGAGCTAGTTCAGTATCTAGAAGCTCTATCGGTTTCCGAACTTCCTGGTGGAGCAAAGCCTAATCTGAATGTTGTTGTAGCTAGGCAGCAGCTGCAGACTCTTGAGCAAGCTCTTACTCACAATATGCAATGCATCTCGTATTCAGAGCTCTATTACAGATTGGTTTTTACCGCTGGAGTCTTCTTAAGTTCTGTTATTGCATTCTTGTCTTTTGGATTATTACGCTGTTACCTCTCCATTATTATATATAGCAATAAATATTTCTATGTGATTAATCCCTGTATCAATCCCTGCAGCCCCTCTCCTGTACATCTGGTACAGTACCCGTACGGAGATCCGCAGAGCCTATCGTGCATTAGTGTTTTCTAGGCAGTCTAGCCAAATATGCAACGATCTTGGTGTTCAACAAGACACGCAGAATTCATAACACTCATACACGATGCCACCAAAGTACAAAGAATTAGACTTCAATTCCATAACTCACAAAGCTTTCCAGTTGAAAGCATCTACATACTCATACAGGAGGGAATTCAGGAGCAACTACAGAACTGTGGGCAACTTCACGTACATTGTCTTCAACGCATTGATAAAGGCAAGCGGATTTGAAGAAAATGCAAGGTTCAAGTGTGATATTGATTTTGTTTATTATTTATACTATAGATAGATACCATTGGTAGACTGCCTAGAAACACTAACGCACGATAGGCTCTGTCTCACCAGCCTAAGCTGCCTCTCCTAAATTGCTCTGATTGAATTTTGACGCAATCCGTCCGGTATAGCGAGTTCCGGTTCCGCGCCAGGGCTCTAGCTAAAGGGTCTAGTATCGTACGCAGCGCACTTGAATAATCTCGCTGGGAAACACAAAGTAAAATTTGGATCACATGCTCTTAGCGTCATTTACAGTTTCACGCTAGCACCTCCGAGCTGACTTCGAGTCTCCTTGAAATTACACGACAGATACAAAGAGTCTTGGCACGAGAACAGGGCTATGAGGCGATACTACTTGGGTACGAGTACGGTACAGTGATAAATTATTTGTACTAGGCAGTTGGTATCCAATATATATACAGTTGGTAGACCTTGCTATACCGGACCTCGTTGAAGCGGAATCCTTGCTGTATATACCGGAATACCCCTAAGCCTCCACTACCAAAACCCCAGCTGTCCACCTAAAATGACCTTGCTATAACGGATTTTTGTTCATACCGGACCGGACATCTTTGCGGGGCTACGCCAAGCTCGAGGGTCGGGGGCCGAGACTAGACCGGACAGTATGCTGAGGGAGTATAGGGGTCTTTCTGTTCTCAGTCCCAGTCACTTATCTACCTACGCTAAAATAGAGACTGGGACCGAGAATAGGGACTTTCCACCTTTCTCCCCCCAATACATTTCTCCCTTGCTAATATCAAGACCCTGAACTATGAGACTACTCCCTTGCTACGGGACGGGGCATATCTGAGTGCTGAATAATCTACTCTTTTAGGCTTAATGTGACTTCACATAACCCCAAATTAGGGTTCTCAGGATGCACGTGACTCCTTTACCCTTTTCCTGAGGGCAAGTGCCATGGTTTATACCGGAACCTTGCTATACCGGACAAAAAGTGCTGGATTTTGGTCGTTCGGTATACCGTATATATAGCAAGGTCTAGCTGTGCGTTCAGAAAGTGTCCGGGATGCATGTATATATATATACACCTGCATGTACTCTATACCTATAAGGTACAGTAGGTGTGGAACATGCATGGAGCTTACTACTCTGTCCTTCGCATGTCTGACGGTTATTAAGACGTGCCTGCTTAACGGTTATGAGTGCACCTCACGCAACATGTCCGTCCATCACTGCACTCCCTTTCGCCATTCTTGCTAGACTACCACGACGCAATTTGATATTGCTAACGCGGGACCTACATAGTACATATGTACAGTACATACTGTACTTACCTACATTCTGTACATCTTACACCAGCAAGCGAGTTGCTGACAGCCTCTCTTTAGGGAAACGTTAACCCGGACTGTAGAGTACGGTACTCCCATCATCTCTCAGCTTACGCATACGTTGCAGCCCCGCTCCTGCTAATCAACGAAGCCCTGTTTGTAAGTACAGTACATGTACCTACCGTCTTTGTGCCTGATCTGACCCTGTCTCCCACTTATAATAGAATAGCACATTATTATAAGTACTGCCGCGGGCTGTTGAAGCTTCAACGGTCGCTTGCCGAGATCAAGTTGGGTCCCCTTGCAACCCCTGCATGTGCAACCCCTGCGTGTGCAACTTCACCTATCTAGCACACCCAGGAACGGCCAAAACCGTTGACAAGACCCCAGAGCTGTACCTCCATCAGCACAGCACGTAAACTGATGCCCCTCAACCATGACCGTTGTATAGGTACGGAGTAGTCTGTCTCGCAGTCGACACTCCCCCCACGATCCTGCTGTGAGCAAAACTCCACCACCACATAAGTACCTGACGGTGGTACAATAATTACCATTCGATCCACCCCCCACACCCTCCGCTCCAGGTGCGCCTTGCCGGCAATCGCAGCTTCTAAAAAACGCTTAACGGTGCCATAGCCGGGGCCCCCAAGTGTGCCCAAGTGTGCCCAAGTGCTCCCTTGGGGAAAGCGGCGAAAGTTTTTGCTAGTGTTCCAGGAGTAAAGCATATCAGTTGCCAGGCCGGGTGACTGCCTAAAGGTATATATATTGCACTCGTTTACTTCCAATGCTCCCCTCTCCCCAGTCTTTGGTCCCCAGTTACTGCTCAGAAGGAAGAAGACCAAAGTAACAATGAAAGTTTCTACAGTTTGGATGGCGCAGCTTCTGCTGGGAAGCAGTGGCCTCATGATGACCTCTTCCGCTTTCACCCCAAAGTAAGTAATTTAACTGCATACGAGGTTTGGCATCTGGGACTAATTGCCTTGATCCAGAGATCTACTAAGCGAGCCCCGCCGTACTGCTGCCGTGCCCAATAATGATGGGGTTAGTTCTCCCATGTCATTAGGCTAAGTTGGGTCTTCTTGTGCTAAGTAACGATTACCTCGCCCAGACTAAAGCCCTCTTCACCACAACGACGTACTCGTTCGACAGCCACAGCCGCAGCAAGGCCTTCAGCCTGCTCGACATCAAGACCGGAAAGGTCTCTATTGCGTTGAATGACACCAGCGCGTCAGAGGTCGTCTGGTTAGGTGACTCAATTGCCTACCTCAAGGGCTCCACGGATGTTGCAGGGGGTACCGACCTCTGGGTCTCCAGTAGTGACAAGTATGGCAATACCAGATATTTCGTAGTCCACTCATATAATAATCAGTATTTATAGGGCCTACAAAGCTGGATCCTTCCCAGGTGCCATCTCAGGCCTTATTCTAAAGAAAGGCAAAGATGGAGTAATTAATTTCGCCTTCACCGCTTTGGCCTATCCCAATGGCACCATGTACAACGCTGCCACTGCTCCAAAGAAGTACACCAGTGGCAGGGTCTACACTTCCCTCTTCGTTCGGCATTGGGACTCCTACATCGAAGAATGGCGAAATGCTCTCTTCGCTGGTTCTCTAACTCAGAAGGATGGCATATGGACCGTTTCATCCACTAAACTCGTCAATCTGTTGGCCAATACCAAGTTGGAGTCTCCCATCCCACCATTCGGTGGCACTGACAACTACGATACCAACGGTGAGCAGCTTGCATTTGTTGCTAAAGACCCAAGTTCGAACCAAGCCACAAACACTGTCTCCTATGTTTATATTACCGACCTCAAGGGAGGTGCCCCAAAACCAATCAACTTGCCTTCCCATTCTTACAACCTGAATGGTGCCTCTACATCTCCTGCATGGTCTCCGGATGGCAAGAAGCTAGCATACCTTCAGATGCCTGAGAACGGATACGAGAGTGATCGTAATCAGATTTTCGTCTATGATGGTAAGGTCACCAGCTTGGTGCCTGGCTGGGATCGCTCCCCATCCAAGGTTTCTTGGTCTCCAGACGGAAAGTATCTTTACTTGGCTGCCGAGGAATTCGGAAGAGTCAAGCTCTTTGTTCTTCCTTCCGACCCCAGCAGGATCAAGGGAAACCCAATCCCAATTGGCGGAAAGCATGGTTCTGTGTCTGACTATGCTCCTCTTGGAAATTCAAAAAACCTCCTCGTCTCGTTTACTTCCATTGTATCGCCCACATACTATTCTATCGTTGATGTCCACGCCAACTCCGAGAAGATCATCTTCGACCCCAAGACTGGCCGCAGTTCTGGATCCGCTACTCTCAAGAAGTCTCAAGTCGAAGACATCTGGGCACCTCGACGTGATGGTACCAAGATCCACGCTTGGGTTGTCAAACCATCTTTCTACAAGAAGGGCAAGAAGTACCCATTGGCTTTCCTCATCCACGGTGGCCCCCAAGGCGCCTGGACCGACTCCTGGAGCACAAGGTGGAATCTAGCAGTCTTTGCCGAGCAGGGGTACATCGCTGTTGCTCCCAATCCAACTGGTTCTACTGGGTATGGTGAGAAGTTCACTGATGCTATCCAGAACAACTGGGGCGGAGCTCCATACCAAGATTTGGTCCTTGCTTATGAGTACGCCTTGGAGAAATACCAGGATATTGATGCCAATAGAGCAGTTGCTTTAGGGGCTTCCTATGGTGGTTACATGGTCAACTGGATTCAGGGTAACCCCTTCGGTAGAAAGTTCAAGGCCCTTGTTTGCCACGATGGTGTCTTCTCAACCAACGCTCAATACGGATCTGAGGAGCTTTGGTTCCCAATTCACGATTTTGGTGGATCTTTCATCACCCACCCACAGAATTACGCTAAATGGTCGCCGTCCAACCTCGTCAAGAACTGGGCCACCCCAGAGTTGATCATCCACAATGAGCTTGATTATCGCCTTCCTATTAGTGAAGGTTTAGCGGCCTTCAACGTCCTTCAAGAGAAAGGTGTCCCGAGCAAGTTCTTGACGTTCCCAGACGAGAACCACTGGGTGCTTAACCCAGAGAATTCACTCCTCTGGCACTCGGAGGTCCTTGGTTGGATTAACCAGTGGGCAGATGTTTCCGGTAATGTCAAGGAGGCAAGAGATACTAGCGAGCAAACTGAGAGGAAAGAGATCGTCGAGGAGAGAGCCCAGCATGCGAGGGCAATGAAGAGGGAGGCGACAGTCGGCAGCAATAGGTGGAATATGTAATGGTTTGATGTAGGGATATCGGTGAGGAGGATGTTTGCTTAAGGCATAAGCGTGTGTATTTCTATCCCATATACCTGTTTGGGATTTTTGAAGAATGAAGGGTGCAGATGAGCGCAGTCGGCTTTTTGGATTGCACCTAAAGTACTTTAGGATTCGATTAGTGTGTAACTAAGTCATGGCTACGCTTGGTTAGCATGCTCCAAAGTAGGGCTAGTCACTTACAGTACAAGCCAATTTCAGGCTAGTTGCAAACTGAGCCTACCAAACTAAGTTTATTAACGCTCATCACATCCTCAAAAACCGTTGGCTATGCGACATCCCATACAGAGACTGTATTACTGTGCTAGGAGTAAATTTCTCTACGCTGGAGTAGCGGACACAATTCAGGTTTTTGATACTGGGGTTCTTCTGCGGCAATGGGAAGCTCCTGAGATCTCTAATGTTGCGGGGGAGAAGCAGCAGCAGCAGCAGCAAAAGGAGGAAACTCAGTCTGATCCTACGACCGAGCAGAGTGGCAACAATGGCAGTGGAATTGTTGAGGTTGAAATGGCTATGGGAGAGGAGGAGGGAATGGTGGTGAAAAAGAGGAGAGTGGATGATATTACTTTTTCACCAAGGGTCACTCCCGCCACTCCCGCTGCAGTTCCATATGCCTGAGCCGACTCAGGAGAGGAAGAAGGTTAGCTTTAGGGAAGGGCCTGGGATGGGCAGCTGGTTGTCACAGAAGGGAACAAACGTGGTCATGAGTATGATGGGACAAGTCATTTGGTGGTGGCTACAAACGAGGACAAGGTTGTGAGAGTGTTTAGAGTTTCGGAGCTAGTGAAGGGGAGGGATATTCGGGCTGAGGCGGGAGGCAGGGAGGAAGGTGTTGAAGGGGACTTGAAATTATCGAGTGAAAGGTTTGTGAGGGAATTTAGTGCCTTCCTAGGAGAGTTCGGGAGCTGATATATTATTTTCACGATAGGCAAGTGCCAAAACGGCTTTGTGCCCTGCAGCTGGTAGAAAAGAAACAGCCTATGACCGAGGAGGGGCAGGCGGGTGAGGATTGGGTGGCCATCATCTGTGGAGATAAGTTCGGGGATGTTTATTCACTACCATTGATCCATGACCCTGAGGACACCAAGACACCTGCACTACCACCTGGAACGGAATCTACCCGAAACGGCACATTTGCTACATCGGAGCCAGAGTGAGAGCCCCACGGGATACTGGTATCATTACCACCATCCACAACAAAAGAGCTGCATAAAAAGCTGACGAAATGAAGAGCAGGGATAGTATAGCAAATCTGGAAGCCAAAGCGCTCCAGTTCAGGCATAAACTTTTGCTCTCTACCCCCAACCAGATTACCCCTTGTGTTCGTGGGCATCTTCTATACCCCGCAGGCCACCCATTAGTACTGTACTGCTGAAGTTCGAGTGCTTTCTACAGGTAGGTCTTTACCCTATTCTTTTTTCTTCCTACGCCGCGTAGCTTTCTCATCTCCTTCGGGGACCTGACTTCAAGCTGGGATTGCATATACCCGCCACTTTGACCTTGAATTGAACCGAGTCGTTGTTTGCAGCTGCTGTGGAAGCATATCAGTCTATTATAACTTAGATACCCCTGAATTCAAACTTCCTTTCTTGGAAGGAGACCACGAATTTCACAAGATGAGGGTACACCCACTGGGGGTTATGGTCAGTATTTCGGGTCAAAGGCGCAAAATGCTGAAAACCTTTTGGATATCGACTTTGGCGGTGCTGCTCCAGCCAGTGCATCTCCATCAACCGCTCTTGACAACACAAGCGGTGCCACCGGACGCCAACTAGGTAGCATCACCGCTCCCTCCAGCTTCTGGCGGCAACAACCTGGATGATTTACTGGATGTATTCGACAGCGGGCCAGCTCCTTATAGCAACAGCCTTGTAAGTGGGTTCGATTTTAGCAGCTCCCTACCACCACAGCCACAATAGCAAAAGAGGTCGAACGAGGATATATTATCACTATTTTAGCACTTGAGATGGATGTCTGGTGTTTCCGTCTCACGCTTCGTGTTACTTTCTCTATGGTCCCTTTTTATGTAAATCTATCCTGCACATTTATGCTTCCATGGTTCCACATGATCGCACTAGGTATGAGTAATGCAATGCAACACCTCACCCCCTCCCACCACATCAACATGAACTCATAGGCGGCCCGTTTATGTTGAGGCGGTGGCGTCCTGGCGCTTCTTCTTCTCCCATTCTTCCTCCGTGTAGCATTTTTGTGTCCATGCATGAACTTTGGCGATTTCTTCCTTCAATTCGTTGTTGACGAGACGGTGGCGTGCTAATGTAGTTTTGCCTTTGAACCCTGGGGAGCTGTGGTCAGGGTATCGGTATCATATTAGACGACACATAACTTCAAAAGGAGGTCTGGAAGAAAATGGATATATCTCTGAAATTCATACACAATCACGGCTTCGAATATCTGCCCACAACCACCTATATAATGACAAAGAAGTTTCGTTAGTAAAAGATTTTTTTTTTTTGCAACCACCAAGCGCGGAACGTGATCACAGTAACAAAAAAAAAGTATATACCAGACATATCTTGGACCTCAACATGTGTGGCCTTGAGCCTCTTGGTGATGCTCTCCTCTAGGGTCGAAACGTTGATTTCCATGATTTACTTGTGTGCTTGTGGGGTCTTTGGGTTGGAGGCTAGGCTTTAATGGAATTTATCTGATTTAAAGATAAAGTTGGGGTCATGCCAAGGTGTTGGCACAGCATTTCAGTTTACTTCTGTAGGAAATGTTGAAAAGTCACGGCGCTAGCTATCATAAACTGGTCTTTGTCGCTGCTGTTCTTTGTCACTGCTGCTCTTTGTTCTTTCATATCCAGCACAATCATGTTTGCTCGCTCGCTCTATATAGTGGATGCTCGCTTGCTCTCTACTAAACTAATAAGCTTAACGAGCTTGCCTCTACATATACACACATACACATATATGCTCACGTATATTCATACATTCACGTATATTCATACATTCACGTATATTCATACATTCACGTATATTCATATATTCACATATATTCATACATACGATCTAGGTGAAGTGTTCCTTTACTGGACACGTCTGTACCGCTGTCGCATCACTCTAAACCTGTACCTCGAACAGGAAATACCTACCGGTAGTCTCAGAACCGCTACATTGTGTAGCGATCCTCGGCATATCACATGATATGATGTATGTCTATCGAGGATTAGTGTGGTGTGATGCACATCACAGTCATGTAGGTATATATGCATACGGATGTAGTCTCTAACTCATCCATCTCTTTCATCTTTTCAATCATCACGTCCTGTACGTTCTTCCA